>Ga0157380_10001400_pt1 | contig 15747 bp, 12 predicted proteins | sample S35metaG_FD_119757 | JGI IMG/M metagenome (GOLD analysis project Ga0157380, IMG submission 119757) | Switchgrass rhizosphere microbial communities from Kellogg Biological Station, Michigan, USA - S3-5 metaG | ecosystem: Host-associated > Plants > Roots > Rhizosphere > Soil | place: USA... | reverse complement strand
GGGGCTGGAGCCGGGCGATACTTTCCTGGAACTGTTGCGGGACGAGGCGAAGGGCGCGTTGCGCGGTCCCTTCAACCTCGATGCGCGGCGCGCGGCCGGCTTCGACGATGCGTAAATGCTGCGGCTGGCGGCGCTGGCCGGGCAGGGATGACAGCCAGGGAGGCAAGGATGCACGGAAATGGATTCCGCAAGTGGATGCTCGCTCCGGTTGCCGCGGCGCTGTTGCAGGAGGCGGGGTTGATCCTGGTGCCGTTCGCTGCGGCAGTTGGATTTCTCGCCAGCCGCGCGCAGCCGGCGCGGTGGGCGGTGCGCATCGTCATTGCCGCCAACGTCATCTGGGCTGTCGACAGCACGATCCTGTTGTTCAGCGATTGGGTGCAGCCGAACGCGTTCGGTATCGCCTTCGTCGTGGCGCAAGCCGTTGTCGTCGCGCTCCTTGCGGAACTCGAGGTCATTGGACTGAGCCGTGCCAAGGCTGCGCCGACGCGCGGATGAGAATGTCGCGACGGAGGTGGATGTCCACTCCGCATCCCAAGTGGATGTCCACATCAGCGACGTTGCACTAGGAGCCTGTCCGGGTAATGATCGTCGTCGCAAGCCGACGATATCGCCGGCAAGGCTCTTGGTCGTTCACGAGAAACCGGATGACAAATCGCAACCCGCAGGGAACTCAGGCAGTCGCATTGCCCGCGGTGTCGTCAAGTAGCACTCGTTGCCGCAGGTCGGCATGACCTCCGCCATCTTTGCATTCATCCATCACGCGCTGGCATTCGTCCTGTTTGCCGCGCTGATGGTGGAATTGGTATTGCTGCGATTTCCGCTGTCGGTGGCAACGGCACGCTCCATCCTGCGCATGGACATGATTTACGGTATCTGCGCGGGCCTGCTGCTGCTGGTCGGTTTCGGGCGTGTGTTCCACACAGAGAAAGGTCCCGACTATTACTTCTCCAGCGGCCCGTTCATGGCAAAGATCACGCTGTTCATCATCGTCGGACTGATCTCCATCTATCCCACGATCAAGTTCATGAGCTGGCGCAAAGCCTTGGCCGCGGGCGCGGCGCCGGTGCTGGATCCGGCACAGCAACGCACCATCAAGACGATCATCCATACCGAACTGACCCTGGTGCTCCTGATGATGCTGTTCGCTGCGTTGATGGCTCGCGGCATCGGTGTCTTCTCCTGAAGACCACGTCGGCGAGCGTCTCGTTCGCGGCGCTTCGTCATCGCGGCTACCGCGGGTTCTTCCTGAGTTCCGCTGGCGCCATGATGGCGGACAGCATCGAACACGTGATCAGCTATTGGGTGATCGCGGACAAATTCCATTCGCCCGAACTCGGTGGCTTCGCGGTCATCTCCCACTGGCTGCCGTTTCTGTTGCTGTCGATCCATGCGGGTGCGCTGACCGAACGTTTCGATCCGCGCCGGATGATCCAGCTCGGCATGCTGCTGTTCATGAGCGTCTCGATCCTGTGGGGCGTGCTGTTCGTGACGGATTCGCTGCAGATGTGGCATGCCAAGGCGCTGCTCATCGTGCACGGCATCGCCGGAGTGCTGTGGAATCCGCCTTCGCAGGTACTGCTGCATGACATCGTTCCGGCGGAGCTGTTGCCTAGTGCCGTGCGGCTCAATGCGACTTCGCGCTATCTCGGATTGCTCGGAGGACCGGCGGTCGGCAGCCTGATCTTCGTAGTGATGGGCCCGGCTCACGGCATGCTCTTCAACGCACTCCTCTACATCCCGACGATCTGGTGGCTGTGGCGTGCCCCTTACGGTCCCAAGTTTCGGCAAGGCAAAGCGCCGCCGGCACACCCGATTCGCGGTATGGGCGACATCCTCGGTACGCTGCGGGAGATTGGCGAGAATCGCGTCCTGACCTCGATGATCGTCCTCGGCGGCTGCGCATCGTTCTTCGTCGGCAATGCATACCAGGCGCAGATGCCGATCTTCGCGCGGGATCTCGGTCACGGCGATCCGGGGCTATCCTACAGCGCCTTGCTGACGGCCGATGCACTCGGCGCCTTGAGCGCCGGCCTGATCCTCGAGAGCCGCAATCTCATGCAGGTGCGGGCGAGAACAGCCCTGATGCTGGCGATGCTCTGGTGCTGTGCGCTGGCGGGCTTCGCGTGGTCGCACATCTACATCCTGTCGCTGGTCCTGCTGTTCATTGCCGGCTTCGTTGAACTGTCGTTCAGTTCCATGGCACAGACGTTGGTGCAGCTGCATGCCCCGGCTGGAATCCGCGGGCGTGTCATTGGCGTATTCTCGATGGCCGCCCTGGGAATGCGTACCTTCAGCGGGGTGACCGTCGGCGTCATGGGAGGGCGCGTCGGCGTGCATATCTCGCTGGCTGCCAGCGCGTTGACCTTGCTGTGCGTGATCCTGGGATTATTCGCCTTCGGGGCAAGAGCCCAGGCAGGGACCTTGCCAGGCAATCGCAGCGCGTAGCCGGGCGCTCGGCATTGCTGTTATCTTGCCCGTAGCTTGCCTATGAAGGGTGCGAACGTGATCCTGTCATCCAAGGTACTCCCATGAACCACACGATGCTCCGCAACCTGTTCCTGGCAGCCGCCGGATTGCTCGCGGCTCAGGCGGCTGCCGCTGCGGAAACCGGGTTCTACGTGGGCGGTTTTTACGGTACCACCGACAGGGCCGACACCATCGGTCTCTACAATTCCTTCAGCTCCTACGTCCAGCAGCAGTTCGGCTACATCCCGGTGGCGCAGCAGACGCCCACCCTGGACACGACGATGCGCAGCTATGGTTTCATCGGCGGTTACCGGCTGTTCCAGCACTTCGCCGTGGAGGGCGGCTACATGCAGCTCGGTTCGGTGAAGTACCGCTTCCGCGGCAACGGCGTCTATCCGCCGCCGGTGCAGGACCCCAACGTCCCCTCGAATCCACTGTTTCCGACGACCGATACTCCCACCGACCTGTTGGTCAATGTCGATAACGAAATCGGCGGCATCGCGGTATCGGCGCTCGGCATTCTGCCGGTCAGTTATCGTTGGGAAGTGTATGGGCGCGCCGGGGTGATGTTCTCGACGCACAATTTCAAGTTCTACATTAGCGATGTCGTCGGTCCGATCAGGGATCAGTTCACCGAAAGCTCCACCGACCTGCTCGCGGGCGTCGGCGCATCCTTCATGCTTGCCGAGGTTTACACGCTGCGGGCGGAGTTCATCCGCGTATTCGATGCCGGCGACAAGAACAACGGCGTGTTCGATCCCGCCTACAAGAACAAAGGGCAGGCGGATGTGGACCTTCTCAGTGTCGGAGTGACCGTGAAATTCTGAGGTAGCAGGAACTTTCCCCTGTCGGCGGATCTATTGCCGGCCTCGTTCGTTGCTCCCTCGCGCGTAGTACCGATTCGTACTCACTCAACGGCGCCGAGGGACAGCCAATGAACAGCACCGATCTGAGCGGCATTAGGAGAATCCTGACGGCCGCTGCCACTGCGGATGTCGAAGAAGGCCGTCCCGCTATCTGCGGCACAGTCACCTTGCATTGCATCGACCATGGCGAGCCGCTGCGCCTGGTCATGCCCATGCTCGATGCCATGCTGCTGCTCAATTCCTTGCGGGAGATCGAAGCGACATTCAATCTCGAGGAGTGGGCCGCCCGCCTGGGGTGCAGCCTGAACCTAGCCGATTGGATTGCCGAAGAATTAGAGCAACAGACTGCCGTCGAGACCGAACAGGATGATGAGCCGCCCTCCGGTGCAATGCTGATCAACTAGCTGACGTTCGGGGCTCGCGGGGACGAATCCGCGGTCCCTCTATATTATTTTATTTTTTATTTACTTCTTCGGCGGAGTGTTCGCTGGCTTGGACCGTGTCGAGGTTACGCCCGCCGGCAGATCGTCTCGCACGGTGTCGCGCCGTTCGCATTCAGACTTTTCCAGGCCACTGAGCTGCGCGCAATCGGGGCGCGCCGGAGAATTGCCGGCGCCCGCATTCGCCCGATTGTTGATGTTGCGGTTGTTTATATTGCCCGTCGTCACACTGCTGCGGGTGTTTGGAACCGTTCGATTCGCGTCGGTGGGCTGTGTCGTTCTTGGCTGGGTTGCTTTGGGCGGCGTCGTCGATGGAGTCGACGGATTCGCGCTGGAAGCAGACGATGAGCTGGAAGCAGGTGCAGCCGGTCCAGTCGACTGGCTCATAGCAGTGGCGCAATACAATAGTGCCAGTAGCATCGTGGATCTCAGGATGCCGCGCATACGATCACCTTCAGGCTATATGGTGGGTCATAGCCAGAAGAACGAGCGTCGGACACTCGGGTTCCGTAAGTCTTTACCGACCAGTCGGGGTAGGCGGCCCCGACGCCCGATCACATATTCGCCGCCAAGAGATCGCCAGTGGAGTCCGCCACTCCCAGAGCCCTGCCGCTGAGTAGTTCGCGGCAATTTGCGGCTGTGTTGGGCTCGGCGAACAAGTAGCCCTGCGCATAACGGCAACCTAGCTTGCGCAACATTTCCAACTGCGCCCACCCTTCGACACCTTCCGCGACGACCTTGATGCGCAAGTGCTGGGCCATGGCAATGATGGCACCGACGATGGCGAGATCGTTCATGTCGGTGACCAGGTCGCGAACGAAGCTGCGATCGATCTTGAGCGAATCAACGCGCCAGCGTTTCAAGTAACTCAGGCTCGAATAGCCGGTGCCGAAATCGTCGATCGACACCTGCAGGCCCATGGCACGCAGGTTGTCGATGGCATCTTCGTTCGATTCGCCACGCCGTCCTTCGAACTGCTCGAACATCGCGCCTTCGGTGAGTTCGATCTGCAGCAGCGCCGGATCCAGTCGATTTGCCGTGAGCAGCGACGTGATGAATCCATGCAGGTCGCCACGCCGCAGCTGGCCCGCCGAAATATTGATCGCGACCGGCACCAGCGTAGCGCCTGAAGCGCGCCACCTGGCCATGTCGGCGACGACACGCTTCATCACGAAGTTCCCTACTTCGACGATCAAGCCGGTTTCTTCGGCGACGGGTAGGAATTGCAGCGGCGGAATGAACATGCCTTCGCTGTCCTTCCAGCGCACCAGTGCTTCGAGCGTGGTGATGCGGCGGGTCTCCAGGTCCAGCAGGGGCTGATAGTGGACATCGAGCCGGTTCGCTTCCAACGCTGCACGCAGGCTGTTTTCGACGGCGACCCGTTCCTTGAGCTTGCGATCCATGACGGGGTTGAACACCTGGAAATTATTGCGGCCGCGATCCTTGGCCTGGTACATCGCCGTGTCCGAATGTCGCAGCAGTTCGCCTACGTCGTTGCCGTCGCGAGGATACAGGCTCACGCCGATACTGACGGTGGTCGCGAGCGGACGTCCATCGATGCTGATGGGTTCCGCGAGCGAGGCAGTGATGCGGCTCGCCGTGTCGTTTACCTGCGCAGTGCTCTTGATGTTGGTCAGGATGACGACGAATTCATCGCCGCCCATGCGAACGACCACATCGTCGGTGCGTACCGCTTCTTTCACGCGATGGGCCACGGTCTGCAGCAGCTTGTCGCCCGTCTCGTGTCCGTGCGTATCGTTCACATGCTTGAAACGATCCAGGTCCAGGAACAGCACGGCCAAGGGCGACCGGCTGCGTTTGGATTCTTCCATCGCCTGCGGCAGCCAGTGCGTCAGGAATAGGCGATTGGGCAGGCCGGTGAGCTGGTCGTGATGGGCGAGGCGGTCGAGATGCTGCTGTTTTTCCAGCAACTGCGCTTCGATCTTGCGGCGGACCTCGCCGCCGTGCTGGGCCTGTTCGATGAATTCGCGGTGACGCTGTTCTGCGTCCCGAACCTGTCCCTGCAGCTTACGCCCGCGTCGTACGAGCGTGGCTGACCACACGGCCATTGCGAATAAGCCAAGTGCGAGCAAGGCAAGAGTACTTGGAAGTGCGACCAACGTAAGCATGCGGGCGGTATCACTCGGTCTATGTCGGACAGGCGTCCCTGGCGGGCGATGAATTCGCGTCGGCATGGGCGGCGCCAAGGACGAAGCAATTGTTCCAGATCCGCGACAACCTGCCGTCTGGCGGCAACACGTTTTCGGCACGCAACGGGCAGCTTTGTCAGCGGCATGCGCGAAATCAGAACCGGGTCCGGCGGATTTGACAGATTGGCGTCAAAAAGCTGGTGCGGTCCCGGAACGAATCGGCAGGTGGATCGTTCACCTGCATCCAATGCGTAAGTGCGACCCTCTCCGCCCGGTGAAAGTGACCAATGATCGATAAGACCCTGCGCGTGCGTGAAGGCTTGCCCCATCCACGCGGCGCCACCTGGGACGGTAACGGCGTCAATTTTTCTTTGTTCTCCTCGTTCGCTACCAAGGTCGAGCTGTGCCTGTTCGACGCGAGCGGCGAGACCGAACTGCAGCGCATCGAACTGCCCGAGTACACCGATGAGATCTGGCATGGCTATATTCCCAGCCTCGAACCGGGCCAGGTCTACGGCTATCGGGTACATGGGCCCTACGAGCCCGAAGAGGGCCATCGCTTCAATCCGAACAAGCTGTTGCTGGATCCCTATGCCCGCGAATTCGTCGGCCAGCTCAAATGGGACCATGCGATTTTCGGTTACACGATCGGTGCCGAGGGCGACGATCTGACCTTCGATGAGAGGGACAGCGCGCCGTTCGTTCCAAAATGCGTCGTCGTCGACGCCACGTTCGACTGGCGGCAGAACGCCAAACCGCTGGTTCCCTGGGACCGCACCATCATCTACGAAACGCACGTGCGCGGCTTCACCAAGAAGCATCCCGCCGTGCCCGAAACGGTGCGTGGCACCTTCGCGGGTTTGTCTATTCCGCAAGTGATCGAATACGTGAAGTCATTGGGCGTGACGTCGGTCGAGCTGCTGCCCATTCACATGTTCATCAACGACAGCCACCTGCTCGAGCGCGGATTGACCAACTACTGGGGCTACAACTCCATCGGTTTCTTCGCCGCCGATCCGCGGTATTTCTCGGATCCGTTGCGAGGCGTGCAGGAGTTCAAGGAGATGGTGGCGCGGCTGCACGACGCCGGCCTCGAAGTCATTCTCGACGTCGTCTACAACCACACCGCCGAAGGCAACGAGCGCGGTCCGACGCTGAGCTTCAAAGGCATCGACAACTACTCGTACTACCGGCTGATCCCCGAGCAGAAGCGCTATTACATCAACGATACCGGCACGGGCAATACGCTGGATATGAGCCATCCGCGCGTGATCCAGATGGTCACCGACAGCCTGCGCTACTGGGTGCAGGAAATGCACGTCGATGGGTTCCGTTTCGATCTCGGGACCATTCTGGCCCGCGAGCGCGATGGGTTCAAAACACGCAGCGGCTTTCTCAAGGCGTGTTCACAGGATCCGGTGTTGTCGGCGGTCAAGCTGATCGCGGAGCCTTGGGATTGCGGACCCGGCGGCTACCAGGTCGGTGAATTTCCGCCCGGGTGGGCCGAATGGAACGACAAGTATCGGGACACGGTGCGCGACTATTGGCGAGGCGAAGCAGCAGCTTCGGCCATCGCGCCGCGTCTGTGCGGATCGGCGGACATTTTCGATCGCCTGGGTCGCAAGCCGTACGCGAGCATCAATTTCATCACCGCGCACGACGGCTTCACGCTGAACGACCTGGTGACCTACAACGAGCGTCACAATGAAGCGAACGGCGAAGACAACCGCGACGGCACGTCAGACAATCGTTCATGGAACTGCGGCGTCGAAGGACCCACCGACGATCCGGGTGTGAATGAACTGCGCCAGCGACAGATGCGGAATATGCTCGCCACGCTATTGCTATCGCAAGGTACGCCCATGCTGCTCGCGGGCGATGAGTTCGCGCGTACACAGCAAGGCAATAACAACGCCTATTGCCAGGACGACGACATCAGCTGGGTGGATTGGGACATCCCGGAGTCCGGGCAGTCGCAGATCGCCTTCGTGAAGCAGCTGACAGCCCTGCGACGCAAGTATCCCATCCTGCGCCGCAGCCGGTTTCTGTCCGGCGTGCTGAACGAGCAGATAGGCATCAAGGAGATCACCTGGATCAACGCCTCCGGCGCGGAGATGCAGCAGGAGCAATGGACCGACGACATGATGCTGTGTTTCGGCATGCTGCTCGATGGCCGCGCCCAGGCAAGCGGCATCCGCCAGCGTGGCTCGGACGCTACGATCCTCATCGTCTTCAATTCCTACCACGACATGGTGAAGTTCACCCTGCCGGGCTCGGACACGAATGCCGCCTGGCTGCTCATGATCGATACCAACCAGAGCAACACCGATCTCAACAGCCAGGCTTTCGCGGCTGGCGACACCTACGATGTCACGGGACGTTCACTGCTCTTGTTCAGCCTTGCGGCGGAGACCGAGTCGGGGAAAGATGAAGTGAAAGCGGCGGTGCTGAACCGAAAGTCATCGGGGAACTAGCTTCCGCGTATCGCCTCGTGCACGAACTTCAACTTCGCGATCGCCGCGGCGGATAGCACGAACGGATAGGCATCCGCCTGTCCCAGGCCGCGATTCAGGCTATTGAGCGCGTAGGTCAACGGAAACCAGCTCTCGATCATGCTATCGAATCCCGCCGTGGCGGGTTTGGCAGGCGCCGCTCTCAGGGTCGGTTCGTCCTGGCGTCGCGGTTTCAGGCTCAGGCCGCAGGCTGCAGCCGTTTCCAGCGTGTCGTACATGTGCAGGTAGTGAGCCCAGGTTTCGGCCCAGTCCTCCCATGGGTGCGAGGTGCTATAGGAACTGACGAAATGATCCTGCCAGTTCGCGGGCGGGCCGTTTTCGTAATGGCGTTGCAGCGCCTCGCCATAGTCCTGGCGTTCGTCGCCGAATAGCTCGCGATAGGCATCCAGCCGGTCGCTGTGCGCGATCAGGCGATCCCAGTAGTAATGCCCGATCTCGTGGCGGAAATGGCCGAGCAGGGTGCGATAAGGCTCGTGCAACTGGTTGCGCCGGCGTTCGCGTTCGGCATCGTCGGCTTCCGCCGCGTTGATGGTAATCACGCCGTTGTCGTGGCCCGTCATGACGGGTTCGGCGTTTGGTTCGGTGCCCTGCACTTTGAATTCGAACGCCAGCCCTTGCTCGGGCGCTTCCGCTTTGGTCTGCAATGGCAGCTGCAGGGCCATGAGGGTATAGACGAGCCGTCGCTTGGCGACTTCGAGCTTATACCAGGCCGTGCGCGGCGCCGGATCGCTCGCGTCCGGCACGACGGTCGTCAACCTGCACGAGATGCATAGCGATTGCGGATCGCCTTCCGCGATCGCCCAGTTGCACACGTCGTACTTTTTGTAGTTGTCGCACAGCCGGTACTTCCTGCCTGCGCTCTGCGGCAACGGAGATACCCAAGAGTCGCCCGCTTGCTCCCCCGCTTGCTCCGTGGCGGGTTCCAATGAGCCGAGCACGGCAATATCGGGCAGGAAGGCGAGCTTGTGGCCGCAGTTCACGCACTGCACGTTTTCGAAGAACACGAGCGCGTCGCAATGATCGCAATGGAAGACTTTCACGGGCTCGACAACTCGCTGCGGGTCGGGAGAGTTCCCGTCAGCGCTCGATCATTCGCAGCTGGCGCACGATCATGCTATCGCTGACGGAGGCATCGCTGCGAATCGTGGGGATGGATTCCGAGATTGCCAGCAAGTCGCGCTGGCGCTCGGCAATGAAGCTGGCGATGTCCGTGATCGGCACGGCGTGAGAGATCAGGAATCCCTGGACATTGACCGGCGCGAGTCCTTGCAACAACGCAAACTGGGCGCGGCGCTCGACGCCCTCGACCGTCACCGACAGGCCGAGACTGTGGCACAGGCGAATGATGGAGCGCACGATGGAGGCGCTGCGGGGATTGTTGTCGACGTCATCGATCAGGCTGCGATCGATCTTGACGCGCGACAGCGGCAATTGCTGCAGCGAAGTGAGCGATGAATAGCCGGTGCCGAAGTCATCCAGCGCGATGCCGACGCCGAGCGATCGCAGCCAATGCAATGCATCGATGGTTCCCGCGCCGGTCTGCATTGCCGTTTCGGTGAGTTCGATTTCCAGGCACTGCGGCGGCAGTTCGTAGTTCTCCAGCGTGGATTCCAGTCGCACATGGAAAGTGGCATCGAGCAGCTGCTGCGGAGAAACGTTGACGGCAATGCGCGCCTGCGGCCACCCACCCTTGATCCATGCCGCCGCCTGTTGCGCTGCCGTTTCCAGTACCCATTCGCTGATGTCGCCGATCAGGCCGGAGCGCTCGGCGACGTCGATGAAATGCCCCGGCAGCACGATCGACCCATCGGCGCGACGCCAGCGCAGCAGCGCCTCGACCGCGACCAGTTCGAGCGTATCGGCACTCATCACGGGCTGGTAGAACAGCGCGAATTCCTGGTGTTCGATGGCGTGCCGCAGATCCTGCTCCAGCTGGAATCGCGTGGTCGCAGCTTTCAGCAATTCCGGCCCATAGATACTGCAACGATTGCGTCCCGCTTCCTTCGCACGTGACAACGCTGCATCGGCAGCTCGCAGCAGCTCAGCAGAATCGCGGGCGTGGTCCGGAAATACCGCGGCGCCGATGCTGATGCTGACAGTCAAGCGCCGGCCGGCCAGGTCGAATGCCGCCTGGAAACGGCTGATCATCTCCTGTGCCCGCGACGCGATCTGATCGACCGAGGTGATGTCGCGATGGATCACCGTGAACTCGTCGCCGCCTAGGCGAGCGATGAATGCGCTGGGGGCAGAGCCTTGCGAGAGACGCTCGCCGACGCCGTTCAGCAGCGCATCGCCGACTTCATGCCCCAGCGTATCGTTGATCGTCTTGAAATTGTCGAGGTCGAGAAACAAGACGCCGACACGTGTGCCGGACCGCGCCGCTGCTTCCAGTGCCGCGTTCAAATGCTGTGCGAGCTGTCGTCGATTGGGCAGGCGCGTCAACGGATCGTGGTGCGCGAGGTAGTCGAGTTGCCGCGTGCGTTCGTCGACTCGGGCTTCGAGTTGTCCCTGGTACTGGTTGATCGTTGTCTCGGCCTGTTCCAGCTGCGCGGACATCTCGTTGAACGCGGTCGCCAGCGTCTCGAGTTCGTACACCCCACCCTCGGCGGAAACACGCCGGCCGCGTTCGCCATCGGCGATGGCGCGAATGGCGGCAATGAGTTTGCGGACCGGGATGATTACACCGTGCGCCGTGGCAACGGAGATCAGCAGCATGATCGAGAGGGTCACGAGACCGAGCTGCCACAGTGTCTCGTTGACGCTGTTCGAAACGCGATTCGCATCCATCGCCGCTTCGGATAGCGCATTGCGCGCCGGTTCGTTGATTTCTTTCTCCGCGAACGCAAGTAGTTGCGTTCCGGTACCGCGAAAGCGCTCGGTGGCTGCTCCGATCAGATTGTTCAGGCCCACGAGCCCGCGCCGTGCGCGAATGATATTTTCGAACTCGGCCTGCAGCTGCCGCACCTGTTCCGCACCCAACGCAGAAGTGAGAGCATGCGCGTTGGCATCGAAAGCCAGCCTGAAGCCTGTTTCTGCAGCGGCGACCGCGTGCTCCGTCTCAATGCCGCCGGCACTGGCATAGGCGCCGAACGTGTCCTGCAAGCGGCCCAGGGACTGGCTCAATGCCGATGCGCCTTCCGCTTGCGGGTGTTGCAAGGCAGCCTCTGCGGCATGAACTGTCTTATCGAGTTGGGCGAAGTCACGCCAGTAAACTTGAATCGCGGTACGGCGACGATCCGCAAGCAATAGCAATTCCCGTGCACGCAATTCGTGCGTGGCGACTCGTCCCAGGTAATCGGCCATCAAGGCATCCGACCCGGGCTTCAATTCCAGGTACCGCGTTGCATGGGAGGACATCCGGCTGAACCCAGCGTCGACACGGCGCGGATTCCGCTTGGCTTCCGGATTGGACAGCTCGATCACTGTCTGGTTGAACTGGGTGACCGAGTCGATCATCGATTGCGCGAGCCTGGCGACAGGCGCATACAAGGCTTCGATCAGGGCCACCTGGCTGGCGGCCCGGCGGCCGCTTTGCCCCGCGAGATAGGTGGTCGCAACGATCAGGGTGAGGACGGCGGCGCAGGCGATGCCGAGTCGCGCCGCAATTCCCAGCGACTGGAATCGGAGCGGACTCGTTGCAACCTCGTTCTGGGATGCGGCACCTCGCATGGGGCGTCAATGTGCCGCAGGAAGGGTACGCGCCGCCGTGCGGAAGGTCTGATTTCAAGGGATTTTCCCCGACACTCGCCGCAATCGATTGCCACAACTACATAAGATGGCTGTAGTGAATACGCATGCGTGCCGCGACGCGGCGTCACAATGAATCCAATTGACACTTCCTGACCGAATAGGACCGCCGTGGCCGCGTTCGTGCGTGTCTTCTCTTGACTTCATGCCGGGGTTTCGACTTGCGTAGCAGTCTTCGCGTTCGTGTCGCGCAGCCCTCCAAGGCAGGCGGTGAACTCGGCGCCGAATAGAAAAATCTGCGCTGAGTAGTACAACCACAACAGTAGCGCGGCGAAGGAGGCAGCGGCGCCGAACGCCGAAGGCTGCGTCGAGCGTCCGAGGTACAGCGAAATCATCCAGCGGCCGATATAGAAAAGTACCGCGGTCACCAGTGCACCCCACAGCACGGGGCGCCAGGGCAGGCGTCTCGCTGGCATGAATCTGTAGATCAATGCGATCAGTCCTGTGACCAGTGCAGTAGACAGCGCCAGGTCCAGCACACCTGCCACCACGACCAGGCTGGCGAAGCGCTCCGCGATGACGGACCGCAGCGCTGTCAATGCAGTCGACAGCGTCAGCGACACGAGCAACAGGAATCCCACCGCCAGGATCACCCCGAACGACAGCAATCGCGTACGGATCCAGCCCCGCAATCCCGTCGGCGCCAGCGTGCGTGCGCCCCAGATCTGTTCCAGCGCGCTTTCCAATGCAGCAAACACAGTCGTCGCTCCGACCGCCAGACTGATGACGCTGATGACGGTCGCGAGCATTCCTTCATTGTCCTGCGAACTATGCATCGCTTCGAGCAGGATCTGCGCGGTGGGTTTGCCGAACAGCGAAATGAGTTGCTCGCTCAACTGGCCATAGGCGGCCTCGGCGCCGGTGATCCAACCGGCGACGGCGACGACGATGATGAGCAGCGGCGCGAGTGAAAACGCGCAATAGAAAGCCAGCGCCGCACCGATGGTTCCCGCTTCATCGCTGATCCAATAGGCGGCCGAACACCGGATGACCGACCAGATCGAGCGGTGGGGGGCGGGGGGACGCGTTGCGGCTAGCGTGTCTGACATCGGCTGGAGGCGTTGCCGTTAGTTCCTCCAACGCCGAATACGCGGCGAAAGGTCCGGAAAGATCAGAGCGAAAAGGTGAAGGTGGCGCCGACGCCTTCCTGGCCTCGCGCCGCGATGGTTCCGCCATGCTTGCGGATGATGCGTTGAACGATGGACAAGCCGACGCCAGTGCCGGGAAAGTCGGCTTCGGAGTGCAGGCGGCGGAAGGGTGCGAACATGTCTCCCGCCTCCGCTTCGTTGAAGCCGGCGCCGTTGTCGCTGATGAAATAGGTGCGTGGTTTGTCCGGCACGGGGCCGAACTCGATGCGTGGATGCGCCGTCTTGCGAGTGAATTTCCAGGCGTTGCCGAGAAGATTTTGCAGGGCGATCCGCAGCAGCTTGGGATCGGCGTTGCAGTCCACGCCTTCTTTCATGACGAGTTCGACCTGCCGTTCCGGATCCTGGCGGCGCAGATCGTCCAGGATCGAACGCACCATCTGTCCGAGATCGAAGTCCGTGCGCGACAGTTCGGCAGCGGTGACCTGCGATAGCCGCAGCAGGTCTTCGATGAGATTGCGCATCTGCTCCGTCGCGCCGGTGATGCGATGGAGATAGTCCCGCCCGCGTTCGTCGAGGAGCTTGCCGTAATCTTCGTTCAGCAGCGCGGCGAAACCGTTGAGCGATCGCAGCGGCGCACGCAGGTCGTGCGATACGGAATGCGAGAAGGCGGTGAGCTCGTTGTTGGCTTCGGTCAACTGCCGGGTTCGGTCCTCGACGCAGCGTTCCAGGTTCGCATTCATGCGCCGGACGATCTCTTCGGTCTGCCGCAACTGCAAGTTTTCGGCCCGCAGGTTACGCACCGTCAACGCGCGGTCGATGACCGGCAGCATGGTCCGCAGCGTGAACGGTTTGAGAATGTAGTCGAGTGCTCCGGCCTTCATCGCCGCGACGGCCGTATCGATGCTGCCGTGTCCCGTCATCACGATGCCGACCAAGTCGTTGTCCGCGGCGCGGGCAGCCGTCAGGAACTCGATGCCATCCATCTCGGGCATGGTCAGGTCGGTCAGCACCAGGTCGAAACGTTCCCGGTCCAGCGCCGCCAGGCCTGCTTTCGGTGAAGTGAAGCCTTCGGTGAAGTAGCCGCGAGTACGCAACGTATCGCACAGGGCGCGCATCTGCATCGGTTCGTCGTCGACGATGAGCAGTCGCGCCTGGTTGACATCGGTGGCTGGGGATAGCTGATCCACCGCCCGACGTTAGCACGAGTGTTATGAAGTTCCAGCGCAGGTAGGGGAAAACCACACGGAATCCCACGTGCCCCCATGCACCCCCGTGACGACAGCGCCCAAACATGGGAAAGTGTGCAGCCGCCCTCTCTTTGGATTGCGTTCAGCCGGTGCTGCCGGCGTTCCCGTCATGTCCGAGTTCCTCACCGCCGCTTTGTATAAGTTCGTCGCCCTTCCCGACTACGCGTCGTTGCAGCAGCCGCTATTGGCCTGCTGCCGGCAGCATCACGTCAAGGGAACGGTGCTGCTGGCCGCCGAGGGGATCAATGGCACGATCGCCGGACCAGTTCCAGGAGTGCGCGCGGTCCTGCAATTCCTTCGCAGCGATCCGCGGTTCGCGGACCTGACGCACAAGGAATCCTATTCGCCCAAGCCGCCGTTCTATCGGCTCAAGGTGCGGCTCAAGAAAGAGATCGTTACGTTGGGTGTCCCGGGCATCGATCCGTCGACACTGGCCGGCACCTACGTGAAAGCGGAGGACTGGAATCGGCTGCTCGACGATCCGGACGTCGTGGTCGTCGATGTGCGCAACGAATATGAAGTGGCGGCGGGGACGTTCGAACGGGCGCTCAATCCTCACACGCGCAGCTTCAGCGAACTGCCGGAGTGGGTGCGCAACGAACCGGCGCTGCGAGCGAAGCCGAAGGTCGCCATGTTCTGCACCGGCGGCATTCGCTGCGAGAAGTCCACTGCATTCCTGCGTTCCGCGGGATTCGCGGAGGTCTATCACCTGCAAGGTGGGATCCTGAAATACCTGGAAACGGTGCCGCCGGAGCAAAGCCGTTGGCAGGGCGAATGCTTCGTGTTCGATGAGCGCGTATCGGTAGTGCATGGCCTGAAGCCCGGTACGCTGGAATTGTGCCGCTCGTGCCGTCAGCCGGTGAGCGAGCAGGACAAGCAGTCACCGCACTACATCGATGGCGTCAGTTGTCATCGCTGCGTCGACACCAAGACCGAGGCGCAAAAGCGCAGCCGCATGGAGCGGCAGAAGCAGATGCGCCTGGCGCGAGAAAGAAATCAGCCGCACATCGGCGTGCCGATCGTGAAGAAGGCGAAGACCGAATAGCGCGTCTGGGAGACGCCGGTGAGACACTGCCGCGGCGGATCCAGCACATGCGGTTCACGGAGATTTCAGATCAGCCGCAGCGCTCCGAAAACAATCGCCGCGACGACACCGGAGAACGTGAAAAACCATTTGATGGTTTCGAAAGGAATTTTGGCCATCTCGGCGCGCAGTGCGCCTGATTCGGT
>Ga0157380_10001399_pt1 | contig 15747 bp, 9 predicted proteins | sample S35metaG_FD_119757 | JGI IMG/M metagenome (GOLD analysis project Ga0157380, IMG submission 119757) | Switchgrass rhizosphere microbial communities from Kellogg Biological Station, Michigan, USA - S3-5 metaG | ecosystem: Host-associated > Plants > Roots > Rhizosphere > Soil | place: USA: Michigan... | reverse complement strand
TTAGTTCCGTACTAACCCAGTTATATGCTTTATGAGGTTGAACATCTGTTAAAGCACTGTATTTTATGAAATCAGTTGTTACAAAGTAATTGGGTGCTTCGGTAGCCGTCTGTTTTTTTACGATCCATACATTAGCACCTGCAGCTTTTATCGGTTGCATACCTTCGGCCAGCCCGTCCACACCAGTTAGTCGTTGCATAAAACAGGGTCCCATATACAGTAGTTCCGGATTGCCGGAATCAGCAGCCATCTTTCGGTAAAATCCATTGTACTTGGTCTTATCGTTAAATGCTCTCAGCAGCAATGTATCTTTTTCATTGATCACTGGAGGATTTCCAGAAAACCGATCAGTATTCATCAGGCTAAACATGGTATGATGCTTACGACCAAAACCACCAGTGATATTAATGGCAGATTTTTTTCCCGACAGGTCTAACTTCCAGATATCAAAATCGTCATACACTAATACTCCTTCATCTCCCTGTAACCAAGCAGCAATTCCTGATCCCGTTGCTGGTTTATCTTTTGTACGTATGAAATTGTCCTGGTTTCCCAATTGCCAGGCAGGTATACTAACAGAAATATTCACAATCTTACCTGTATAAAGATCATAGCTAAAATAATTACACTGCTTCTCAGCATCAAAATAAAGCAGGTACCTTTCTCCCGGTGAAAGCCATGTACAACCTCTATTCCATTTCCTGATCGGTAATAACTTCCTTGATCCATCTTTCAGAGACAGCAACCAAACACTGTCTGTGTTGTAACCAGCCTCCCAAAAACGATCACCATATATATCCTTTTTTGATTTCACTACAATCGTAAAGTCGCCAACTGGAAAAAACTGTGGTTTTTGATCACCCTCTTTTTCCACACGAATCACTTGTCCTTTATCGAGGTTAAATGCCGTAATATATATTGTAGGATCCTGGCTAGCCTGCTGCGCTACAAAAGGCTGCGCTGACTGCAAAATTGTATCCTTATAGTTCCAAACTTCAACGTTTATCGGAGCTTCAGTTGCTGTTGGCAAGATTTCCGGACGAGGTTGTAATAAAAATAATATATGCTTACCTGAGAAGGTCGCACCGGAAGGTAAGCTTTCGCTTTGCCCAATCATCAAACTATTACCTATAGCCGGATTTTGGTTATTTACTTTTATTTCGGCCTGGTGCATTCCTGCTTTCCAATACCAAATAGACAGCTCATCTTTACCAGATTTTTTTTCTACAGTTGTAAACACAACCTGTTTGCCTTCATCATCCGGCATATAGCCGAATATACTTATTGCGGTATCTGCCGACATCCATATTGTTTTCTTCTCAGCTTGCGGCAAGCTTACATGCTGCAAAGCAATCACTGTTCTGTCGCCTGACTTTTCCGAAGTTTGTAAGACCAGTGATTTAGCATTACTGTTAAATAAATAAGATACTGCCGGAGGAAAACGAAGTTCTTTTTCTGTAGCAAGATTATAAACTAACAATTCACCGTTGCTCATCTTACTCGTAAACCAGGTGTTGCTATTATCAAATTGAAGACCGGATGCATCAGAGAAAACTTTTTCTTTACCCGTCACTAGGTTTTGAAGTACTACCTTGTCTCCTGTTTTTAACTGGTAAGCCAGCCATTCACCTTTCCCTTTAGATGGTTGGCCAAAATAGAGTACGTCTTTTACTCGCCGTGTGTTATTAGTACCTAACTCTAAAAAACACAACTCATCTTTATCCTGAAAAATATACTGCTTGCTATTCGCAGAAAAAAAACCATTGCTTTTTCCTATCTCGTGTTGCCATATATTGCTGGTTGATTTGACAGTAATAGATTGAAGTTGCGGAGTGCCAGTACCTTTTGTTATACCATAAGTAAAAAATTTACCGTCATTGCTTATGGCCAATACATAATCTGGTCCTACACCAATCCAATTATCTATAGCATCAAAATCCAATGCAGGTTTGTCAGCTTTACTTGTTTTATAATTGGTCTGGCTCCACAAATATTTATTCAAGTCCCAGCGGGCATTTATAGAAGTTGGCTGAACATTTGCAGCCGTGGTTTGTGCTATCGCCCTGGCTACAAATGATGAAACCATTAAACAGAAAAAGAGATGTTTCATAAATGAAATTTGTTGTATTTCTTATTTACGTAATGTAGTATGATCTGAAATTTATTTCCACACAACTCCTTCCTCTACGTGTGTTGGTTTACCGGCTCTCATATCTTCCAATGCTTTGGAGATTACTGCATCTCCCGGAGCCATCTTTACTGCTTTTTCCTGCCACCTGATCGCCTCTTTCTTTTTTCCGGCTTTATATAACAAGTTGGCATAAGTATCTATAGCAGTATACCTTTCCGGATAGGCTTTTACCAATTTTTCCATCCATTTGATATATCCAAGCAGTAGCTTTTGGTCAGTAGAGTGTATGAATGCAGTAAATGCATCATTATTAATATTTAAAACTTCGACCGGTGATCTTAAATCAGGCGTGAAATTGTTTAACCGTTCTAACGCATACTTTACTGCAGCAGGATAGTTCTGGTGTCTCTTGTACCATTCTACTTTTGCAGATAAAAGATTTCTTCTGGTGACATCTGCATTGAATTTTTCACACAACATTTTTTCCAATTGCTTCCAATCAGCTTCACTGGAGTCCGTTTTTAGTCCGGGGCCACTGATATACATGCCGGACATAACTACACCCGAACCTTTTGCTTGCTCCATCAAAAAAGGTGTAACTATTGTTCCCTGTATTGACTTGTCAACTATGGATTCTGAAAAGCCTTTTTGATTCATTACTTCATCAATCAATTTCCCATCATTATAAAAAAAACTAAAGACGGGCCTGTCTGTTCGTAATGTAAAGAGAGACCAGAGCTGAATGATCTCCTTTTTATATCTTTCTTTGGGAGGTAGTAGCGATACAGAATCGGTGAGTTCTTTGAGCAGCTTTACTGCTGTTTGCTGATCACTATGCTTCAATGCCATATTGATCATGAAGGGATATTTATTATGATTTTTATTTCCCTTATTGTATTCTTCAAGCAGACGATCATACTCTGCATAACCATCATCGTAAACTCGACCTGGAATTGTCGCAATTCGAGCAATAGCAACCAGACTATCTGAAGTTTTAAACCCAATATCTTTATGGACCAAAACTCCCTCTGGCGACAAAAACACAAAACTGGGATAGCCTTCTATTTTATAATCTGCAATCATCGCTTCAGCAGTAGCATACCATTTTTGAACTTCCTCATCATCTTTTTTGGTTTTATCCATTTGTACTTTCAATGAAATAAAACGGTCGTTAAAATAGTTGCCTACCGAATCATTGGGATATACCTGCATGTCCATCATTTTACAGGGACCGCACCAGGTGGTATAACAGTCCAGGAAAATGTATTTGTTTTCTGATTTTGCTTTTTGTTTTACCTGTTCCCAGGTAAGGCCGCTTGTCCATTTGATGCCTTTATTCGTCTGGGCTTCGGTGGGCGAGGCCAGCAGAGACAAAAACATAACCAAAAAGCACAATTGTTTTTTCATATTAAGGTTTCAATTTTTTACAAGGCAATACCTGCCCCGATTCGTCTATCGACAAATCAATTCACTTCATAGCTGTTGTAAAATTTGAAAGCAAATCATACCCATCAACTCACTATTCACTATTGCCTATTCACCATTCACTTTCAATAACCCGGAGTTTGCACCAGGTTGGGTGCTTTTTGCAACTCTATATGAGAAACAGGATATAGTTGCTGATGAGATTGCCATTGGGTTGTATTATTTGATTTTTGCGGCGTTACCACAGTCATCACCGAGTTCACTTTGTCTGTTCTCTTCAAATCAAACCAGCGTTGACCAAGCTCAGTAAACAATTCCACCTGCCGTTCGTGTAAGATCGCATTCAATAGTGCAGTTTGACTAATACCAGGATTGGTGTTAGCAATTAATGGTAATCCCGCACGTTGACGTACTTTATCCAAATCTGCAATTGCGCCGGATAAATTATTTTGCTGGGCCCTGGCTTCTGCCCGTATTAAGTATTGCTCAGCGAGACGCAACACCATAAAATACTCGGTCATATACAATGTTGCTGCAGGGCCTGAGATATTGGGATCGTACTGGTTCTGCTTGTACTTAAAGGCATATTGGTAAAAATCGGTGCCTACGGTTACGTTATCAACCCAGTTTCCGGGTTGGGCACGCAAATCGCCCGCCTCAAAACTATTCATGAGCTGGCTGCTGAGATAAGCCAAATTGATATAACCATCAGGCCCCCATGGTGGAATAATCATTACATATGCTTCCATTGTATTAAACCCTTCGAGAGTAGGTTGCAATTGCCAGATTGCTTCCCTGCTATTTTTCAGAAACACCTGGTTCAGATTCGGCAGTAGAGTAAACAAGCTGGTATTATTGATCACCTCTGTTGCCTTTGCTTCAGCCTCAACATTTTTATTTGTATATAAATATGCCCTTGCCAGTAAAGCTTTTGCTGCCCACTGAGTGGGTCGTATTCTTTCGGTAGTGGTGCCAGAAAAAGTATTATTAGGGAAGTTGCTGCTTAATTTTCCTGCCGCCGCCAGCAAGTCGGTAATGATCTGCTGGTAAACATCGGCTTTGGGAGCACGGGTAAGTAATGCATTTGCTTCTGCATTTATATTCAATGCCAGCGGAACATCACCATAAAGATTCACGAGGTAAAAATAATGGAAAGCCCTCATGAACTTTGCCTCACCCAGTAATTGATCTTTTACTGCTGGCGTTAGCGATGTAGAAGCATCCAGGCCCTTGATAGCCGCGTTACATCTATATATAAAATTGTACAAAGGCGCCCATAATTCAGATCCTGCTCCAAAGTTTCTTGACAGGCTATTGGTATAAAACTTGTCATAATTTGTTCCAGCGGTACCGCCATACAATTCAAGTTCGTCTGAAGAGAGGCCGGTATAAATGGACATGCTTTTATAACCCAGGAATACACCTTCAAATGCAGTCATACTGGCGTAAATATCAGTCAGCACACCTATTGCAGTAGCATCAGTCGAAAACACATTTCTTTCAGAAACCTGGTCTGTTGGAGGTGGGGCCTCCACCAACTTTTTACAGGCACTAAACGTCATAAGAAGAAAAAGAAATAAAATGAATAATTTGAAACTCTTCAGTTTGATTAAAGAGTGTTTATATATTTTCATGATCATTGAGTTATTGTTATTCATGATGTTTAATATCTGTTCTTACAATTCAAATCTTACTCCAATTGCCATTGTTTGAAGTGGGGGGAGACTGGCATTACCTCTTGTTTCCGGATCCAGGCCTTTATACTTTGTAAAAGTCGCCAGGTTCTGACCGCTGAAATAGACCTGTGCATTTTGCATATGGGCTTTTTGAAGCCATTGCTTAGGCAATTCCCAGGATAAGGAAACATTTCTTAAGCGGATAAATGAACCCGACGCTTTGCTGTAACCTATATCACTTTGCACTGGTAAGATCGGATTACCCTGTGTAGTGTAGTATTTTGCAATAGGAACCTGGTCTCCCGGTTTTTGCCAGTTGTTTAATACTGTTACCGGCTGGTTACCAATTACAGTAGTTCCAGAGCCAAAATATCCAGGGCCCACATTAGGACTGATATTGTTACTATAATACAAATCGTTCAACCCTTTTTGCACTACGAATTGAAAGAGGAAATCCAGATGAAATCCCTTATAGCCTACGCTATTTACCAATCCACCATAATAAGATGGTAACGTCGATATCAATACAGTTCTGTCCTCCGCATTAGGGAAACGTACCGGTACACCATTCTTATCATACACCATATAGTTTCCTGTAGCGGGATCAACCCCGGCATCTTTGTAAACTTTTATTACCCCTAATGGTTGGCCTATAATAAGCCCACGGTCGCCGGAAGCATAGGGAGTTTGTTCTATACCAGGAAAACTAACCAGTTTGCTCTTTGGAACGGTAATATTAAAGCTGCTTGTCCAACTAAATTTCTTCTGTTTAAAATTGACTGTGTTAAGGATAAATTCCCAACTGGTATTCTGAACGGTTGCCGGTAAGTTTTTTGATATACTCGGAAATCCTGTGATATCTGGAAGATCATAACTGGTAAGTTGATTGGAGGACTGATTTCGTGCATAGGTTGCACTCACAATAATCCTGTCTTTCAAAAAACCCAAATCGGTTCCAACCTGTAATTTTCGGGTTTCTTCCCACTGCAAAAAGGGGTTGGTATGTCCTGTCACCATCAATCCTAAAATATTCTGATAGAGAATGCCGGGATTAATGACACTATAAAGACTGAGATAACTGAAATCAGGGATCTGATCGTTGCCTGTAGTACCGTAACTGGCTCGCAACTTTCCAAAGCTTAAGAAAGATAGATTCTTTTGAAACAATTTTTCTTCGCTGAATATCCAACCGATCCCAGCGCTTCCAAAGTTGTGGAATTTGTTTTCATCACCAAATTTATTACTACCATCCCGGCGTGCGGTGAGATTGATAATGTATTTTCCATCCAGATTATAATTCAGCCGGGCAAACACCCCATTGAATTTAAAAATGCTGGTTTGTGAATTAATAACGGTTACGGATGTAGCAGCAGTTAGTGATTTCAACAAAAGATCATTCGGCTGTCCTCTCCCTGTCAAAGCCAGGTAAGTTTGTGTGCTTTGCTGGATCGTGGTTCCTAACAGGGCATCTATAGTCCCTTTTCCTGCCTTGCCTTTGTATCCCAATTGAGGTTCGGTGAGCCAGGTTCTCATCTCCCTATTGCCGAATGTGGCAGAGCGCTGTTGAGTGCTTCTTTGCTCAGGCCTGTAGTATTCCAGGCGGGTGGGTGAATATAAACTTGCATGCAAATTGGTGTATCCGAAATTAGCCCTGATGTCCAGGCCTGGTAGAATGTTATAGCTGGCACTGAGATTACTAACAAGGGTTTTGGTAGTGTTATTAAATTCCGAGTTTTCGGTGTACGCCAACGGGTTTACCCAGCTGGAAGCACCTGTTGCGGTGGGAGCCCAGTTCAATGTCCCGTCTGCATTGTATAATGCAGGTGCATCCGGGGACATAAGAATCGATGTTTGTGTTAAATCTTTCGACGGTAAATGATTTCGGTCGTAGGAATAACTCCCTGTTAACTGAATCTTGAATCGTTGATTAGCAGAACTGCCGTTGACATTAAAATGAACACCGGCTACCTGGTCATCAAAATGCCCCGGAAACACAGTAGTGCGCCGGTTATATGATCCCCCGATCAGGTATTGTACAGCAGATGTTCCTCCGGAAACACTTGTGTTAATATTAGTATACTGAGCTGTGCCACCCATCAGTTCTTTTTGCCAATCAGTGTATCGGGTAGTATCCCAAAGTTTAATATCATAATTGGTAAAATTGGTAGGAAGGGTTGCTATATTGATGCCCATATTCCTGTAGGCTTCGTAACGCATGTCGAGGTACTGGCGTGTGTCAAGCAAATCCGCTCGGTGAGCCACTTTGCTCCAACCCTGCTGTACATTGACACTCAGTTTAGTGCGGCCCGCTTTTCCTTTTTTAGTGGTGATCAGGATGGCTCCATTGGCAGCCCGGCTACCATAGATAGATGTAGCATCTGCATCCTTCAATACATCGATGGATTCAATATCAGCCGGGTTAATATAATTCAAAGGACTGCCTCCCGCCACTATTTCTTCCATCCAAAATGAACCTATCAATTGGGTTGGAAACGGTATACCGTCAACGATAATCAAAGGATCCGTACTGGTTTTGATTAAACTATTGGGTAAACTGCCAACACTATTAATGCCTTGTATCCTAACGTTCACTCCACCACCATTTACCCCGGTAGTTTGATTAATTTCCAGACCAGGTACGCGTCCCTGCAAGGCCAGCAATGGGTTGTTCACAGGTTGCTTTTCAATATCTGCAGCCTTAATGGTAGCAACGTTGCCAACTGAGTTGCGCATTTTTTCGTCGTAATATCCTTTATTGATTATTACATCAGTAAGGCTTTGCGCTTGTATCTTAAGTGCAGTTATAAAAGTTGTTCTGTCCTTAACAGCAATACTCTGTGTTTCATAACCCACATAAGAAATTTCAATAATGGCATTTCCGTCTGGTACCTTTAGAAAAAAGCCACCATCTTTATTGGTGGTGGTACCGTTTGTTGTCCCTTTAACTTTCACGGTCGCACCGGCAAGTGGTTTTCCATCCTCATCCGTGACTTTGCCAGAAATATCGAGAGGTTGTCTGTTAACAATATTGGATTCTGAGTTTGGAGATCCTGAACTCGTCAAAGGATCTTTTTTCTTTATCACTATAAACTTATCAGTAATAGTATAAGAAAAGGACTGGTCCCGTAAACATATTTCCAGGACTTTCTCAATATCTGTGTTGCGGACATCCAGTGTTACTTTTTTGGCGTCACGTAAAAAATTGTCCGTATACACAAATGTGTAGGTCGTTTGTTTTTCTATCTCAGCAAACACTTTTTCCAGCGGCGCATCCTTTACCGAAAGGCTGATGTTTTGAGAATATCCTTTTGCACTTACCTGGAGGGCTGCAGCAAAAAGAAAGACGGCTGTGATCTTCATAACCCGTAACAGTTTAAGGGTTAGCCCGCTCCTACAGCTAGCGGAACGAATAATAGCAGTTAAATGCATAGCTTTGCATTGTTTGGTGATTGATTGATGATTCGCGTCGTTTTTCTATGATCCAAATTCTCCGCTTCGTCTAGTACACGAAGCGGTTTTTTTCTTCTTGTTGCTCTTCATTTGATCACATTGATATTCTTCCCTTCAATGCTGAACTTCACTTCTCCTGTTAATTCCAACGCTTTTAATATTGTTGCCAGAGGAATATCTCTTGATATCTTTGCATTAAACCCCGCTGATGGTATCGTTTCATAATGTACTTCCACATCATACCAGCGGCTAAGCTGCCGCATCAATGTTTTTATATCCGTACTCCTGAACAAAAATTTTCCATTTTTCCAGGCTACTGCTTCATCAACATCAGCATTCTCTACAAGTTTCATTTCTTTGTTATCATGCACTTGCAGTTGCTGCCCGGGTTTTAGCACTACACCTTTGTCCACACCAGCGTCAGCGAGAGACCTAAAAACCTTTGCACTTCCTGATACCAACGTTGTTTTAATTGCCGTCTCATCGGTGTAAGCATTAATATTAAATTCGGTTCCCAGATCATGCACTTCCATTCCATTCACGCTAACAATGAAAGGCATTTTATCATTATGCTTTATTTCAAAGTATGCTTCACCAGTAATTTCTACTTTACGTTTATTACCCACAAACTCAACAGGATATTTAATACTTGATGCAGAATTCAACCATACTTTACTTCCATCGGCAAGAACCGTTGTGTATGTTTCACCTTTTGCGGTACTAAGTGTGTTATACCTCACCCCCGACTCTCCTAAAAGAGTTGGGCCAGATACATTATAGATAAGCTTTCCTTGTTCATTTGTTACCGTGGAGTTCCCTTCTTTGGCTAATTCACCGATTTTTGCACTGTCTAAATCTATCGTTGATCCATCTGCAAGTACCAACTTTGCTTTATATTTCCCGGGATCAACGTCATTATTAAATCTTTGCTCCTGGGTTTTTGCAATGCCTGATTGTTGTATTGTTCTATTCGAGAACATAAAATATGAACCTGCTCCCAACACGATCACTGCTGCTACTGCTGCTGCGATCCTTATCCACCTAAACCTACTTCTGCCATCGATCAATAAACCTTTATTACTTTCACCAAGTTCAGATTCAGCTTCCATTACTTTATCAGCCGAAAGAACAGATTGGACCATTTTGTCAAGCCTGTTTGCGGACCATGCCGGGTTTTCAATTCGTTCGATCATTTTCTCAAGACTACCAACAATAAGATCCTTATATGCAGATTCATCAACGATCTTTGTCAATTCATTTCGCTCTTCGTCGGTTGCTTTACCGTCGAAATACTTTTCTAAAAGATAAATTATCCTTTCGTCAGACATCACTCTTGATTTTGGGTGTAATAATACCCGTGCAGTAATTACAGACCGACGGGAGGTCATTCCGACCTATTCAGGATTAAATTTCTTTTACATTTTCTTTGGCTGGTAATAAAGCCTACTCAAAACCTCATCAAAAAATAGATCACAATCAACTCCTCATATCCCCTCCCTTTCAAATAATCCCTGATAGACTTAAGTGCGGCAGCAATACTATTCTTAACGGTACTCGGGGAAATATTTAATTGCGAAGCGATCTCATCCCGGCTCATTCCGGCTTCCCGGCTAAGCAGGTAAATACGTTTCCGTTCCTTTGGCAATTGTTTCACTGCCTCCTGTACATGCCTTTTGATCTCATTGATCCTTAGATCAGCCTCGGGATCGCTTTCACTTATTTCAGTATCGCGAAGACTTCCGATTATTTGTTGCTCTTTCAAACGGCGTTGTAAAAATGTAAACGCAAGATTAGAAGCAATACGAAAAACCCATTTCCTGGGTATCTCAACTTCAGGTAATTTATCACGATGGATCCATATGCGAAGCATCACTTCCTGTATGATCTCTTCCGCAATGGCCGCAGTTTTGACAACGCTAAAAAGAAACGGAAATAATAGTTTGCCGTACAGTTCAAACAATTCCTTAAAAGCTCTTTCATTTCCTTCAGATACCAGAAGCATCAGCTCTTTTTCATTATATGGGGTAGTATCAGACAAGTAAATATGATTTCAATTGTTAGCGGCTAAAGTAAAATAAATTTATTTATTTATTCATCAGGACGATATCATTGACTTAAGTATCCTAAGGATAAACTTATTCGCTTGAACTCATATCTGATATCTATCACAGAATTTTCACAGGATAAGGTTAAATGGTTGAAGCCCTCAGTTTCTACTGAGGGCTTGTTTTTTTATACAGCTACATAAATTGAAATCAATAAACAAAATAAGAACAACTACACTTGTCTTACATACAGATCATTATTGAAAAGCATCTTGACCAATTGGTTGATCTGATTGCACCGAAAAAAGTATTCGTCGGTGGCCAAAATATATTATTTTATATGCAGGGAGGCACGGAGTTTAGATTTTGCTACAAAGTTTCAATACCTGAATATATCATCAGCTCGTTTCTACCACTTATTTCACAAAGTTGCCGTTGATCTTACTTCTTTTCCATTCTCGTTATAAAAAACATAGCGCTTATTAATGCCGCTTTTGAATTCTACCCGATACAACTTTTCATTTTTGCTGTTTTCAACATAACCACTCGATTCTATTTTCCAATCAGAAAAACGACTTTTTGATACTGATTTTTTAACTTCTTCCGGAAAGGTTTCATAATCTTTAGGATAGTCAGTATAGGTCCATTCCCCATCAACACTATAATGAGCAGCCTGTTTAATGCTGTCCAATTCGAACCGAACGGTATAATTGACCACATTATTGGTCCACTCCACTTCGGTCGCTCCCGGGTATTTTTTAGCAAAATGGTTCTTGGCCTTGTCGGGGATGTTAACTACCTGTGCATTCAAAGAACGTGCGGTAAGGAGTACTACCAGCACGAATAAACTGCGAAACTTCATCTCAAATTGTGTTTTAAAGGTGATTTGATTAGGGAACTAATGGGCTGCATACCAAAGTTCTAGAAGTCAAAAATACCAAAACCATGCCATCGCACTCATAATAGATTGTGAAGCTTTCGCTAAACTGTTTGTGGGAATTGGGCGCCGTCGTGTACCTGTTACATGAGCCGATTGGGAACAACACGTGAATTTTGCTTTAAAAACAGTTGGATAACCTTACTGAAAGTCGTAATTTACTCACAACGATTGTTTAAACCAAAACTGCAAGTATGAACAAAAAGGTTACTGACATCCTTCTCCGTAAAGGAAGTAATATTATCTCCGTAACTCCCACCAGCTCTGTATTAGAAGCTCTCCAGATAATGGCCGATAAAAATATCGGTTCAGTAATGGTGATGGACAATGGAAAATATCTTGGGATGATGACGGAAAGAGATTATTCACGTAAAATAGTATTGCAGGGGAAATCCTCTACAGATACTAAAGTTTCTGAAATCATGTCGTCTAACCTGCCAAGGGTTACTCCGGCTGATTCAGTTGATTATTGTATGCAACTGATGTCGGATAAAAATATCCGCTATGTGCCGGTATTTGAGAATGATACTGTGCTCGGTATTGTTTCAATAAACGACGTTGTAAAAGAAACCATTCTTTCGCAACAGGAAACCATCTCACAATTGAAAGATTATCTACATTCAAGTCTGTAAGTCTCTAACGAATATTGCCCCTTCTATACGAATCCCGCCTAACCGCGGGATTCATTTTTTTCCATAACAACGGCCAGGTCATTGATATCAACAGTAATCGGCATTAACCCCACCTGCACCACCGCTTTTTTACCGCGTATTTCCTTGACCTCGCCTACCTGGTGATTCTTTTTCATTAGTACTTTTATACCTACTTGTATATCCCCACCTATTTCCTCGTATTTGGAAGAAACTTTCTTCTTAACTTTTTCGGTTGCTTGTTGATGATGTTGTTTGAAAAGCAATGCCTGCATTTGCTTCATGAGTTCTTTTTTGTCATCTGCATTCTCTGCCTTTCTCCAATCGAAAACTATTTGCTTTAGTTTGCGTTCCATATCTTTCAGATAAGCGATACGCTCTTCGGCTACTTTATTCTGATGCTTCAGCAATTCTACCTGCTGCTGGTGTTTTTCGTTATCGATAGTATGCTGCATTTCCTTCTGCAATCGCTCGGTATCTTTTAGTTTTTTCTGAAGTTCCAAATCTTTCTTCTCCAGCTGCTGAAGGTCTTGCTCGGTACGGTTCAATAATTTATCCAGCCGGAAATGATCCTCATCCACTAACTGTCTCGCCCGGTGAATCAATCTTTTATCCAAACCAATCCTTTCGGCAATGGAAAATGTATAGGAACTACCGGGTTTCCCGATATTCAGTTTATATAATGGAAGAAGATTTTTTTCATCAAAGGCCATGGCGCCATTTACTATTCCCGGAGTTTTACCCGCCATCACTTTCAGGTTGAGGTAGTGCGTAGTAACAATTCCTTGCGCGTGTTTTTTTACCAGCTCTTCCAGTATTACTTCGGCAAAAGCGCCACCAAGATTTGGATCACTTCCACTTCCTAATTCATCGATAAAAAACAAGGTTCTTCCATTGGCGTTTTCAATGAAATATTTCATGTTTTTCAAATGAGAACTATAGGTACTCAATTCAAATTCCAGGCTCTGCGTATCACCGATATGGATCATGATCTGTTTAAAGATCCCTAGTTCGGATTCGGGATGAACGGGAATCAGTAAACCACTTTGCAACATTAATTGCAAAAGTCCAACCGTTTTTAGTGTAACGGTTTTACCACCTGCATTTGGACCAGAAATTACTAAAATGCGGTTTTTTTCATTCAGTGATATCTGCGTAGGAATAGTTTGCTTTTGCGCTTTTAAATTATAGAGGTACAATAAAGGATGATAGGCGTTAACAAGGTGAACATGCGCTTTATCGGTTATCAAGGGGAAATTTCCATTGATATCAACCGCTAATTTTGCTTTTGCCCTGATGAAATCATATTCGCCCAGGATCTGGTGATAGGTTTGAAGTAACGGAGCGTACATGGAAAGTTTGGCCGTTAGTTCACGAAGAATCCGGTACACTTCACGACTCTCATCTGTTTCCAATGCAAACACATCATTGTTCAGTTCAATAGTTTCTTCGGGTTCAACGAAGGATGTTTTGCGGGTATCGCTTTCCCCTAAAAGAATCCCTTTTACCTGTCGTTTGTGTTCAGCATATACGGCTACCACTCTCCTTCCATTTAAAAACGCTTCTTCAATATCTGCTACATAACCGGATTTCGACCATTTCTGAATTACTTTATCAAACACCCTTCGTAATTCATTTCTTTTTTTAAAAAGACTCATGCGTATGCGGGCAAGTTCGGGCGATGCATTGTCTTTTACTGCTCCGTTCTCATCCAGTACATCATCCAATAATGTCAGTATGGCCTTTTCGTAATAAGTTTCGGAACATACTTTATAAATAGCCGGGTAAGCAAGCACACGATCTTTATCGAACCAACGAAAAATACTCTTTAGGTTATCCGCCAGCTTGCGGATCAGCATAAACTGATCGGCTGCCAGCACCGCACCGGGAATAGATAGTAACTTCAGTTCCCTGGAGAGATTCAGTATATAATCATTGGGAAAATACTGGCCCGATTGGATCAGCAGTTTATATTCATAGCTTTGGCGCAGCTCCAGATCAATATATTCCTTGCGCGTATGAATGCGCAGATCCGTTGCCAGGGATTTGGCATATTCCGACTTACAATGTTCTTCCAGCAGGACCTTGATCTTCTCAAATTCAAGTTGTACAAGCGCCGATTCGGGGAAAAATTTCATAATTAAACCTCAACAATTTTTTAGACTTGCAAAAGTAGGGCTATTGTATGAGAAGGGAAGCTGTTAGCTTTTAGCGTGACCAATGTACTTTTTAACATTCCGACTAAACGCTAATTGCCGATAGCTAACAGATCTCAGTTTTGGCTTTAATTTAAGAATCTATTCCCTCCGGGATATCGTATTTATAAATCAATTGTTAATGATTCAGACTCTGCCCGATTTGTCGGCTAGCTTACGAACAAAAGGCTGTTTGTACGGTTAATTTGTACGAAATTTGTTTAATCATCTTTGTAATAAAAAAAGGAACTCATGAGACTTGTGTTAACCAGTGTTGTTTTTTCTGTTTCAGCATTTCTTTCTTGTGCGCAAAGAGAAAATCCCAATAAAAGCATGAATAATTCAACTACTTCTCTGGCGAGTTCAACAGGCCAGTCATCCGGCACGTTAAATACTGATACCGCTACACTGGCCAATGGTTGTTTCTGGTGTACGGAAGCGATTTTCCAGCAACTGGAAGGCGTTCTTAAAGTTTCGTCTGGCTATAGCGGGGGACATGTGGTTGATCCCAGCTATAAAGAGGTTTGTACCGGAACCACGGGCCATGCGGAGTGCATCCAGATTATTTTCGATCCTGCTAAGATCAGTTTTGATGAGTTGTTGGAAGTATTCTGGCAAACCCATGATCCTACCACTCTTAACAGGCAGGGTAATGATGAGGGGACTCAATACCGGAGCGCTGTTTTTTATCATTCCCAGGAACAAAAGGAAAAAGCGGAAAAGTATAAAACCGAATTAAATAAGAGTGGAGCATTTAAAGATCCAATTGTGACCGAAATCGCCCCATTCACCAGCTTTTATGTAGCAGAAAATTATCACCAGGATTATTACAATCAAAATGGTTCCCAACCTTATTGTTCTTATGTAATAAGACCGAAGCTGGAAAAATTTCAAAAGGTGTTTAAGAATAAGTTGAAACATTGAGGAGTTTGTAGTTTATCGTTTTTCGTTTATCGTTGCTGTAATTCTATCAGTACCTATTAAAAGTAACTTGCTTTTATTCGGAGAGTTACACCTGAAGAACGATAAACGAAAAACCATAAACAATAACAAACTAAAAAAGCAAAACCTCCCGGCTGGTGAGAGGTTTTGCAAGATCTGGAACGAAGGCATCACATGAGAAAGTTTATAGCTTATTTATTTTCTGAGTATATAAGTTGTTGTCGATTTTTAATGAAGCCACGTAAGTACCATTGGCAATATTACCCATGCTATTTAATTGTATATTATTAAATCCT
>Ga0157380_10001398_pt1 | contig 15748 bp, 11 predicted proteins | sample S35metaG_FD_119757 | JGI IMG/M metagenome (GOLD analysis project Ga0157380, IMG submission 119757) | Switchgrass rhizosphere microbial communities from Kellogg Biological Station, Michigan, USA - S3-5 metaG | ecosystem: Host-associated > Plants > Roots > Rhizosphere > Soil | place: USA... | reverse complement strand
GATGCCGACGATGTGGCGCAGGAAAGCTTCCTTCGCGCCTTCCGCAACCTCGACCTGCTCGCCGACCCGGCGAAATTCGGTGTGTGGCTCCGGCGCATTGTGTTCGGGGTGTCGATCGACCACGTGCGCGCCGAACGCGTACACACCGCCAATCGCGTCGACTACGACGACGACGCACCCGGCGACCTTCCGTCTGCCGACCCGTCGCCGCTGGATCGGCTGGAGCAGCGCGAGATTGCGGCCCGAGTCCTGTCGGCGCTCGAGCGGATGCCGGCGCGGTATCGCGTTCCGCTGTCGCTGTACCACATCGACGGACTCAGTCACGCGAAGGTCGCCCACACACTCGGCGTCCCGGAACCTACCGTTCGCTCACTCGTATCGCGTGCGCGACGGAAGCTCACACGTCTCCTCGCCCACACGCCAGAAGCCCGAGACATGGCCGATCGATCACCATCCGCGAATTCATTGAACGCCGCACTGGATGTGCTCGACGAACACACCACGGTGCCGCGGCTGCTGCACGTGCTCAATGGCGACTCTGTGCGCATGACGCTCGAGCATTCGAGCGTCCCGGGTGCGTTCGTGCCGTACGCCGACGTTCTCCACGAGGGTCCGGTGCCAGCCGCGACCGAGCCGGCAAGGTGGCGCGAGATGCGCGCGCGATACCTCGCGGCGAGCGGATACGTGTCGTACACCGAGGCGCTCCGGACGTACGAACGCTGGGACGCGCAGCTCGCGTCGTTCGAGAACTACGACGAGATCGTTTTCTGGTTCGAGCATGACCTGTTCGACCAGCTTCTGCTCGTCAGGCATCTGGACTGGTTCTCGCGCCGCGATCTCGGCCGGACGTCGCTCAGCCTCATCTGCATCGGTGAGTATCCGGGCTACGAGCCGTTTCACGGGCTCGGTCAGCTCGACGCCGAGCAGCTCGCGTCGCTGCTGGGTACGCGCGCGCCCGTCACACGGGACCAGCTGAGCCTCGGCCGTCGCGCGTGGGCGGCGTTCACGGGGGATGATCCGGGCGCCTTCGATGCCATCGTGCACGAGGACACGTCGAGGACGCTCCCGTTTCTCTCCGGCGCCCTGCATCGCTTCCTCGAAGAGTATCCGGCGTTAGGCAGCGGGCTTCCGCGGACGGAGCGGCACATCCTCGAGCTGGTCTCCCGCGAGTCGATGTCGCCGGGTGCGCTGTTCCACGCGGCGCAGCAGCGCGAGGAGCGGGTGTTCATGGGCGACTCGACGTTCTGGCACCGTCTGCGGCTGCTCGCAGCCGGCGACATGCCGCTGATCGCGCTCGACGAGCCGTCGTGGGACGGCCCTGAGGTTCTGTCGGGCACGATCTCCATCACGGAGGCGGGTCGCACGGTGCTGCTCGGCGGCGTCGACGGTATCCGCCTTCGCGGGTTCGACAAGTGGTTAGGCGGTACGCATCTCCGTGCCGCCCCCGGTGGCGATGTCCCGTGGCGCTACGACCCCGCCGGCGGCCGGCTGCGACGGACGGAGGAGATATCGAGCGGTGGGTAAATCACGTTGGTCGTTGACGCATCGTGGCGGTTGATTCACGGTGCGTGGTCGCGCACCGTGGCGGGTTGATTTACCGCAGAGGGCGCGGAGATCGCAGAGGTGAGCTCTTCGACGCACCGACACGAAGGCGCCCAGAAAAGCCCTGCGAGGGAATTTTGTGAACGACCCCGGGATGCACCGCTCAACGGAGCATCCCGGGGTCGTTCACTTCAAAAGGCGCGTTGTGTCCCGAAGAAGTACTGGAAGCCGTCCCGGCATCCTGCGCGGCGGTGCGGTGGTCAGGCCGTTCTCTGCGTACTCCGCGCCCTCCGCGGTGAAATTACCGCCACGGTGCGATCATACGGTTCCGGCCAGGCGGCGCGGAGTCGAACCGTGCTCACTCCTCGTACTCGTCGGACCCCTGCACCCAGATGAACGACTGTGCGTCGATCATGTCGCGCGGCCCGAGATCTCCCTGGTCGTGTATGACCCGGCCGGCGAAGTCCAGCAGGCTCGCGTACGTCGTCCAGTTCGGACGCGACGCATACTCGAACTCCACGCCATACTCGCGAGCCGCCACGCGCGTCACGTTAGGCTTGAGGAACACGTGACGCTCGGGCTGGGCGATGAACCCGAACACCGTCACGATCGGCCACGTCAGCACGCGCGTCTGCTTCCTCGGCAAGGCCGCGACGACCTCACACCACTGCTCGAAGCGTCGCTGATCGCCTGCGCGTCCGTGCAGGAGATCGTCGAGCCCTTCGGCGAACGCTTGCGCGCCGGCCGGCGACTTCACCGCGTCCCGCAGCGCCATCTTTTCGAACGAGAAGAGCAGGTTCGTCCGCGACTCGATCGACACCGCGTGCGCGGCGATCTCGCTGAACCGACGTTCCCGCAGTAGCGTCCGGAAGTCCGACGGGCCTAACGCCGCAGTCCAGCGCTCGTGGGCCGCCCACTTGTAGTCGCGCTCCCAGTCGATGTACGTCTCGTCCGCGAAGCCGCCGGGAAAGAAGCGCAGGAACTTGCGCCGGCACCGAAGCGCCGAGGCCGCTATCGTCGACTTGTGTCGAATCGACCGGCGGCCGTTGCTGCTGCGTCGCCAGAGTCCACCGGTCTTCGTCTCGCCCGTCGCCATCACCCTCCTCCGGTCGGATGCTGCCAATGGCAAAGGCAGCATTCAGGCCGGGAGGACGTACCGATGGCCTAACGTCGACGGCCGGCCGGGCTACCGTCGATAGTGCGCGTCCGCCTCACGCGCCTTCACCTCCACCGGCTCGGCGGCGCCGGCGCCGATGGCGCGCAAGGACGGGTCGTCGCCCATCAGGCGGGCCATGTACCGCTGACCCTCGCCAATGCGCTCCACCTCGACTGCTACGGCGTCCACGCCCTGCTCGAGCCGGGAAAGGCGCTCCGTCAGCTCCGCCGGCAGCTTGGTGATGGTCGCGACGCCGCGCCGCCAGACGCGTCGCGCGAGCGCGATGCTGAGCGGGAGGAGCACGACGAAGATGAAGATGCCGCCGAGAATGAACACCTCCTCAGGCGGACCCTCTCGCCGTGGCTGGCGCGGCTCGACCGCGGCACCCGGCACGGCTGCCTGACGCGCAATCTGGGCTTCACTCTCGGCGATCTGTTTGTCGATGGCCGAGATGCGCTGATCGACCTCGGTGATACGTCCCTCGAGCCCCTTTCGGTCGGCCCCGCCGACCATGGGTTCCTCGAGACGCTGCGAGAGTTCCTGGCGCCGGTTCTCGAGGTTCTCGAGCTGGTTCCCGAGCTCGCGCCGCTGTGCCTTGAGCGCCTGATAAACGGCCTGCGCGCTCGCTCCGTCGCCGCCCAGGAAGACGATGGGTTCCTGGCCGGGAATCCCGGCAATCGCCGGGACGGGAGGGATCGGAGGCATTGGGGGCGCTGGGGGCGCTGGGGGCGCTTGGGGCACTGATATCTGCATCGAGGGGCCTCGACAGTGTGCCCTGGGTAGTTATCAGGGCGAGTTCCTGGGTGTCCACGCCGTACGGTCGTGGTAGCACGCCCGTTTCATGCCGTTGCGGTGTCAGCATATGACATGGCAACCCGTTTTGCCGCAAAAGCTTGTCCGGCTCGCCCCGCTACTTGCGCGTGAGCCGGAGCGATACGTCCTGATCGGTCCCGTCCGGCACAGTGACCGAAACCAGAACAGCCGTCCAGGTGCGGTTCTTCTCGTCGTTCTTCCGGTAGGTCCGCGCCGCCACAATGTCGGCAGCTCCATCGGAGATGGGCGCCCAGCCCTGCTCGCGCATCTGCTTGTCGTAGTGCGACGCGACCTCGACGGCCTTGAGGCGCGTTCGCAGTCGGGTGGACATGGTCATCGCGTTCGAGCTCATGCTGCTCATGCCGCCACCTCCTCCATCGTTGGCTGGCATGGAGCCCTGCGGAGCGCGCAGCAGCGGTATCGGTGCGTCCTCGTACGGACTCCTATACACCGCCACGTCCTCCCGCGTCTTGCAGGCAGAGTATCGCTGGCCTCGGTTGTAGGACAGCTTGACGATGCTGCCGCCCGACCGGCGGTACATCGCCGACATCATCACGAACTCGTCTCCTTTGCACACGATGTCGGGCTGTGTGTAGGTGAATTGCCCGACGTCGGCCGACACGAACCCGCGCTGCTGTTGGCGAGCGGGGGGCGCAGGCGGCTTCGTCCAGCCTGACGACAATAGATGCTTTTCGAGTGCCGCGATGGCGGAATCCGGCTGCTGTGGCGACGACAGGACAATCACCGCGTTCTCGAACTGGGTCATGCTGCCGAGAATGGGGAGGCCCGGCGGCAGCAGCTCCAGCGGCACGTCATCCGGCGCCTTTCCGATCCGGATATCGGCGGTTCCCGCCATGCCCGGCCCGAGGTTGATGAGAGCCATCGCGAGCTCGCGCGGAATGGGATCCTGGGACTCCGGCGGCCTGGTCGGCACCTGCGCGACCGTGAGTGCTGGTGCGAGGATCGCGGCCGCCAGCGCGAGTGAGCGGCGAATCGGGTCCATCGTTCGGGCCTCGGTTGGGGTCGGGGAACTCCATCATACGCGTGTTCTTCCGGCGCGACGAGTGGGGTTCGCACAACTCGGCGCCGGTGACACGACGTTCGATGTGGCTATTCGACGACGGCCCCGCTCGGCCTGGGGGACCGACGCGCGCAACGAGCGCCGCATAGGCGCCGGCGACCGACCGCGCCTCCCGGCGCATGTCGTAGAGGCCGATCGCGTCGACATCACGGTGCACTGACGCAGCGTCGTCGACCGCCGTAACGCACGTGCTTCTACCTATTCATCACCTTCTGCCGCGGTTCACCACAGCGGTCGGTGAGAGATCACCCTCGTGATTGGTGCGCGATCGCTCGGAATGACACGCTATTCAGATCTCTGATTCGCTCCCTAACGCGCACCGACCACGCGGTTGCCGTTCAAGTACGCGACGAGGGACGCGATCTCTCGCTGCTGGAGCCCGAGGTTCGGCATCGCAGGCTTTCCGGGCTGCGGCGGCGTCGGGTTCGCCAGAAAGCCGGCGATGTACGTGGAGTCGAAGCGCTTGCCATCGAGCTTCGGTCCCACTTCGATCTGAACGTGACAGGTCTCACACCCCTTCGCGACGAACAATTGTCTGCCCCGATCGACGTCGCGCACAGGACGCGCGAGTGATGCCCCGGCCGGCACCACGGTGAGCGGAAGGAGCGTCAGGTCGCTCCTGCCGAACCCACTCCGGATCGTGATCGACCACTCGCCCGCACTCGGCAAGGTGATCGAGGCCGCATAGCGCCCGTTGGACGAACGCGGTGACGGCCCGACGCTGCCTCGTACGATCAGCTTCCCGGAGATTGCCTCGATCTCACCGCTCAGGCGATCCAGTGGAGTCATGCCGTGCTGGCGCACCATGTACGACAGCGCGAGCGGCTTCCCGGCCTCGGCGACGTCGGGCAGGTCGTCGACGGTGATGACGGCCCAGCCGCCGGCGTGGCCCATGAGGAGCGGCAGGAGCAGTCCGGGCACCAGAACGCGCAGGGCGTTGCTCACGATCATCGCACCTACCTCCGCGGCCAAGCCGCAAGTGGCGTTGAACCGGGGCGCGGTGAAGCGCTTGCCGGCTTCACCCTGGTGGCGCTCCGATTGGCGATGGGATGCCGGCCGCTTTGCCTGCGTTTACATCGATTCCCCGGCGGCTGTCATTCCGAGCGTAGCCCGCGCGAAGCGCAGGCGCGGGTGCCCGCAAACAGCGGGCAGATGAGGAATCGCGATCCTCCCGGTAGAGGGGCCTCCCGACCGGGACGAGTGCGATTCCTCGCCTCCGATCCTTCGGCGCTCCGCTCGGAATGACAAGCTCTGGCGATTCGTCGGCTCCACCGCTGCGCGGCTCCGCTCGGAATGACCGGCGAGCGACACTACCCCAGCTCGTACTCGAGGATGATCTCGTAGCGATCCTGATGTGGCGCCGAGAAATCGACCTGGCCACGGATACCTGCGAGATCGCCGGTGCCGGATCCGGCCACGACCCGCCAGGTGTCGCTGGCGACGCCGTTCGCAAAGTGCCCGCCGTGCTGGAAGACGAAGCTTCCCTGGCGCGACCCGAGTTGACCGACGAAGCGCTGGTATCCGACGAACGTGGCGGTGCTGTCGGGCAGGTAGGACATGAGGTACTCGAGCCGACCTTCGCCGGACAGCTCGCCTTCGAACTCATACAGCACACTCGCCCGCGTGATCTTGGGTCCGCCGTCGATCTCGTCGAACGGCTTCTCATCCCAGCGTTTCAGGGAGAACGTGGAGGTCGCGAGCATCGGGAACTGGGAGACGGGAAACGGGAGAAGGGAGACGGATTGACAGGGGTGCTGCTCGGTACGGCGGATTCTATACAAGTCGAGGGGTGAGCGCGACACGGTCGGTGCTTGACTGCCCTTGAGCATGTAGACATCCTACACCCAGGGGCTGTAGATCATCTACAGCCTCTGGCTGCCAGTCCCACGTCATGCCAAAAGACGAACGAGGGCTCACGCGCATCGAGCTGCTTCAGGGCACGCTCGATCTCATCATTCTGCAGACGCTCCGGTGGGGACCGCGCCATGGGTACGGGCTTGCCCAGATGATTCGCGCGAACTCACGCGAGGCCCTTCGGGTCGACACCGGCTCGCTCTACCCGGCGCTGCATCGGCTCGAGAAGAGCGGCGCGATCGCGGCCGACTGGGAGATGTCGGAGAATCGACAGCGCGTCCGCGTGTATCGCCTGACCGCCGCTGGTCGAAAGCAGCTGGCCGCGGAGCGGTCGCGCTGGGAGCAGCTCTCCGAAGCGATTGCCGGGATTCTCGCCCCACCGCTCCCGGAGAGCGACACATGAGGCTCAGCCTTCCCTGGAATCGACGCCGGCGCGAGGGCGAGCTCGACGAGGAGCTTCGTGCGCACTTCCGCATGGCCGTCGATGAGCGCGTTTCGCGGGGGGAGAGCTACGACGCTGCGACGTATGCCGTGCGGCGCGAGTTCGGCAACGTCGGCGTGGTGAAAGAGGTGACGCGCGAGATGTGGGGCGGTGGATCGCTCGAACGGCTCATGCAGGACCTCCGGTACGGCGCGCGTACTCTGCGCCGGTCGCGGGGGTTCACGCTCGTCGCCGGGCTGACGCTCGCCGTCGGTATCGGCGCAACCACCGCAGTGTTTACGGTCGTCCACGGAGTGCTGCTGCGACCTCTCCCCTATCCGGAGCCGAATCGCCTCGTCCTGCTGTCCTATCAGCCGAAGAACACGCCCTGGGTGAGCGCGCCGGGGATCGCAGACCGGACGTGGGTCGAGTTTCGCCGCGGCACGCGAGCGTTCGCGCACGTGGCGGCATCGTCCGCGCAGCTCGTGACGCTCACCGGCGCCGGGGACCCGGTTCGACTTCAGGGGGCGGCGGTCACGGCTGACTTCTTCGCGACGTTAGGCATCGCACCCGCTCGCGGCCGGTCGTTCTCGGTCGACGAGGAGACGGCGGGACGCAACGGTGTGGTCCTGCTCGGGAGCGCCCTGTGGCGCGAACGTTTCGGGAGCGACCCGGGTGTCGTCGGACGCACCATCACGCTCGACGGCGTCGGCCACACGGTCCTCGGCGTGCTGCCGGAGGGCTTCGCGTATCCGTACGAGGCGCAGCTCTGGCGGCCGCTCGAGCTTCGGCTGGCGCCGAACCTGTATCTCATGCTTTCCGTGATCGGACGGATGCGCGACGGCGTCACACGCGAACAGGCGGTGGCCGACGTCGCGTCCGTCGCCGGTGGGGCCGAGCGCTCGGCGGGTGGTGAGCGCGAGACGTCCGTGGCGGAGATCCTCCCGCTCAAGGACACCGTGGTCGGCGACGTCGGGAGATCCCTGCTGGTCTTCGCGGGCGCGGTCGGCCTGGTGCTCCTCATCGCGTGCGCAAACGCGGCGAATCTGCTGCTCATGCGCGCCACGAGCCGACACCGCGAGATCGCCGTCCGGGCAGCGTTAGGTGCCGGACGGCGCCGGCTGGTCCGCCAGCTTGTGACCGAGAGTGTCTTGCTCTGGGTCGTCGCGGGAGCGATCGGCGCGGCGGTGTCCGTCGCGGGCGTCCGCGGGCTGCTGGCACTCGCCCCGGCGGGACGCATCCCGCGTCACGGCGAGATCGGCGTCGATGTCGTGGCGCTCGTGTTTGCGTTAGGCGTGTCGCTCGTGACGGGCGTAGTGTTTGGCCTCGTGCCCGCGGTTCGCGCGACGCGGACGCCGTTACGCGCGTCCCTGGCGGCAACGCCGCGCGGGATTTCCAGCCGCGATGGCGGCGTGCGCGGAGCGCTCGTCGTCGCCGAGATTGCGCTTGCGCTCGTGCTGCTCGCTGGCGCGGGACTCCTGACACAGAGCTTTCTGCGCATGCGTCATCTCGAGCTTGGGTTCCAGTCGACCGGGCTCGCCACCATGACCGTCGATCTCCCCGCCACCGGCTATGCATCGACGAGCGCGATGCAGACGTTCCACGCCAGGATGCTCGACCGCCTCCGGCACACACCGGGCGTCGAGTCGGCCGCGGCGATAAACTTCAGCCCGTTGGGCAGCGCGCTCGTGCGGGGCGATTTCAAGCTCGATGGCGGCCGTACCCCACCGCGGGACTACCTGGTAGCGAAGCCGTCCGTCAGTCCCGAATACTTCCGGACCATGGGCATTCGCCTCCTCCGCGGTCGAGAGTTCACCGAGCGCGATGACGCGGCGTCGCCTGGCGTCGTCATCGTGAGCAGGTCCGTTGCGGACCGCGTCTGGCCGGGCATGAACGCGTTAGGTCAGCGCGTGTCCATGAAGGACAGACCCGGCCCGGGCGATTGGCTGACCGTCGTCGGCGTGGTGGACGACATCGCGCAGCGGGGATTGGACGGCAAGCGCGATCCGGCGATCTATCAGCCGTACGCACAGCTCGCGCAACCGTTCTTCCTCGAGCACATGACATTCGTCGTCCGCGCTGCCGACCGTCCCGAGATGCTCCTCGGCGTGATGCGGCAGGCGCTCCGCGAGGTCGATCGGAGCCAGCCGGTCGGGTCGATCGGAACGATGGATGCCACCATCGCCATGACGGTGGCCGAGCCGCTGTTTCAGGCGCGGCTCATCGGTGTGTTCTCGGCGCTCGCGCTCCTGCTCGCGGGCATCGGGATTTACGGCGTCGTCGCGTACTCGGTGGCCGAGCGTACGCACGAGATCGGGATCCGGGTGGCCCTCGGCGCCGCGGGCGGGGACATCGTGCGACTGGTGGTGCGACGCGTGCTGATGCTGGTGGTGCCGGGCGTGGGGCTTGGGATCGTCGGGGCGCTGGCGGTGACGCGCGTGCTCGCGACGTTCCTGTTCGGCGTGAAGCCTAACGATCCGGCGACGTTCGCCGGCGTTGCGGCGGTCCTCGCGGCCGTCGCGTTTCTGGCCGGCCTCGTTCCCGCTCGGCGCGCGAGCCGCGTGGATCCTCTCGTGGCGCTGCGGGCGGGAGCGTAGCAGTCGTTTGGTCCGGATTGGCCGCGTGGGACGAACGGCCATACCGGGCTTTCGTCCTCGCGCGGTGGCTGATAGGCTGCGACGTGATGCGCAACCGATCTCCCGTCCGAATCGTCGCCGCTGACCGGCGGCTGCTCGGCTCCGCTGTCATTGCCGGCGCGTGGGCCCTCGTTGCTCTCGCCGCGACCGTGCAGGCGTTCGCGCTCGTGCGGCTCGATGGCCGAAGCGACGTCGTCGGCGCCGTCGTCAGCCGCGTGTCGATCATCCCGCTCTGGGCGCTGGCGACGCCGCTCATCCTCCGGTCGGCGCGTCGGTCCCCGGTCGTCGACGGAGGCAGACGGGTGTCGCCGTCCGCGCTGGCGCTCCATCTGGTGCTCGCGTCGTTGTTCATCGTCGTGACGAACCTGCTCATCCGCGTGCCGGCGGCACTGGCCCCGATCGCCGAGGGCGGCGGGTGGGCGATGCTCGGCCGGTCGACGATGCAGGGCGTGGCGGAGTACTACCCGCCCGCGATGGTCGTGTACGGGGTGATCGTGGCGATCGGGCACGTGCTGTTCCGGCCCTCGGCGGGTACGTCGGCGACTGCTACCACGTTAGGCGGCGTCGACGGCCACCAGGGCGACGCCGATGCCCCGGTGCAGGACAGCGAGCCCAGACCGGAATCCACGGCGGCAGCCGTCGCGGCCCTCGATGGGCATATTACGGTGCGTCAGTGGAACCGCGTGCACCTCGTGCGCGTCGAGGACATCGACTTCGTCGAGGCGAAGGACAACTACGTCGTGGTGCACGCAGCGTCGCGGACGTACAAGGGTCGCGATCGCATCAGCGACGTGGAGTCGCAGCTGGATGCGCGCCGATTCGTGCGCATCCATCGCTCGACGATCGTGCACCTCGCGAAGATCCGCGAAGTCCAGCCGCTCACGCACGGCGACCATGCCGTCATTCTCCGTGACGGCAAGGTCCTCCGGGTTGCGCGCAGTCGGCGGCAGGCGTTAGGTCAGGCGTTAGGAGTCGAGCTCTAGCCAGTCCGAAAGACAAAGGGCGCTGGTTACTGTTAGCTGGAACTGGTTGCGGCAGTTCACCCTGCAGCAACCAGCACCAGCAAGTAGTAAGTAGCGCAGTTCACTCGTGCCGAGCCGGCCGGTACTCCGCCGCCAGAAATACGGTCAGCGGCTCATCCGGCGGAACTCGCACGAAGCCCGTGCCTTCCGGACCGCCGTAGCGGCGGACCCACGCCGTGGCGAGGCCGAATTCGTCCATGCCCAGCACCGTCACCGACTTGTCGGGCTCGATCCCCCAGCCTGCGCGCCAGCGCGTCTGCAGGCCCCACTGCCTCCCGGCCGCCGTCGCGCGAGAGCCACGCTGGTCGAACATCGCCGCCTCGTGCGGCACGCCTAACAACTTCGTGGCGTTACCCCACTTCAGCGCGTTCAGCCCGCCCGGACTGCCCGTCTTCGGATCGCGCGGGAAGAGTGCCGGCGGGAGGCCCGGCCACACGACCTTTCCGCCCGCGTCGAGATAGCGGCGCAGGGCAGAGCGCTCGAACGCGGTCGTGTCCACGACGTTCGGCGTCAGATGATCGACCGCGAACACCAGCACGCTCGGCGCCTTGTCCGCAATGCGTGCCTCCACGAAGTCGCCTAACGCCTTCTCATCCACCACCTGGTAGCCACGGTTTGCGAAATAGCGTGACAGGAGTGCCGGGTCCGGCGTCGACGCCGACTTGATGTAGGCGGAATCGAAGAAGACGGCGCGCTGGACGGGCGTCTGGGTGACGCGCAGCGCGTAGACCGCGGCGTCCGTGCTGCCGACGAGCACGAGATCGCCGGACGGAGTTGGCGACGCGAACACCGCGCTGCCGGTGCGGAACAACCAGAGCAGCTTGCCCGACTTGCGGTCGAGCGCGTGCACGCGACCCTGTCCGTCGCCGACATAGATCACGTCGCCGGCGACCGCTGGAGACGACCAGGTCGTGCCCGTTGTCGTGCGCCAGAGCTCCTTGCCCGACGCGGCGTCCAGGGCCTGTACGAACTGCGCGTCCGAGCTGCCCGCGTAGACCACTCCATCCACTACCGCGGGTGACGTGTTGATCCACGAGATCTTGTGGTCGAAGCGCCATCGCTCCTTCCCTGTGGCGGCGTCGATCGCGTAGATCCACCCGTCGCGAGCACCGATGAACACCGTGCCGTTGGCAACGGCGGGGGACGACTGGACGGTCCGGCGATCGTAGCCGAAGTCGCCCGAGAACAGCTTCACGCCCTCGGTCTCGAACTTCCATTTCTGCGCGCCCGTCGCGCGGTCGAAGGCGTACACGCGACCGTCGCCCGAGCCGGCGTATACCTGCGTCGCGTCGACGGCGGGCGATGTGCGGACGCGACCGCCGGTCTGCCCGTGCCACTTCTCCTTGCCGCTGGCGGCGTCGACCGCGTACACGCGACCGTCGCCAGCGCCGAAGAACACCGTGCCATCGACGAATGCAGGGGACGACGTGTAGACGTCGCCGCTCTCATGCCCCCACGGCCAGGCCATGAGCGCGCCGGTCGCGAACTTCCATCGCTGCTTTCCGGACGCGGCATCGACGGCGAAGAAGGCGCCGTCGCGCGTACCGAAGTAAACCGCTCCGCCGCCGACCGCCGCTGACGACGGGATCGGATTGCCGGCGTCGAACACCCACTTCCGAGTGCCGGTCGCGCGATCGAGCGCATACATGCGACCGTCGCCGCTTCCGACATAGACGGTCTGCCCGAGCACCGTGGGTGATCCGATGACGTCCCCTTCAGTCAGGACGCGCCACTGTACGCCGGCGAGTGCCGACCCGGGCGTCGCCGCATACACGCCGTTCCGCGTCGCGCCGCCGCGGAACATCGCGACGTCGCGCGTGCCCTGTGCGGCCTCGCCGTTCGTACAGGCGGACACGGCAACAGCGAAGCCGACCGCGAGTGCGCGTCGGACGGAAATGTTGTTGGAAACCCGGATCATCGGGTCAGCTCTCCATGGTGGCGACTCGGCGGAATGACTCACCGCGGGCCTCGGAGCCGACAAGTGGGGTTGGGGCGAAGTGGTTTTGGTTTGTGGCGAACTGACCGGGAGACGGGAGACGGGAGACGACGAACCCTCGGGATGCCACTCAACTCATCGAGAGGCATCCCGAGGGTTCGTACGTCTCCCGTCTCCCGCTTCCCGTCACCCGCTACCCGCTACCCGCTACCCGCTACCCGCTTCGCGATCCAGGCCGGAATGATGACGAACGCCAGCTTCAATCCGCCCCACACGGCGAACATCAGCACCATCATCATCATGAGCGTCAGCATCGTCAGCATGCCGATCACCACCACCGAGAGGCCCAGCGCGACCGCGGACAACGGGCCGATCAGGATCGTGAGGATGAGGACGCCGACGGTTTTGCCCGCGGTCCAACGCTCGCCCGACGCCTGGGCGTCCGACACGTTCGTGGCACCGAGTGCGCGGAGACGGCGCTGGCGTTTGTGCAGCTTCGGGTGCATGCGCGCGAATTGACCGACCACGGCGTCCTTGCTCGTCATCGTGCCAGGCCAGACGATGAAGAGGAAACCCAGCCCCTCGGCGCCTTTGACGACCGATTCGCGCGAGACCGCGAGCTTGTGGAGCGCGCTGGCGAGGCTGTTCGGATAGCGCGTGAGCTGAACGGCCATCGCGTCGGCCAAGTGACGTCGCGTTCGCCACATGAACGAGATGATCGGGCCGATGAGGACGACCGACGACACGAAGATGGCGAACCGCACGACCAGTGAGCCCATGATCATCGGCAGCATCGCCATGACGTAGCCCTTCTCGAACACGTTCGCGCGGTTGTTGCCTTCGGACGACGAGAACACGCGCTCGCCGACGTCGGTCGGATCCCCATCCTCCACGATCGACCCGCGGAGCAGCTCCTCGCTCACGAACTCGGCTTCCCACTGATCGACCGCGCGCGTGCGCGACCGGAACGCCACCTTGAACGCGCGCCATACAGCCTTCCGCGCCCGCCGCTCGACCGGCGCGTTGAGCAGCATCGAGAGCGCGCCCCACGTCTGGTAGATCGAGAAGATGATCGATGCGATTTTGAGGTCGCCGTTGCCGACGGACCCGACGAGGTGGGCGATGACGCTCTGTGTCTCGTCACGGTCCAGGGTGTCGAGAAGCCCGCGCGTGACGAGAATCGTCGAGTCATCGTAGTCGAGCCCGGTAATCGCAGCGTTCGTCTCCGGGCTGTCGATGAGCAGGACGCGCGGCGGCTTCACGCCCGCCGCGACGGCGATCTCCTCGACGAGATTGCCGAGCTGGCGCTCCTCCGCGTCGCGCGTGTTGAGCGCCCGCGCGCCGATGCGGTCGAGCGCCCACCCGACGCCGACACGTCCCACGAGGCCGCGCACGGCGATCCAGAGCGCGAGCATCGAGAGCGCGCCGGGGACGACGAGCACGGCGCTGCCGATGGCGACGCGGGTGATGTCGCGCGCGGTCCCTCCGTCGCCGATCGCTTCAACCGCGCGCGGAATTGCCTCGGACAGTCGCTGCAAGGCCGCCCACGTCGACGGCGAGAGCGGCGAGATCGCGTTGACGATGTACGCGATGAAGAGCGTGATCGCGTAGATCAGCGGCGTGACGATGATGCACGCCGGGATGCCGGTCGTGAGGACGGCGACGAAGGCAAGGAGAGAGAAGCGCCAGCTCTTTCGCCGGTAGCGTCGCTGCTCCTCCGCGAAGTGAACGCGGTCGACGGGTCCGGCGAACGACGCGGGCGACGCGGCAGCGGTCGTCATGTCATTCCGAGCGAAGCCGCGTCAGCGGCGCAGGCGAGGAATCGCCGTCGTCCCGACCAAGGGCTGGACCCTCTACCGGGAGGATGGTGATTCCTCCTCTGCCCGCTGTTTGCAGGCACCCGCGCGCCTTGCGGCGCTCCGCTCGGAATGACAATCCCCCGGCGATTCCTCGCCTCGCCTGACGGCTCCGCTCGGGATGACGGGCTACGCACGGTCTGCTGCGCCGGCACCCGCCGTGGCCTGCGCTCCGTCAGCCACGACGTCGCGCACGTACGTCAGCCACCCGTGGCGATCGGCCACACGTCCGCGGACGACGTCGAGGAAGCGGCGCTGAATCTGCTCCGTCACCGGACCGCGACGCCCAACACCGACCGTGATGCGATCGACGCTGCGGACCGGCGTCACCTCCGACGCCGTGCCGGTCAGAAACACCTCGTCCGCGGCGTACAGCATCTCGCGCGGAATCGGCTGCTCGCGCACCGGCAGGCCGAGGTCCGCGGCGATCGTGAGGATGCTGTCGCGGGTAATGCCGGCGAGGAGCGTTCCGTTGACCGGCGCGGTGATGACGGCGCCGCCCGAGACGATGAACGTGTTCTGCCCCGATCCCTCGCTCACCAGCCCATCGGTGCCTAACGCGATCGCCTCGGCGAACCCGTTCGCGAGCGCTTCCATCTTGATGAGCTGCCCGCTCAGGTAGTTGCCGGCGATCTTGGCGATGGCGGGGATGGTGTTCGGGGCCACGCGCTGCCATGAGGCGACGCAGGCGTCGACGCCGTTCTCCAGGGCGCCTTCGCCGAGGTACGCTCCCCACGGCCAGCACGGGAGGTAGACGTGGACCGGGCTCTCGAACGGCACCATGCTGGCGGCGCCGTAGCCGCGGATCACCATGGGCCGCAGGTAGCACTCCTCGAGTCCGTTCCGCTCGACGAGCTGACAGCACGCGGCGGTGAGGTCGTCGATGGAGTACGCGACGTCCATCCGATAGATGCGGCACGACGTGAGCATCCGTTGGAGGTGCGCGTCGAGCCGGAAGATCGCGGGTCCGCGCGGCGTGGCGTAGCAGCGGATGCCCTCGAACACGGCGGAGCCGTATTGCATGGAGTGCGAGAGGACGTGGACGTTGGCGTCGTCCCAGCGGACGAACTCGCCGTCGCGCCAGATCCAGTCGGTTGCGTTGAGCTTCATTGTCGTGGCCGGGCTTGGGGAGCGTACTGGTCTGGAGAAGTTAGCCCGATTGCTTGTTTGGTGCGAAGCGATGCGTTTATCTCATCGCTCCGGCGGGCGTGTTGCCGGGCCTCATCGTGGCGCGTGGCCGGACTTCATCGTGGCGCGAGGCGCGGGGACTCGGCTTCGTCGGCTGACGCGCGCTTCACGCCCGGAGCCAGCGGGCACCGGGGCCCGTGGGCGGATGGTGGCGGTGCCCCGCTGTCTCCGCGCTACGCGCGTACGCCTCCTCCGCCGAGCCCCCGCGCCCCACGGCATCCCACGCTGACCGCACGCTGCTCG
>Ga0157380_10001397_pt1 | contig 15759 bp, 12 predicted proteins | sample S35metaG_FD_119757 | JGI IMG/M metagenome (GOLD analysis project Ga0157380, IMG submission 119757) | Switchgrass rhizosphere microbial communities from Kellogg Biological Station, Michigan, USA - S3-5 metaG | ecosystem: Host-associated > Plants > Roots > Rhizosphere > Soil | place: USA... | reverse complement strand
TCGTGGGTGCCGACGCGCCAGCAGCGGCGCTGATGGCAGTTGAACTTGCGCGTTACTTGGTACACGCCCGTAAAGGCTGCCCCGACGAGGCTGAACTCAGCGATATCAGATCCGATCCCGGACCAGAAGCCGTAGTAGGGGCCGGCTAAGTCGGAAATCCCTGCGTGCACGCGCAGCCAGTTGTTGAACACGTGTGCGTTGAGCACCCAGGCCAGGACTCCCGCCAGGACGGCGAACACCAATGCCGCAAAAACGATCAGTCGTGCCCTCACGTCGGCCGCATCCAACGTCGGCCGTGGCCGTGTAGCGGCGCGTATCCAGATTCGTGCTTTGGCCATTGCGGTAGCCGCGTGGATCCGGACGGGGCGCCATAGCGTCGCGTTGGTGCCCATCTTTTGCAGGCGGATGTGGGTGTGACGCCGCGGTTTCGCGTCGAACGGCCCGAAGACCGCCGGCCCAGCGTTGACCAAAGCACGACTCGCCCGTCGACGGGTGTCAGGGCGCCCAGACTCCAAAGCAGATCCGGCGGCGCCGCGAGTTCCTCGGCACCGTAGATGCCGGTGAGCGCCGCTGGATTAAGCCTGCGATTGGGCATGTCGGCTCCATCCGCCGTACTGTCCGCCCCTCCATGATCCTGACCGGCGCGGCCGGCGTCGTTGTCGCGCAAAACAACGCCGACTCGTTGACGGTGTAATTGCACACAACAGCCACCTATCCAGCGAGCAGACCGACGGCGCAACCCTCATCCGGCAGGCACTCGACCCCAAACTGCATTCAGAACTCATTGACCTTCTGACGGTGCCGCCGCCGAGCCCGGTCAACGGCCTCGCCCGGCGACGTTAGCAATAAGCGCCAGCTCGACGCCGCGCTTGGAAGCCTGGGTGACCGCCTCCGTGCCCTGCGATGCAATGGACGTGTCAGTCGCGCCGTTGATTGTAATTTCGCGGGCAGCCAATCTGTTTTGCCTGTGATTTTGCTTGCGACGCGCTGCGAGGTGTCTGCGCCGACTCCTGGTACTTCACAGCAAATTTGGAGGAAATTCGCGAAATCATTTATGGCACTGGATAAATCGAGTACCGTCATACTCAGCATTGACGATCGGCGCGGGTTTACCGTCGTTGACGTCAACGTGTCAGCATGGGCTCGGGGGGCAACATGACGCAGCCCGCAGCGGTCACCACGCAAGGCGTCGACGACGATTCGGTCGAGGTCGCCGCGCTGAAGTCGGATCACCGTGCGGGCCATCGTCCAGCGGGTACGAATTCGAGCCCGGTCGTCGGCGGTGTCCTGAACGGTGCGTTCGCCGCCCTCGAAGAAGCAGCCGATGCCGATGCGGGTTTGGGGCTGACCGCGCTGGCGTGTGCCAACGGGTTGGCAAACCTCGGCCGATCGGCTCGCCGAACAACTCATCAGCATCGGCGCGGTGCAGCGCGGTCTTGTCCAAGCGATCCCGACCGGTGCTCAATGTGGGACCTCGACAAATTCGATCAGGCACTGGTGGCTGCGCCGGCCATACCTGCGCAGCTGAGCCGGATTTGGGCCGCGGCGGGCTCTAGCAGCCGTAGTCGGTGCGGTTGGCAGAAGGGGGAGAACACCGATGGTTGATTTCGTCGCCTGGCATGGCGAGACGCGACCCGACCACGTGGCCAAAACGCTCAAATATGTCGCCGAGGGCTATCGGTTTGTTTCGCTCAGCATCTACGGAGATGTTTTCGCTCCGGTGTACGCGGCGGTGATGGTGAAGCAGAATCCACCGCCCGAACAGCGGAACTTTCCCTTGATGACCGTCGCGCAGTGGCAACAGACCTTCGACAAGCAAGCGTTCGACGGTTTCGGGCCGGTGATCTTGGCCGCTACCGGGTCGGCCAGCAACCCCCGCTTCGCTGCAGTGTTCCAGCCGCAGAGCCCGATCGTGATCACCCGCCATGGGCTGGTTAGCAATCCAGAAGGGACCTTAACCGACGCGACTTCGATTCAGGGCATGGACTACTTTGCCAGGACCAACGGGATGATTCTGCGCTGGGCGGCCTCATATGGGTCTGGGAATGATCCACGCTTTGCCGCGATCTGGGTACCCAACTCCGGAGCGACCCTGTGGAACAACGACGGCCTGACCGACTCGGCCAGCAACTATCAGGCCCGATTCAACGCAGAAACCGCCGCTTGGTGTCGGCCGTCGTTCGTCACCCTCGACGCCGACAACGCCTACCTGTCGCTGTTTGTCGCCGATGAGATCGGCGATTGGGTAGCCCGCCACAACATGACGCCAGCCGGCTACCAGACCGAGTTCGACACCTGGACCAAGAAGGGCTATTTCCCGAGCTGCGTGCAGGCCGCCGGCGCCAACGCCGCCTGCGCGCGCCTGGCTGCCATTTTCGTGAAGGGCACCCAACCCATCAAGAAGCGGTTCACCGCGACGGGACCGGTCGCCAATGCGGACATCGACGCCGTCATGGAGAAGACGATGGCTACGTATCCGCCGGTGCGGCACGCGGCGCTGGCGATTGTGCACGGAACCCGGCTGATCTACGCACGTGGCTACGCCCTGGCCGAGCCCGACTGGCCGGTTGTGCACCCCACCACGTTCTTCCGGCTGGCAAGCGGCTCCAAAACGGTTACGGCGCTTGCGGTCTTCCAGCTCATCGAAAGCGGGCAGCTGACGCTCAGCGACCCTGTCCAGAAGTTTCTGCAGCTGCACACGCCGTCCGGTGGCCAGCCGATCGATCCGGACTTCGGGTCGATCACCGTCCAGCAGCTCCTCGAGCACACCAGCGGACTGCAGCACGACGAATTCGCCGACGCTACCGCCGTGGTGAACGCGTTCCACAGTGCGGGCTTGCCAGCATCGCTACCGGTCGACCAAACCATGACCGACAACTACATCGCCACCCTCAAGCTGGACTCACCGCCAGGCCAAACACAGGTGTACAGCAACTGCGGCTACTACCTTCTTGGTCGCCTGGCGGCCAAACTTCGCGGGACCGCCGCACCGATCGATGCCTACCGCAAGCACCTAATGGCACCGCTGGGGATCACCCGCATTCGCAACGCCGTGGATCTGTTAAAGGCGCAACCTGCCGACGAAGCCCGCTACCAGGCGGCGTCGTTCGTCGACCCGGACTGGACATCCGACCTCGCGGTGGCCAAGAGCATCAATAGCAACGACCAGCCCCTGGTGGCCACGGGATACGGCGATTACCCGCTTGCCAACACCCAAGGCTGCGGGGGCTTGTCCGCGGCGGCCCCAGACTTGGCCCGACTGGTTGCGGTGCTGATCGACCCGAAAGACACCGCCGCCCTCAAACGCCGAACCCTCAATGAGATGCTGACCAACGCAGCGAATGTCCGGGAGGCCGGGCAGCGCCGCGCCGGCTACGGTCTCGACGATGCGAGGAACCAGGGCAATGACCGCTTCTACGGGCAGAAGGGCGGCTTAATCGCCAACGCGGCCAGCGTCTTTCAGTTCGACGGCGACTCGGGGTTTGTGGCTCTGTGGGGCAGCACGGCATACCGCGGAAACCGAGTGTATCCCGACTTCCACGGCGTAATGGATACTGCGAGAGAACTGAATTGGGGAAGCACGGATCTGTTTCCGGAGTTCGGCATGCGGTCGCTCTAGATCGACGACCGGCCACCCTTTTGAGATCATTGTGGTCAGCGCTGAGAGCCGCGCCGACTCCTCGCGGCCGGACGCTCACACGGGGATGGACGCCCTCGTGGAGGCGCACCTCGTGGTGGTGCCGGGAACGTATGGGGCAGCGCTGGTGGTGAGCAGCACCGCCCTGATGCTGGGCTATCGCACGCGGCCGGTCTTCGTGCCCGCCGCGCGACCGAACGACCCGATGGCGCCGTATCGGACACGGGTGATGCGCCGGACGCGACTGTTCGGTGGCGCGTCGCGACTGCAGTTGATGTGCTGCGCGGTCTTCGTTCTACGATCAAGCACGCGTTCGAGACGTTGGGCCGCATCCTCGACGTGGCGGTGGTGGACGGCGCCATCACCGCGAACCCGTGCGCATCGGTGCCCCGTACCCGGCCGACCGACCCTGACGCCGAGCCGTTCACCGCCCGTCCTCTGACCCGCAGCCGAGATCGCCGCCGTGGCCGACCACATCGGCCGGGTGCAGGGTCACCCGATCTATGCGTTGGCGGTGATGTTCGCCGCGTTCACCGGTTTGCGGGCCGGTGAGCTCGCCGGGTTGAACGTCGGGGATTTGACGTTGCCGCAGGTGCTGGGTTCGGCGGGCTCGGTGAACGTGAGCCGGACTCGCCGGGCAGTTCGCGGCGGCTGGGAAACTTCGACCCCGAAGTCGGCCAAGTCGCGCCGGGTGGTGCCGATGATGCGTGGCTGGTCGACGATCTGCGCGCATTTCTGGCCAACGATCATCCGCACGGCCGCCCGGCCAACGCCGACTATGTCCCGGCTGCGCCGCTGTTTCCCAGCCGCTACGGGGTCACTGAGCCGTTGCCGCAAGGGGTTTTCGCGTGACGAGATCGAGCCGGTGCGGCCGATGGTCGCCGATCCGATCGCGCGGGTGAGTCGGAAGACGGGGGAGCCGGATCGGCGCTACGTCAAGGCCGACCCGCATGCGGCCACGATCCGCGTTGCGAGGTCGGACGGCTACAGATGGTCGGTGTCGGTGAACCCGGCCGGGATCGCCAAGCACTACCTCACACCCGCCCTGGCGGCGTTGGGGTTGGCAGGTGCGTTGGCATTATCTGCGGCACGCGTTCGCGGTTATGAGTTTGAGCGCGGGGGAGCACTCCATGGCGGTGTCGAAGATGCTCGGGCACGCCTCGTACGTGACCACATTGACGGTTTACGCGGACTACATCACCGAATGCGACAGCGGGAAGGCCGCGCCGGTGGGGCGTCCGGTCGCGTCGACCGCGCCGAACGTGGTCCCAATGCGTCGGCCGCGGCGGGTTAGCGCCTGGCCGAGCTTGTCAGTCGTCGTTTTCATGCGAGCAATGCATGTCCTTGCCCAGCTCATCTGTCGCACCGAACTTCTGTGAAGTGTAGTGCGACAACACTACTGAGCAGACCAATCCGGAATCGACCGATCAAGTCGTCGCAGGTGAGGAGTTGAGGTCCCTTCCATGGGCGGCCCGGTAAATACTGACTCCACCATCGTTGCGCCAGCTTGTCCCTGCGGGTAGCCCAATGAAGGTCGATAGCACGCTCGGGATCGCCGGCGAGCAGCGTGGCGATCGGAGCGAAGTCCTGACGGTATGCCTTGGCGATACGCGACGACGTCCTGGCCACGCCCAATCGGGCAGGACTGCCAAAGGCCGCGCTGGGTACGAAATTCGTGATTGTCGAGGCGGTGCGGCGCCGACTCCCTGAAGCAATGCTCGAACGACTACTCATGGATAACAGCAGATATCCATGAACCGCGCCGTTTCGTTATCACGCTGTCCCGCACCGGTTTCCATCTATGGTCGTCGCGTGTGCGAGGACTACCCGATCCGTGCTGCTGCTGCTGCGTCGTGGCGGTCCCTAATGACACGCCCGGAGCCATCGCAGTCAGCTGTTCGACTGATGAGTCAGGCCGGCCCTGGGCCCGGATTCGGTTTCCTCGACCTCGAACACCCGGTGGTCGTGGGCGCACCGCAGCTCCACGTGCAGCGGCTCGCCGCAGTCACGATGCCTGACCACCACGGGTCCTCCCTGGGGGGCGGCTTCCCATCGGTCCCCCCAGTGCATCAGTACGACCAAGACCGCGAATAGGTCATGCCCTTTTTCGGTGAGCAGGTATTGGTGGCGTTCACGCTGGCCGGGTTCGCGATACACAACGGCAACAACACTCAGAATCACAGCCCACACGACTGCGCAACCGATGCTGTAACCCGTATAAGTCTTGCGCCACGACATGACAACAAGGCTAAGCTCGATACTCTGCTGACCCCGGAGGGCCAATAATCAGCTAAATTGTCGCCCTTGTACTCGCGTGGACCCTGGCGGATCCGGCCAGGCCGCAGCCACACAGGGTCGGTGTCAGCCGTCGCCGGGGCCTTCCGCGTTTGCGGGGAAGTCTTCGGGGTAGTGGCCCGTTCGGCCGCGTTGTGACTCCGGCGGGGTTGGCATTCAAGTCTTCCTGCCCGGGGCCTGGGTTCGCTCCCGGGTCTGTCCCCTTCGGGTGAGCGATGGTGTCTGGGTATCCATCCCGGCCTCGCCGACTCTGTGCTGTTGTGCCGTAGGCGCATGTGCGAATCGTGTTGATGCGCAGTCATTTTCGCAAAATATCCATGAACTCGGCGCGAGTTGGGGCGCCGGGCGGTCAGCTTCGCTTGGTGGAGATCCGCACCGTTGCCCGGCGCGCCGCTCGGCGGTCCGCCCGGGTGTCGGCGAAATCCGGCTGTTGATACGCCAATAACGACTGTTCGCGTTCAACGCGGGTTGTTAGCCTCCGATCTTGGAGGCGGTGCTGGGGTCTCCAGACTTCTGATTGTGTGCGCGAAACGAGGAAATGGCGATGGGCACGTTCGACGGCAAGGTCGCGTTCATCACAGGAATCGCACGCGCACAGGGCCGAAGCCACGCGTTGCGACTGGCTAGCGGTGGAGCTGACATCATCGGCGTGGACATCGTTGCGGACATACCTGGCCTGCATTATCACCTCGCATCGCAGCACGACCTCCAGGAGACGATCGAGCTGATTGAGCGGACCGGGCGGCGCGCTATCGTCCGGCAGGCCGACGTGCGCGACCTGGACTCGCTCACGACGGTGGTGAACGACGGCGTCGCCGCGTTGGGTCGCCTCGACATCGTGGTGGCCAACGCCGGGATCTTCTCACTCGGAGCGGCCACCGAGCTTAGCGATAGGGCATGGCAGGACGTGCTCGACGTCAATCTGACCGGGGCATGGCACACTGCCAAAGCCACAGTTCCGCATGTCGTCGCAGGCGGCCGCGGCGGTTCGATCATCTTCGTCAGTTCGATGGCTGCGCTCCGCCCTCCGCTGGGCCTCGCTCACTACAGTGCCTCGAAGGCCGGAGTTGTGGCCCTGATGAAGACGTTGGCGGCCGAGTTGGGACCACAGTTCATCAGGGTGAACACCGTCAATCCCGCCACGGTCGACACGCCGATGATCGACAACGACACCATCCTCGGGGCCTTCATGCCTGAACTCGAGCGACCGACCCGAGACGACGCCGCCAAGCCCGACTCGGCTTTCGTGCGGATCAACGCCCTGCCTGTTCCTTGGCTGCAAGTGCAGGACGTCACCAACGCCGTAGAGTTCCTCGCGTCGGATGCGGCCCGCCTCATCACCGGGGTCGCCCTGCCCATAGACGCGGGCTTCCAGGTCAAGAGCTGACTTAGATCCTGCCGCCCCGCAATGACGTACCCCGTGCGCCTGGAGTCCACCGAATTCGCCTATCCAGGAAGCAGTTTCATCATTCTAGTTGCGGTGAGCTAGCGCGGTGCTGTGCGTGGAGGCCGTTCAAAGAGGTTGTGACCTGGCCGTGGCTGGCGGAGGCGGGGTGCGTGTGTGAGGGTCGCCGCGCAGGGATTTCTTGTGCAGTAGGTTCAAGATCGGCCGCGACTGTGGTCGCGGGCGAACGAAAGGAGTTGATGTGACTAAGTATTCGGTGGTTGCCATCACAGCGCAGCTTGCCGATCGGGAGGCGATCAGGCATTGTGTCCTGCGGTATTGCCGGGGTCTCGATCGATTCGATGAGGCGATGCTGCGCGAGGTGTATTGGCCGGAAGCCACCGATGACCACATTGCCTATTCCGGCCCGGCGGAGGGCTTCATCGAGGTTGCGAGAGAGATGCTGTCGGCCATACCGCGCACCCAGCACCTGCTGGGAAACATCCTCATCGAGATGCGCGACGACACGAGCGCCGACTGTGAATCGTATTTTCAGGCCTATCACCTCATCGAGGACGAGAACAGCGGCAGCTACGATCTGGTCGTCGCCGGTCGGTACGTCGACCGTTTCGAAAAGCGCAACGACGAATGGCGCATCGCACAACGGTCGATCGTTGTGGATTGGTTTCGGCAATACCCGGACACCTGCCAATTCGGCGACAAGAAGCCCCTCGGCATTGCCAGCGCTCGGCCCGGACACGAGCTGGCCGCGCGCAAGCCGCACGATCGCAGTTACACGCTGATGGCATAAGCACCAGCAGTGTTGCGGTGGCCCCACGGCGCGGCTGACGCAGCTGTTTGGCTATTTTTGGGGCGGTGTCGCACTCAGCGGCCCAACCGAATTCATTGGGAGCCTGGACCCGTGGTGCCGTCAATCCGCCAGATCTGAACCGCCACAACAGGCCCTAGCAGGGGCGAGTTGTCCGGAACGGCTACCAGAACCCGCCGTGTAGGTCGCAACAGCGACCTTCGGCCATTTCGCGCCGGGCCGCCGTCGGGTTCTACTGGTAACCCTCCATATTCGAATAGGCCGTATTCGGTCGGGTTGGCGGTGATGTTCTGCAACACACGGCACGACCGGCATCCTGACAGAGCCGCTCGCCGAATAATCCTTCCCGGCTGGCATGCCGAGGACACGAAGGCCATCGCGGTGACGAGTTACCCACTGCCGCAACGGCTTCGGACGTACGTGACACATATGCAGTTCATCCAGATAGCGAGGCCATGTTTAACTTCGTGATAGCACTCCGATCAGGGCGTCACCGGCCTCATGGGTGACGAGGTGTCCGACGCCTGCTAGTTCGACATACCTGGCGGCCGGTATTAGTCGGGCCAGCCGCCGACCGTTGTCTACCGCGATCAACGGATCCTGGTCGCCGTGCACGATGGTCGTTGGCGCGCTCACGAGCTGCAGGCGTCCTGGCCCATGCCAGGACATGATTGCCCGCGCCTGGTTGACGAGGCCGCTTCGTGGTGTGATCCGCCGCATGATTTGGTCCTCGAGTTCATCGAAGACCTCAGGGTGGGCAGCAGCGAAGCCGTTGCCGGTCGTCCGCGCCCAAGTCGTGACGAGGTATTCCCGCAAAGCCTGGTCGTGTGGCGGTCGACTCAATGCTAGGCGCAACGCGTGGTGGCTCATAGGAGTATGCGCCGGGGTGGGTGGCCTCGTTGCGACGAGGACAAGCCTTTCGACGATCTCGCTGTGACGAATCGCCAGCTCCTGCGCGATCATCGCGCCCATTGAAATGCCCAGCACCGTGGCCCTTTCGACGCCACACGCCTTCAGCACATCTCGGGTATCTGCTGCCAGGTCACCAATCGTGAAGGGCGAAGGTGCCGAACGTGACCACCCGGTCCCGCGGTTGTCGATCCGGATGACGTCGTAGCCGTCTTCCAGGCGACCCAACCATGTTTCCGGCCACGCCAGCCCGCTGGCCGTCCACCCATTAAGCAGTAGCAGCGGTGGACCGTTACCGCGTCGGTGCCAGTGAACGACCGGAATTCTGTGTCCTATTGTGGGCACAGCCCTTTCACCGATAAAGAGTCTTGTATCGATCACGCGCCTAGGCGGCCGGCGCGTCGTCATGGTTGTCGTGCGTCTGATCACCGCAGAGCCGATGGCCCCAGCCGATGCCAGCGCCCGCCGTACCGCAGCTTCGTTGCGGATCCCCAGTTCCACTGCCACGGCGACGGGCTCACTCGCGGTGCACGGTACGAGCGCCGCGGTCAGCCGATTCCTGATTGCTTCAGCGCGACTTGGACTCACTTCTAACCCTTAGGGCGAACACCGTTGGCCTCGACGCGCGGGCGTTTGGATTTCGGGCTATTCGACCGCGGGGCGGAAAGTTGAGTGGTCTGGTCTCGCGGTAACACCTCGTCGAGCCAGCCGATCACCGTGGGCATGGTTTTGGCCCGCATCGTGCTTCCGACGAGCAATCCGATGTGGCCCGCGTTGAGTTCGCGTTGCTCGGCCTTTCGTGATCCGACCAGCCCTGTTAGCGGCTTGACCGACTCGGGCGGCGCAACGTGATCCTTGCTGCCGTAGATGTTCAAGAAGGGTGCGGTGATGCTGGACAATTCGCGAATGCGCCCGCCGAACGCCACCTTACCGGTGGTCAGGCTGTTCTCGCGACTGAGCTTGCGAATCATTTCCACGAACGTGGCACCGGGGAACGGGATGTGGCCGCGCGCCCACACCATGAGCGCCCAAATCGCTTGTGTCGCTTCTCGATCATGCAAGCGGTCAACCAGAGTAACGTAAGTGACGGCATCGCCGAGCGGGCGGATCATCCGGAACGCGGCCAGCATCGCCGCTGGCGGCACGTTACCCGTCTCGTCGAGGACATCTTCGGGTTCGATCCGGCCCTGGCGTGTTATCCAGGACAGCGGTCCGACCTCGTCCCAGTTAGTCGGTGCCGCCAGGGTAATCAGCGCTGGCGGCTGCTGCTCGGTGGACGCTGCCCACAGCACGGCGATCAGACTGCCGAAGCAGTGTCCGATGACGATCGGCACCGACGCGCACCGGCGTGTCGCGGCGGCTACGGCGGCCATCATGTAGTCGTCGATGTATGTCGACATGGTGTTGTGTGCATCCCGCGCATCGGGTAGGCCCCAGTCAAGGCACAACACGTCATATCCAGCGCCAAGGAGATGCTCGACAAAGCTGTCGCCGTGGCGCAGATCCCAGATATAGCTGCCGTTGATCAGGCTGGGTACCAGCAGAATCGCCGGGCGGCCGGCGTCGGCTCCCGCTGTGTAATGCATGAGGCTGGCACGCCCCCGTGACCAGATCACGGTGCGCGGTGTACACCCGACACCGGGCCGGTCCAGGCTGGCCGCTAGCCGCAGCCCGTTGATGACCCGTCGGAATGGCCGGCCTGCGATTGCCGAAGCATAGTTCGCCAGACGGGTGATTGAAGCCGCCGCGGTCATGGCGGAGTGTTGTCGTCGCGGTCGGTCCGTGCGGGCTGCTGCGCTTCGACGAGCTGGTCCATGCTGCGCTGCAGATCGGCAACCTGCCGCGATGTGGGAAGGCCCAGCGCGTCGGCGATCGAGTAACGCGCGCCGTCGGCTGATCTTTGGGCAAGGCGGCTAAGCGAATTGGTGACGGTCATCGCATCGAGGAACACGTCGGTGCGTATCGCCTGCTCGAGGCGGGGGGACAAGCGCCGCTCTGCGGCTAAGAACGCTACCTTCCAGTCGGTTGCCCAGTCAGGAAGCTTCAGTGCCATGGCGTTGGCGTCGTCAATGTCATTGTGTCAGTGTCTTTCTACGGTAGGCATCAGCATCGTCTGCCGTGTCGGGTTTGGCGTCGTGTGCCAGGCTGGTTACGCATTGATCGGAGCCGCTGACGGCGCGGGCCGCCCGTGCGGAATAATCTGATCGGCTAGCCACGGCGCTGCGACCTACGCTAATGCGGACCGATACACGCGACGAGCCATCTGAGGCTGAAGACCATCCAGAAATGGCAGCAGATGCCGCTTTCGCGGTAACTGCCCGCTCCGTTGGAATAGCCTGGGGGCGTTGGTACTTCAGGAGGTCGCAATGAACCTGGCACTGTGGATTATCGCCGGCGCGCTCGCGGTGATGTTTGCGTTGAGCGGGCTGATGATGTTGGGGGTGCCGAAAGGCAAACTCGTTGCATCCGGCAATATGGGCGGGGCAGAGGGCTTCAGCCAGGCCCAGATCCGCTGGATCGGCGCCGCGGAATTCTGTGGCGCTGTGGGGCTCATTGCGCCGGCTGTGGTGCATATCGCGCCGGTGCTGGTTCCCATCGCCGCCGTCGGGCTACTTCTCGTGATGGTCGGCGCGGCGGTTGTACACGGCCGCCGGGGAGAAGTGCCGATGGTCGCGATGAACGTGCTGCTCTTAGCGCTGGCCGCCACGGTGGCATGGGGACGATTCGGCCCGTATGCGTTTGCTGCGTAACGTCTGCTGTCAGATGGGCATTCGCGTGCCGAGCGGTTTGTCGGGCGCTGGGCGCATCTGACATGACAGCGGTCGGTCTCGACCCGAGAACACCCGTCGTGATCGGCGTCGGGCAGGTCGCTGAGCGCATAGAGGACCCCGGCTACGCGGGCTTGTCGCCAATCGATTTGGCGGTCGGGGCGGCGCGCGCGGCGGTCGCCGATTCGCAGGCCGACGGTGTCGCGCTGATCGCCGCCGTCGACACGATCGCGGCCACCCGCCAGTTCGAGAACTCTTCTCCCAGGGCGGTTGCCCCACTGGGCAAGTCGACCAAGTTCCCGCTGTCGGTGGCACATCGGCTCGGTGCGGCGCCGAGGCGAGCGGTGCTCGATGTCGTCGGCGGACAGTCCCCGCAGCAGCTGGTCAGTGGGTTCAGTCGTGCGATCGAGGCGGGCTTGTCGGATGTGGTGCTGCTAGTTGGGGCCGAGGCGATTTCAACGATTCGTCATTACGCCCGCGCCGAGCACAAACCAGACTTCTCCGATGATCCTGCTGGTCAGATCGAGGACCGCGGGTTCGGCTTGACCGGTTTGGTGACGCCTGCCTTGGCAGCCCATGGCATGGGCGCGCCGTCGACGCAGTATGCGCTGCTGGAAAACGCACGCCGGGCGGCGCAGGGACGGGGCCGTGAAGAGTACGCCGCGGCCATGGGTGAGTTGCTTGCGCCGTTCACCAAAGTCGCTGCGAAGAACCCGTTTTCGGCCGCACCTGTGCAGCGCAGCGCAGACGAGCTGGTCACGGTCACTGAGCGTAACCGGATGATCGCTGACCCCTACCCACGTTTTGTGGTCGCGCGCGATCAAGTGAACCAGGCTGCAGCGGTGCTGCTGGCATCGGTGGGTGCCGCCCAACGCCTGGGGGTGGCGCGAGATAACTGGGTATTTCTGCATGGGCAGGCCAATCTTGTCGAGCGCAGCCTGCTAGAGCGTGCGGTGCTGGGTGAGGCGCCGTCGGCGGTCGCGGCGGTGCGCCACGCACTGCAGGTCGCTCATCTGGGGGTTGACGACATCGACTTCTTCGACTTCTATAGCTGCTTTCCTATCGCTGTTTTCAACATCATCGATGCCATCGGCCTGTCGGCGTCTGATCCCCGCGGACTGACGCTCACGGGCGGGTTGCCGTTCTTCGGCGGGCCCGGCAACAACTATTCGATGCATGCCATCGCGCAGGCAGTGGCCCGGGTGCGAAGCCGCGTCGGCAGTTTCGCGCTGGTTTCCGCCAACGGCGGGATGCTGTCGAAAACCTCTGTCGGCGTGTACAGCAGCACGCCCACACCGCGGCGCCCCGATCACAGTCAGCTCCTGCAGCGTGAGCTCGACGAGCGTGATGCGCCGGCGGTGGCTGCGCGTGCGACCGGCTGGGCCACCATCGAGACCTACACCGTCACTTACGGCCACCGCGGGCCCACGGGGATAGTGATCGGGCGGCTAGAGTCTGACGGCAGCCGATTTATTGCCAAGGTGGCCGACGGTGACGACGAGCTGCTGGCGCTGCTGCAGACCGGTGATGAACCTGTGGGGCAGCGGATCCACGTCACCGCAGTCGGCGAGGGGAACCGTGTCGGCGTGTCGAGGGGCCCCGCCGCACAGCGCATTTCCGGCGCGCACGGCGGTGTTGCGCGGGCATGGTGATGCCACAGGGGAGACTTCCGCTCGAGGGCATGCGGGTGATCGACGTCACCGACGGAGTCGCCGCGGTGGCTGGGCGTCTGCTCGCCGATATGGGCGCTGACGTGGTGCTCGTCGAACCACCTGAAGGGATGGCCTCACGGCGTGCACAGCCTCGACATGACGGGCACGGCCTGCGGTTTGCGACCGAGCATTTCAACAAGCGCGGTATCGTGTTGGACCTCAGCGGCGCCGAGCAGCGCGACACGCTGCTGCGTCTGACCGACGCCGCCGATTTGGTGCTGGAGTCACGCCCGGTCGGCGAGTTGGACGCGCTGGGTGTGGGGCCGCGCATCATGCGGCAGCGCAATCCCGGACTTGTTGTGGTGTCTATCACCGGCTTCGGGCAGACCGGCCCGTATCGCGGCTGGCGCGCCAGTGAGGCGGTACTGCTGGCGATGTCCTCGGTTTTGACTCGCTCGGGAGCACCCCACCGCGAGCCCTTGCTGCCGCCGGGCGAACTGGGCGGCCAAACCGCGGCCATTCACTGCGCATTCGCGGCATTACTGGCCCACTACCGGGCGCGCCGCACCGGGCAGGGTGACTACGTCGACTGCTCCCTGCTGGACCTGGCGGTACAAGATCTTGACCCCGGCTTTGGCATGGGTGGCTCGGCCAGCGGGGGTCGCCGACTTTCCGAGCAGCCGCCCGGTCGTCCCGACTTGCGTTTCCTCTATCCGATCATTGCGTGTGCCGACGGGCACGTGCGTATGTTCATCGGCTCGGCCAAGCAGTGGCGGGCGCTGGTGAGCTGGATGGGTAACCCGCCGGAGTTCACCGATCCCGCGTTGGACCAGATGGGGATGCGGCATCGTAACTGGGCAACCATCCGCGCGGGCATTGAGAAGCTGTTCGCCGACAAGACCCGAGACGAGATCGTCGCGCGCGGCGCCGAACTGGGGATTGCGGTGGCGGCGCTGCACACCGCCGCGGAGATGCTTGACAACGATCATGTCCGCCAACGAGAGTCGTTCGCTTGGGTCGAGGTTGCGCCGAACCTGTACGGCGCGATGGCCAATGGCTGTATCGCATTCGACGGCACACCGATGGGCTTTCGGCGTCGCGCCCCCCGCCTGGGCGAGCACGCCGCCGAGATCACGTCCGACACGCACCGCCGACGACCCCGCGGCCCGGTCGTCTCGTCGGTTCTGCGCCCGCTCGACGGTGTTCGGGTGCTGGACTTGGGCGTCATCGTCGTCGGCGGCGAAACCGGGCGGGAATTCGCCGATCAGGGCGCCGACGTCATCAAGGTCGAAAACCGTGCGTTCCTCGATGGCACACGTCAGGGTGATCGGCCCGGCCGTTGTGGGTACACCTTCGCGATCGGCAATCGGGGCAAACGCAGTTTGGGTCTGAATTTGCGCAGTGGCGCCGGTAAGCAGCTGTTCGGCGAACTGGTCGCGAAATCGGATGTGGTGTTGACGAATTTTCGACCCGGCACGATGGAATCGCTCGACTTGGGTTATGACCGGCTGCGCGCGATCAACCCCGGGATCATCATGGTGGAAAGCAGTGCTTTCGGTGCGAGCGGCCCGTGGGCCACGCGGATGGGTTATGGACCGCTGGTGCGGGCGGCCGTAGGCCTGACCGCACTGTGGCGACACCCCGACGCGGCGGACGGGTTCGGGGATGACAGCACCGTCTACCCCGATCACGCTGCCGCCCGGGCGGGTGCAGCGGCGGTGCTGGCTGCGCTGATCCAACGCGATCACACCGGCACAGGCTGTCGTATCGAACTGTCCCAGATGGACACCGTGTTCATGCAGCTGGCCACCGAGTACCTGCGCGAATCGCTGCTGCCCGAAACCCTTGTCGCAGCCGGGAATTCCGGCGAGTTCGACGCGCCATCGGGGGTGTACCGATGTGCCGGTGAGGATGCGTACTGCGCGGTGAGCATCGACGGCGACGGCGACTGGGCCTTGTTGGCCGCTGCCATTGACCGCCCCGACCTGGCCGCCAACCCGGTCTATGGCACCGCGGCGGGACGCCTCGCGCACCGTGCAGAGCTGGATGCGGCGGTGGCGCAGTGGATGGCGCGGCTCACACCGGCACAAGCCCAACAGATACTGCAGGGCGCCGGCGTCGCCGCCGGCGCCGCGACCCACGTGCGCGACCTGCTGACCGATCCGCAGCTGGCGGCCCGACTCCAGCTCGGCACGCTTGCGCAGCCCGGCCACGACAAGCCCTTCGACATCACCAGGGGCCCAGCGCTTTTCGACACGATTCCCGAACCGCTGCTGCGGGCGGCG
>Ga0157380_10001396_pt1 | contig 15765 bp, 15 predicted proteins | sample S35metaG_FD_119757 | JGI IMG/M metagenome (GOLD analysis project Ga0157380, IMG submission 119757) | Switchgrass rhizosphere microbial communities from Kellogg Biological Station, Michigan, USA - S3-5 metaG | ecosystem: Host-associated > Plants > Roots > Rhizosphere > Soil | place: USA... | reverse complement strand
CATATTTATTGTTATCGGTCGAACATAATCATCCACGGATAAATCTACCAACGGAATATTTTGTTTCACATCAACCCCAATAGCGTTGAATGAAATATCTACAGCTCCTGCTTTTTGCGCAACCTTATTAATATGATTTTTAATCGACGCTTCATCCAACGCGTCTACAATATCAATTTCCGCAATGCCACCGGTTGCTAAAATTTCATCCGCGCATTTTTGAACGGAAGCAAGATTGCGTCCGGTTAAAAAAACTCGTGCACCTGCGGCTGCAAATGCTTTAGCAACGGCGCCACCTAACGAACCGCCGGCGCCATATATAACTGCATTCTTATTCTGTAGGATCATGCTTGAGATTTTGGTCTTCGCAAATATAAATGAAGATTTAAAATCCAAAAGCTGGTTCTCCGGCTGACAATATCATGAATTATTTGATCCGCGAGTAGTATTAATTAACGATATGAAGATTTGAATACTGAATTCATAAACCCCCTTTTCTTCACGATAACTTCCAATGAACTGATACATCCATTATCGTAAGTAGCGGAAACGATCTGAATCTTTTTTATCTTTTTTGCTTTTACTTCTTTCAGCGCGTCACACAATCGCTGAAAATCGATGGATTCATTCCCGAAACGTACGGGTGTTTGAAGTCCAAGGCATAGATAAGGGGAAATTTCTTCTTCTCTAATTTTTCGTTGTGAGAAATCCATCAGCAACTCCTCCAACTGTTCAGAACGGATTGAAAGTTTTATGGAGACGGGTTCAGGTTCCCGTGGAGTTAGTTTTGCTACTGTATCAACAGCAGCTTTCACAGTTTCTTTTTTTGGGTTTGCACTAATCTGCTTATATGAAGAAATTCCGGATAATTTTCTTCCCGGAGTATAAAAATTTTCTTCGGGCAATAATTCATCTTCAGCATCTTCTATTTCGATGTAATCATCTTCTTTTGGTAATTCACGGGGATTAAAAGCCGCAGGTTGGGCAATAAAGCTATTCTGGGATTTAATATTGTTTGACACCTTATCTATCACGTGGAAGCTCCTCACATAAAAAATTATAATCGAAATACCCGAGAACACAACTATCGAAAGCAATACCTGCAGCTGCCAGGGAAGGTTGCGTTGTACTGCAATAGGTTGAATTGTATCCGAAGCCGCTGGCATCATCCAGCCATCCGGTTCTTCAAACGGGTTTTCTCCCCTAATTAATAGTTCAAGCCCTTCCGATACGTCCCTCCATGCATTTTGACGATCTTCCCAATAATGAGATAATACGGGCTGGCTGTTGGAAGGCAACGCTAAGAATTGACCCAATGGTTCGTTATATAGATTGCAGCCTTTAATTAATACAGGAATAATTGTCAAATGTCCCTGTTTGCCGGCCTCCAATGCCATTTGAATATAATCATCTTGCTGGTAACCGGATGAAAGCAGGGCTGGGCTCACCATAAACAACATATAATCACAGGATTCAAAACTGACTCGGGTTTCCGGGTCCCAATTTTTAACTCTGGAAATTTCCTGGTCGCAATATTCGGTGATCACCCCCTTTCTTCTCATGCGGCGAAGTTGCAGAGTAAGTTCTTCCATATAACTCTCATCTTCCTTTGCATATAATGTAAATACACGGATCGAATTCCTCATAATAAGATTCGGCGGGTGTGGATTAACCGCCATTAGTGGAACATTAACAAAAACCCCGCCGGAGCAATAATGACCTGGGTCATGCTTATGTTAAGAAGAGATTTTTCCCGAAAAACCCGAAAGACAATTAAAATAATTTCTTCTTCATATCAACTTCCAGATTACTTATACAGCTTCCCTCATATGATGCAGCTACTACACTTATCTTTTTTATTTTCTTCGCTTTCACATCTTTGATTGCTACACACATCTCATGAAAGCTCATTGATTTTTTTTCATAGCGAACAGTAGTCTCCAGTTTATTACAGAGATAAGGTGCGAAATCCGTCTCCAATCCTTTTCCCTGCGAAAAATCGAATAGCATTTTTTCCAAATCCGCTGATTTTATAGTGGGTGCCTTAGGTGTTGGAGGCGGCGGTTCATGTTTCGCAACCGTATCTTTAATTTCTTTGCGAGTTGTATCCGTTATTGGTTTTGCAACTGGACGTTTAATTCTATTTGCCTTGGGCGTTTCCAGTACCGGGGGTTTAATTTTTTCTGCTTCTTTTTTAACTACGGGTTCAACAGGTGCCGGTAAGGTATCAATAAGCGGTGTAAGATTGTTACTATCTGAAGAAATCGCTGAATTTGCGACAAGCTGGTCGGCTTTATTGGGCTCGTAATTAACCAGGTAATAAGTGATGCCTGCTATCGAGGCCAATACTAAAATTGACCAGAACAATTGCATCGGCCAACCCGTACCGCGTTTTGATGCAGTAGACTGTTCAAAATCGTTTTCGGACGAATGAGCCATTGGAACTTCGGGCGTCTCCCCGGTAATCAATTCCTTCAACCCATCTGTTACTGCTTTCCAGGCGTTTTCTTCGTTACCCCAAAATTCAGAATCTACTGGCCGGTCGTTTAAGGGAATAGTTCTGAATTTGCCTAAAGGTTCCTCACTGAAATCGCATTCATGGATCAATATCGGAATTATATTAATGTTACCTTCTTCTGCTAAAAAAAATGCCTTCTTAATATCACTATCCACGAAATAACCAGTTTCAAGAAGAGCAGGACTCACTAAAAAGAGCAGGTAATCACTACTCCTGAAATTGGAGCGCGATTGCTGATCCCATGTTCCGGTCGATGAAATCTCTCTATCATGAAAGTCGATGACTATACCCTTTCGTCGCAAAAGACTCAAGCGAGCCGTCAATTGCTCAACAAAAGGTTCGTCTACCTTTGCATAGAATGTAAAAATCCGGGCAGGTTTTACCATAAAAATAAATCAAGGAAGCAATCGCGTATACAAATTAAAGCAATTTATGGTAGATAAGCCACTAACACTACTGAAATGAAAGTCTCATTATACCCCTCGAATTGTCCCGTACACACAGTCTTAGTGTTTGCAGGCGTATCTATTTTTGTATAGAAATTCAATCAATAACCCTTAATATTTTAAAAATGGCAACATTAAATCCTTACTTAACATTCAATGGCAATTGTAAAGAAGCTATGAATTTTTATAAAGAAACGCTCGGCGGAGAACTTAGTATGATCATTGCGGGCGAATCTCCCATAGCAGAACAAATGCCCGCAAAATATCAAAGTTCCGTACTTCATTCATCTTTAAAGAGCGGAGATTTTGAAATAATGGCAACGGATATGGTACCTGGTCAATTCAACGAAGGAAATACAGTGCACCTCTGCCTGGTCTGTAAATCTGAAACAGAAATTCATTCATTATACAAAAAACTTTCTACGGGTGGCAAAGAAGATCAGCCAATCCATCCGATGTTTTTTGGTTTGATCGGAACCCTAACCGATAAATTCGGAAAGCATTGGATTCTTGAATTGGGGAAAGAAAGCTTTTAGCTGTTAGCTATTAGCTATTAGCTGCAAACGAGATGGTTGATTTTTGAATGTTGATTTGACATCCGTATCTCTCCTTCGCTAAAGCTTCGGAGATCAATGCCCGCATCAAGCATCTAGAATCTAGTTGTTAGTATATACTATCTAACATCCGCCTTATATAGAATCGTAATTTATACATTGGTAATGACAAATAATTTACAATAAATTTGACACCATAATTTATTAAATCAATATGCTAATAATATGAAAAAAGTAAACCTATGGTATTGGATCGTTACCGGCCTCTTCGCGGTCTTTATGTTATTTTCAGGTATCCAGAATGCAATGGTTACTCCTGAATCCGTAAAGCTAATTACGACCGACCTTGGCTATCCAAAATATTTTGTTTCTTTTATAGGCATAGCTAAAATTTTAGGAGTGATTGGTATACTCCTTCCCAATCTACGCAGGCTAAAAGAATGGGCCTATGCTGGTTTATTCTTTGATTTATTTTCGGCCACCTATTCTATGATAATAGTAATGGGTTTTGATCCCGTGTCGATGATATTCATGTTAGTGACCATAGCATTCCTATTTCTTTCTTATTATTTATGGCATAAAAAAATAGGGACCGCTCAATTCGGTTCACCCGGAGTTTAGTGAATCGGTATCTTCTTAACTTAGCATGTATAATGAATTAGTACGGACACACTATTCATATCTATGCAACTATTCAATTCCAATGTCGGCCTGATGTTTTGGGCAATTGTTGCCATCCCGGGTGCACTATTATTACTGGTAGCCCTTACCCATGTATTTCAAAGCAAGTTCAAAGAAACTAAAAAGCTCTTTTGGACACTCATCATTCTGATTCCACTCATCGGGCCATTGCTTTATTTTGTTATTGGAAATTCGCAGAGCGCTCAGAAAAATTCCCGATAAATCAATTACCAACCAATGCCGGCTTCTGTAAAAAAAATGAGAACCTGCGTGAACGGACATCAATTCTATAAAAGCTCTGATTGTCCTACTTGCCCAATCTGCGAAAAAGAAAACAAACCAACATCGGGTTTTCTTTCATTGATTTCCTCACCTGCACGGAGGGCATTGGAACGAGAGGGTATTCATTCATTAACTCAACTAACCAAACGAACCGAAAAAGAATTGTTGCAACTTCACGGAATAGGTCCAAAAGCTATCGCTAAACTCAAACAATTACTTGCTGATATGGGATTATCTTTTTTAGTCCGTCCAGAGTAATACAATCCGCCAAAACGGAAGAAAAACAGTTTATTCTCAAATATATTACCACCTACCACTGATAGCTTTCGTATATTTAAAAGCCGGCACAGAACTAAGACTCTATTCATGCCCTAAATATGAAAACAACTTCAATTATGAAAACCATGTTGTTTTTCTTAGTAATAACTTTCTGGGCATGTCAATCTCAGAATAAAGTAACTAATACAAATACCACTTTCTATCAAAAGCATAAAACCAAAGCCTATGTATTACAAAAAAACGAGGGAGAAGTATTAAAAGACCCGCGTGGAAGAACTATGATTATTAAAGTAAGCCCGGAAACGGGGTCTGCTCATTTGGCTATGGGGAGCACAGAGATGCCCAAAGGTTCAAATATTGTTATGCACCGGCACGATATTGCTGAGGAAATACTATTTGTACATCGCGGCAACGGCATGGCAATAATTGATGGAGATAGTATCAATATCAGCGAGGGATCAACATTGTTTATACCTCCAGGTACCTGGCATGGTGTAAACAATCCCGACGATTCAATGAACATTCTTTTTATTGTTACTCCACAGGGTCAGGAAAAGGTATTCCGGGCACTAGCTGCGCCCCCGGGTACATGGACAACGGCACAAATAGACTCTATTAGAAAGCAAGTGGGCACTTTTCTTAAAGTGAAACAATAAGCTGTTGGCATTACATGAAATCCAGCGGTCTCTCTTGCAATTGCAAGTCCCTGATGAAGACCCGTGTAACGAGAGCGACTCTCCTCTTTTTAAAAAAAAATCGATACCGGCCTGTAACATTTTTATCTCCTTAAACATCTAACCGTTCAGTTAAGCTGATCGTTATGAAGTATAAATTTATTGCCTGTGCCTTATTCTTGCCCACCATCGTCATGGTTGGATGGGCGGTAATAGAGTCTGAATGGATGGTTGAAAAACAGGAGGGCTATACACTCTACTATCAAGAGGAAGATGCCAGCCATAAAAATGAATACCATTCCCAGATTGATAGCGGCATGCAATTAGTGAAATCCTTTTGGGGAGAAGGATACAAAAATAGTTTTACGATTGTGCTGCATCCCGACCGCGCCTCCCTCGACAGCACCTGGCAAAAGGATTGGAACATGCCCACATTTAAATCAGAATGTTGGATGGTAGCCAGTGGCGTTGCCACCCGTATGGATATAATAGCCCCGGCAAAATGGGATCAGCAATCCTGTGACCATCATTATGCCGACAAAGAAAAAATGCTTCAACTCATCACCCATGAATTGTTTCATGTATATCACGGACAATTAAATGCCAGTCCCGATTTTAGTGATGTCAACAATATTGATTGGTTCGTGGAAGGATTGGCTACATATGCATCGGGACAATGCGACAGTTCCCGGCTATCCGCCATCAAAAAAATGGTTACTGCCAATAAAGTTCCCGCATCGCTCGATAAATTCTGGATAGGTCCTATGAAATACGGGCTATCCGGATCAGTTGTACTTTATATCGATCAAACCTATGGAAGAAATAAACTGAAAGAATTACTTCGTTTTAATAGTATCAACCAAATAATGGATGCATTGGGAACATCGGAAGCCGATCTGATCAGCCATTGGAAAACCTACATCGAACGAACTATATAATTTGAGAAGCTACCTCTCAGCTTTGACCTTTCATCTCTCACCTAAAAATCCTCAATTGGTGAACCTTTACTCCCATTTCATCCAACTTAACTATTCCCTGCAATAAACCCGTTCTACTTTTATTCTATAAAAAGACGATTATGATTGTACGAACCTGGAATGGCAGCGCTGCCAAAGAAAACGCACCGCTATATGAGCAGTTTATAAAAGAAGAGATATTTCATGAGCTTTCGCAGAATACAATTCCCGGGTTTAAAGAAATTCAATTACTGAAAAGAGAATCAGGAAACGAAGTAGAGTTTACCACAATTATGTGGTTCGAAAATATTGAAGCCGTAAAGAGGTTTGCAGGAGAAGATTTTGAGAAAGCGCATGTGCCAGAAAAAGCACGAGCCTTACTCTCTTCATTTGATTCCATATCTGTTCATTCGGAACTTACACTTAAGCTGAATCCTTAATAAACAAAGAACGTCCCAATTCAAATTAAAATAGGAATTGGTCGTTCTTTGTTCTTAATGTCTTTTACGAAAGACATGACGATTAACTAATTTACTTCCTTACAATGAACTAACCATTTGTTTTTCTAATAGATTCTTGAGCTTGCTCAACACTTCCGTCCAGTTTGCTTCCGAATGCTTTTTCATTTTTTCATCCGGAATATTTTCCTGGGTGATATTCAATTTAGTTTCGTCGTTCTTGCCGGTTAATTCATAAGTAATCGTTACATAGTTTTCAGGTAAGTCCTCGATACCCGACAAAGAACTCCAGTAACTGTATTGAATCAACGTATGAGGTCTTACATCAATAATTGTTCCCTTATCTATATAAGACTTCCCTTCCCAGGTTCCTTCAAAAGTGATCGGCGTGCCCGGCTTCCAACTGGTTTTCGTATTGGTTCCATAAAACCATTTTTTTATAATCGCTGGATCTGTCAACGCCTCCCATACCTTGGATGCAGGTGCTTTAATTTTGACACTTGCATGACCGGTGATGTTTGATTTCATAATAAATGAATTTTAATTAAAATCATATGCGCGAAAAAATAATGCCAATCATTTCTTATGTCCACAAGCATATGAAGCATAAAACCTTACAGGTCGTCCCATAAAAATTATCATAGCAACCAAATACGACAGTTGGGTAAAATAGTACACATTAAAAAATGTCATAAAACCTTAACTTCAATTTACATTAAGTACGAACTTCTCCTCACCCACTTCAAATTCAACGATATGATCAAATTCGCATATACCATTTTTTATGTGAAAGATGTAGAAGCCAGCTTGCGGTTTTATGAAACGGCTTTTGGATTTACCCGAAAATTCATTTCACCCGATGAGCAATATGGAGAACTGGTTACCGGCGAAACAACTCTTTCTTTTGCGGCAACATCATTGGCAAAATCAAATCTTGAGAAAGGTTTTACCGAAAGCAGTCTTACTGAAAAACCATTTGCTATCGAAATTGGATTTACAACAACTGATGTTGAACAAACCGTAAAGACGGCAGTAAAGGCAGGGGCACAATTATTAGAGAAAGCCAAAATCAAACCCTGGGGACAAACAGTGGCATATGTTCGTGATCCGGAAGGATTTTTAATTGAGATCTGCACTCCTATGAATTAATCAGAGCAATGAAAAAGTATATTATCATTGAATTCTCTATTCATCAGAAATAAGATCACACTATGCTACTAAAAATTTTGTTTGCGGGAATGCTATTGATAAATGCGCCTGCATCTACTTTTACGAATGAATATGATGGCAACGCCAATCAAACCTATGTTTATATCCTGAAGTATACGGAAGAATTCAGGAAGAATATACAATGGGGTTCCCGCGAACTCGGCTTCGCGCAAGAACATGTGGCTTATATAAAGGAACTGGTGGATGAAAACAAAGCCTGGTTCTTAGGAAGAACCACCAATTTTTATGACCCAGATATGTTTGGGGTTATTGTTTTTGAAGCAGCTGGCACGGAAGAAGCAAAAAAGATTCTGGATAACGATCCGCTGGTAATAAATAATATTATGCAAGGGACCGTAAGCCCGTTCAGTATTGTGTTCGGGAAAGAAAAGAAGTAATTAAATCGGACTTGCTTCTAACAAAATAATAGCGCCCCGGATAAGAAGACACCGGGACGCTATTATTAAATTTCAATATTTAAAACGCCTTCTTCTTATCAGCTCCTTCTTTCACCACGGTTTCCGGCATCAATACTGCCGTGAATTTATTGGCACCACCCAGAAATATTTTAGCCGCCTGCTGAATATCTTTTACGGTTAGTTTATTCAGCAATTGTTCATACTGCAGCATGTATTTGGGATCGGATTTTTTAATCGCGATATCTAACAGATAACTGCCCCAGGTACTATTTTCTTTCATTGCTACTTTATCCTGTTCACTAAGTTGTTTTTTTACTTTATCTAGATAAGATTGCTGCGGGCCATTTTTCATGATATCGTCAAACTCTTTGCGCGCCACTTTCAGCAGAGTATCTACCTTCTCGGGGCCACAAGGTAATTGCAATACAAAATTGTAATTATTGTAGGGTTCTTTTTCCAACTGGGCAAATGTGCTGCCTCCATAAATTCCCTGTACTTTTTCACGAAGTTCCTCGATGATCCGGATATTTAATATTTCACTTAACACCTGCGCCTTCAATTCGAGATCCTGCGAGTAAGGTACTTCTCCATTATAAAAAACGAGAATCAAACTCTTTTGTTCCTTGCCTTTATTGATCGTGATATCTTTTTTACCGTTAACGGGACGAACTTTGGTATCTACATAATTGAATTTTTTGGTAGTAGCCGGCAAACTCGCTATATATTTTTCAATCAATGGAATAATCTGCTCTTCAGTAAAACTTCCGGTAAAAACAAAATGCATTCCGGCAGCATCTCCAAATCGTTCTTTATAAATAGCGAGGGCACGATCCACATTCACTTTATCAAAAAAAGAACTATTAGGCACCGCCACAGGTGCCATAGGGTTGTTATTATAAAGTACTTTATACATCGTATCAATAAACACTGCCTGCGGATTGGCACTCAGGTTCGCGAATTGAGATTTATTACGTTGAATATATGATTTGAATAAAGCAGTATCTTTTCTCGGCTGTGTCATATATAAATGAGCAAGCTGGAACATAGTTTCCAAATCTTTTACGGTAGAGTTACCGTTAATACCATCTGTTGTTTGTCCAAAGCTGGGCATAACAGAAACCGTTTTCCCTGCAAGGGCCTTTCGAAGATCAACGGGGGAAAAGCTGCCAACACCCATCGCGCCAACAACAGGCACGGCATACTCCGCATTGTATTTATCCACCAATTTATAGTTGCTTTTTCCACCATAACGAGCGGCATTCATTATGATCTGGTCGTTTTTAAAATCAGTGCGTTTCAGTGTTACGGTAACACCATTGCTCAACTTAAGTTGGGTAGTACCTAATAAAGCATTGCTTGTTTTGCTAAGCACTTTACCGGCCCGGGGTTCTGTAGTCATTAAAGTAGCGGCCACTATTTTTTCTTCATACGGTTTTATATCCGCTTTTTCTTTTGCATCGATTGCAGCAAGCAATTCGGCTCCCTCTGGTAATTTTTGAGAACCCTTTGGATCGGGACCCATTACATAAACGAAGCGATTCTTTTCTTCTTTGAATTTTTTGCTGACCGCATTCACTTCTTCAATCGTAATGGTAGGCAGTATTGCTTTTACATATTCGTATTCTTTTTCAATACCCGGACTAGGTGCGCTTTCAAGAAAATGTTCAACGTATTCCTCAACATAATTATCCGATTCGGTTTTATCTCGATCGTTGTAAGCGCGCTCATATTGGGCCAGTATATTTTTCCGGGATCTTTCGAGTTCATTTGCGGTAAATCCATAACGCTTTGCTCTTTCTACTTCTTCTACCAACGCATTTAATCCTTTACTGATGTCGCCGGTACCAACCGATGCGGACGCGGAAAAACCTTCATAGCCACGTGCGAATGATCCAAAGCTGACGGATGCACCCAAAAAAGGAGGATTTTCTTTTTGTGTAAGTTCCTGCAATCGCTGATTCAGCAAACTGGTAAATATTCGCTGAGTAAGATCATTCTTATAGTCTGCAATGGTAGTAGTTGCCGGATCCTTTACAAACGGATACTGAATATTTACCGAGTAACTCGTAGCTTCCTTATCTGTTGAAACGATTGCCTCGCTATTGCTGTATACAGATACTTCAGCAAACTCACGCTTTCTTTCGTTAGTCGGGTTAGTAAGAGAAGAAAAATGTTTGCGGATCATTTCCTCCGCTTTAGACGGCTCGATATCTCCTACCACAACTACCGCCATCAGATTTGGACGGTACCAATCTTTATAAAAACGACGTATGGCATCATGCGGAAAATTCTTTATGATACTATCTTTACCAATTGGTATACGTTTCCCGTATTTCGAATCATTGAAAAGCTTCGGGTAAATTTTCTTAACCATACGGTCACCCGCTCCTTTACCAAGACGGCTTTCTTCCAGTATAATCGGTCTTTCACCATCAATATCTTCCGTAACATAAGTAACATTATGTGCCCAGTCTTCCAACACCTGGAAACCTTTCTCCAAATTACCAGGTTTATCGGTTGGAATAGGAAGAATATAAACGGTTTCATCAAATGAAGTATAGGCGTTCAGGTCGTTTCCAAAACCAACTCCAATATCCTGCAAAAAAGAAACGATATCATTCTTTTTGAAATTCTTTGTACCGTTAAATGCCATATGCTCGGCCATATGCGCAAGACCCTGCTGATCGTCGTCTTCAACTATTGAACCTACGTTTACCACGAGGCGCAGTTCCACTTTCTGTTCAGGTTTTTTGTTCTGGCGGATATAATAGGTCAGGCCATTATCAAGCTTACCCGTTTTTACTTTAGGATCCAACGGAAGTTTATCTGAAGGATTTGGTTGCGCGAAAACCAACTGGCTTATAAATAGTACAAGCGCGGTTATACTTAAGTGGATATTGGAACGAACGATTTTTTTCATATAAGATTATTTGTATAGGTAAAATTACCGAAGAAGTGGGGTTAATGGATACCGGTAATATAAAAGATTACTACAAATGTAGAATGTAAAATATAAAATGTAAAATGTAAAACCGAGGCTCCAAATTCGTGAATTACGTTTGAAACAGAGTACCTTTTACATTTTAGATTTTACATTCTAGATTTTACATTTTTAGAAGCTATTTCAACACCTCAGTAATAACCTTCCCCACACTACCACTCGGCATTTGAATATGTAACAATGCCGCCACGGTAGGCGCTATATCGGTCATATAAACTTCGCGATTCAACTTTCCGGCTTTAATACCCCATCCCATCCATAACATAGGTAAATGAGAGTCGTAAGGATTGAAACTCCCATGGGTGGTGCCGGTGCGACCTCCATAAAAATTACCCGCCTTCACAACAATCTGAATATCTCCTCCCCTTTTAGTATTATATCCTTTTATAAACATTTCTTTTACTTCTGTGGGAAGCATCGCATCGCTGGTCTTAGTAATATCATAAGCCAATAAAATACCAGGTTGGCTATTCAAATAAGTAATGATGAATTCTTTGATCTTTCCTCTATCTGCACCTACACTATCAATCGATTTATCATTCAGATATAGTTGGTTATTTGCGCTGGCTCTGATACAATTTTTAACACTAAACTTCTCTTCAAGTTGTTTATTAAGTTCCGCTGTAGAACTGGTTAAAACTTTACCCGGTAATTTATGCTCCACCAAAAAACCCGGAACATGCGCCACTGCGTGATCGGCGGTTAAGAAAACGGTGTATTGTCCTTTTCCAACTTCCTTATCAAGAAAAGCGAAAAAATCACCCAGGTCCTTATCGAGGCGGAGGTAATTGTCTTCTATTTCAATTGAATTAGGACCAAACTGGTGGCCTATATAATCGGGAGAAGAAAGGCTGACAGCGAGAAAATCAGTGATCGCGTCTTTACCCAATCCTTCCGCTTTTAATGCGTTCTCGGAAAACTGCAGCGTAAATGTATTTCCAAAAGGAGTGCTGCGTATCATTCCATAATCCTTTCTGATTTTTGATTGTAACTCATGCGGGAATGTGGGCGAGTCTTCATGAGAAAATTTTCCTTCGTAAGGAGCATTGTCTTTATCGCTTTGAGTATACGTATTGATTGGATAAAGGGTATTCCAATCGTTCCTATAAAAACTATCCTGGTATTTTTTATCGTTGAATTTATCTACCCAGGAAGGTAATTGCTCCATATAGTATGTACTAGTGATCCAGTTACCGCTTGTTCCATCGTACCAGTAGGCTGCATTGGCAGAATGACCGGCGGGTAAGATGGCGCCACGATCTTTAATAGCAATACCAATAACTTTCGATTGAAAATTAGTAGCAAGTCTCAACTCATCACAGATGGTAGTGGTCCATAGATTAACAGGAGACATTGGTTCTCCTTTATCCGCACCAACAATTTTCACCGTTTTATCCTCGGCACAATACACTTCACGATTCAGACTTTTATCAAACCATTCATTGCCCATTATTCCATGTATCGAGGGAACAGATCCGGTATAAACACAGGTGTGTCCCGCGGCGGTTACCGTTTGAGCATATGGAATAAAAGTATTTTCACAAGTTGTTCCTTCACGGAGAAATCTTTTGAATCCATTATTGCCATAACGGTCATAAAAACGATAGATATAATCCCAACGCATTTGATCCACCATAATACCCACCACCAGTTTGGGGCGTGGCAGGGTATTAGCATTGGTTGTTTTAACCTGTGCAATGGCACCCATACGAAAAATGATAAATACAATCAAAACAAAACAGTTACGCATCAGAGAGATTTTTGACAAATATAGGGTGCCATAAGTTTGTCGACTTATTAATTAATCATGTTTTGAATCAATTTCCTCAAGCCGGGGAATTAATGTAAATAGGTGAATATTCTTATCAATCTTGCTCTATAGTTCGATTGCAAACTGCTCTCGATTCGTTACCTTTGGCGCATTTCAAACCCGCCTGTTGCCGGTGGCAATAGTTTTAAAAAAGAAGAAGCTATGGCAGATATTTTTGAACGTTTACTTAAAAGCTATGGGCCCATTGGTCAGCATCGTGAAAGAGCCCATGGATATTTTGCTTTTCCAAAACTGGAAGGGGAAATTGGAAGTCATATGAAATTCCGTGGTAAGCAGATGATTGTATGGAGCCTGAATAACTACCTGGGCCTTGCAAATCATCCGGAAGTGAGAAAGGCCGATGCGGACGCTGCTGCTCAATTCGGTTTGGCTTTACCTATGGGTGCACGTATGATGAGTGGAAACAGTAATTACCACGAACAATTAGAAAAGGAATTAGCCGAATTCGAAGGAAAAGAAGATTCTATATTATTGAATTTTGGATACCAGGGTATGGTGAGCCTGATTGATGTATTGTGTAGTCGTCATGACATTATTGTTTATGATGCCGAAAGTCATGCTTGTATCATTGATGGATTACGTTTACATCCAGGTCACCGTTATGTTTTTAAACATAACGACCTGGCAGATTGCGAAAAACAATTGCAAAGAGCAACTGCTCTAATTGATAAACAGAAAGCTGGAGGTATTCTACTTATTACCGAAGGCGTTTTCGGAATGGCGGGTGATCAGGGTAAGCTGAAAGAGATAGCTGCGCTTAAATCGAAATATCAATTCAGGTTGTTGGTAGATGATGCACATGGTTTTGGTACGTTGGGGGAAACCGGAGCAGGTGCGGGAGAAGAGCAGGGCGTACAAGATCAGATTGATCTTTATTTTTCCACCTTTGCTAAATCAATGGCTTCTATCGGAGCATTTATAGCAGGTGATAAAAACATTATTGATTATATACGTTATAATATCCGCTCACAGATATTCGCGAAAAGTTTACCAATGCCACTGGTACTTGGTAATTTAAAAAGACTCGAATTGCTGCGTACCCAGCCATCTTTAAAAAATAAGTTATGGGAGAATGCCCGTAAACTGCAAAATGGATTGAAGGAAAAAGGGTTTGATATAGGTAAAACAGACTCTGTAGTAACGCCTGTTTATATGACCGGTGGGGTGGAAGAAGCTACGGCCATGGTGATGGACCTGCGCGAAAATTATAATATTTTTTGTTCGATTGTGGTTTACCCGGTTATTCCAAAGGGACATATAATCTATCGCCTTATTCCAACCGCTGCTCATTCCGATGCTGACATCCAACAGACTCTCAAGGCTTTCGAAGAAACAAAGAAAAAGCTGGATGCAGGAGCTTATAAAGTGGAAGCCATTCCCGATATGGCAGAAGCCTAACTAATTGATTTTTAATATACAAAATAGCTTGTAGCACAAACTACAGGCTATTTTTTTTCGTATTATTGCATACAATTAGACTCCTCTTCATACTATTTATCTAAGGAGAGAGTTATATTATTAAATACAATCCTATGAACGGCGCCATTTTGTTGAAAACCCTAAACCCCGTATATGAAATTCTTATGTACCCTAACGCTGTTGATTGGCCTTAGTTGGCTATATCCGGCAGGGGCACAACATAAAAAAAGGGCCGATAGTGTTCGGGTTATCATTGAACTGAACAATGACCTCAATCAAAAGGCCCCCGTTGATTCGGTCATCGTCATCTTCGACCGATATAATCTTAGTGGTGCAGGCACCATCAAGAATGTTTACTATCCAGTTAACAATAAGGTGGTGATTGAAAATGTGCCGGAAGGAAAATTTTACATTACAGTTATTTGCCTGGGTATTTACAAGGATAGTTTTACCGAAATAAGTTATGTGTACGAAAAACGCAGAAACAAGAATTCATTCAATTTCCGATTAAAGAATGCAGAAGCTTATAATCCCGATGATGTTTTTATTCCCGTCGAAAAAATAGATCCGCTAAACTTGCTAATACATCGTAAGCGTTCAATGCGCTAGTTAATTCATCATTATTTCCAGATTATTTCTGGAACAAATTTCACGAGCTCATTCAAAATTTTAATCAGTCAAATAACAGTTGTTGCACTTAATCGGTGAGAATTCTTGTAATCGGTTACAATCATCGGAATCGTGGAAAAGCGTTTTCGCAACTTCGTGAAATTTGACCATTACTTAAATAAGTTCCGGATAGAAATTTTGCTGGGATTAACCCTAAAAAAGAAGCCCCGCCAGAAGCGGGGCTGCACTAATCAAATACCATTAACCATTAAACCTTATCCTATGAAAAATCAAATATAGTCAGTTGGAGTTGTAACATTCGATAACATGGGGTATGTTTTTTTACCCAGAAACCATGAAATTGATTGAAATCAACATGCGTTTAATCCTAATCATTAAGAATCCTAACGCAATCGTTTGCAATGGAGT
>Ga0157380_10001391_pt1 | contig 15784 bp, 14 predicted proteins | sample S35metaG_FD_119757 | JGI IMG/M metagenome (GOLD analysis project Ga0157380, IMG submission 119757) | Switchgrass rhizosphere microbial communities from Kellogg Biological Station, Michigan, USA - S3-5 metaG | ecosystem: Host-associated > Plants > Roots > Rhizosphere > Soil | place: USA... | reverse complement strand
TTTGACCTCCCTTCAGAAGAAACCGATCTGGTCTCGACGCTGGTCGAGAGTCTCAAAAAGCCGAATCCTTCGCCCCTTACTCGTGACCTCGCCGACAATCATGCATTCCAGATGGTAGACAAATCCACGCCGGTCGATAGTGACGGCACCGCTGAGAATCCTGCCGCGCTGGAGACCAGAGGCGAGAAGATCGAGAAATGGATCCTGGACGGTCAGAAGCGATGTGAGCCGCACGAAAAGACTCCAGGCGAAGAGATCAAGGGTTGCCCTTCGCCGAAAGAGATTCAAGGCGCCTTCAAGGATCTATACTACTACGCCAAGAACACTGTTTATGCGCAGTCAGAGTATTACGAAGAACTAAGGAGAATCCAGACACGACTGGAGTTCACCAGATCGCTCGCGATGCTTGCGTTCATGTATTTTGCCGTCGTCCTTGCGGTCGGAATAGTCCTACTCGTGTGGCACATGGCAAAGAGCCGTCGGAACAGCGAGAGCCGGGATCAAATGCGTCAATTACGCTTCAGAATTCCGGCAATGGCTGCTGTCATGTTCGGAATTTACTTCGTGAGCATATGGGCGTACACGAGAGAGACTGATGCATTCAACAAACGAGTGTTTGGATATTTGTCGACGTCGCTGGTCTCAAAGAGACTCGAGGCCAACAAGCCCCAGACTCACGATGCAGCCGCAGTCAGTCAGGTCGGCAAGGCTGCTACCACCCCCGAGCCGCCCTCACAGAAAAGGCCTTAACCGATCAGTCATTGGTCATGAGTTACGGGCTGGCCCAGAGCTATTCCGGGGGTGATGTTCAGCCAGTATCTCTTTGCCGAGCAAGCCGGCGCTTTACAACAACGCGAACGAGATTGCGAGAGTTTCCGGGAGACCCCGCTCTAGCTATTCGAGGTGCCATCACCGTACGACCGCAAGTTCGACCGGCTGAGTGCTGCGTGGAATCGCTTAGTTTTTAGATTTGCCTTTGCAGTTGTGCGTCGATCCTCGAAAAGTACGACCACACTCGTTGCAGTAGTTGTAGTCCAGATCAAAGCGATCGGGGAGTTCGCTTGACTTACTTTCAATTGTTGCGTCGCTCATCTCCGGTCGTGCGCTTTCATTCTCACAATCCTGAGGTTTCATCGGTTATTACCCTCCCAAATCATCAAGTTTACCGTGTAGGACCAAAGCCTCTTTGTACAAACGAATAGCGTGATCGATTAACCAGACACTTACCGCAATCATAATGAATAGCCGTTTGAAGGAAACAGGCTGTCCCCCATAAAAGAGAATCGCTGCCACCGCGAGGAGCATAGACAGAGTAGCGATGTCCATTACACCAGCACCCAGTTGCCCGGTCCACTCCTTCTCCTTGTAAGACTGAAGATTCAATACCAGATAAAAAGCCAAGAAGCTGAGCAACATGTAATACCCCGGAAAAGCAAGGCTGGTTTCCCCTGAGACTCTTGCATCGTAAATTGTCAACGCAATCAATCCTGCGAAGCTTATTGGCATGAGACCAATAACAACCGTGCGATAGTCCACTCGCTGCTGTTCTTCGGGGGACAGTCTCAACGACAACAGCGGATAGAAGACAATCGCAACCGCGGCCCGCGTGAATATCGGGAGCAGAGGAAGCGCGTAAAGAAAAATCTTGTGTTGGGTAAGGGCAAGAAGCAACTCGCCTGCTAAGACCACGGCCAGCAGCAGGACGATTGCCCCCCAAATAACGTTATTGGAGCGCACCTTCATCACCTCTCGGGTCACGCCGCGAAACAAGAACACAAGGACAGCGATATCAGCGAGGATGACAAAAACGAATTCCTTTGAACATGTCACGACGTAAGCCTTACCGATTGACATCCCCAGTAGATTTACCATGATCTTGTCGGGATACTGACTTTGCTCACACGGCTGCTGAATCGGCGGTTAGTCTCTTTTAGCTATTGATTCGTGGCTTAATCGATATCTTTGTCGAGCTGGCGAGTTGTGTTTTCAGTCGCGCTCGGACGACCCACCAGCTCGGCTGTGTTCGGTCGTCGCCAGGCTCCGGCGGAATTTGCAGACGTTGGCGGAAGCGCGCCAACCCGATTCCACTTGCGGACGCAGAGTGGATTACAAAGCTCGATTCAGCCCGAAGACAATGGTCCGGGCGGGAGCGACGGTGCCGGCGGCGGAGCCGAAGGTGGGTTCGCCGGCGCTGAAAGCTTCCGTATCACCTGTTCCACGACTTTATCGAGGAATCCGGCTGGTAGCTCCGATTCATCGGGTTTGCCGTAAGCGCAACCTTCAGGGAACGCCCATTGTGAGTTGACGCAGAACCGGCATGGTCCTTCAGATCTCTTGAAGTGATTGTTCGAATTGTCGTATTGGAGATTGCCCAGCAGGATCTCCTGCGTGATGCCCTGCCCGATCAGGGTGCTAGGGTCATACAGTTCTTGCATCAATGGAATGGCCGCGACGGGGTATTTCGTCGTCCAGTCCCCTAACCCTTTCGTTCGGATCGCAGTATACCCGTCCCCCTTGGCTTTCGGGTCGATAACTCGATCGGCCAAGCGAAGCTCTGCGTAGGCGTCGGGAAACTTGCCGATGAATTCTTGCAGCTCATCGGGACTTAGGCGAACGTGGGGTTCGAAGTTGTCGTCATAGGAGAAATGAGGCGAGATAATGATGCGGGCCCTGAGTCGATAGGCTCGGCCGTCAACTTCCGTTTGGATGTCGAGATAATGCGGGTCGCGGGCGGTCATTTTCAGTAGACCGTACACTTCCATCTTGTCCCATAGTTTGGGCGTGATGAACGGCTCAAACATGGTATTAAACATTTGAAATGCGCTTTCACCGCTGAAAACGATGACCTTCGGGTTGCTTTGGATCAACTGTTTGACCACCCAGGAATTTTTGTTCACGCAATTCTCGACGACTTGCTCCTTGTTGATCTCGAACTGGGCTCCCCACCCGGGTGAAGCGCAGGCGACCATGTCCAACTGACAGACGTCCTCAGCCATTTCGAGGTTTGGGAGGTTTTTCTGGCTGCGTAACCAGCCGCTGACCTGCTCGAGAATGGGAATCACGCGTTGGTAGTAACCGACCACATTCTGTTGAACGGGCAATTCAACGCCGTCGGGCAGGTCCATGTAGCCGGCAATTACTTCGCCGCTTTTGAAGGATTGCTCTGGGCCAAACAGCACCACGAAAGGATGCTCAGGATCCCACCTCTGGGTGATTTCGTCCTGCGAGCCGTCTTCATAGACAACCTTAAAGGTCATGTTTCGCGCAGCATTCTCTCGTCTCGCTGATTTCATGTATCCGGCTTGTTTGGCTCTCACAGCTCCATCTTCCCGGATGTGCTTGCGAATGTACTCCACCGAAAAACTCTCCTGGTGCGTCGTGCGGTGCCGGTAATAGTAGGCATAGCGCGCAAAGCTGCTGAACAGAGGATATGCCCAACGAGCACCGTCCGGACCCGGCCAGAAGCCAGTCAGGTTCGGGTTGATACCGATAGTCATTACTGGTGATTTCCGGCAGCCATGAAGGATCTGAGGGTTGGCGATCGCCTGACCCCGGCTGATTCCCGGCACGCTTCGGGCCACATCTTTGTCCCGGTACTGCTGGTTGGTCCTCTCCAGAAAAACTTCCGGGTAAGCCTTGCTGAAATCGAAAGACGGATAGGGCCCGTATGGAGCCGGCTGCCAGAACCAATCGCACGAACGGCATTTCGTCGTTTCTCCAACCAGCCGAACCTCAAGTGGTTCGCTCGACAAATCCTCGAAACCCATAAACGCGTTAATTACAGGTAGGTCTATTGGCATTCTTCTTTTCCTTAAGTGGGTTCGGCTGCGTTCTTCTCAAGAATTTCGTTCGGACCGCCCCAGTGGATTTGAGCCAGTAGCATTCCGCCGTCACTCATAAAACCAAAAGGTTTATGTTGGGTATTGTCACCCATAACCCAAACCGCGCCAGGCCCTAAATGCACCGGGATCTTGTCACCATCCCGATCCAAAACCTTAACCACTCCGGGATGGTCTTCCTGAAACTTGGCCAACGTGAGACTCCCTTCGAACAGGTCATCTGGATTCTCATCCGCATTCAGGTATTCGCCATAGATTCCCTCCAGGCAAATTGTCTGCTCGCCTTTGGTATGAAGGTGTAGCGGAAAAACTACCTCATCGCCTGGCGCTCCGGTTGCCATCAGAATGGCTACCGCCTCCGCCGTCGTTGGATCCTTTTCCAGCATGACCATGTCGTTGTGGCAGCCGACTTGTACTCGCGTTAGCTCGCTGTGATTTTTTACGTACTCACGATAGATGGTCTGCCGAGCGCGCGCATCCATTTCCGGCACTGGCTCAAGAATTTGGAACATCTTGGTTCTCCTTTTTCTGAATTATCTGGCATGGCGGATTGAAATAAATTTTGGTCTTGATGGAGCTGGCACACAAAATCCTATCCGTCCGAAAAGTCATCAATAGATGCGGTGACGGTCTCGCCTCTTTCCGGGAGAAGAGGAACGAGCGGCTGGAACATCGCGCCTATTCTCCCATTACTGTGTGGGCAGGACGGCAAACGAGAAACCAGAGTTCATCACTGTGCGGTCTGTCACGCTCTCCCAGAGATGGACGGTAAACCCCTTCTCGTCGGCGTGACCGTAGTTCGCTGTGATCAGCGGTGCGTTCTGATGGTGCTCCGCAGAAACGAGGACGCCGTAGGCACCCCCGACCGTTTTCTTGAAAATGATCCGGATCTGTCCCAGAGGAACCCCTCCGATCATCTCCAATGTCCAGTTGTCCGAACCCGAGAGCTTCGTGTATTTACCGAGCTCGTACCCGACGGAACCGTAGTGAGTCATATCAGCCATGTGTTTCGCCTTCGCTCAATCGAAGAAAATCTCGCCCGGGTAGTCACGATGCGCGGGCGGGACGAAGTAGTACGCACCTTCTACGGGCTCAGCAATCCCTTTATCGGGATCCATTATGTGATCGACTCCGCGGAAGAGAGGGTTCAACAGCCAGATGTTGTTGATGAATTCAAAACCGGTCTGCTGGATGTTGTTCTGGAAGCTGATAAAGTGGAGGCCATAGATCTTCTTTCCTGTCTCTGGATCGATCTCAATGCTGTTACCGCCGCGCCGCCGAATGCGGGTGTCCTGGATATTGAATACGTTTTCCTCGCCAGGCTGCAACGGTGGAAACGGGCCCTTGAATGGGGCAGGAGATCGGTCACGCATACCGCCGCGGGCCTGAAGGATATGTGAATCGCGATAGCCCAGGTTCACCTCAGTAGAATTCGGCTCAGGCTCCAGCAAGGCGCCGCTGGGGCAGTGAATGACGCGGCCCGTGTCCCGGTCACGACCAATCGTACGTAAGCGGGCTTCCTCTCCTATGAAGACCTTCCCGTATACGTCGGTGAAAGTGAAATCGTCCGCATTCCACTTATCAAGATTCTCGATGTACTTGCGATGAACCATGTAAGTACCACCGTTGTAGCGCGGATCGTCACGATTAGTGATCGGTTCCCCGGGGTAGGCAGGAGCCGGGTGCGGCAAGTAGATCTTGCTCCGATAGTACTGGGGGTCGTTCTTGATGGCGTCATCGAGGTTGCTCTTCGGATCATGCCATCCGATGTGGTCCCGCCCGAATCCGGTGACGCTGTCGTGCACCCGCACCACCTCCAGCTTATTGGGCTCAACCACTCGAGTCCGCACGTCATCCCAAAACGCGTGTTTCAATGTCGATGGGGGGTTCGATTCAAAGTAGAGGATCAGGTCACTCTCGCCGCTCGACAACCATGACTGGTATGCGTCCTTAAATTCGCTCTCGTTAGGATCCCTCCCCAAACTGGCGGCGAGGCGACGCTTCACGAACACGTCGTCTCCGGCGGCCGCCATTGTGCGCAGGTAGATCGGCGTGTTCCGGTCTATCCCAAACCGCGTGGGAACGCGCGGCTTGAACACGCCGCCCGGTGGGAAGTTCTGGATGGCCTCCTCCTGGCCGCGCTGCTCCAACTTGCCGCGGAAGAACGGGAGGCCGAACGCGACGAGGAGATTCAATCCGTCCTCACGCCCGGGTCGGGCATGTTCCCGTCGTACGGCCTCGATGGCTTTGAGGACATCGATGGCCCTCTGCCGGTCGTCGAAGGGGAGGTTCACCTTGACGATCAGCAATTCCGACGGCGGGGGTGTGTCGATTCCGGGACGTAAGTTCATTCGTTAGTCTCCTTAAAAATCTTGTGATCATCACCATTGGAACAGTTCGAAATCAGAGAATCTGAACTGGTTGTTCGGGGCAGTCTTGCCTTTCTTTGGCCAGTGCTTCGCGCCCAGTCGCAAGAAGACTGCTTCCGCCAACGCCGGGACGGCTACCGAACCCGACAGCACCCAGGCTTCGTTGAACTTGTCCCGGTAATACGAGTTATAGACATAGCCATTTCGCGTAAGGCGAAGGTAGCCTTTCGGGCTGTCCTGCTTTGCATAACCAACGTCCCGCCCGTAATTGTTGTACAAGTTCGAAGATTGGGGTACCGCTTTCTGCGGTTTCGTTGGGTCTTCGACGACGAAAAATATGAGCCCGGGGCCGTTGTTCCAGCCGATGCGGAACCCGTCGTCCTCGTCGCGCTCGCTGCTCGCATACGGTGGCGCGCCGTGTACGTCAAAAGTCAGGTTGGGCTGTTGGTATCCAGCATCGATGTGAAGCGCGGCCAGCTCGAAGGTCGTACCCTGGTTGGGATTCGCGACCTCGAAAGACATACGGGCATCGAACCCGCCATGGATCGAGAATGCGGTGAACGCTGCACCGCCTGAGTACTCCTTGCCTTCGATCTTGATGTGAACACCGTTATCGACCCATATCGTCGTCTCAGCGTTGGGGCGGGAATGTCCGAGCACCCAAAGGTCCTTATTGATCTCCGTCCCGCCAAAGTTATCGGACGCGATCAGACCTCGGCTGTGCATTAGCTGGTGCTGCTCAATAACAGCCGACACCGCGTAACCGGCAACACCCTCCGCTCCGGCCAAAGCGGCATACTCCCCGGGCGACAGAGCCCTGTGCCCTGCCGTGGGAGTGACCAGAAGCTGGACCGCGCCGGACTGGAAGCCTACCGCCCGATCGGCACTAACCATGACCATGGACGCCTCCGAACCGTGGGCCTTGGTCGCAGCATCCTCGGCGGACGAATCAGGATCGGGCATCAGACACTTTTCGGCCCGCGTGCCCACGTGTCCGAGTGTCTCGGCGTTGCCCGCGATCACCGTTCCTCGAGTCAACGCAAAACGATTGAGTACAGCCAGCGTCGCCTCAACCTGCTCTTTGGCTGCTGCTTCGCTGGCAGTACCCAGGGTTATCAGCAAATGCGTGCGGCGTCCGAGCAGACGCAGAACTTCTTCGAGGGTCGGGTGGTAGAGGGCATCCTGGGGATTGTTCTGCACCCAGGGTTTGTCCTCGCCCCTGCTTGACGTTTCCTTGTTGTTATTGTCCAGGACCATGGATTGGAATGTGGCGCCGGCGTCGAGGTTGCGCACTTCCGCACGGGAGTTCTCGGATACAAGGTTCGCAATGCCCGTGGTCGCCTCAAGGGAGTCCGTGGCGCTGCATATGACCACACCGTCCGCGGTGAGTTGCGCGCCCACGATCAAACCGTCGGCTGCGGCGCCCAAAGCACCCCAGTAGGCTACGAGGGTGTCGCGGGGTGCGTTATGACTCAGGCCGCCGTCGGCCCAGATTAGTTGTTTATGCATTTGGTTCTCCTACTTGGCGGATATGAAAGGTGAATACGTCAACCAAGACTGAGGACTTGGTCCTGCGAGCAATGCTGGTGACGCGCTTCGTTTTTGCCTACAGCGAAGTTACCCGATGAAACTAACATATCATATGGACCGAATCTATCGTCTTCAAGATTCCCAGTCTGCAGCCAGGTTGTCTTCGGGACTCTTCGCAGGTCTCCCGGATCATTTGTCGTTGTTCATGTTGAATTCTCCGTTTGATCTCGAGTGAGTTTGTTTCTAAAGCTTTCAGGTCAGCGGCTCTTCTCAGGACGGCGCAGGAATTGGACATTCAGAGCTTCGCCGCCAACAATTTCCTTCAGCCCCGGATAAACCTGATGAAGGCTCGCCGGCACCGGGATCGGGTCAAAGGACCTTGACATATTCACGACTTGGTCCTTGGCAAGATCTTGAATCAGCGACGTCTGCGATGATTTGAGATCTACCCAGTGTTCCCAGTAGACGAAGTAATCTGCCGCAACGACCACGATCGCGCCGTCCAGGCCGGGCAGTGCTGCGGCTTGAATTCTCGTCACCGTTGCTGTGACATTGTTCAGAAACTCTTCCTCGGATAAGGACTCGGCGCGCGATGCCACCAGCACATTGACGTGCCCCAATTGCCAATCGACATTTCTTTCGAACAAATAATAAGGTTTCCCTCGCTCCAACACGCCGGAAAATATCGCTGGCCAGTCACTGGTAGAGCGGCGCGGATCTGCAAAACTGAATACAGTGCCGTGCAGATCCGCATATGCTCGGCCTGCGATGGTGTCCTTGGCGCTGTTGTAGTCTTGCTGGCTTTCGTAGAAGACCAGTGCAATTTCGTCCGGCACCCCATTGGGCACCTCTGTAGGGAGGACCGCCGGCAGATACGCCGTCAATCCGAGCGGTGCTTGAAATTGGGGTGTGCCAGGAATGAAGGTGGTGCGAAGTTTCTCTCTGAATTTGGTCCGGGGCGGAGCCTCAGAACTATAGCCTCGCCAGACGCGAACCGAATCCGGCCGCACCGGGACGCCGAGCGTTCTCCGTTTCCGTCGCCATCGTCGAACCCGCTCGCCGAATTCCAACATGTAGGCCCGCAGTAAGGTCATCCGTTCGTGGTAGGGCGTGTCAGAACTCACTAACAGATTGCTTCGCAGGACACCGAATTTCTTGAAGGCTGCTTCCAACTGGTCAATGCCGCCTTCCACCTGCACGCCAACATGCTCGGGCAAGTGAAGAACCTTGTTCCTGACCGAAGTCCCTTCAACTCGAGGCAGGTTCTGCAATTCCAATTCGAATGGCTCAAAGAAATCTCGCGCGCCGTAAATCGGGCGGCCGCCGATGATAACCGCTCTTACATCGCGGTCCTCGGTCTTGAAGAAGACTTCCATTGCATTGTCGGATTCCAATGGACTCCGGAGAATAAAGAAGTCTGCCAGGCAGCCGGCTGCGATGCGACCGACATTGTCGATTCCCAGGCACCGAGCCGCGTTTGTCGTTAGCATCTGGAAGACTTGGACGTCGCTCACGATCGAGCCGATGGCTTCGAAGAAATACTTTGCGTTCTTCGCTTCATCCCAAACGTGTTTCGAGCCACTTGGGCTCCAGTCCGACCCCAAGGCGACGTTGATATCGGCATTAACCAATGCCTCCATCTCGAGAGTGTCACCGTACAACAGCAGATTCGAAACAGGCGACCAGACCACGCTGATGTTGCGGTCACGCAGAAATTGGATGTGCGTCGGATTACGAACATCAATACCGCAACCGTGAATCAACGTCAGCGCGCTACTGCGCACTGCCCCTGCATCCTGCATCGACGGATGCGCCATCAGAGTCTCAAACTCCAATCGCGTATATGGATCGACGCCCGGCTCGTCGCCGCCGAATCCGGATCGCCCTTCGGCTAAATGCACTAGCGTTGCTTGAAGATTGGGGCGGTTGCGAGCGTATTCGTCAAGGATGGTTTTTGTCTTATCATTAAAATCAGTCTTCAGATTCACCTGGAGTGGCGTTTTTAAGTCTGGTTCAAAAAAGTCAACCACGGAAAGAATTTTCCGAGAAAGTTCTAAGTCAGTCGGAACACCGGTACCGCGGCAAATCAACGGGTTCCCGTCGCCGCCCATTTGTCGATCCAGATCTCCATCTTCCTGGAGCAAGGTTGTTCCACCGGCAATGGCTTGGAGTTCGGCAAATGCCGCAATGATATTCCTGTTCTGGGGAACAAGTTTTTTTACATCACTGAAGAGTTGGCCAATATCCTGCTTATAGGCTTCGTCCCGCCTCCAGTTAAACCGGTTGCCATAGAACGGCTTCTGGTACTTTTTCTGATAGTCCCAGATGGGCATGACGTTATAGCCAGTATGCGTATGCAGGTCTATGAGGCCTGGGAAAATCCAATCGTTGGGTCCCGTTTCGACCATCATCGCATCTTCGGTCAATGGTGGTCGCTGTCGGCTGACGGCCTGGATGACTCCATCTCGAACCAATACGTACCGGTCGACGGCGGACCCGTCGGGCTGTACAACTTTGCCGCGAAGCAATAGGGGGCGCGAAATAGTCAGTTTCATGAGGCGCTTTCCGTGATTAGTAATTCAAAAGTTAAATCCACTCGATCGGGTTCCCCTGGATCAGTTTGTTGATCTCGGCGAGCGGATTCATTGGTTTGTCTGAGCCAAGAAAGTAGTTCTCTGGTCGCTGCGGATGGCCGGTTTGGGTAAAAGTAATATCAGTCTTTCCCGCAGCTGTGGCCTTCTTTTTTACCAGCTCTCCGATTTCTTTGGCCTCGCCTCCCCACAACGCAAAATGGACGCGGTGAGTACTCGAAGAGCCCTCGATCAGCGTGTCAATAAGACGATCTGTAAACGGTGCCCAAACTCTCTGGTGCGAGCGCCGATGTCCGGGTTGGCCGACATCGGTTTCCCACTTCGTGTAGGTCAAAGTGCGATTGATCCAAAACACTCCTTGCTTGGACCAGTGCCCAAATATCTCTGGGGGCGATGGCAGCTTAACCTCACCACTCGATAAGCATAGTTCCAGTGCCAGGTGCGAGATCCATAGTGGGTTTGGTCCGTAGTTCCATTTTCCCCATTTGTCGTTCGGGTCGTATTTGAATTCGTCCGGATTGAACACGACTCGCCTGTCAACCAGTGGGTACTTAGCACACGCACCGGATGTGGCCAGTGCAGCGGCAATCAACGTCTTTAGGCTGGGTGAAAAACGACTCTTTATGTTTTTGGGATCCGGCGTCCAGCTGGTTAGGTTTCCCTGCTCAAAGGAACGCCCGGTTGCCTGATCCAATTGCGTGTATGGATCGTTACCAAAGATCACCACACGTATCTCTTCAGGCTTAAGATCGCGAAAGGCTTTGAAGACATGTGCACCGGCGGGCCCCGCAGCGTTCGTCTCCTGAGGCCAGATTTGTTCATTCGAATCCAACATGGTGCCGGCATCAACCGCCTCAAAGTTCAACTCGACATTTGCAAAGTGAGCTTGCCAAGCCTCGGGCAGGCGCTGGCGCCAGTTTCCCAGTTCAGATCGAAGTCGTGATTCTAACGTCTCCACTGCAACCTCCTTTGAATCTTTGAGACTCAGCCCGGCTATCGCTTAAGTCCCAGCTTTCATAACAGAATCGTTGGCGATCTTTTCCATTATCACTACACATGTGTAGCCTACAACGCAGCTATTGCTGCCGCTCTTACCTGTAACGGCTCCAGTCAAGAGATGGGTAGTCCGAGAAGCAGTAGGCTTTTCATGGCGTGAGTCTCCCTGGGACGTGAGCTGGCAGATCGAACCATCGGCTTATATCACCGAACCGGACGTGAGGCAATGGCTAGCCGGACATTTTAATTTGCTAAGAACATGGCTAGCCGGACGATTTTATTTGCGATCAGGTTAGAGACGGCGTATCAAGAATGAAAGCTAACGCCACACTTCACCGCACTATGGATTAATGTTTGTCTGGACCAACACCTGGAAACTGGCGGCCATGCCCGTAGGAAGAATCATCTCGCGGGCGTTGGTCCGGAAGGTGGCTCGGTCTGATTCTAAAGAGGTCTGTGCTGATATTAACTCTAATTGTTCGAGTATCCCGGCGCCTAACAGGAACTGATCGAGTCTTTCGAAGTTGACTGTATTGAGCCCTTCAGCCTCGCCCAACCGCTTCACGTAAGTCCAATCAACAGTTGTCGTGATGTCCTGCTCGCCTGGGTTTTCAAACACGTTTGCGAATTGATGGCGGTGAAAAGCGCGCAGAGTGCCCTCGCGGCGCCCCTGACTTCCAAAAAGGTTCGCAGCTTCGTCTCCATAGTCCACAGTGATCAAATATACCCGATCAAACAACGTGGCGACTCTCGCCAGCCAGTCCCTCACCTCAAGATTCACTTCGGCGATTTGGCCATTTTGAGTGAGATGTACATCCACATAATCAAAGTAGTCGGAAAGCTGCGTGGTGGAGAGCGCGCCGTCGGTCCACTCAAACTCGTTCGAGTCATTTACCCAGACGTACAGCTCTCGCAGCTCTCCATCTTTGAGAATGACACGGTGCACGGGAAAAGCGTCGAGCAGTTCGTTTGAGAAAACTATCCCAGTCTCGGCCGGATTAGGGTCGCTGAATTCGACTCGATCGTGGAACGGTGCCAGTCGATTGCGAGCGATCTCAACCGAAGCCGGGCTTAACTCATCGACAATGTATTTTGTGGCAGCGAATGTTTCAGGAAACTGATGCTGAAGTGTGGTGAGTACGCCTTCAGCAAAGTAGCCGGCTCCCGCGCCCATCTCGACGATGGTCCAGCGATGAGGTTTATCAAGTTGCTCGTAAAGATTGGCGAAGTAGCGAGCGAAGGTGGCCGCAAAAAGTGAGGAGCGCTCGGGGCTGGTGCGGTAGTCACCTGCTCTTCCCCATCGTTCGGCGCCCTGACGACAGTAATATCCATGCTGAGGATCGTAAAGCGCTGCTCCCATCCAATCATGAAACGTTAGTGGTCCTTCGAGTTTGATGCGTCGACGAAGACGGTCAGCGAGAGGCGGCTGTGTCTCGGATAGTTTTTGCAAGGCTAATTATTGATTTGTATCGCGATCGATATCTTTGTCGAGCAGGCGAGTAGTGTTTTCAGTCACGCTGGGACGACCCACCAGTTCGGCCGTGTTCGGTCGCCGCCAGGCTCCGGCGGAATTTGCAGACGGTGGCGGAAGCGCGCCCACGCGATTCTGCATGTGCTGAGGCGCGGGTAACGGTCGTGCAGCAAAGTTTGCCGGATGCATGGCCAGGCGCGGCGCGCCTTCCTCGAAAAGAGCGGCGTAGAGCATGCGAACGGGTCCGCCAACAAAACAAATGAGGGCAAACAGAGCGGTAAGCATCTCGAATACATTGCTCAAAAATCCGCCGGTGTAAGAACTGAAGATTCCCATGATTGGCACCAACAAAACGCCCATCATGAAGAGAATCATTCCCTGCCTAACGCCTTTAAACTTGGCTGATCTTTCGGTAGAACCTTCTGAAGCGGTGTAAGTGGGGAAAATCCCTCCAGAGCTCAGCAACTGCGTCACTCCGTCCATTGGAAAGCCACAACGCGAGCAAAAGCGGGTGACTTCAGAAACTTGTTGCTGGCCACATTGGGGACAATGCATTCAGGGAAACCTCACTCAAATTAAACGGTGCTCATCGTACACCATTAACGCCCATTTCACAGATGAAGTTGGGGATAGCGTCCATTAGAAACCAGGCGCAGTGTCGCAATCGCACGCCCCTGGTAGTCAGCTGCCCTAACCAAAGTCTCTGTCAGCAGGACAATCAAAGCACAGGTATTGCCGGCCGGTACCAGAACTTCTTTCAGCAAATCCAAATCCGAATGAAAGCGCGCAAATGCTTGAAGTCGCGTAGCCTCAACTTCGCCGAGGTACTCGTCAATTCGTTCCCTGGTTGAAAGATGCTCCGGTAATGTCCATTCAAAAGGATCGTCCCACAGATTCGCATTAATTCCCCCAAAGGTGCGTTCAACGGCAGCGGCACTTCGCAAAAGTTGCTCACCCATTGAAGGCATTGCAGCCGTTTGGGATTTCACGACGCCACCGTAGATCAACTCCAGCGGCGTCGTGCTAATCAATGAGCATGAACGAGAGTGTAAACGAAGGAACTGCGAATCGAAGTTCTGAATTATTAATCGAGAACCACTCTTTAGCTCCGCAGTCATTCACTTCAGCCTACTAGCCTTTTGAGCGACGGTCAGATTCTTCGATAATCGTTCCAAAGCTCCGCCCGCCGACGGTTAGCCCACTGTGTACTCGACCTTTTATACCAACTCTCGAACCTCTCGCAGGCACTCCGCGCGTGGCAGCTACCCAAATTCTACCGGTCCCATCATCGACCTCGTACGCGCCGGTGCCCATCACTCCAAAGCTATCTGTGACTCGTCCAACTACGACAACTTCCTTATCGCGATAACGGCCGGGATCACTATTTATCTTCGATATCGTAGTCTCACTGGGACAAGCTGTGAGAGCCAGCGTTCCCAGAACCAAAGCGATTAAAACAGCAAACTTTTTGATTGGCGGCATTGCGTCTCCTTCTGATCTCAGGTGTCATTACGGGAGAGCAAGCCCATCATACCATGCTAAAGCTCGGACCATTTAGTGAGTTAGGTACAAGGATCCTGGTTCAGATTTTCCATATCTCATTTTCCATCAGCCATTCTTCATTTCTTGGGCTGGAACACTATCCGCAGATTACGCGGATGACACAGATTTAGAACGGCAGGAGGCAAACCTGGAACGGGTGGTGAAGTTGAAGAAACTTCTCAATGCGCGCGGACCGCATTCTGTAAAATGCAAAATGAGTAATGGAAAATGATATTTGGAAAAATGTTTTAGCAGTCGGTCTATACTCACATCAAGCATGGACCTGGATGATAGCGAAATTAGACTGACGTCACCTCAAAGGGCGCTGGAGCTGGCCCGGCCCTGGATTCTGTTGATGTTATATTTACTGGCAGCAACCAAAGGATGGTGGGTGCTGGCTGTGCCTTTGGCGGTGGCGATGTGTTTGGCGGCCTTTGTGCAGATGCACGATGCTATGCACCGGTCGCTCAACGTATCAAAGCGTGGAAACGATATTGTGCTCTTTGCCAGCGGCCTGCTGCTTTTGAAGAATGGACATGGACTACAAGTAACACACCTGCGCCATCATGGCCGCTGCTTAAAGGACGATGATCCGGAGGGCGTCTGTGCAACCTGGCCGTTTTATCGAGTCCTCTTCGAAGGTCCATTCCATATTTTCAGCATGCGATTCTTTGCGCTGCGACGCGCGGCCCACACCCTGCCGTTTCAAATCGCGGAGACCGTGAGTACGGTGTTGCTGGTCGTCGCTGTGCTTGTACTTTACTTCTTTACGGGGTCGGTCGTCGGATTGGTTTATTGGGCCGTGGCTGCAAGCTTGAGTGCGACCATTCCCATCTGGGCAGCCTATTTGCCGCATCGTCTGGCGCCGGAACATCCTGCCGTGAAATCAGCAAGTCGCTTCGCACAAATCTGGACTCCGGTGATTTCATCGTTTGCGTACCATCACCTGCATCATGCTCACCCTAAAGTTCCAACCGCGTTGTTACCAGTTATCGCGGCACGGGTTCCCTGCTCCGAATATCATGCCCATGTCTATGAACAACACGAACATTAATTCAGTCTGATTTTATGGCGGAACTAATTCTGCTCAAGAAACTGTCGGATTAGCAGTTGCTCTTTTTCGTCTTTAATTCGAGTGAAGAGTTTTGTGCCTAGTCTCTTGATAGTCTCAGCGCGGTCGAAGGGCATCTTGTCGTAGACCTTCCCGCCGCTGAAATGACAGGGTTGGCAGCGAGCTTCGAAGATTGGTTTGACTTGAGTGACAAAGTCGATTTTAGGCTGGGCAGAGTTATCAGAGTGGGCTGCGACTGCAATGGCAGTGCTTCGATGCGTGCCACTCGAATTGTAGACAACGGCAACGGCTGCCAGCAGTAATAGCAAAACCAAGCCTCGCATGAGGATAATTATTAGTCTCGCTTCAGAATCTGGCAATCCAATTGCAGCCAA
>Ga0157380_10001389_pt1 | contig 15792 bp, 13 predicted proteins | sample S35metaG_FD_119757 | JGI IMG/M metagenome (GOLD analysis project Ga0157380, IMG submission 119757) | Switchgrass rhizosphere microbial communities from Kellogg Biological Station, Michigan, USA - S3-5 metaG | ecosystem: Host-associated > Plants > Roots > Rhizosphere > Soil | place: USA... | reverse complement strand
GGATAAGTCGGTCCCCAAAAACAGGAGGAACAATAATGGAATTAGGAAATTTTTCGGTGAGCCTGGCGGTAAAAGACATCGAGGCCTCGAAGCAGTTTTACGAGAAGCTGGGCTTTACAGTCTTCATAGGAAATCAATCACAGGGTTGGCTGATTATGAAGAATGGCGCGCACAATATCGGTTTGTTTCAAGGCATGTTTGATAAGAACGTTCTCACGTTCAACCCCGGCTGGACCAGCGACGGTCAGCCACTCAGTGAATTCACCGACGTTCGAGAGATACAACGACGGCTTAAAGCAAGTGGTGTGAGCTTTATTAGCGAAGCAGACGAAAGCTCTACCGGTCCGGCCAGCTTCATGATCGCAGATCCCGACGGAAACACGATCCTCGTAGACCAACACGTGTGACTCTACTTTGCGGCGTTGCGCCTTTGCGTCTCTGCGTGAAAGGTTCCAAGAGAAGAATTTCCCGCAAAAGGCGCAAAGACGCAAAGGAAATCACTTCGCCTTGATGTCGTAGGCCCACAGCGTTCCGAGGTCGCGGATGTAGAGCCTGCCATTGGCAATCACCGGATACGCAAACGCACCTTCGCCAAACTGTCCACCTGCATGCTTCGGTTGAGCCGGCGGAGTAAAACGTCCCTTCTCGCGATACCCTTCCGGGGTCGCCTCGACTAGCGCAACGTCACCATTGATTCCATGAAGATACAAATGCCCATCCGCGTAGGCGACTGAAGCCCAGCCGATGCTCTTGTCTTTCCAGTTCATTTTTCCGGTAGCGAACTCAGCCGCGACCAGAGTCTGTCCGACTTCAGTGCCATAGATATTTCCACCAACAGCCACGGCTCCCCCAATGCCATTGGGAAGTCCGCGCGTAAAGTAAACCTGCTCGGCTACGACTCCATCCCCGTTTACTTTAAGACGCACCAGTCCGCCGCCAACACCCAGAGCACCAGCGTAGACGTATTCGGCAAAAGCAATCGGAGTGAAATATTGCGCGGGACCTTTAGCCGCTTCAGCGTAGCGCCAAAGGAACTGGCCAGTTTTCGCATCAACTCCTATCAGGGCTTTGGACATTAACTGCACATATTGCCGGCGACCTCCGCCTTCAGCAATAACGGCCGATGCATAACCCGCGGGATCGCCACCCGGGATCAGAGTCTTCCAAATAAGGGCGCCAGTCTTCTTGTTCAGCGCCACCATCGTGGTCTGCGGTCCGCCCGGAGTAACCACGACGGCATCGCCGTCAACCAAAGGTGATTCTGCGTAAGCCCATTCGCCAGGTTGGCCGCCAAATTCTTTCCTAATGTTTTTCTGCCAGCGAATCTTGCCGGTCTTTGTTTCCAGGCAAACGAGATCGCCATCTGAACTCAACGCGTAAATAGAATTTCCATCAACCGTCGGTGTAGATCGTGACTTCGGATACGAGGGCTGCTGATTCGGGTTACCGACATTGCCGACGCGTGTGGTCCAAACTGGCTTTCCATCCGAAGTCGAGAGGGCCTGGACGAATTCATTATCCATGCCGCGGTTGCTCATCAGGTAGATCCGGTTTCCAACGACCGCCGGCGTTGAATAACCATCACCTATGTCGTTCAGTTGCCAGAGTAGTTTCGGCCCGCCCTGCGGCCATTGTTTGAGTAGTCCGGTCTCGGGTGAGATACCATCGCGTTTCGGCCCGCGCCACTGTGGCCAGTCAGAACCAGCTGCAACAGATCTCGCCACAGGAAGGGCTGAAAAGGACACACAGATCGCAGCAATCGCAATTAGTAATCGTGACTTCAAATCTTTCTCCTTACTTAGCTCCTGAGATTTTTCGCGACTATGGCTGACCTTCACTCATACGCGCCGGGTGAATAGATGTTTCGTCCATCTCGGCAGGGGAGGACGCGTGAGGCTTTTCTGACTTTGCGATTCCCTGGCGCCTTTGCGTCTTTGCGTCTTTGCGGGAATAATCCCTATGCAGGGAAGGACCTCCCGCAAAGGCGCGAAGCTGCTGAGTAAGAGTGAATTAATCCGTGGCCACAAGTTCTCTAAGATCTCGCATTGTTTGGTTATCGGTGATAGCTCTGGTCATCGCGGGAGTGGCTGGCTTCGTGATTCGCCGATCTCGATCTGGATCGACATCCACAACGACCTCGGAACCTAACACAACTGCGTGTTCCGCCTGTCCTTCAGCGGCTGGTGTAACTTTTGCGCCAACCATCTCTAATTCCTCGTCAGCGCCCGGACCGGCTCCGGCGGGAATGGTTTGGATCCCGGGCGGCGAATTCTCGATGGGCAGCACGGCCGAGAGTGAATCGCTCTGCGGTCTACCCGGATTGACTCGTGATTCATTGCCGGTCCATCGCGTCTATGTTGACGGCTTCTGGATGGATGCGACCGAGCTCACTAACGAAGAGTTCGAAAAGTTCGTCAACGCTACTCATTACGTTACGATCGCTGAGCGCACTCCGACGCGAGAAGAATTTCCCGACGCTCCACTGGAGAATCTTGTAGCCGGTTCGACCGTCTTCACACCAACTAAAGACACAGTGCCACTCGACGACTATTTTCAATGGTGGCGTTATCAGAAAGGCGCTAACTGGCGACATCCGGAAGGACCAGAGAGCACCATCAAAGGCAAAGAGAGATTTCCCGTCGTACAGATAGCTTATGAGGACGCTGTTGCCTATGCTACGTGGACCGGCAAGCGACTACCGACTGAGGCCGAGTGGGAATTTGCTGCACGTGGCGGGTTAACCGGGAAACTCTATGCCTGGGGCGATGAATTTCATGCGAATAATAAAGCCCTCGCCAACACTTACCAGGGCAAATTTCCCGTGAAGGACACAGCTGCAGACGGTTTCGCGGGACTTGCCCCCGTCGGCTCGTTCGCTGCGAATGGTTATGGGCTTTATGACGTGGCCGGCAACGCCTGGGAATGGGTTAATGATTGGTACGCGCCGGACTATTACGCGGTGTTAGCGAAGTCGGGCGGTGTAGCGCGCAATCCACACGGGCCTTCATCGTCTTCCGATCCCTTTGGGGCGAATACCAAAACCCGAGTGCACCGCGGTGGATCGTTTCTCTGCACGGATCAGTATTGCAGTCGTTACATGGTGGGCACGCGCGGTAAAGGCGAAGTCACCACCGCCAGCAATCATCTCGGTGTACGACTGGTAATGGATGCTAAGTAAGATACAAGACTTGATTCTTGGTTCTTGGTTCTTAGTTCTAAAATCTGAGTCATCTGCGTAATCTGCGGACAAATCTTTTCTTTCTATGCGAGTTCTGCTTGTAGAAGATGATTCCCGGATGGCTGGTGTCATCGCGAAGGGACTGCGCGAGCAAAGCTACGCGGTTGACGTCGCGCAAGACGGTGACGCGGGGTTGTACCAGTGTTCAATTAACGATTACGACATAATTATTCTGGACGTTTTATTGCCGTTAAGAAACGGGTTTGAGGTTTGTCGCGAATTACGCAAACGAGGCAGCCCAACTCCAATCCTAATGCTCACCGCGCGAGCGAGCATCGACGATCGCTTAACCGGATTCGACGCCGGTGCCGATGATTATCTGACCAAACCTTTTTCTTTTCGAGAGCTCCTGGCGCGAATTCGTGCTCTTCTAAGACGAGACTCACATCTCCGTCCGGAGATCTTTGAGATTGGAGACCTCAGCGTTGACTCGGCCAGTCATCGTGTTTCGCGAGCCAGTCATGAAGTTCAGTTGACCGCAAAGGAATATGCTCTCCTGGAATATCTGGCGAGACACGCAGGTCAATTGGTATCTCGCATAGATATAGCCGAGCACGTTTGGGACGACTCTTTCGATCCCTTCTCCAACACCATCGAGGTTTACATGAATCGTCTGCGCAGAAAGATTGACGAGAATCATCAAGTCAAGCTGCTTCATACGCGACGCGGCGAAGGCTATATCCTCGAAGTCCGGCCCTAAGTTGGAACGCTTCTATTAATCCCCCGGTAAGGTTTCCGCGCGTATACTCGCGGGGATCTCCGAACTGGCATGAACCGAACCCGACCGAAGGTAGTTCCACTTGCGGTGGTTTTCGCAGTAGTTTGTCTTATCTCCAGTACGACGGTATCCGCAGCTAACCAACTAATTCATTTCTAAGGGTTGCCGGAAAGGACTACTCTTATGAAGCTGTACCTTAGACTTTTCGCTTCACTGGCGACGATCGGACTTCTCTTCTCTGCTACCTCGGGTCAGGAGAAGAAAATCAAACGAGCGCAGCTACCGGCCGCCGTTGAAAGAACGGTAGTGAAAGAAAGCGAAGGCGCGACCATCAAAGGCTTCGCAGCTGAAACTGAGCATCAACAAACATTTTATGAGGCGTCGCTCACAGTCAACGGTCACAACAAAGACATTCTCATCGACAAGAAAGGAAATGTTGTCGAAGTCGAGGAAGAAGTTTCATTCGATTCTTTGCCGGCATCGGTGCAAGAAGCTCTAAAGAAAGCCGCGGGCGCGGGAACAATCGAAGTTGTCGAATCTTTGACCAAGAGTGGACAGCTCGTCGCTTATGAGGCACACGTAAAAAATGGCAGAAAGCGCTTTGAGATTCAGGTGGGAACAGGCGGCGAGAAACTAAAAAAGCCCGAGTAAGTACCTTCTCATGTCCGACGAACTTCAGTTTGTCGTCGCGTGCAATTTCAGACCACCAGGCTGGAACCAGCGCAAGCAGCGACAAACTAAAGTTGTCGGACACTAGTAGCCGAAAGGACCAAACCAATGATAACGAAGAGTGTCTTAATAGCAGTCTTGCTCGCCTGGATGCCATTCCAAACCGGCACTACGTACAAAGTTGAGACCCGCTATCCAGTCCCGGGTAATGGCGGATTTGATTACGTCACGATCGACAGTGCGGCTCGCCGCCTGTATCTCTCGCACGGAACGCAGGTCGATGTCGTAGACCCCGACAACGGCAAGCTTATCGGGACAATCCCGGACACACCTGGCGTTCACGGAGTAGCGATAGCTTCGGAATTCAAACACGGCTTCACCAGCAACGGGCGCGAGAACAAGGTCTCAATGTTTGATCCCACGACCTTGCAATTGATTAATAAGATCGATGTCGGCAAAGGTCCTGACGGAATCTACTATGACCCAAAAACCAAACGCGTCTTCACTAACAATCATGGGACTCATGACATTACTGCCATTGATGCCAAGACGGGCCAGGTCGTCGGCACCGTCAAAGTCGAAGGAGACGGTGAGTCGGCGGTAATCGATGACGGGCTGGTTTATGTCAACATTGAAGACACGAATGAAGTTGTCGTATTCGATCCAAAATCACTCGAAGTGAAAAAGCGATTTCCCATCGGGGTGGCCAAGACCCCAACAGGACTGGCTTACGATGCCAAAACAAAACGATTGTTTATCGGCTGCCGCAACGAACCAAAGATGGTCGTGATGGATGCTGTCTCAGGAAAAGTCATTACCAGCTTGCCAATCGGTAGAGGCGTGGACTACGCGGCTTTTGATCCGCAGTCGAAGTTGGTCTTCTTTTCCTGCAGCGAAGGAGTTCTGAATATCTTTCATGAAAAGTCTGCCGACAGCTATGAAGATGCCGGACCCGTTAAGACGCAGCCTAGCGCTCGGACCATGGCCTTCGATCCAAAGACGAAAAAGATTTTCCTGAGCGCGGCTGAATATATCGAAACACCTGCCGTAACTCCGACCGGTAGAACCCAACGCACAATCAAGCCTGGCTCCTTTGTGGTGTTGGTAGTAAGTAAGTAAGTAAGTAAGAATCAAAATCAAGGGGGAAGTAATATGAAGCCGGCGAGAGGATCGCAGTGCTTGCTTCGGTTTACACTGCTTGGGCTGCTGCTCTGTTCAGCAGCCCCACTGCACGCGCAAACATCTCCCAGTCCATCTCCAACTCCCATTGTGTCTCCAACACCTTCGCTCGAGAAGGAGTTCTTTAAGAATATCCTCCATGATCAGAAGGCAATCTGGACAGCGCCCTTTCACCTCGGGCGTGGTGATGCAAAATGGATTGTCCCCACAAGTATCGGCACGATGGCGTTGATTACAACTGATCGCATCACCGGAGACGAGATAGCCGAGTCTGAGCGGTCACTGAAAGCTAGTCGAATCGTGAGTAGCGCCGGGTCGACCTATGGAGTGGGTGCAGCAGCAGCGGCTTTTTATCTGGTGGGTCGAGCCAGGAAAGATACTCGGGCTCGCGAAACAGGCATACTCAGTGCTGAGGCCATGATTGATAGTGGAATTGTTGTCACAGCACTGAAAACCATCACGCAGCGGGCGCGCCCCAAAGCCGGCATCGAGCGTAGTGAGTTTTTTGATGGCGGTAACTCCTTCCCTTCCGGTCATAGCCTCCAGGCATGGTCCGTCGCGACTGTGATCGCTAACGAGTACCACGATCGACCAGTCGTGAAATTGGCTGCGTACGGTGTAGCGACGGCCGTTAGCGTCTCCCGCTTCACCGGACAGAAGCATTATCTTTCTGATGTGTTGGTGGGAAGCCTATTAGGCTACGGAATAGGCCAATACGTCTTTCACGCCCATCACCGCAAAGATCCAAATACAATTAGCGTTGTTAATGATTCCAGATGGCCAATGATTGAGGGTCGATACAATCGTCGCGCCCGAGAGTATGGTGTGGAGTTAAGATGGAGCTTCTGAATGCAAAGCCTGGTTGTCCTACGGTACGGAAAGGCTTTGTGGCTGGGTAGATTGAAATGCCACGGGCTTGTCCCGTGGTAAATTACGATGGTAGCTACGAAGGGTCACTACACCGAAGGCTGGATGCCACGGGCTTGTCCCGTGGTTTTTCACGCTGATTGCCCTACAGAAACATTCGAATTAGCTACCATCATTAACAACCACGGGACAAGCCCGTGGTATACCGTCAAGAGTTTACAATTCTTCTGTAGCCGCCAACGTGATCCCTCCACCGTGCAAGCCGGTGGTATCAATTTGAAATTGAAATAGGCATAGCCGAGGGCTTGTATGGTCCTCCAGTGACTCTATGTTTGATTCGGTACGCACAAGACTGACGCTGTGGTACGCAGCTGTCCTCGCGCTGTCACTGGTCGCGTTCGCTTTCATCGTTTACTACGCGGCAGCCAGAATTTTCCTCGAGCGTCAGGACGAATCTCTGCGCTCAACCGCGCAAACTGTTGCGAGCGCCTATACGGAAGAGTTAGCGGAAACCAAATCGGCCGACCTGGCCAACAAAGTACTACTTACTGAATTAAGCTTTCCCGATCGCTACGTCGAGCTTACTGACGGCAATGGAGGGCCGGTCGCCTCGTCTCGCAATCTCTCTGCGAATGTCTTCTTAATCCCATCGACATCCCTGACTGAAGCACGTCGAGCTGGTGCTAGTTTTGTCACCATCAACAATCTGCGGGTTGCGATTGTTCCACTTGTTACCAATCAGGAGATTGGATTTGCCGCGGTAGCCGAACCGCTGAGCGTTATCGACGACGCCCTTAGCCGCTTGCGTCGTGCCTTTTTTGCCGGCGTTCCCTTAATCCTGTTGCTCGCCTCAGCAGGCGGTTATTTCCTCGCGCGCAAGAGTCTGTCGCCCATTGCCTCGATGAACTTACAGACTCAACATATTTCCGCGGAGAATCTGTCATCGCGGCTCGTCGTGACCAATTCGCGCGATGAATTGGGACGATTGGCCGTGACGATAAACGATCTGTTGAGCCGCCTTGAGACTTCGTTTCAGGAACAACGGCAATTTATCGCCGACGCTTCACATGAGTTACGAACGCCGCTCGCCGTACTTCGGGGAGAAACCGAGGTGGCACTCGAGAGAACTCGTTCGGTCGATGAGTATCAGCAGTCGCTGGAACTCGTGAAGGATGAGGCCGAACGACTTTCACGCATCGTTGAAGACCTGTTCCTGCTTGCGCGCGAACCCATCAAGGCGCCACTTAGCTTACGTAAGGAACCGTTGTCTTTGACTAAGGTGGTTAGTGACTGTGCTCGCGCCGCGCAAGTGCTTGCGATTCGGAAAGGCGTGCGCTTGGAGACTGAAGCCTCGGACTCTGGACCGATAGAGATGGCTGGTGATGACGAGCTGTTAAAGCGGATGATCCTCAACCTGCTCGATAACGCAGTGAAGTACACGCCGGAGGGCGGTGATGTTAGCCTTTCACTAATTAGACAGAATGGTCTGGCTCGAATAGTCGTGCGTGATACTGGAATAGGAATTCCGATTGCTGAGCAGAAGCAGGTGTTCGACCGCTTCTATCGGGTGGATAAAGCCCGCTCTCGAGCGCTCGGCGGCGCGGGCTTAGGACTCTCAATCGCGCAATGGATCGTCGAAGCTCACGGAGGAAGAATTGGTCTCGAAAGCACTCCGGGAAAAGGCAGTTCCTTTACCGTGCAATTGCCTTTGGAATCTTAGAACTCGATATCTCACTTCTGGATTAAGGCTCGGCCCAAAGGTCTTAAGTCTGGAGACTCGCTTAGTCGCCAAACTGACCGGGGCCGATTTCCGTGACCGGCATCACATCATCTACCGGGAGTCCCGCGATCGAAGCATGCTCGCGACAGGCATCGGCATTCGGCGCTTCAAATTCACAGAAGGAGTGTTTTCCATCCGCAGTGAGGTGGCTACGGATCCACTGCATACCAATCTTATCGCACGCTGAGATCACATTTTTTCCGACGGCCTCAAGTTGCTCAGAAGTAAGAGGTGGAAGTGTGCGAGTCACCATGAAACGAGGCATCCCAGTTTTCCTCCCGTGAAAACTTTGTCGTAGATTCGCCAAGTACAATGTTCCGCCTCACGCTGCCTTGTCAAGAAAAATTCAACGCGTCCTACAGGTGTTAAGAGTTCAAACTTTAGTTTGTGACTGTAGCGTACCCAATCTAAGGATTGAACTCTGAACCCCTGTCATACACGCAACATTCGTATTGAGACATCCACTGGTCTACTCGAGTTGAGTCAGCTCACACATGTAATGCGATCCTGGTGAGCCTCGCGGTGCGAAACACTAGTATTAAACTCGAATCCCCCCTGCGTGAGCTGGGGGATGCTTCAAGTTGAACCTACCATCAATAGCCTTCACTGATCTTCTTAATACCCCCTGCGCGAGCTGGGGGTGCTTCAAGTCCCGCCTGTATAGGCTGGAATTGAACTATCCCCCAGCTCCCGCAAGGGGGATTTTCTAGAAACAATAGGGGCTGGCTTGTTAGGCTGTAATTGAAGTAACCCCCAGCTGACGCAGGGGGAATTTTTCAGTACTCCTGCCAGCAAATTGGGCGGTCCACAGATATAAATGACGTGATTCCACAAAAAGTTCAAGCTGATGAAAGTTGAGCGGGAGCAGGCATCCCCGTAATCCTCTACTCCTTCCAAATTGCGCCGAGGCCGACTTCCCACAACTTCTTATTGAGCGACGGAATATCCTTGTCGAGAATCTCATTCGCTCGCGACTTCAACCCGGACCATTGTCCATTCAACTCCTTCAGCCGATCCAGCGACGGTTGATTGACTCTCGGAATATCACTTTCCGTCTGGTTGATCAGAAACAGATAGTTCGCGGTGAACTTATTCGGGAAGTTCTCAACATCGTCGTAAGCCTTAGACTTGCGCTGCACCATGTCTTCATCCCACGCCTTGATTTTCTTTAGCAGCGCCTCGCCGTCTTTTTTGACGGCGCTGTATTTGTCTCCCGCCGGTATTGAGCCAAGCAGCGATTGCAACTGGGTCTGTTTTTCGTAGAGCTTGTTTATCAGACGATGCATCGTCGTCAGTTCCGTCTCCATTCCCAACATAGTCTGATGATATTCCGCGTATGTTGCAGCGGTCGTTGGGTACAACGGATTGGCCAATATCTCAGCGTCAGTCGACACCGTCTGCTCACCCATTTTCAAAGAGGCGGTGTATTTTCCCGGCACACCTTTGTGTCCGTTGAAACCACCTTCGATGCGAACATTCGGCACTCCAGGCATGGTTGAGTAACGCATATTCCAAACAAAGCGATTGAGACCCTTTGCCTTCGGTAGAAGTGGATCCGGCCTCGGAGCGCCATCCCACCTCTGCAATTTCTCATCGGCTTTCGAAGAAAAGGTGCGCACGATGGTGCCTGCCGAGTCTTTGATCTCCATTGAGATTTCGTCAGTCTTCTTCAGCTCAGGCAGTTGGTAATAAAACACTACTCCGGTGGCAGGATTGACACCTTCGTAAGTGCTGGCCCCGGTAAAGTCGTCATCCGGCGCATCGAGCTCACTTGATCCATTGACGAGATAAGCTGGAGCCGGTTGATAGATGGTAAGGGCGGGTGCCTCCTTCTTGTACTGGCGAATCACATTCAAGTCATCGAGAATCCAGAAGGCTCTGCCCGACGTGGACGCGATAAGATTTCCCTTGTGTACTCGCAAGTCGGTTATCGGAGTAACCGGCAAGTTCAATTGAAACGGCGACCAATCCTTGCCGCCATTCCACGATAGAAACAGACCTTTCTCGGTACCGGCAAACAAAAGATCCTTGCGTATGTCGTCTTCGCGCACGACGCGCGTGAAGGCGTTGGCGGGTATCCCGTTGCTGATCTTAGTCCAGGTGGTTCCGTAGTCAGTCGTTTTGTACAAACCCGGAGCATGGTCATTGAACTTAAAACGTGTCGTGGCAATGTAGGCCGTGGCTTTGTCGTGAGGTGATATTTCGATGGCGTTAATCAAACACTCAGCCAAACCGTTTGGCGTTACGTTCTTCCAGTTAGCGCCGCCGTCTCGAGTCAGATAAACCATTCCGTCATCGCTGCCGGTCCAGATCACTCCCTTTTCATGAGGAGACTCGATGACGTAACTCAAAGTGCCATAATTCTCAGCGCCGACTTCTTCGTTTGTGTATGGCCCACCGCCTTTTCCCTGCTTCTCTTTTTCATTGCGAGTTAGGTCGGGCGAGACCTCTTTCCAGGACTTACCCATATCGCTGGTCTTAAGCAAGTACTGAGATCCGTGATAGAAGGTGCCGGGCTCGTGTTTGCTCCAGATGATGGGCGCGTTCCAATTGAAACGATACTTGAGATCTTTGGCGTCCATGGCCAGGTACTGGATCGGCGCAGCCATGACTTGAGTGCCCGCTTGAGCTTTGATGTTCAGCACTTCGATCGTTCCCTGGTAGCTATCTCCCATGACGTATTTGGGATCATCGGGATCGAACGCGAGGAACGCGCTTTCACCACCGGCTGAGGAGGTCCAACTGGCTGAGCTAATGTTTCCGTTGTTCAACTCGCGACTCGCAATGGAAACCGAGGTATTGTCCTGCTGGCCGCCATAGATGCGATAGGGAAACTGATTGTCGACGTTGATGCGATAGAACTGGCCGGTCGGCAAGTTCGACTGGGTGCTCCAGCTTTTGCCGCCATTGAAAGTGATGGCCGCGCCGCCATCATTCGAGATGACAAAGTTGCTTGAGTTGTGGGGATTGATCCATAGATCGTGATAATCACCGTGCGTGCCCGACAAGGTCTCCCAGGTTTTGCCGGCGTCGAGCGAGCGCAAAGCCGATGCGCTCATTACATAGACAGTGTTTTCATTCAGTGGATCAATGAAGAGCTCAATGTAGTACCAGGCTCGTTGGACCAGGCGGTGATCATTCGTGATTCGGCTCCATTCCTTGCCGCCATTGTTCGAGACGAATAAGCCGCCGGCTTCCTTTTCAGAATCACTTTCGATAAGCGCGTAGACTTTTTCCGGATTCGAACGGCTGACGGCGATTGCCATCTTGCCCATTTCTTCCGGCAATCCTTCTTTTAGTTTTGTCCAGGTCTCGCCGGCATCCGTTGACTTGTACAGACCGCTGCCCGGCCCGCCGCTGATAACTTTCCATGGAAGCCGGCCGTGTTCCCACATCGCGGCGTAAAGGACTCGCGGGTTAGTCATGTCCATCGACAATTCTGCGGCGCCCGTCTTGTCATCCACGAACAGCACGTTCTTCCAGGTTGCTCCACCATCAACAGACTTGAACACGCCTCGTTGCTGCGAGGGGGCGTACAAGGTTCCCTGAGCTGCGACCCAGACGATATTCGGATCTTTGGGATGGATAACAATTCGAGAGATATGCTGGCTTAATTCCAGTCCGATCTTCTTCCAGGTCTTCCCGGCATCGGTTGACTTATAGACACCGTCACCAGGATGAGTCATCACACCGCGCACCGCATGTTCTCCGGTACCGACGAACACGACATTCGGATCGCTTTCAGCCACAGCTACGGCTCCGATCGTGCCGGACTTGAAATAGCCATCGGACACATTTTTCCAGCTGATGCCCATGTCTTCCGTTTTCCAGAGACCGCCACCAGTCGTGCCCGAGTAGTAAGTCTTGGGATCGCCAACGACTCCGCATGAGGCAACCGATCGACCACCACGAAATGGACCGATCGATCGCCACTTCAAAGCTTTGAAAATGTTGTTGTAGTCATCCGCTGCGGCGCCTTGCTGAGCTCGCGCGGAAAGCTGGCCCAGAAGGAAAAAGGAAACGATCAGTGATAGTAGAAGTTTAGTTATCGAAGGTTTGCACGTCGAGTCTTTGGACACAAGGGGACCTCTCGAAATTTAGATTTGGCAGATAATACACGACTCGCGCAGAAATTAGCCGCAGATAAACGCGGAAGACACGAATCTGAAAAGCGTATTACTCTTTGTCAGCTTGCTCTTGGCCCTTTGCACTTGGCCCATTGCTCGGCTTATATTGCCGCCGATATCCAATCTGCTTGGAGGCAAATCTTCACAAAATGGAAAAATACAATCAACTAAAAGAGCTCGTAGCTTCCTTCGAACAGGAATTCGAAAAATTCTATGTGAAGCACAACAAGGCTGCCGGTGTTCGGATTCGCAAACACATGCAAGAGCTGAGGGGTCTCGCTCAAGAAATCAGACTCGAAATTCAAACCTTGAAACATACACCCGGAGATTCGTGAGGCCGCGCCGGATTGTTTGATTGGCCAGCCATCGATCAACCGTCTCGAATTCCCCCTGCGTCAGCCGGGGGATGCTTTAATTACAGGCTAAATCAATAGCCCTTCAATGATCTTCTCAATCCCCCCTGCGCGAGCCGGGGGATGCTTCAATTACAGCCTTACCTCCATAGCCTTCAATGATCTTCTGAATCCCCCCTGCTCACGCAGGGGGAATTTTCCCGTTGTCCTTCACTTGAGTGTATGTCACATTGAGCGGGAGCAAGCATCACCTTCCTGACCCTGAGCTGAATGAAGTTGAGTTCAACACCTTGAAGTGAAAGCTTTACTCTGTTGAAGAACGTGGTTCGCTTATGAAACTGTACCGTCACCTATTACTGTTTCTTCTCGTTCTCGCTATCTGCGCCGTTTGCACGGCGCAGTCAAACCGATCTCCCTCGCTGGCGGATCGTCAAGACTCAACGGCTGACGACCGTGAGACTGCGGGGCGGATCGACCGGTATGTGCAATCGGAGATGCGTAGATACCAGATCCCGGGGGTCTCGTTGGCGGTGCTGCGAGATGGAAAGATTTCGATTCTCAAAAGCTATGGGCTTGCGAATGTCGAGCTCGCGGTTCCGGTAAAACCTGAGACCATTTTCCAATCGGGTTCAATTGGAAAGCAGTTCACCGCCGCTGCTGTGATGATGCTGGTCCAGGAAGGAAAGCTAGCGCTCGATGACAAGATTAGTAAGTACCTGCCCGACACTCCCGACACCTGGAAAGACATCACCATCTGGAATTTGCTCACGCACACATCCGGCCTGGGTGATTATCCTGACGAAATAAGTCTCCGAGGTGATTACACCGAGGATCAGTACCTCGACATTTTCAAGAAAGCTCCGCTTAACTTTGCGACCGGCACCAGCTGGGATTACAGCAACGTCGGCTACGTGACACTCGGGATTGTGATCAGGCGCGTCACCGGAAAATCCTATGGCGACTTTTTGCAAGAGAAGGTTTTTGGCCCACTCGGGATGTCGACGGCTCGAGTAATTTCCGAAGCTGATATCGTGCCTAATCGCGCCGCCGGGTACCGGCTGGTGAATGGTGAACTCAAGAATCAGGAGTGGGTGTCGCCCTCGACAAACTCAACTGCAGACGGATCGTATTACGTTTCGATTCTGGATATGGCGAAGTGGGATGCTGGGCTGAGAGGCGATGCGGCAGCAGCCAGTGGTCGCGAAAAAGTGTTCCGCCGATCCAGTCTTGAGCAGATCTGGACACCGGCGAAGTTAAGTGATGGGCGAGTCAAAGGCTATGGGTTTGGGTGGTTCACTGGCACGATTCACAATCGTCGGCTCGTGTTTCATGGCGGTGCGTGGCAGGGATTTAAGTCGTACATTATTCGTTTTCTCGATGAGCCTTTGACAATAATCTTCCTGGCAAACTCGTGGGAAACGAATGACTTCAAGATCGCGCGAGGCTTGATTTCAATCTTTCATCCGGAGTTCGCGCTTCATGACCAGGATTCAATTGCAGATCCTGAGCCTAAGGTAACCGCGTCGGTTCACCGGGCGTTGATGCAACTGAAGAACGGCAAGGCGGAGAAGGAAATATTCGCGCCAGAATTTGTATCGCCTGGGAAGGCGCAGAGGCTTGGTGAGATGTTGAACTCCTTGAGTCTTCCCGTGGCAGTCATTCATTTGAGCGAGCTCGTTAAGCGCAGCGATGACGGCACGCTAACTTATCTCTTAACCGATATCGGCCAAACGCTGGTGTGTACGGTGAGAGTGACCAAGGAAAACAAGATCGCCGCGCTCGAGTTAGTGCGCAGGTGACCGGTTTCAGTTTTCAAGTTCCAAGTTTCAGGTTCCAAGTTCCAAGTTTCAGGTAGCGTTACCACAAACTTGAAACCTAAAACCTTGAAACCGTCTTATTTCTTAACTAACGTTTCTTCGAACCAAGCGATGGTGGCGGCCAGCGAGCGTTTCAAGTCTTCACCGCGGAAGCCGTGACCGGCACCGGGGATGGTGATGAAGTCGGTCTTAACATTGTCCTTCTTCAAAGCGTCGAAAATTATTTGGCTGTTGCGGATTGGGACCAGATCGTCCTTGTCACCATGAATCAAAAGTGTCGGCGGATCGTCAGGAGTAACAAAAACAATAGGTGAGTAGTCGGCGGCTTTCTCTTTCTCAAAGTTCAGCGCTGGATAATCATCAAGCACGGTGCCGCTCGGCGGCGGATTCAAACCCCGTACTACGGGACGCAGATCCGCCGGAGGGAAAAAGGCTACTACAGACTCGACACGGTCGCTCTCTTTCATAAAATCTTCTTTGGCCGCCGGATTACCATTGTCGCTGGCCAACCCCAGCATTAAAGACAAATGACCTCCAGCACTCCAGCCCCAAACTCCCAGTCGATTCGGATCAATGCCCCAGCCTTTGGCGTTGTAACGAATGAAGCGCACGCCGCGTCGCACATCCCCCACAATATCGGGAATCAGGTATTTCGGACTGCCGCCGTGGCGCAACGCAATCACAGTGAAGCCGTGATCCAATAACTCCTGGTATCGAGACAGAGCTTCATTCGGCGGGATGTAGCGAGAAACCCATCCGCCGCTGACGATAAAAATTATGGCCGCGCCGTTGGGCTTGGTCCTGGGCTTGAAGACGTCGAAGGTCAACGCCATTCCGTCTTTGTGTCCATAGACAACGTCCGGGATTATGTCGACGTTGGCGGCGGGCTTTGCTTGCGCAGCAATGCCGACTGCCAGCAGTAAGACAAAAAGTATCGCGGTGGACGGTTTGCGCATTCGGTTGATTCCTCCGGCTGTAAGGTATCAAGTTTCAGGTGGCAGATTCTAGTTTTCAGTTTTCAGGGGAGCAAGTTTCAAGTTTCAG
>Ga0157380_10001388_pt1 | contig 15795 bp, 10 predicted proteins | sample S35metaG_FD_119757 | JGI IMG/M metagenome (GOLD analysis project Ga0157380, IMG submission 119757) | Switchgrass rhizosphere microbial communities from Kellogg Biological Station, Michigan, USA - S3-5 metaG | ecosystem: Host-associated > Plants > Roots > Rhizosphere > Soil | place: USA... | reverse complement strand
GCCTTCACGCGCTTCGAACACGTGATCCTTGTACGCCGACGAAACGGGATTGGCATCGAACGCCATGATGGGATCCGCGATCTGCTGGCGCTCGTACGGTTTGACCCAGGGTTCGATGTTGCCGCAGCCCGTGAGCGCGACGGCTCCAAGTACTACGAGAGCAGGCAGAACGGCAGAGGTTTTCGCGCCGGCCGCCTTCACCCGCTGTTGCCAGCGGGCAGTGGTGCCGATCCCCGTACCGCTCGGGGCCGGGTGCCGCGTCGCCCTCTGCCGTTTGCCGTTCACTCAGGATTCCTCACTCTTTGAGCAATGCGCGAATCTGGTTGAGGTATTCGCTCTCGTCACCGTTCTTGTAGCCACGATGCAGGTAGCGCACATTGCCTTTGCGATCGATGAACACGGAGCTGGGCATGGCGTTCACGTCATACATCTTGCTGACCTTGCTCTCGCGATCGAAAACCACCGGAAACGTCACCGGCATGGAGGCCAGCAGCTTCTCCGCATCCTTGGTGTCCGCTTCGACGTTCACGCCGATCAGCGTGAAGCCCAGCGAACTGTAACGCTTATACATCTGATCGAGCAGCGGCATCTCGGTCCGGCAGGGACCTCACCAGCTCGCCCAGAAATTGATCATCACCACCTGGCCCTTCAGCTTGTCGAGCGCGACCGTGTCTCCAGCTCGCGACGGCAAGCTGAAACCCGGAGCGATCGACGAACTCGCGCCAACGAACGAAGACACTGCCATCGTCGCTGCCAGCGCGCTGACGCGCAGCAACGATATGAATCTGGAAGAACGCATCGCGATTACCTCTTGCAAGAGCGAATGCCCGCTGTGCATCGTCTCTCAGAAGAACACGGATAATCCGAGATGCGCCTCCAGGTTATTGACGATCTTCTTTTCGCCGAGCAAATCGATGTCGTAAACGTGATCCCGAACGTCGAAATGTACTGCGAGCCAGTCGGTAGGCAACACCCGATAACCGAATCCGCCATTCACTGTAAACCGATCGTCGCCGGCGAAGTTGGTGCTGCCAATGCCTGCTACTACATAGAAAGCGGTGTTGTACGCGCGATTCTTCCCGATGAACACTTCGCCGGGCAGCACGTTCCAGCCCAGCGACAAGGCGTAGTACGTGTAATCGCGCTCGTCGTCAGTGAGAAGCTCAGCCGATCCCGAGAGAGCCTCGTAGCTGGTGCGACCGGCGCGCGTCTGGCCCAACGTCGCTTCGATGAAGAAATCTTCCGTGAGGTGATAGGCGAGGCGTCCGCCGTACACCGCATGGCTCTCGAAATCCTCGATGCTGAGAATGCCGTAGTAGGCGCCGATCTCGAAATCCTCGGTGTCGATCTGGGCGCGGCGAATCTGGCGGCGCTCGACCTGGGGATCGATGATGGGCTTGGTGTCGGGTTGGCCGGTGGTGGCCGCTTCGCCGCTTCCGCTATTGGGAGCACCGGTTGAGGCGCTGTTCTGCGCATCCGCGGCCGGCGTGGACGCAGGCACGGCTTCGGGCGCAGCGTCGTCCCCGCGGCTGAACAGTCCGCAACCCTGCAGAGCGGTTGCCGCGAACGCCGTCAGAAAAAGAAGGCGAAGCCTAGATACTTCCATTCGGTCACTTCCTCGTTATTGTCGCGGCTCGTGAAAATCACGTTTTTACGGTATTCCGAGCGCAACATGAAACGGCGGGTGAGATAGAACTGGAGTCCGCCCCCCACGTAGCCGAGTTGATCGGTGCGATCCGCGGAGCGCACCAGCGTGCTCTTCGGATCGGTGTAGATGATGCCGGTGCCCATCGTGAAATACGGTGACAGGCGCCATTCCGGCGCAAAGACATGCATCAGTCCGAGCGTGGCGCTGACGCCGTTGGAGAACTCGCCGAGAATGTGATTGACGGTGAGTTCGACGGAGAGGTTGTCGCTGAACGAATAGCCGCCGAACGCCGAGATCAGGCTGGCTCCGCCGAAGTCTCCGGCCATGACGCCGCCCTGCCAGCGGCGGCTCATATAGTTTTCACGCGTGGGTTCCTGCAGGTCGACAGGTTCGCCGGTGGGTACTAGGGTCGCTGCCATCTGCTGGCGCGATACCCAGCCTTCGACATCCTGGTCGGTCCGGACCTCGTACCAGTCGGTGCGCCGCTTCACGATCACCACTTCGCGGCCGCGTTCGACCACGTGGAAGACCGGGTAGCCGCGGCCCGGACCCGTATGCAGTTCGATGAACGGGTCGGCCACCAGGATTTTCTGGTTCAGGTCGTCTGCCTGCGCAACTGCTGCAAAGGCGAATCCGATGAAGACCAGCAGGCACAGTAGACGTCGCATCAATTCTCCGGGGCGACGAAAGGATCGTTGAAGTACTGCGCGCCGATATTCAGCCACTCGGCAATCACCTTATGCTCCGCCCGGTTCATGAAGCCGCGATGATCCACGGTAGCGCTACGGACGTCAAACGTCTGGAAGAAACGGGAAGTGCGCGGGTTGCCGACGTTCAAGGGTGCCGGCACGATTCGGAACGCTACGCAGACCGCGACGTTGGTGACCGGGTCCACCTGCGTCTGGAGGCACTCGTCCACGATCGCGCCGGTGGCGTCTTTGATTTGGCCGCGGTCTGCAAACAGCAGTTCGCGATAGGCGCGCTTCTGGTTCGCTTCCTCTTCCGACGGACCGTCGGACAGGTCCAGGTCGGCGGCCGGCACTTGAGCCGCGCCCGCAGCGTCGACCGAGTTGTGGCAGCTATCGCACCGGTTGTTGAGCGGCACGTTGGTCACGGGGTCGACGTCGGGAATGCCGTCGTTGTTGGCATCGACCGGACGGTCGAGGCTCCAGAGCGGATGGATGTTCTGCTCGTAGTTGATGGTGACTCGGCAACGGCCGGTCCAGTTCCTCACGCAGGACTCCGTAGTCGGCAGCGCGGTCTTCAATGCGTCCGCGACGCAAACGTGCCGCGATGCGAGGTTGGTCGGATCCGATAAAATGTCGGTCTGGCCGGTCGAATAGCATGCATCGAACGGCGTCGCGGCGGGTGCAACCCAGTAATCATAGGGAACGATGTTGACACTGGGGTTGCATGCGCCGCCGCACATGATGCGGCTCCGGGCTTCCGCCATGGTTTCACTGCTGTTCGCGGGCAGCGCGGAGGTGGTGTTCGGAAATGGCGCGCCGGAAGCAGGTGCGCCCGGATTGGCGGAGGTATAGAGGCCACGCCGGCCATGCGCACGAGGCGCATTGTCATTGCGGACATGGCAGCCGTTGCACTGGAGGGTTTCGCCCGGCTGCACCTGCAGCCAGTTGGTGTGCCGTCCGCTGATGCGGCGGCCGTTCCTGTCCACCGTGCTGATGGCGAACGCCACGTTCGCAGGGACTTTCACTTTCACCGATCCGTCCGGTTCGATAGGTGCGTAACCGAGGATGTCGCGCATGCCGAAGCCACGGCCGAGCGGACCGAAGGCAAAGTTGGGGACGTCGCGCGTGTCGCGGTCCGGTTGCGATACGACTTTTTCCAGCAGCAGGAAGCGTGCGGCGCCGGGATTCTTGGGTGGATAGGCATTGGCGACGGGGTTGCGGGTATTGACGATGCCGCCGCCCGGCGCCGTGTCGACGCCGTCAAAATCATAGACGCTGCGGATATCCAGGATGCCGACGCTCTCCGATTCGAGCGATTGCGGGAAGTCCACGCCGGGTTGGCGGGCCAGGATGACCGGCGGCAGCGTACGGGCCGATCCTGCGACCACCTCGGTGAAGATGAATCCTTCCTGCGGAGCGACGATGGGCTTCTGCGTGTTGTCGCGCACGTCGTAGATATAGACGCCGTATAGCGGCGGCGCTTCCACTGCATCCGGATTGTCCAGCCGGTCGGTGGTGCACGGTACGATGCGGCCGGCTTCGAGCAACCGGCACTGCGACCAGCTGACCAGCAGGCGATTGGTGCCGTCGAACAGGGGCGCCGCGGAACGGTAGCGGCCGCCCGGCGACGGACCGGGAATAGTCTTGACCTGTGTCGGCAGGGCGCGAGTCTGCGCAGTGCAAAGATCCGACGTACTGATGAGGGTCGTCGGCACTGTCTGGTTGCACTCGACATAGTTGGTCGTATCGATCAGCACCAGGTCGCCGCCTTCGTTGGTGCCGGTGAACGGGCGGATGATGGACAGCACGCGGCTGTCCATCATCGGATGCGGATTCAGGAACTGGATGGTCGTGGGGCGATCCGTTGCCGGGTCCACGGTGCCGGTGTTATGGCTGTTCGCGCCGTAGAGCAGCTGCAGGTCGCTACCGTCCGGATTGATGCTGTACAGGTCCATCTGGTTGTTGTCGATCGCCTTCTCCCAGCGGGTATAGACGATGCGCCCGTCGTTCGAGACGTCGGGATCGAGATCGTGCGCCTGGTTGAACGAGATCTGCTTGATGTTGGTGCCGTCGGCATCCATCACGTGCAGGTTGTAAGCAGGCTGGTTGTCCCCTTCCACCTGCGCTGCATATTGCGGTTTGTTCTCATCGAGCAGGATGGCGCGGGAAGCCCGCTGCCGCGTCGAGGAAAATACGATGCGCCCGTCGGGTAGATAGTGCGGCATGATGTCCTGCCCTTCTTCCTCGATGGTGTCGGACTGGATCAGGCGGCGCAGCACCTTGGTGTTCGCGTCGTATTCCCAGATGTTCCAGGTGGGCTGGTCCTCGTCGTCGGCGTCCTCGATGAAGCGAGCGCGCATTGCGAACACGACCTTGGTGCCGTCGAAATTGATGTGCACATCGCGGATGTCGCCGAGGCCCTGGGTCTCGGCAGCGGTGATATTCGTTTCGGGAGCGGAAGGCGATGCGGAGGGACGCGTGTATAGATCCGCTCCGATCTCGAAACGCACCAGCTCGCGCACATCGTCGACCATGGTGTCGGAGTCGGGATCGGGCACGGGGCGCTTTACGTAGAACACCGGATAGTCCACGGCCACCGGATCGCCTCCAGTGCTGCCGCTAGATCCGCCGCCGGCGCTCTGGCCGGTGCCGATAGTGACATCGGTACCGCCGTCGCCACTGCTGCAGGCAGTGAGTACCGCCATGACCGCCGTGAGCGCAACAGCGTGAATGCCACGTGCCAGCGGCCACCTGGGCTTTTGGGGCCCGGTCGTCCGGCAAGGGGCGACTGCGGTCTGCGCCAGGTCATTCATGGTGTTCACTCCGGTGTTCATCGGCTCGGTCATTGCGGTTGTCTTGCCTGCATCTGTCGCTTTCCGTTGGTCCGAAGTGGCGCACGTTACCTGTCCGAGGTGACAAACATTCATGACGACTCGCGACTAAGCGGGCGTCGTTCGTGCTGTCTTCAGCAGGCGCGACATCATCGACGCGACATATTGCGCTATCCGTTAACCGGTTCACAGAAGCCGGTTCATGCAGGACATGTCCAATGGTTTCGTGACGCATCCGTTCGTAGCTTATGTATCACGCGCGTGATGCTGCTCACATACGGATGCGCATTGCGTGGTGTGACTGCGGATGCACACCACGGCGCGGCCATCGTGAAGGCAAGACTACGCGCGCGTGAGATGCCTTCTATTGTCTGCGGAGTGCGACGTCTTGCTGCTGAGACAGTTCGTCGCCGATCGGTTGCCCCCTATAGTCCGCTCCGCATCGTCGGGAGAGTGCCGACCATGCGCCGAGTCGATGTCTTGTGCCGATGTGTCTTGCGATGGACTCGAGTCAACCCAGGTAGACCCAGGTAACGCGGATGAGCAACATGAACCAGACGAAGGAAGCGGACCGCGGGGGCGCACAGTTGCGTCCAGCGGCCACAGCCAAGTCCACGACGAAGGCCGTGGCACTGGCGGTCGCGATCGCATCGTTCGCGTTCGGTCTCGACACGCATGCGGCGCCGCCCGGCCCCCGTGAAAAGGCCAAGCGCATGTTCGATCGTCTCACCGGCACACCTCCTTCGAGCGCCGAACTCGACACGCTAACCGCAAAGTTCGGGAGCGATGGGCCGGTGAACACCGCGCTGTACATCATGAACAACTCCAGTTCGTTCTACAGCGTCACGCTCAAGAACTTCGCGACGCCGTGGACCAATCGCGACCAGACAGTGTTCGCGCCGCTCAACGACTACACCGCGACCGTGATCGGCGTGGTGCGCGATGACGAGGACTTCCGCGACATCCTGTCCGCGGACGTGCTCTACGTCGGCGAAGGCGTGAGTCCCGCCTACTCGACGACGAGCAACGCGCACTACGATACGCTCGAAAGCACCAACGCCGATTTGCGCGTGGTCCTGAAAAAGCAAACGCAGTCGTCGCTGAACGGACTGCCGCCAGCTGCCACTGCCGGGGTGATCACTTCGCGCGCAGCTGCCGAAGCTTTCTTCATCGACGGCACCAACCGCGCGATGTTCCGCTTCACTTTGCTCAATCACCTGTGTCGCGACATGGAGCAGGTGCACGACACGACGCGACCGCCCGATCGCATTCGCCAGGATGTGACGCGCAGCCCCGGCGGCGACAGCAGCGTGTTCCTGAACAACTGCATCGGCTGCCACAGCGGCATGGATCCGCTCGCGCAGGCGTTCGCTTACTACGATTTCGATGAAACCCAGGGCAGGCTCGTCTACACGCCGGGCGTGGTGCAGCCGAAGTACCTGATCAACTCGGACAACTTCAAACCGGGCTACGTGACGCCCGACGATCACTGGGATAACCGCTGGCGCCTGCCGGGTCACAACACACCGATCGGTTGGTCCCCGGACTTGCCGGGTACGGGGAGTGGCGCGAAGTCGCTCGGCCAGGAGCTGGCCGGCAGCGACGCCTTCGCAGAATGCCAGGTGCAGAAAGTGTTCCGCACCGTGTGCTTCCGGTCGCCCAGCGACGCGGCGGACATCGCAAAGGTCAAAACCATCAAAGACACGTTCCGCAACGGCGGCTACAAACTCAAGACCGTGTTCGCAGAGACCGCTGCGTTCTGTGCGGGCGAATGAGGAACACTGCCATGAAACGTAAATTCCGCTCGAACGTATTGCACCTCGCCGCGCTGCTGGTGGCGAGCGTGTTTGCATTCACCGGTTGCGGTGGCGGTGCCGACACGACCGAGAATCCCGTGACCACCGGCCCGACTGCGGGACCGACCTATAGTGGTCCCGCTCCCGCGACCGCTGATATCCAGTCGTTCCGCGTGGCGTTCTGGGAGAACGTGCGTGGCACCAATCGTTGCGGCAACTGCCACAACGCCGGCGGCCAGATGCCAAACTTTGCGCGCAGCGACGATGTGAACGCGGCTTATCAGCAGGCTTCGACCGTAGTCGATCGCAATAGTCCGTCGCAGTCGACACTCGTATTGAAAGTCGCGGGTGGCCACAACTGCTGGCTCGCGGACGCAAGCGCCTGCGCAAGCATCCTGACGCGCTGGATCACCGATTGGGTCGGAGCCAGCGGCACGGGCGGCAAGCAGATCGAACTGGTCGCGCCGACCGCGAAGGATCCCGGATCGAGCAAGCGTTTCCCGGCCGATCCGCCCGCGGAATATGCACCGATCCATGACATGCTCACTCTGTATTGCAGCAAGTGCCATACCTCCGATTCGGCTACTGCGCAGTCGCCTTACTTCGCCGCCACCGACATCAAGGAATCGTACCTGGCGGCGATTCCGAAAATGAATCTCGACGATCCGGCGAGTTCGCGCTTCGTGATCCGCCTCGGTCGCGAATCGCACAACTGCTGGAGCAACTGCGCCGCCAACGCCTCGGCCCTGCAGGCCGCGATCCAGGCAATGGCCGACAACATCCAGCCCGCGCAAGTGAGCGCCGACCTGATCACCAGCAAGGCGTTGACGCTGCTAGACGGCACCGTCGCCAGCGGCGGCAACCGCTACGACAGCAACGCAATCGCGCTGTATGAGTTCAAGAGCGGCCAAGGCTCGATCGCGTATGACACCAGCGGCGTCGATCCGGCAGCGGACCTGTTCCTCAGCGGCAATCGCGTGACCGACTACGACTGGGTCGGTGGCTGGGGCATCATGTTCAAGACACCGACGGCGAAGGCGCAGGCCTCCACCGCGAGCAGCAAGAAATTCCAGCAGCTCATCGGCGCGACCGGCGAATTCTCCATCGAAGCGTGGGTGGTTCCGGGCAACGTGACGCAGGAGGAGTCGCGCATCGTGAGCTATTCCGGCAGCACGACGGCACGCAACTTCACGCTCGGCCAGACGCTGTACAACTACGATGCCTTCATTCGCAGCACGGCCACCGATTCGAACGGCTCGCCGGCACTCTCGACCGACGATGACGACAAGCGCCTGCAGGCCTCCTTGCAGCATGTGGTCGTGACCTTCGATCCGGTGAACGGACGGCGCATCTATGTGAACGGCGAATTCACCGGCGACGTCGACAAGAGCGGCGGCGGCACGCTCGGTGAATGGGACAACAGCTTCGCCTTCGTGCTCGGCAACGAAGTCAGCAACAACCGTCCGTGGGCCGGCGTGGTCCGCTTCGTCGCCATCCACAACCGTGCGCTGACGCAGGCGCAGATCCAGCAGAATTTCCAAGCCGGCGTCGGCGAGAAGTTCTTCATGCTGTTCGGCATCGAGCACATCATCGGAGTGCCCAAGTCCTACGTCATGTTCGAACTGTCGCAGTACGACAGCAGCGGCTACCTGTTCGCGAATCCGAAGTTCATCAGCCTCGATCCGACCGCGAAGCCGGGCAACATTCCGCTCGAAGGCATTCGCATCGGCGTGAACGGCGCGGAACCGCCGGTCGGCCAGGCATATCGCCTGCTGAAGACCACGCTGTCCGATTCGCTGTACTCCGCGGCGACGGGCCAGACGCTGTCGACCGTGGGTACCATCATCGCGCTGGAAAACGGCCCGGAATCGGACGAGTTCTTCCTGTGCTTCGACAAGCTCGGCACGCGCAGCAACGTCTGCTCGAACTACGCCGATACGCAGAAGGTGGACCCGGCGCCGGTAGATCGTCCGTCCGATATCGGCGTGCGCACCTTCGATGCGCTCAATGCCACGATGTCCTCGATAACCGGCGTCAGCCCCAACACCCAGAAAGTGAAGGATACGTTCGCGAACATTCGCCAGTCGCTGCCGGCGACCCCGGACATCCAGGCCTTCCTGTCCTCGCACCAGACATCGGTCGCACAGCTGGCGTTGCAGTACTGCGCGTCTCTGGTCGACGACCCGACCGCACGCGCTGCGTTCTTCCCGGGCGTCAACTTCAGCACGGTGGACCTCGCAGGCGACAGCAGTGCGATCACTACTCCGCTGGTCGAAAAGACCGTCGGTGCGGGCACTCAGCTAACGACCCAGCCTGCCGCGGCGGCAGTCAAGTTCGAACTCGACTCCCTGGTGGGAGAACTGTGCACGAGCGGTGGTTGCACCGGTGCGCGCGTGTTCGACGTAACCAAAGCAGCTTGTGGCGCCGCTCTTGGCAGCGCTACGGTCACGGTTGAATAAGAGGCTCTTCCCATGCTCATCATCAAGTCTCGCCGTAAACGTGCACTCGGTCTCGACGAGCCGCTGCGGCATGAATCGCACAAGAAGCCGGTGACGCGTCGTGATTTCCTGGCCCAGGGCTTCGTGACCGGCGCGGCGACGGTCGTCGTGCCGACCATGATGTCCGCGTTGATGAAGTCCGGTACCGCTGGTGCCGCTACCCGCGCCCTGGCAGACGACATCGACCTGATGAAGCGCCTGGAGGAATGCAACATCGCGGGTGGTGCAGGCCTGGTGCCATTCATCTGCTTCGACCTCGCTGGCGGCGCGAATATCTCCGGCTCCAACGTTCTGGTCGGACAGCAGGGCGGCCAGTTGGACTTCCTGTCGACGCAGGGCTACTCGAAGCAGGGCCTGCCCGGCAACATGCTGCCGAACAACTCGACCACGAACTTCGTAGACACCCAACTCGGCCTCGCATTTCACGCGGACAGCGCATTCCTGCGCGGCATCCTGTCGAAGGCAACGCCAACCACGCTCGCGAACGTCAACGGCGCGGTCATTCCGGCCCGCTCGGAGAACGACACTGGCAACAACCCGCACAATCCCATGTACGGCATTGCGAAGGTCGGCGCGAAGGGCGAATTGCTGACGCTGATCGGCTCGCAGACCTCGGACTCCGGCGGCAACTCGATGGCGCCGGCCGCGATGATGGATCCTGCCAATCGGCCGACCAAGATCGATCGCCGCACCGACGTCGTCGGCCTCGTCGACACCGGCGAAGTGGCCAAGATCCTGCCGCCCAAGGATACGGTCAGCGTGCTGGAAACGATGGTTCGCATCAGCCAGGCGAAGCTGGGCAATGACATGCCGGACACTCCGGTGCCCAGCACCGTATCGACTCAACTTGCTGCAGCGGCTGACGAAGACGCGCGCAAGCGTATGCGCTGCAGCTATGTGAAAACTGCCGATACAGTGAACAACTTCAGTGATCCCAGCGCGTTGGATCCAGCGCAGGATCCGGACATCACCGCCCTCTTCGGCGCCAACTTCGGTGGCGACGGTGAATTCCAGAAGACCGCATCGGTGATGAAGCTGGTGATCGAGTCCAATGCTGGCGCCGGCACCATCAGCATGGGCGGCTTCGACTATCACACCGGCGATCGCGCTACCGGCGAAGTGCGTGATTTTCGCGCCGGACAATGCATGGGCGCCTGCCTGGAGTTCGCCGCCAAGCGCAACAAGCCGCTGATGATGTACGTGTTCAGTGACGGCTCGTTGTCCTCGAACGGCGCCGTTGACATGTCAGTGAACGGCCGCGGCAAGGGCCAGTGGACCGGCGACAACCAGCAGACCGCCGCGGCGTTCTTCCTGGTCTACAGCCCGACCGGTCGTGCCACGCTGATCGACGACGGCAAGATTCCGACCACGCGCCGCCAGCAGCTCGGCTATTTCCGTCGCGACGGAGATGTGGAAACGGCCGGCAGCCCGATGGCGAACAACGTCAACCTGCTGGTGCAGACCGTGATGCTCAACTACATGGCCCTGCACGGTCAGTCGCCGAACCTCGGCAACAAACTTTCCGGCCACGGTCTGGGCAGCGTCGCCGACCAGCAGGCGCTGATTGCGTTCAATCCGATCGTCAACGTGCCGAAGGCCCTGGCTCCGATCTGACATGCAGCCGGGGACTGGCACTCGCGGTGCCTGTCCCCGGATCACTTCACCTCGTATCGCGCTTCCACGAACAACGTTCGTCCCCGGCCGGGGAAATAGCGGTAATTCCCGAACGCGTAATCCGCGCGATCGGCGTAGGCGCGATCGGTGAGATTGTTCACGCGCGCCATCACGTTCCAGTTGTCGGTGATGTTCCAGCCAACGCGCAGGTTGAGCAGGTCGTGCCCGTCGTACCTGTGTCGATTGATCGCGTCCACCCAGTAGCTGCCCACTGAGACCCATTCGAGTTCGGCGCGTGCAGCGGGCATGAATGCCCACAGCACTCGCGCCGTGTTTACATGTCGCGGCGCCGTGTCGATATCCTTGCCCGAGACGATCGTTTCGCCACCGTCAACCGAACGATTGAAGTCGTAAGTGTGTTTCGCGTAGGTGCCGGCGCCGGTGAATGTCAAGCCCGCCAGCGGCGACCAGTTGAGTTCGTACTCGACGCCCTTGTGCCTGGTCCTGCCATCGCTGACGTTGAAGCCGCTCGAGTCGCGGAAGATCACGTTGTCTTTGATCATCGTGAAGGCCGCCAGCGAATACGCGAGTGGCCCGATTTCACCGCGTGCGCCGGCTTCGAGGCTGTCCAGCCGCTCCGAATCCAGCTGTGCGATGGACTGCTGGCGCTGCAGCCGATACAGCTCGCTGGTATCCGGTGCGCGATAAGCGCGAGTGCCGGTGACATAGACGATGAGGCCGTCGGCCACGTCGTACGTCGCTCCTACTTTCGACGTGACGCTGGTGAAATCGTCCTTGCGGTCCGCGGGACGGCTGTACAGACAGCCACCGACGCAGATCGTCCCGTCGTCGCGCGTGTTGCCGGCGATCATCTTGTTGTCGTAGTCGTAGTTGACGTACTCCACGCGGGCGCCGGCGGTGAGTTTGAGCTTCTCCATCACCGGTTGTTCCACCTGTGCATACGCCGCTGCGACCTTGCTCTGCACGTCGTAGTCGTAGTGCTTGCCTGCCGGCCGGATCGCGTTGGCCGCGGGCGTACCGTCTGTGGAGGGACGCGACTGCGTCTCCTTGAGGAAGCCGTCTGCGAATTCGAGATCGATTCCGGTCAGCAGGTGAGTATTGATCCACATCGTGAAATCCAGCGAGGAGATCACACCCACCGAGTCCTGGCCGTTGTCTTCGAGCGGCTTGCCCACCAGGAAGTGCTGCAGGAAGTTCATGCGCGAATGGCGCACATACGGCCGCACATCGAGAGTCATCGAGTCGTCGATCTTGGTCTGGTACGAACCCACCAGGCGCACTGCGTACGCATCGCGATACGCTTCGGGGTTGGCGTTCGACTTGGCGATGGTTTCGTTCTTATAGGCGTTGAAGCCCTGGATGAAGCCGGCGGTTTCCTGATTCAGGTTGGTCGCCGACAGGCTCAGGCCCAGGTTCGCCTCGTCGAGGCGATGATCGAGCGTGACATTGAGTTTCTGTTCCTCGAGTCCCGATTGCGCACGCCAGCCGCCGTCGTGAGTGACGAAAGCATTGCCGCCGATGTCCGTGTCCTTGCCGAGGTCGCGCATCGACACTCGCGCGCGATAGAACTCATCGGGTCCTAATTCGAGTCCGAAGCTGCGAGCAGGCAGCTGCGCTGGCTTCGAGGGGATGACGTTGATCGCGCCGTGCATCGCGCCCGATCCGTATACGACGCCTGCCGGTCCGCGCAGCACTTCGATCGATTGCGCCTGTTCCGCATTGATCTCGAACATCTCGTTGACGTTGCAGAAACCGGTGGGGCGGATGGGCACGCTGTTCTCTAGGAACAGGAATACGCCGCACGATCCGGGGCCGCTCAACACCGGCGAGCGGATCGCAGTGAGGCTTTCCTGGCCGCTGTTGCGCTGGATCATTGCGCCGGGCGCGCGATTGATGAGTTCGCTGTTGTGCGTCGAGCCTACCAACGCAACCGAAGATGCATCGACCAGCGAGATGCCACCGGGATAGTCGCGCACTTGCTGGGCGTGACGAGTCGCCGTGACGATGACTTCGTCCAGCGTGTCGCCCGCGGCAAACGCAGCGGTGTGCGCAGCACTCGCAAGCACTGTGGCGGAGCAGGTGGCAGCAAGCTGCAGGAACGATCGGTGCGATTTCATGGCAGGTTCGCTGTTGGTATCGGTATCGGAGCACTCAAGGCAGTGCAAAAGCAACCACGTAGTCGCCGCGCGTCGTCTTCAATCCCCCATGTCCCCCGGCTGCGATCGCGACGAATTGCCTGCCATTGGACTGGTAGCTCATTGGCGTCGCCTGGCCGCCCGCGGGCAACCTGCCGCGCCACAGCTGGCGCCCGCTATCGATGTCGAATGCCCGCAGGTAATTGTCCGTGGCGGCGCCGACGAATACCAGTCCGCCAGCGGTAATCATTGGTCCACCGGCATTGGGCATGCCCAGTTCATAGCGCGGGAAGTACCACGGCGTAGCGTCCCGCGTCGAGCCGAGAACGATCTGCCAGCGGATCGTATTGCGGCGCAGGTCGACAGCGGCCAGCGTTCCCCAGGGCGGAGCGGTGCAGGGCAGTCCCAGCGGCGACAGCAAAGGCTCGCGTCGCAGCCCATAAGGCGTGCCTTCCTGCGCGGCGAATTCGGACCGGGCCCATTCAGGCTGCTCTCGCTGCGCCGACAGCTTTGCTCGGGGAATCAGCGTCGCGACCGTGGGCAGGTGATTGACCGCCGCGAGCACGAGTTGCCGATCGCCGTCGAACGCCAGGCTGCCCCAGTTGACACCGCCACCGTAGCCCGGCGACACGATGGTCCCCTGCAGGCTGGGAGGCGTGAAAATGCCTTCGGAGCGGTAGCGGCCGATCAGGTCGCGGCATGTGCCCCGGTCTATAAAGGTAAGCCCCCATGCATCCTGCGGGGTTACCGCCGCATGGGACACCAGGGCGGGTGTGACAGGGAATGGCTGGGTCGGCGAGATCTGCTCTCCCGGCACGTCGCTGGTAGGCACGGCGCGTTCGACGATTTCGAAGACCGGCTCACCGGTTTCGCGATCGAACACGAACAGCTGCCCTGTCTTGGTTGCCTGCACTACGGCGGCGATGGATTTGCCGTCGCGTTCGAGGTCCACCAACAGGGGCTGCGCTGGCACGTCGTAGTCCCATAGGTCGTGATGTACCAGCTGGCGATGCCACGCGAGTTTGCCGGTCCGCGCCTCCAATGCGACCAGCGAATTGGCGAAGCGGTTGTCGCCGGGCCGCTCGCCGCCGAAGTAGTCGGGACTCGCCGAGCCTGTCGGTATGAATACGAGTCCGCTGCCGGCGTCGACAGCGAACGTGGACCAAGCGTTCGCCGCACCGGCTCTCACTCCTGCGCCAGCATTGCGGGGGAGAACTCCGGCAGGAGGGTTCGACGACGCGGTATCCGGCAGCGGATCCCAACTCCATAGCAAGGCTCCGGTTCGTGCATCGAAGGCGCGAACGGTTCCCTTCTCTACGTCGACGGCGCGGTTATCTCCGATGGACGACCCCACGATCACGACGTCGCGATAGATGGCGGGCGGGGAGGTCACGACGTAGTCGCCGCGCTCGCGAATGCGGATGCCGATCGTCAGGTCGAGGGCGCCGTCGGTGCCGAAGTCTTTGCACGGCTGCCCGTTGCGGCCATCGATGGCGATCAAGCGCGCATCCAGCGTTCCGATGAAAATGCGATGACTGCATGCGGTCGTAGCTTCGGCGGCTGAATCGAACCACGATGCGACGCCCCGAGAGGTTGCTTCGGTGTAGCGCACGCTGCGTGCGATGTGCGGGTCGTAGCGCCATTGCTCGGTTCCTTTGGCAGGATCCAGCGCGATGACGATATCGGTCGGCGTGCTCAGGTACAGGGTGCCCGAGGCTAGGATGGGCGTGGTCTCGAAGGCCAGTTTCTCCGCTCGTGCGAAGCTCACGCCGAGTTCGCCGGTGCGATAGGTCCAGGCGACCTTCAGCCGGTCGACATTACTGCGATCGATCTGGGCGATATCGGCAAAACGATTGCCGCCTGCGTCGCCGCCGTAGGCAGTCCAGTCGCTGTCGTCCGCACCTGCCTGCCGTCCTGGCGGGGCTGACAGGGCGGGCGCGGTGGTGAACAATGCCAGGCCGACCATGGCGAGGAGCCGATGAGAATAGCCAAACCCCTGCTGCTGGTTACGACGCCCGTCGGGGTGGCGTTCGGTCTGTATGAAGCGCATCGGCTGGCGGGTGGACTAGTTTTTTTGATGGCGGCGATGGTTGCTGTCATCGGCGTCGCCATGGCGTCGGTAGTGCTTACGATCCGGCGCGAGCGTAACGCGGAGCGCGACAAAGAGAAACGCGATAATCAGTTTCGGGGCTAGTTCTGCGCTAGAAAGTTTCTTAATGCCGCCGCCGTCGCGCCGTCCGCCGGAAAAAAGGCTTCCACCGCCAGTTCGGACAACGTGATGTCCGTCGGCGTGCCGAACACCGTGGTGGTGCTGATGAAGTTGAGCAGGCCCAGCGGCGAACGCAGCTGCAGGGGAATGGCGATCTGCGCCGCGACGGCATCGACTTTTTCCGCCGTGGCGGAATAGCTGCGTAGTTCCTCGATCAGCGCCATCAGTTCGGGATCGCCATTGATGTCGACCTGGCGCCGTAGTCTTGCAAGCAAATGTGCGCGCCACTGCGGGAGGTTCACGATCATCGGCGCGATCCCGCGCGGATGCAGGCTGAGTCGCAGCACATTGATC
>Ga0157380_10001387_pt1 | contig 15804 bp, 18 predicted proteins | sample S35metaG_FD_119757 | JGI IMG/M metagenome (GOLD analysis project Ga0157380, IMG submission 119757) | Switchgrass rhizosphere microbial communities from Kellogg Biological Station, Michigan, USA - S3-5 metaG | ecosystem: Host-associated > Plants > Roots > Rhizosphere > Soil | place: USA... | reverse complement strand
CGGTGCCGTTCGACGACTCGTCGCGGACCGGCCATGCGTGACTGGAGCCGCGAGGCATGGCCGGAGAGTCTGACGATCTCGACAAACTGTTCGAGTCCGTCGCCGACGGGGAGTCGGTCGATTGGGACGCGCTCGAACGGGAAGCTCCTGACGAAGAAACACGTGCGCTGATCCATCAGCTTCGGCTGATTGCGGAAGTGGCGGAGGTGCATCGATCGCAAGTCGACGAGGTCGGTCTCAGCGAGGATGTTGCGCTCACTGGGCCGCCAGCGGGGGCTGGCGGCCTGCCAATTCAGCCTTCGGGTGGACGACGGATCTGGCCCGATCTCAGCACCACTCCGGGAGGCGCTCGACCCCCGGGAAGCGTTCCGGCGGGATCACCACCTGCGCCGAACTACGGCGTGTGGGGCCATCTGCTCCTGGTGCGCAAGATTGGTGAGGGTTCGTACGGTGAAGTCTTTCACGCGCACGACACGTGGCTCGACCACCCCGTTGCCCTGAAGCTTCTCAAGCCCGAAGCGGAGAGCCGCGTTCAGCCATCCGACCTTCTGCACGAGGCTCGCCGACTAGCGCGCGTGCGCCACGACAACGTCGTCAGAGTCCACGGGGCAGACCGTCACAACGGGCGCGTCGGTTTCTGGATGGATTTCATCGACGGCGAAACCCTGGCCGCGCGTGTGGCCAAAGGGAGGATGAGTGCCGGTGAAGCGGCCAGCGTCGGACAGGAGGTATGCCGGGCGCTCGCCGCAGTGCATCGCGCCAGCATCATCCATCGCGATGTGAAGGCGCAGAACGTCATGCGCGCACACGATGGTGGCGGCATCATCCTCATGGATTTCGGCGCAGGCGAGTTTCTCGGAGACGAGACGAGAAATCCTCAAGGCACTCCGTTGTACATGGCGCCGGAGCTCTTTGAGAGTGCTGTTGCGAGCGTCAGGACCGATATCTACGCTGCCGGCGTGCTGCTGTTTCACTTGGCAACCAACGCTTTTCCAGTGGTCGGCGGATCGATGCAGGAGTTGCGCGCCGCACACGCTCGTGGCGACAGGCGGCGTCTACGTGACGAGCGTCCCGATCTCCCCGATTCGTTCATCACGATCGTGGAGCGCGCAATCGATCCTGACCCGATGCGGCGTTACGCGACGGCTGGCGATATGGAGGCGAAGCTCTCTGGCGAGCCTTCCACTCGCCCGGTTCCTGCGCCAATCCCTATCCTTCCAGTACGCCCGCGCCCGACTATCCTCGACTACTTGAAGCGGGCTGCGATTGCAGCAGCCTCGCTCGTGGGACTGACCGCTGTCTTCGGGTTCATCGGTGCCCGTGGCTTCGACATCTTCCTGCGTGTCGATCCTGACTTCGCTCTTGGCCCTCGAGCGATTGTCTACGTTGGTATCCAAGCGATGATCGCGTTCATCGCCTATGGGATTTTCGGTGCCGCCTTACTCGGCGGGTTTGCCGGTCTTCGTCTGATGGTGCGACCCTTCTCGAGACTGTGGGATCGATTCGTCGCCTTCGCGAACGCGTGGGATCCGATGGCAACAGCTGCTGCCATCGTTCTGGCGGGCGTCACAGCATGGATCGTCGTGAACACCGTTGTGTTCGCGGACTACTTTGGAGCCCTGTACGCGGTCATGGATGACCCCACAACGTCCAGGAATCTGTCGATCTTGGGAACGGCGGGACATAGTACGCATCTGAATCATTTCTATCTGTCGTTCTATTCGAGTATGTTGCTCGTCCTGGCGGCCTGGCGCTGGTTCCCGGCCCTCGAGCGCCGGGCGACGTCGACAGGCGTAGTGCGGGCCTTGAGATGGGCTGCTGTTGCTGTTGCATTTACCTTTCTCGCGTGGACGGTACTCCCAAGACGCATCGTCTGGGATCGATTTCCCGTAGTCGAGTTCGATAACCGATCCGGGCTCGTTATTGGTACAGCGGGCGAGGAGGTCCTTGTGTACACCCCCGATGAACCGGGGCGACCTCGCTACCGGGTGCGTCAAAACGCCCCGGGTCTACAGAGAACCGCGGATACGCGGCTAGTCTTCGACGGCGAACGAGCAAGTCGATAAACGGAAAATGCTTTTACGCGAGTGGAGGCTTCGATGAGACGGCGGCTCTGGATAGGAGCGTTGGTATTTGCCGCGTTGTTGGTATTTCCGCGAACAGGAAGCGCTGGGATCGGAGAGGTAATCCTGGAGTTGAGCGGTCCTCAGTTCGTAGGCGGTGGCCTCGAGTGCAAGTTTACGCTTCAGGGGATTCTCGAGCAGTGTTATGCGGTCGTGCCCGGAGTAGCGCGCGAAGGCTCTATCGCGAAAGTCAGACGAGTGCGCTTATCGATTGAGGGAACGGGCTTCGTCTCGACCGGGAAGAACTCGAACGGGGTGGACTACGAGTTTGGCCACATCTGGATGTTGTCATTCGACCCGATGCTCGAATATGTCAGTTTGGAACGCCCGCCGCTGACCATCTACCATGGATTCTTGGGGGCGTCCTACAACCTTTTCTTTGGCAAGGACTTCGATGCTTTCGCGAACGTCGCGCTGAAGCTGCGGCCGATCGGCGTTCGCATCAAGGGCGTCGCCTTCGAATACAACATTCGACTCTATCCAAATCGATTCACGCCTGAACAGTTCGGAAAGACGTCCGTGACGCCTTCGACGACGACCACGACCGAAGCCGTCCACTCATTTAGTTTCTTGATCCCAATTGGCAAGAAGAAGTCATAGCACCCCTTGAATCAGGTGCCGGTGTCTAGCGGAACGTTTCGACTATCCGGCCCCCCAGGAACCGTCGTTCAGTCTCCTGACTCGTAAGCGCCAGGGCCCGCTCATAGGCGGCCCTGGCCTCTTCGGTTCTTCCCAGCCTTCGTAACAGCTCACCACGAGCCGAGTGTGCGAACTGATAGTCGGCCAGCTCACCGCGCGCGAGGATGGCGTCGATGAGCGCAAGACCCGCCGCAGGACCATCACGCATCGCCACTGCCGCGGCGCGATTGAGTTCGATCACAGGCGAGCGATCGGCTCTGACCAGCACGTCGTAGATGCCGACGATCTGTGGCCAGTCGGTCGCATCCGCTGTCGGCGCTTCCGCATGGACGGCAGCTATGGCGGCCTGAAGCGAGTACGGCCCGAATCGCTGCGACAGCAGCGCACGCTCGACGAGCGCAAGGCCCTCGGCGATCAGTTCACGATTCCAGCGCGATCGATCCTGGTCCGACAACAGCACCAGCTCGCCATCCTCGGTCGTGCGCGCCGCCCGTCGCGACTCCTGCAGCAGCATCAGCGCCAGCAGGCCGATGACTTCAGCCTCCGGCAACAACTCCGCAAGCAGTCGCCCGAGGCGGATCGCTTCAGCCGACAGGTCATGGCGGGTGAGCGACGAACCTGACGAAGCGGAATACCCCTCGTTGAACACGAGATACACGACGTGGAGCACCGCGTCGAGGCGGCGGGGAAGTTCATCGCGCGCGGGGACCTGATACGGGATGCCAGCGTCACGAATCTTCCCTTTGGCGCGGACGATGCGCTGCGCCACGGTGCGCGGAGCTGTGAGATACGCGTGCGCGATCTCTTCCGTCGTCAGGCCGCAGACTTCGCGCAGCGTGAGGGCGACCTGGGCATCCGGTGGAAGCGCAGGATGGCAACAGGTGAAAACGAGGCGGAGACGATCGTCCTCGAGCGGCTGATCGTCCAGCGAGATCGGGTCAACCGACGTTTCGAGTCGAGTCGCCAGTTCTGCGACCGATGCGTCGAAGCGCGCGCGCCTGCGGAGGACGTCGATCGCCTTGAAGCGACCGGTCGAGACCAGCCACGCGAACGGATTGGCAGGCAACCCGTCGCGCGGCCAGCGCTCGACGGCGGCCGCGAACGCCTCGTGCAGCGCCTCTTCGGCGAGGTCGAAGTCGCCGACGAGGCGGATGAGTGTGGCCAGCACACGACGCGAGTCCGAGCGGTAGAGCGCCTCGATCGAGCTCGCAATCGAGGGCTCCGTCAGCTGAATACCTCGACGGGCCGCACCTCGATGCTGCCGTGACGGGCCGACGGAATCCTGGACGCCACCTGCAACGCGTCGTTGAGGTCGCGCGCCTCGATCATGTAGAAGCCACCCAGCTGCTCCTTGGTCTCGGCAAACGGGCCGTCGGTGGTCGACATCTTGCCGTTGCGCATCCGAACGGTGGTCGCCGTGTTGACCGGCTTGAGCGCTTCGCCGGCGACGTAATGACCGCTCTTCTTTATCCCCTCAGTGAAGGCGAAGTACTCGCCCATGAACGCGTTGGCGTCCGCCTCGGACATGTTCGCCATCTTGGCTTCTTCATCGTAAATCAGGCACAGATACTTCATTTTCGCTCCTCCAAATGGGCGCCCCTTCCGCCCTCTCACTTCCTAGTCGCTCGGACCTGCCCAATTTCGACAACCGTTCGACAATCGATCGCAAAGACCTGGATCGTGTAGATTCACAGGCGATTCGGGGAATCTCCATGACAAGAGTCGTCGTACTGGGTTTCTGTGCTGCCGTGTTCCTCGTCCAGGCGTCATGGTCTGTTTACACACAGACCGCCAAGCCGCCAGGACCACTCAAGACCGAACGGGTCAAAGGTGATCTGTACATGGTCTCGGGCGAAGGAGGCAACGTCGCGCTGTATACGACATCAGAGGGCGTCGTGCTGGTGGACGACATGTTCGACCGCAACCATGCCGACATCCTGGCCCAGATCAAGTCGGTGACCAGCCAGCCGCTGCGCTACGTGATCAACACGCATCAACACGACGATCACGCCGGCGGCGACTTCAAGATGCTGCCGATCGCCGAGGTCATTGCGCACAAGAACGTCCGCGCCAATCTCTCCGACATCAAGCAGCCATACTACGAGGACACGCCGGGCACGCCGATCGGGTTGCCGCGCATCACGTTCTCGAATGAGCTCGCGGTTCACGTCGGTGGCAAGGAGGTCAGCGCCCACTACTTCGGTCGCGGCCACACGAGCGGCGACGCGGTGATCTATTTTCCCGAGTTGAAAGTGATTCACACCGGCGATCTCTTCCTCGCTATTCGCGGGGGCGGGCGCGGAGCGGCGCCCGCACGTCCGCGCCCACCTGGCGTCCCAGCCTATGTTGACTACGCGCAGGGCGGCAGCTTCCTCGACTGGTCGAAGACGATGGACGGGATGTTGAAGCTGGACTTCGACACCGTCATCCCTGGACATGGCCCGGTTTCTACTCGTGCGGACGTCGTCAAATTCAAGTCCGACCTGGAGACGATGCGCACGCGGCTGATTGGACTGATCAAAGAAGGGAAGTCGAAGTCCGAGCTTGCGAAGATCCTCGAGGACGACTACGGCTGGCGATCGACAGGATGCCCTCCGAGTCCACCCACACCCGGGTGTCTGCAGTACCAGCAGCTGGACTCGTTGATCAAGGAGCTCGGACGATGAGATCGGCGGCGTGGGCGCTGGTTCTCGCGCTTGCCGCAGCGGCGCCGGTCGGCGCGCAGCAGGCGGCCTTGACGTCGCAGGACTACCTCGACATCCAGCAACTGGTCTCGAAGTATGCGTATGCGATCGACGAGTGCACGAACAAGGGCTACGACTACGCCGATCTCTACCTGCCGGACGGCGCGTTCCTGACATCGCGCAATGGAACGATTCTCAATCGCTTCGAGGGCCGCGAACGGCTTGCCGAGGCCGCCCGCGGCGGGATGCCAGACTGCAAAGGCGTGCCGTGGGCAGGTATCGTGCACATGCTGGTGAATCACGTCATCGAGCCGGCACCCGGCGGTGCGATTGGAAAGGTCTACCTCATTGCCATCGGGTTGGATGGCGATCCGGGTAAGGTCGAAGCGCAAGGTCGATACGAGGATGTGTACGTGAAGACGCCGAACGGATGGCGCTTCAAGTCGCGGACTCACGTGCTCGCTCCCAATCAGCAAGAGGTCTCGCGTGGCTCACGTCCGGCTCCGGCGAAATAGCGATCGTGGTTACTGACAGCCCTCAGCTCGTCATGAGCTTCGAGATAAACGCTGGCGGCCGATTTCCAAGCGAAATGCCAGACACATCTCCGACAATATCGAACGTGTCGCGGACGGCTGACGCCTTCCACGTGACGTTCGACGCCATCGTCATAGGCGACCGACAAGTGCGTATTCGCGAGATTGAGCGCGTGAAGGCAGGAGAGACACTCGCCTCGCATCTCACCGTTCATGGATCTGATGGTCAACAACTCGTTGACGAAGCAGGCCGCAGCCTTGCGGCGGCTGTGTTGATGGCGAGGTGGGCGTCGGTGCTGAAGGGCAATCTAGGCTCGCGACACCTGACGTTCGTGAGCAGGTGTCACTATCAGGATTCCGCTGGAACACACTACGAATCTGAGTCGCTGATTTCCTGGGAACCGCAGTGGATACGAGCGAGACAGGTCGTGTAAAGAAAACTTGACACCCGTTTCTCTGTCTGCGATATTGCGTGTCAAGAATATTTGACACGTCACTCAGCGGAGAGAGAAGAGATGGAGATGTCGTTCCGAGAGAAGAGCGCCTGGATCTCGCTGATCCTGATCCTGCTGGTATTCGGCCCCTACTTCTGGCTCGTCGGTCGAACGTTCGCTGGGATTGGCCACGTCCACGCTGGAACGCAGTTCGCTCTCATCACCCTCTTCGTCGTCCTCGAGATCGTCGTGCACATCGCGATTGCCGTCCAGTCGCCGCGCGACGCGCGTGCGCCGAAAGACGAGCGCGAGATCCTCATCGATCTCATGGCGACGCGCACGGCGTTTTACGTGCTCTTCGGGGGCGCGCTCTTCTCGATCTTCACGATGCACTTCCAGCTTAACGTCTGGCAACTCTCGCAGATGGTGCTCCTCTCCATCGTGGTGGCCGAGGTCGTGAAGTTCGGCCGGCAGATCGTTCTCTTCCGCCGAGGCTTTTGACATGGGCGGATGTGCGGTCCGGAACACGATTCGCGATTTGCGCTTCAACCATGGAGAGATGACGCAGCAGGAGCTCGCCGATCGGATCGGTGTGACACGGCAGACCGTCAACGCCATCGAGCTCGGCAAGTACTCGCCCTCGCTCGAGGTCGCCTTTCAAATCGCGGCCGTGTTCAAGGTACCGCTGGATCAGGTGTTTCAATACGAGAGAGCGAAGAGGTAGGGCGATGATGGACTTCTTCAAGTACGACTTCGACTACTCCTGGCCGTGGATTTACGGACACCTGATCGCCGCCGTCGCCTTTGGCGGATTGGCCGCCATCGCGTACTGGCTGAACTGGACTCGCCTCGCCATCGTGGCGGGCGTGCTTTCGGTGTGGGGATTGTGCGGGGCGTACATCATGAACGGTCCGCTTCGCTTCACCCGTCCGGTTGCGCTGCCTACGGAACGATTCCTTCCGTCCGGATCTGGACGAGTGCTCGACGCCGGCGCGGGCTCGGGGCGCTCGACCGTGATGGTCCTGCTCTCGCGACCTGGGGCGAACGTCGTCGCTCTCGATCGATTCACCGGCTACTACGGCATCGCCGACAACTCACCCGATCGACTGCGCGCGAATGCGCGGGCTGCTGGCGCCGAAGCCCGTGTCGAGGTCAAGGTCGGTGATATGCGCGAGATGCCGTTCGAGGATGCCTCATTCGACGGAGTGGTGAGCGTTGCGGCGATCGATCACCTGAATCGAGAAGGGGTGGAGAAGACGTTGGCCGAAGTGACCCGGGTGCTGCGGCCGGATGGCCAGTTCCTGCTGATGGTCGTCCACCCCGACATCTGGACGAAGGTCGCCTTTCCGTTCCTGCATGGGCACGGATACTTCGGGGCCCAGGCGTTTCCCGATCGCTGGCGTTCGCACCTCTCAGACGCGGGGCTGACCGTGGTCGAGGAAGGCACGCAACCGGCGGCCATGTACTTCCTGACACAGAAGGGAGACGTCAATCGTCACGGCAGCGCGAAGACGTACACCGCGCCACCTTCAGGCACCTCCGGATACTGACCGGGGAATAGTCGATTCAATCCGTTGTTCATGCCGCGCGGATCGCCGCCCCATCCACTGTGCACGGCCAGGTACTGCTTGCCGTCGACCGAGAATGTCGAGGGCGGAGCGACGATGCCGGAGGTGGTCTCGAATTCCCAGAGCAGCGTGCCGTTCGCGGCGTCGAAGGCGTGAATCTTTCGATCGTTGGTGCCGCCGCTGAACACGACGCCGCCGGCGGTCGCGAGCATCGAGCCCCACGTCGGACTGGTGGGGTAGGGATGCGTCCAGACCTTCTGTCCTGTGTCCACGTTCCACGCCTGGACCTCGCCGATGTGATCGACGCCAGGCGCCGTGAACTGACCTCCTGACTGCGACCCGGCAAACGAGCGACCCTTCTGATACTTGACCTGCACACCAGTGAGGATGCCGCACAGGCCGTTGTTCGCCGGGATATAGATCATGCGTGTCTGCGGGCTGAACGCGATTGGCGGCCAGTTCTTGCCACCGTGGGGACCGGGACAGAAGTCGGCGCGCTTACCGGTGCCGGGTTTGCGAGCGGGATCCACGTCTGGACGTCCTGTCACGGGGTCGAGACTGCGGAAGACCGTCTGCGTGACGAAAGGGTTACCTTCGACGAAACGAATCGGTCCGTTGCCGCGCTCGAGGAACCAGAGGTATCCGTCACGCGCAACGTTGACGAGTCCGTTGACCGTGCGTCCGTTCCGCTGATAGTCGATGAGAAGCGGCGGTGACACTTCATCCCAGTCCCACGACTCGTTCGGGTTGTACTGAAAGTGTCCCTTGATCTGTCCCGTCGCGACGTCGATCGCGATCGTCGATGCGACGTAGAGGTTGTCGCCCGAACGCTGATCGCCCATCCAGGGACCGCCGTTGCCAGTTCCCCAATAGGCGATGTTGGTGTCGGGATCGTAGTTACCCGTCACCCACACTGGCGCGCCGCCCGTCTTCCACTGATCGCCTTTCGGCCACGTCTCGCTGCCAGGCTCGCCCGGGGCAGGGACGGTGAATGTGCGCCACAACTCTTTGCCGCTGCTGGGATCGAAGGCCGCGACGAAGCCGCGCACGCCGAACTCGCCGCCGGATGCGCCCACCATCACCTTGCCGCCGGCAACAAGTGGCGCGAGCGTGATGTAGTACGCCGACTTGTTGTCGGCGACGGTCTTCGTCCACACCTCTTTCCCGGTGCGCGCGTCGAGCGCCACGAGCACCGCTTCCGCGGCGGCGTAGAACACCTTGTCGCCCAACAAGGAGACGCCACGATTCGTGTCGTGCAGCACGAAGACGTCCTTGGGACGCGGGCGGCGATATCTCCACAGCATCTCGCCGGTCACGGCATTGAGCGCCATGACCTGGTTGTTCGGTGTGGACACAAACATGACTCCGCCGTTCACGACCGGCGCGGCCTCATGAACCTTGGGCTCGTCGGTCGGAACCCGCCAGACCTGTTGCAGGCGGCCGACGTTGTCCCTGTTGATCTCCGCGAGTGGGCTGAAGCCCCAGCCGTCGTACGTCCCGCGAATCATCAGCCAGTTCTGCTCCTCGGGCTTGAGCAGACGCTCGGCGGTAACCGGTTGATAGTCACGGAGCGCCGCCGGCACCGCTGCTGCTGGAGCCGCGCCACGCTGAGCAACGAGAGGCGACGCGAGGATCGCCGCCGCGACAACACCGAGGCCGATTCGAACGGAGTGATGGAGACGGGACATGGATCTATCCTTCGGGCTCCTGCGAGAGGACGTGCAGTGTGGGGGCGACCTTGACGAACGCGTCCACGACGGCCGGGTCGAAATGCGTGCCCCGCGACTGGACGATGTGGGCGACGGCCGCTTCGTTCGACATCGGCGTCTGATACAACTTGCGCGTGATGATCGCGTCGTAGACATCGACGACTGCCATCACACGTCCCGGGATCGGAATCGCCTCGCCGCGAAGGCCTTGCGGATAGCCAGAGCCGTCCCACCACTCGTGGTGCGTGTAGACGATATCCTTCGCGACTGAGAGCGCCACATCGTCGCGAACGCCAGCCGCGTGCTCGGCGTTCTCGAGCACGTCGCGGCCGTACCGCGGGTGGTGACGCATCTCCTGCAGTTCCTCCGGCGTCAGGTGCCCGGGTTTATTCAGCACGCGATCCGGCACGCCGACCTTGCCGATGTCGTGCAGCGGCGCAAGGCTGGCCAGGAGCTCAACGCGCTCGGGCGTCAGGTAGTTCTTGAACTTGGGATGCTTGGCCAATTCCTCGGCAATCACCCGGGTGTACTTCTGCGTGCGCTTGGAATGCTTGCCCGTTTCGAGATCGCGAATGCCGGTGAGCGAGAGCAGCGTCTGCACCATCAATCGATGCGACTTCGCCTGCTCCACGCCCGCGACATCGGCCCGACGACGCTCGACGCCGAAGCCGGCGATTGTCATGGCGGCCATGCTCGCGAGGATGCTCATTGACGGATAGAGCGGCGAGAAGTACGCGCCATCGGTGGCAAGCAGCGAGCGCGATCCAGTCCAGGCGGCGACGAGGAACGACAGCGACACGATGGCGCCCCAGATCAGGCCGAATCGCGCGACGACGAGAGCGATGATCGTGCCGAGGCCAATCACCACCTGTGTTTCGAGTGTGACGCCGTGCTCCGGCCGATACATGAAGTCACGCTGAATCAGGTTGTCGGCGACCGTCGCCTGTACCTCGACGCCGACGAAGAGCGTATCGAGCGGTGTGGCGACGACCTCGCGCGTACCGAGCGCGGTCGTCCCCACAAAGACGATGCGGTCCTTGAACTCGTCTGGATCGACCAGCCCGTTCAGCACGTCGGCCGCTGAGACGTACGGGAACGATCGCTTCGCGCCTCGGTACCGCAGTAACAGGTTGCTCTTGCCGTCGAGGGGCACTTCCTGTCCTTCGAGTCCGAGCGTGGCCGTGTTGACGTTGGCGATGCGCAGTACCAGGTTGTGCCAATCGGCGGCAGAGCGGACCGCGGCCAAAGACAGCGCAGGGTACACGCGATCGCCATACTGCATGAGCAGTGGCGCCCGGCGCAGGATGCCGTCCGGATCTGGAGCGGCGTTGAGGAACCCCGACGATTGTGCCGCGGAGGTCAACGTCTGGATATTGCAGACGGCACTTGTCGCCCGAAAGAACGGATCGTCTGTCTGAACGCCGGCGCCGCGAATAATCGGCAGACTCAGCGCGTGCTGGACGCAGGGCTTGGGTGCTTCGGCTGTCTGCTCGAACAGCAGGCCATAGCCGAGGATTGCACGGCCCTTGCGAAGGCTGTCCGACAGGACGGCGTCAGGCGATCGTCCGACCCCGTCGTAGCGATCGCTCTCGGGGAACATGATGTCGAGCGCGACGGCCGCCGCACCGCGATCCCGCAGGCCGTCGATGAGACGGCTGATGACGTCTCGACGCCACGGCCATTGGCCCATGCTCGTGAGGCTTTTTTCGTCGACATCGACGATGACGACCTTGCCGCTGGGCTGACGCGTAGGTGTCCAGCGAACCAGGCGGTCGTACACCGCGTACTCGACGTTGGCGAGGGCGGCGGGTCGTGTTAGAGACAGCACGGCCGCGACCAGCGTGGGGACGAGGCCGCAGAGGAGGAGGATTCTGCGATAGCGAGGGGTCATCGAACCGTGATTTCGACGCGGCGATTCCTTGGCTCCGGCACATCGTCCGCGGTCGGGACGAGCAACGTTGCCTCACCGTGTGACGTCACGTTGATCGCCGAGCCGTCCAGGCCCGCTTCGATGAGGCGCATGCGAACGACGTTGGCTCTCCTCAAACCTAGTCCAATGTTGGCAGTCGCCGCCCCTCGTGTATCGGTGTGCCCGATGACGGTGACTTGCGGCGATGGATATCCCTTCACGGCGTTCTGCACGTCGTCCAGGAGTTTTCGGCTTTCCGTCGTGAGCTCGTCCGAGTCGAATTCGAAGTACAGGGTGAAATGGGCCGGGGCAGGCGGCTGAACCGCCAGGGCGGCGCCAAACAGGCGCTTCACATCGGCCTCGCTCATTTCTTTCGGCTGGGCCGGGGCCTCGCCTTGTTCGACGGTTGTCGAAGCACGGGCAGTCTCGAGCTCGACGCTGCCAGATGGATTGGAAACGGTTGCGCGGCCCACGGAGCCGTCGGATTCAGAGAGGAGGACGACGGTGGTTTGCCCTTTGCGCTGTGGAGTTTGTGACCGGACGGGGCCGCAGGCCAGTTGAAGGCCTGCGGCCGCCGCTACCAGTACGAGAACTCGACGCGCGAAGGTCATTCGGGTACGACTTGGACTGCCAGCGTAGTTCCTCTGACGCCCACGATGGCGGACGGCGTTTCCAGCCGGACGGAGTCGGGCGCGAGCTTGGCGATTTGGCCGGACACGTACACGGCAATTCCTCGCAGGAAGTTCATCGCAAGACCGACCGAGCTTTGTGCCGGGGCGTACCGGAACGTGCTCAGACGAACTTCGCTGCTCGGACCCAGCGACAGCCTGGTGTCGTCATCGAGCGTGACACCGATACTGCCGTCCTCGCCGGTGCGCAGACTATCCGACTCGAAGACGGACTGACCGACTTCGGCGCGGATCGTCCCCCCAGACCGGACGATGAAGGCGGATCCGGAGACCACCTTGACGCGTCCAGCGGGAGATGCCTGCTGAGCAAACGCCGGCGCAGCCAACGTCACGAGTGCGATGGCGGCGATCCAGTGTTGGGCCTTCATTTGACGCTCCATACCTTAGGGGCAGAACTCTACTGTGCCAGAGACCGCGGCTCAGGACAAGCGAAGCGTAGGGCATTTAGACGTGTATTTGGTGCCCGATCAATATTGAATTCGGGTCACCGAATCTGTAAGGAATTGGTCGGCAGACGCGGGCAATTCATTGGCCTGCGCAGTCAGTGCCTTGCCGCTCGCGGGGGGCACTCGCAGAGCGCGCGGCGCGCGCGTTCAGAGATGCCGGGGCGTCCGTTCAGCGACTTTGAACCGTGGGACCGGCGCGTCACGCCACAGATAGACATCTCCAATCTGACTGAGGAACCCTTCAGCCAGCAACATCTCAAGCGCTCGCGTACAGTGGCTTTTTTCGAGGGACCAGCGGCTCTGTGCCTGGGGCAGCGTAACAACCATGCCGGGGTGATCCTGAAACTCACGGCGGATTCTGGCAAGGAGGCGAGCGGTCGACATACTGATTCCGGTCTCCACGCGGCCGATGCTCGCGGAGCCGGGCATGGCATAGCGCGGAGGTCTCGTGAGCAAAAACCCATCCATGCAGGAGTGCGCATCTCTTTGGTGAGTGCCGCGAAACGTGCACGTGGAGGAGTAATTGCTGCGAACGAGCCCCGGTGGATACGCCAGTCCGGTTGCTCGTCGTCGATCTCGACGCCCGTCACGTCACTGTGACGGCTGACCTCGCCGAAGAGGAAGGCATCGACGTGCGTACGGCGGTCGACGCAACTGGCGCGATTGATCAGTGTCATCTCGAGTATCTCGATCTCGTGATGATCAACGCGGGCTTCGACGGTGAATCAGGTGTCAGCCTCCTCGAGGCCATCCGGACGTTGCGGCCAACGGTTCGCGCCGTCCTGATCAATGGCGCGCACGTCCCCATCCGTCAGATGCTTCGCGATCTGCGCAACGAGCCACGTCACGTCCTCTATTTCGACGAGTTCCAACACAACGAGTCTCCCTCGTTCGTTCTGCCCGTCAGCGCGTAATCCGCTCCTATCTATAAGCCAACGCAGCTTCCGGCTCTATCTGTGAGTCACCGTAGCGTCCGGCTTTATCTGTGAGCAAACGTAGCGTCCGGCTTTAGCCGGACTCCGGTGCACTCAGATAGAATGCGGCGGCCCTTGGTGGGGCTGACGAGGTAACGGGATGGGTGGTCAGCGGGTCGATCTGAAGTCCGACGGCGGCGTTCTGGATCTTCATGTGTTCACACCGGAGAGCGGCGCCGGACCCTGGCCCGCTGTCGTGCTCTACATGGACGCATTCGGTATCCGTCCCGAGTTGGCCGGCATGGCCCAACGCTTGGCGTCGAACGGCTACGCTGTCGCGCTTCCAAACCTCTACTACCGGACGCCCTTCGCACCGTTCGCACCTGATGTCGTGGCGACCGAAGGCCCCGAACGGGAGCGGTTCAAGGGAATGATCGCGTCGATCAATCACGCGATGGTGATGCGCGATACGCGGCTCGTCGTCGTGTGGCTCGACGACCAGACGTCGGTGAAGAAGGGCGGGTTAGCCGCACTGGGTTATTGCATGGGGGGAGGCTATGCTCTGACTGCGGCGGGAACGTTCCCCGATCGCGTCGTCGTTGCTGCCTCGTTCCATGGGGGATCGCTCGCGACGGACAAGCCGGATAGCCCGCATCGGCTCGCGCCGCAGATGCGCGCGCGCGTCTATGTCGGTGCCGCGGAGATCGACGCGAGCTTTCCATCCGAGCAGCAGGTTCGACTTGGGCAGGCGCTCAGGGAGGCGGGCGTTCGGCACACGATCGAGGTATATCAAAAGGCCAGGCACGGCTTCGCCATGAACGGTCACATCGTCTACGATCACGATGCCGCAGAATTGCATTGGCAGCGGTTAACGGACTTGTGGAACGAAACGTTTTCAGGGCGGGCCTAAAGGCCCGCCCCTACCGCAGTGGTTATCGTTGCGGCGGGCCTTCAGGCGCGCCCCTACCGCAGCGGTTATCGTAACGGCGGGCCTTCAAGCCCGTCCCCCGCAGCGGTTATCGTAGCGGCGGGCCTTCAGGCCCGCCGGATCAATCGCCAACAGTTTGGTAGCGGCGAGTCTTCAGACTCGCCGACGTGTGGATCGACAGGAGGCTTCATGAAACGCGGACTGGCAGTGGCAGTGAGCACGATGGCAATACTGGCGGCAGCGGCAAGCGCGCAGGCACAAGGCCGGGGAGGCGCTCCCGCGTGCACGACGGTGCAATGCGATGTGCTCGGAGACTGGGGGCGGGGCTACGCGTTGCTCATCGGTGTTGCCGAGGCGATGCCGGAAGACAAGTTCGGGTTCAAGCCCACGCCGGCACAGGAAAGCTTCGCGCAGCGTCTGATGCACGTCGCCGGCATCGACCTGAAGTTGGTCAGCACGCTCGGCGGCAAGACAGCACCGCCGAATGTCAACATGCAGGCGACCTCGAAGGCCGACGTCGTGGCCGCGCTCCGGCAGGTGAATGATTTCGGCGCCGCGGTGCTGAAGGAGTTCAACGACCAGCAACTCTCCGAGCGGATTGCGTCGCTGCCGTTTCTGGGCCCGACCGCAAGCCGGCTGCGCGTGATCTACTTCTCGATGACGCACAGCCAGGACATCTACGGCCAGCTCGTAGTCTATTTGCGACTCAACGGAATCACGCCGCCTGCCAGCAACAGGCCGTAGGGATTGTCAGCTCCAGGCGGGTCGCCATCATAGCGGACCCGTTCCAGAAAGAGGCCGGAGGCTGGTGCCGTCAACCGAGCAGGCAACTCTGAGTCCGTCGACAGCATCGCCACGGCCTCGTCTGCCGTCAGCCCCCCACGGCCGACTTCGACGATGACGCCGACAAGGCGTCGGACCATCTTCCAGATGAAGTGAGATCCTTCGACGCGAAAGAACACGATCGCGCCCATCTCCTGAATCTCAAGACCAGTCAGGCTGACGGTCGTTGATTTGTGATCCGGGTCGTCGTCGGAGAACGAGCGAAAGTCGTGAAAGCCGACGAGCCGCTGCGCGACCGCGCGCATCCGGGTGAGATCGAGATCGTCCTTCACCCACCACACGAACGGCTTGGCGAACGCCATCCTGCGGCGCGCGACCTGGTAGACGTAGCAGCGGCTGCGCGCGCTGTGGCGCGCGTGAAAGGTGTGCCGCACTTTCTGAATCT
>Ga0157380_10001386_pt1 | contig 15814 bp, 11 predicted proteins | sample S35metaG_FD_119757 | JGI IMG/M metagenome (GOLD analysis project Ga0157380, IMG submission 119757) | Switchgrass rhizosphere microbial communities from Kellogg Biological Station, Michigan, USA - S3-5 metaG | ecosystem: Host-associated > Plants > Roots > Rhizosphere > Soil | place: USA... | reverse complement strand
CTAGTGGCTAATTCACCAAAGTGGATTCACTCCTTCGCGTACAGAATGTCCGGAGCCAAAGAGTACTACACGAGGGACAATTATCAGGACACGCTACGGCAAAACATTTTCATTCACCACGATTTGATTTACGGCATTCCGTTGGCAGACCAAAGCGCGGACTTCGTTTACTCATCTCACTTTCTCGAACATCTCGATCGGAGCGTGGGGAGAAGGTTATTGGAGGAGTGTTTGCGGGTGCTAAAGCCTGGAGGCGTTTTGCGGATCGCGGTACCCGACCTCGAATGTGGCTGGGAGTTGTACAAGCTTGGCGAGAAAGAAAGGATGATTCACGATTTCTTTTTTGCTGAGGAGATGACCGGATTCGGACAGCACCGTTACGCGTATGACTACGAGATGCTTCACGGCGCTTTAGCGGAAATCGGTTTTGCAAAAATTCGGCGCGCCGTTTTCCAAGAAGGCGCAACACCCGATCTGAAGTTGCTTGATAATCGTGAGGATTACACTCTTTTCGTCGAAGCCTACGCTCCCGATGACAGTTGCAGGACCACTGTTTCTCACAAGGTTATAGCTGAGAATGGCAATCTCAAGATTTGATTTGAGCGAGGCCCCGCGCTCCGCCACGGTTGATCAAAACGAATCGCGTGAAAGCGCGGTGCGAAAGTACCGCTTTATTACAGCTTGCAATAATTGTGGCTCAACACAGTTCCGTACGTGGAGCGCGTCCGCCGTGGCCGGAGCTCTTCATTTCAGTCAGAGTAAGTGCACTCAGTGCAACCTCGTGTTTGCTAATCCACAATGCGACCCTTCGCTTCTAGCTGCTTACTACGACCACGAATATTACGAAAAGAATCGCCCCGACTGGCTGGCTGAAGAGAATAACCAGGCAAAGCTTGACGCTATCAATGAGGGCGAGATCAAATTGATTACCCGGCGGATTCAGTCCGGGCGAGTACTCGAAGTGGGTTCGGGTACCGGATGTTTTCTCAAGAATTGCCTCCTCGCGGGTTTTGACCCCTACGGAATCGAACCTTCGCGAGCCGGAGTGGAATTTGCTCGGAAGGTTTATGGCTTGACGAATGTTTGGGAAGGGACACTGGCGGATAAGCAATTCGACTCGGCGTCCTTCGATTTGATTTACACCTGGCACGTCATTGAGCACGTCTCTGATCTCAACTCCTTTGTCAACGAGCTACGCAGGCTCCTCAAGCCAGGCGGAGTCCTTTGGCTAGGCACCGAGAACTATGTCAACGCGGGACATTATCGTGCACGTTTGTCGAGTTTGTTGACAGGTTCACCGCCTCCTTTCGCTTCGTCCGATGAACACACGTATCTCTTCACGCGGAAAACATTACGCGAGGTGCTCGAGCGCCGAGGATTTACTGTCGAGAGTTGCGATACCTATCAGTTTGATTGGGAAACCAAGATGAAAGGTATGAAGTTCCGGTCTTTCTTAACCAAGGGCGTGTTTTTTGGTGAACACTTTCTCAATCAGCTCTTTCGCACCGGCAACTATATGCGTTTGGTTGCAGTCCGAACTTAGCGAACGGAACGGCAAGAGTGGTAGCTGACATAATTCATCCTGGGGCAAGCCTAATAGCCAGTTCCGGAGACTCCCAGGGCGAACCGTTTCTGACCGTCGCCATACCTCATTACAAGCATCCCAGACATCTTGAAATAGTCCTGGCAAGTTTGTTCGCGCAGACGTTTGAGGATTTTGAGATTCTGGTCTCAGATGATTGTTCTCCCGATGATTCGGCTGAAACCATTCCTCCAGTTCTGGCGGAATCGAAGTGCTCGTTCCGATACTTTCTCCAATCCAGTAACCTCGGATACGACGGCAATGTTCGTTTTTGCCTCAGAGCTGCGAGGGGTCGATACATCTTCTTGCTTGGTAACGACGATGCGTTGAGTGAACCGGCAACACTGGAAAACGTGGCGAGTATGTTACATAGTCTGGGACTGCCGCAGATTGCTTTTACCAATTACGAAGACTGGAGTTTAGGGCAAGTAAATCGGCGAGCCTTAACCACTGCCGTCCTGGGCAGCGGGCCCGGCGCGGCCGTTACCAATTTCCGTTCTTTCAGTTTTGTGAGCGGCCTGATTTATGAGCGAAGCGCGGCGGCCCGCTATGAGACCGACCGGTGGGACCAGTCGATTTATTACCAGATTTATTTGGCTTGTAAGATCCTTGCCACAGGTGGCCGTCTGGCTACCTTAGATCTTTCTGCAGTACAGAAGGACGTTCGAATCGGTGACCGAACTGTGGTGAATTATGTGTCCAAGTGGTCCAACGAACAGTGGTCCTTCCAGTCCAGACACACAGGTCTGGATTCTGTAATTCGAGTAACAGCGAATGCCGTGTTATCCGAGATTCCTGCGCCCGAACACTCGCGCACGCTGCGAAAGATCGTCGCGAAGGTATTAGTCTCTTCGTACCCATTTTGGCTATTCGAGTACCGTAAAGTTTCAAACTGGAGCTTTGCCGTAGGTATCGCTCGCGGGATGTGGCCGGGCAACTTGTTGGCGGAATACAAAATCGGTTTTCTCGATCGCATCTATCTGTATCTACTTTACGCTACCGTCACGGTTGCCGGACTGATTATCCCCAAAACCTTTTTTGGCATGTTTGGTTCCAAGGTCGCCGGTCTCATTCGAGGGCTACAGCAATCGAAACCTCTAAAAATATCGCCCTGACTGGACACGCCTTTCCGACGCGGACGAAACGGACCTGAATGCGGAAAATCCTCTATCTCCAGTATGTGAATCCCGCAGCTTTTCCTCCTTTGGAACACAGTTCGGAGATTCTCGCCAAAGAGGGTTGGCAAGTAATGTTTCTGGGAATCAAACAGCCCGAAACTACGCAGCTGATCTTTCCGCGCCGCAAAGGAATTACCGTCAAGCAAATCGGTCCATGTCCTCCAGGATGGCGGCAGAAGTTTCACTATGCCTGGTTTGCTTTGCGGGCGATTACGATAACGCTCTTCTGGAGACCAGGTTGGGTGTACGCGTCCGATCCTTTGTCTAGTCCTGCTGCGTATTTGGTAAGTCTGGTGCCCGGGGTGAGAGTTATCTATCACGAGCACGACTCGCCATCGTCAGAATCTTCCGACTCCAGCTTCATGAGAGTTGTTTTTAAGATGCGCAGGGCCCTCGGAGCCCGAGCTAAACTATGCATTCTGCCAAACGAGCAGCGGGCGCTGGTTTTCTCCAACAGCATTTCCAACGGACATACTTTTTGTGTTTGGAATTGTCCAAGTCTAACGGAAGTTCCCGAGGTTACTGCCCGCACCCCCGGTAGCTTGTGGCTCTTGTATCACGGCACCATCGTACCCTCGCGTTTGCCATTATCGATACTGGAAGCGTTAAAGCTCTTGCCTGATAACGTTAGGCTTCGAGTCGTTGGTTATGAGACTTCGGGTCATCGCGGATATGTTCAGCAGTTACGAGAAAAAGCTCTTCAGCTGGGCCTGTCCGAGAGAATTGACTTTGTCGGCAGTGTGCCTACGAGACGAGAACTATTTGATTGGTGCCTGCGCTCGCATGTGGGTTTGGCCTTCATGCCTTCGGATACTGAAGACATCAATGGCTTGCATATGACGGGAGCTTCAAACAAAGCTTTTGACTACATGGCATGTGGTGTCGCTCTGCTTGTTTCGAATTTGCCGGACTGGCGTCAGTTGTTTGTGGAGGGCGGTTACGGTTTGAGTTGTGACATAGCTAGTCCACAAAGTATTGCCGATGCGGTTCGCTGGTACCTCGATCACCCTGACGAGACACAGCAAATGGGTCGACGTGGTTGGCAGAAAGTCATGTCCGACTGGCATTATGAGAGACAATTCGCGCCAATTCTCCAACAGCTCAATGCTTCCTGATGTAGCGTGAGCAAGAGCAACGTCCAAGTTACTAAGAACCACGTCGAGAGCTGAATTCATGTCGGCGACAGTCCTCCTGGTTGGAAATGCAGATGTTGAGATGGGGCTCACCGCCTCTTACAAGCGAGCTTTCGAAGCACTAGGGCATCGCGTTGTTCCTTTCAACGTAGAGGAGGCACGAGATCAGGCGGCGCCACCCAGTTTGATTGGGAAGCGCCTGATGGCGCACCTCGACTTCTTCGCGCTGAATGCCAAGGCGAATCGTTCTCTGGCACGAATGGCGATGCAGTTGAAACCGGATTTGGTCATTGTAATGTGCAATGCGTTCGTTAGAGCCGCAACGCTTTTGCACATCAAGACAGCCCTGCCTGGCACCGCGTTGGTAAATATCTTTCCCGACACCGTTCACAATCTGCACGACTACGTGCTCTCAGCCTTGCCGTTATATGATTTGTTTTGTACGCACACGAAGGCCGCTTTGCCAAGCCTTAGACAGCTTGGTTGTCGCGCCCCGTTTTACTTGCCCTTAGCAGCTGATCCGTTTTTGTATGGTCCTGTTGAGTTAAGTGCCGATGATCAAAAGACGTTTGCGTGTGACATCGTCTATGTGGGAACGTGGCGGCCCGAGCACGAAGAGTTGCTGGAAGGGCTCCAGGGATTAGATTTGGCGGTCTGGGGTTCGAACTATTGGCGGCGACATACTCGTCGCAATGGCTGGGTTCGGAGCCGCTATCGAGGCCGTTCGCTCACAAGCGGCGCTGATTACGCCAAAGCCCATCGAGTCGCAAAGGTAGTCCTGAACCCGATCGACCCCTTGAATTTTCCGTCACATAATCAACGAGTTTTCGAAGTGCCGGCGTGTGGAGCATTTTCATTGGCAAGCAGGACTATGGAAGTTCAGGAACTGTTTGTTGAAGGTGAGACCATCGCCTGCTTCGAAGGAGTAGCGGAGATGGTAGAGAAGGTTAGATACTATTTAGCGCATCCGAAAGAAAGACAACTTATCGCCGAACAAGCTTACGACTTTGTGGTAAACAGGGGTCATACTTACACTGACAGAGCTCGTTCAATCCTGCTTGAGCTCAACTTACCAAATTGAAATAGCAGGTGATGAACAAGAGACAATGAACACCGCCATTAGACCACTCCTATCGCACGCCCCCCTTGCTTATGAGAAGCTGTCGAAGAGGCTAAAAATCTGCGTCGTATTGCTGGTTTTGGCAAACTTCGTGGTGCCGGTCGTCCTGTCGTCTTACGACTACACCTTGAAGCAGTTGATCTTGGTAATGATCCTGCTTGACGTATGTTTGTATCCAACGTTTCGTTACTTCGCGCGCCGTGAAACTGGGATTCCCATCCTGCAGCTTCTATGCCTTTCGTTCGCGGGTCAATATGCTCTTCCGATTCTTACTCAGGAGCCGGGTATTGATCTCGGTATTGGCTTCAGATACTTACCGGAAGAAGACATTGAGTCAGCTCTAATGTTGACGATTCTCGGCGTCTTTATCATGGTCGCAGCCTACTATTTTGTTGGACGCTCGCGCGCTCTCAAACAAACGCCGTGCGTGAAGCTACCGCTCAACAAAAAGAAAGCTGAGCTCTTCTGCCTGCTCGCATTTGCAGCCTTTCTGGTGCAGCCCAGATTGCCTGGATTGTTGCCCGAAGAAATCTATAAGCAGTTTCTTGCCATCTTTACTCTCATTCAAAATCAGGTTTTAGTTGGCATCGCCATTCTCGGCTGGATTGTATTTACCGGACAGGGAAAAAGATGGCATCGCATTCTGTTGTACGGGATTGTTCTGATCTGCGCCCTGCGAGGATTTTCGACCACGATGATGGAGCAGATGTTTATTCCGCCATGCGTATTGCTAATGACGAAGTGGTTATACACTCGGACTATACCTATTCCTACCATAGCGCTAATCATCGTAGTCTTCATCCTCTTATCACCCATTAAGAAGGACATTAGGATATCGGCAACTGACATAAGGGAGGCAGGCCAGACACAGTCGACATTCGATAGGGCATCCGAATGGATCGGCCAAGCCTATGACTATTGGACTGGAACACTTGCCGGTGAGCGAGATCTAACTGAATCGACGGCAACTGCTGCTAGCCGCACGGATCTCATTCACTCATTCTCCTATATTCACTCTTTGACACCTTCAGTGATTCCTTACCAGTACGGCGATACTTATTCATATCTAGCCGTGGGATGGATTCCACGTGCGATCTGGCCGACAAAGCCAGTAGCAAACTATGCCAATAATTTTTATGCCGTAACCTATGAGATTTCGACAGAGGAGGGCGTAGAAAAATCGACGTTCGGCGTCAGTCTTCTTGGAGAGGGGTACATGAATTTTGGCTGGTTTGGTATCGTCTTGATCGTACTGATCCTGGGTGCCGTAACACGATTGGTCGAGCATTTGTTCGGGCAGCAACGGTCAGGGGCCGGCGGTCATGCGATCTTCCTGGCCACGTTCGTCTATTTTATTAACGGAATTGGTACGAGTACCGAGATGATGCTTGGCGGGCTGGCCCAAAACCTAATCGCCAGTTGCTTGCTGCTCTGGTGGGTTCGCGAAAAGCGCCAAACCCTACTTAAGTCGGAAGAGCAATTAAAACGTATTCCCCTGCTAAGCAGACTGGCGCTTCGTCCGCGCGCTTCTCAACCTCGGACTTGATTTGGAAGTACGGGTTCCGGCCACGAAGAAAGCGGTTTTGGCTAACAATCGCTTCCACGATTTTCCGGCAAGAATGAGTTCTCAGCAAACACCTTGGCAGGATGCCTACCTCGAGAAGTATTACCCTCAGACTTCGTGGCGACGAGACGGAACGAGAGATTTTTTTAAGATCCTGGAGAAATACTGTAAAGGCCAGATCCTTGAAGTGGGCGCCGGTCCGACGAATACTACTTCGGAGTATCTTGGGACTTTGGGAGAGCTCCACGGGATCGATGTGGACGATGAGGTTCTTCAAAACACCGCATTAAAAACGGCTTCGTTGATAACTGGCAGTTTTCCATTTTCAAATGAGACTTTCGACAGCTGCGTGTCGAACTATGTTTGCGAGCATCTTGAGGATCCCCGGCAACACCTTGAAGAAGTTTGGCGTGTGCTGAAGCCAGGTGGCACGTATGTAGTGAGAACTCCGAATAGACTGCACTACATCGCCATCGTTTCAAGTCTCACGCCTCATTCGTTTCACGTCCGGACCGCAAATAAGCTCCGCGGTATCGACGGTCACGATCCATACCCGACTCGTTATCGTTTCAATTCGAAAGGAAGGATACAAAGGCTCGCGCAAAAGACAGGGTTTGAAGTTGAATATTTTCGTCTGTTGGAAAAAGAGCCGTCTTACGGCATGAGCTCACGAGCCTTATTCCTTCTCTTTACTGCTTACGAGCGGGTCGTCAACCTTACTGAAGCTCTAAGCATGTTTCGATCCAGTATTTTTGTCGTGTTGCGGAAGAGTCCCACGCACGGTCGCGCCAGCTGATGCACATCCTGAAGACCACTCAAACTTATTATCCATTCCTAAGCAAGGGAGGCCCACCGGTTAAGATACGTGGAATCGCGCGAGCACTCGTCCGACGCGGTCACAAAATAACCGTACTGACTGCCAATCTGGACTCGGCTGGTGATTCGCTCGTTGATGAACAGTGGCTACGCGAACGCACCAGGATTGCCTCGGGATGGGAATGGCGGGAGCCGGGAATCGAAGCTATCTATTTGCGCACATTGTTGAACTATCGCGCCACGACTTTCAATCCAGGACTAGTGAGATTCTGTCTTCGACACGTCAAAGATTTTGACTTGGCTCACATTTATGGTTTGTATGACTTCGTTGGATCGGTTGTAGCCGGTTTCTGTCGACGGAGGCGGGTACCGTACATAGTTGAACCCCTCGGAATGTTTCGTCCAAAGGTACGTAGTCTGCTCAAGAAGCGCTTGTACCACGCGGTTATTGGGAGCCCGCTTCTACAAGGAGCTGCAGCTGTGATCGCAACCTCTGAAGTTGAGCGAAACGAATTATCCGAGGCTGGGGTTCCTCCGCAGAAAATAGTCTACCGTCGCAACGGACTAGATCTCGAAGAGTATGCGTCAATGCCCGAGACCGGCGGCTTCCGGTCCCGGATGGGAATCGAGTCACATCGGACGCTAATACTCTTTCTTGGTCGCGTATCATTCATAAAGGGTCTGGATCTTTTGATCGAATCATTCGCCCAACTTAGTAGTGATGCAGTGCTGGTGATTGCAGGGCCTGACGATAAAGATGGTTGTAGGGAAAAAGTAACGGAGTTAGTGAAACAGTTCGGCCTATCCGATCGAGTGATTCAGAGCGGACCGTTATATGGCAGCGCAAAGCTCGAAGCTCTCGTCGACGCGGATCTGTTTGTTCTCCCGTCTCGATACGAAAGCTTCGGCAATGCCGCGGCAGAAGCCATCGCGAGCGGCACGCCAGTGCTAGTCACGCATGAATGCGGAATCGCTCCGCTTGTTGACGAACGTGCCGGTCGAGCCGTGCCATGTTCTGTAGAGGGGATTCGTGTCGGTCTGCAGACGTTGCTGGCTGACAAATCATTACTGTCGCGATATGCCTCAGGGTGTGCGGAGTTGGCAAAAGAACTCTCCTGGGAAGAACCAGTTGAAGCGATGGAACGCCTCTATGCATCACTAATCTCCGCACCGACTCTGGCGGCGGATCTTCGATCACCGCAATCTGAGATCTTATAGTGAGATTCAGGATTCTGGTCTTGTTTGCTCTTGGTGCGGTGTTCTCATTCGGAACCTGTGCGAGTGCGATTGGTCAAACTCAATCCGCGATTTTGAATCCGAAGGATTTTGGAGCTATAGCGGATTGCAACAGCCACCCGCTCTCGGAGAAATATCATAATTCTCTCGAATCCGCTCGACGGGTCTATCCATTCATTACCTCGCTATCACAGGAAGTCGATTACGCAGCGCTCAAGGCAGCCTCAAACGAGGCCCTTGGCGCCGATGGCTTGGAGCATAGTTTTAAGAATCGGGCGCTCAATAAGCCCCTTTATTTACCGGGAGGCTGCTACAACCTGGGAAACGATACCTGGCTTATTCGGAACGCCGTGGGAGTTCGGATCTATGGAGCAGGTCGTCTAACTACTCGGCTCATCTCGAACCGAACAGTCTTTGCCACAGATGGGTTGTGGTATTCCTCTATCGAAGGAATCGAATTCTCGACCCAGACAGACAGCGCCACTGTGGCTGTCGACATTGACGGCAACGTTCCGGGCCATCCTTACGCCACCAGAGGGGTGCAGGGAAATAGCTTTTCAGACTTGATGATTAATGGAGGTGGATCGAAGTTTGGCTTCGCTCTTAATCGTCAGGGTTTTTCGGGAGCTCAGGGAGACCACAACGATTTTTGGAATTGTCATTTCAGCAATGCTTCTGTTGCCCTATATTTTCAGAATGGCTTTAACGCCTTGAACAATGCTTTTCATGGCGGCGATTTTCAACATTATTCAAAGCACGCGATTCAGCTCATCGCGGGATCAGTAAGTCTGTTCTCGACCACATTTGAAAGCACGGTGGGCTACCAGCAAATCCTTAATGACGGATGGGACATCGACGCTTCGTCAGCTGGTGTAAACGATTCGATCATAGTCGATGGAGCGAGAACGGAATCCTTACGATTCTACCGTGGCGCTTTTTCACAATACGCAATAATTCGTGGCCTCAATCAGACACCTGGTCTGCCCAGCTGGAGTGAGAACACGTCCTTTCCGGTAGATACCGCCCTAATCGGATTGACCACGGTGGGGAACAAGCTTTTCCGAGTGACGACTGCGGGTACGAGCGGTAGAACCGCGCCCGCGTGGCCGACCACTGGTACCGTTAGAGATGGGTCTGTCACTTGGACGCAAACCGAATTCGAGGTCGTTCATCTGGATGCCGGTATCCTGCAAAATACATCTCGAATAACGGTGGGCGATGTAAAGCTGGCAGATAACGGACAGCAACTGAAAACCGTCGAAGTACGCGCCGATTATTCAGCCTCGCTTCTGGATGATTTCCTGCTCGTGGACGCGACTCAAACTAACATTGTCATCAATCTACCACGCGCCTTCGCGGGCAAGACCTATACGATTAAGAAGTGGGATACAAGCCCACACAAGGTGACGGTCCGCTATTCTTTGGGTAATCCCATCGAGTTAACTGGAGACATAGTCATTCCCGGAGGCAGTCGGGGATTTGTCACGCTGGTTAAGGCGGGAGGCGTCATGCTCTCGGACGCGTACTGGGTAGTGTCCAAGAGTTTTTAAATCAGCGAACCCCAGCGAAACTAAATGTGCGGCATTTGTGGAGCAATTGATCTAGGCGAGTCTTTGGGAGCGGAATCTCTCGTTCGCAAGATGAACGAGTCGATGATTCATCGAGGCCCCGACGACGAAGGCTATCTAAGCGCGGATAGTATTAGTCTTGCTATGCGTCGCCTTTCAATCATCGATTTGGAAGGTGGCCATCAGCCCATCTTCAACGAAGACGGGTCGATTGGAGTGGTCCTCAATGGCGAAATCTACAACTTTCAGGATGTCCAGCAGCAGCTAAAAGCGCTTGGTCACAAGTTCCGAACCCGGTCCGATTCAGAGGTAGTCGCTCATGCGTACGAAGAGTGGGGATCAACTTTTGTTCAGCGGCTGGAAGGAATGTTCGCGATTGCGATTTACGATTCCCGTTTAGCGAATGAGAATGGACCCAGGCTGTTTCTGGTACGCGATCGACTGGGCATCAAGCCACTCTATTACTATTACGGTGCGGGCCCGGAAGATGGATCTCGCGTTTTCCTTTTTGCTTCAGAAGTCAGAACTCTGTTGGCCAGTGGAAAAGTGCCGCGGAGGTTGTCGGTCTCCGCAGTCGAAAGTTATTTATTGTTCGGCTCGGTCAGTGAGCCGATAACGATGATCGAAGAAGTATTTTCACTTCCGCCAGGCCACTCAATGACAATCGATCTGGGGTCGGCATCAACACGAGGTAAGAGTGAGCCTTACTGGAATCTCGCGCAAGCTGCTGATCGAAATGGTAGCGCCCGGGACGGAAGGGAAGCAGCGAAATCACGGGTCCGCTCTCTCCTGGAAGAAAGCGTTAGGCTTCACCTCATCGCCGACGTTCCAATTGGAGTGTTCCTGAGCGGAGGCATTGATTCGACGTCCCTCGCAGCCCTGGCTAACCAGCAAACCGATGGCGTCCACACCTTCACCGTAGTCTTTGCCGAAGAAGAGTTCAGCGAAGCAGCAATCGCACGAAACACAGCGAATACCCTCGGCACAAGACACCAGGAAATAATGCTGTCAGCCGATGAGATGCTCTCGAATCTCGATAATGCGGTTGGTGCGCTCGATCAACCGAGCATTGATGGGATTAATACGTATTTTGTTTCGTGGGCTGCGCGTAATGCAGGTCTCAAGGTGGCCCTGTCTGGATTGGGCGGTGATGAAATCTTTGGTGGCTACAGAAATACGTTTGGATGGACTCCGCACTTCGCTCGCGCCGGCCAGTTAGGCCAACGCCTGCCAGGTATTCTTAAGTCTGCAATCGCGGGTACGATTTCACGTACAGGCAGTCTGGTGTCGCGAGACGATGCGTCACAGAAAGTTGCCGCCGTGTTCGAGGACTCGAACGCGTTACCTGACCCATACTTTTTTACTCGAGCTCTATTTCTCCCGCGCCGGACTGCCGAACTCATGCGGGTCCCCGGAGATACTCATCAGCAACAAGGTTCATGGCGTGAATGGCTGACGCAATCCGCTGGCGAAGCAAGAAGACTCGATGACTTCGCCGCAGTCACATGTCTCGAAGCGAGATCATATTTGGTCAACACGTTGTTACGTGATACCGATACGATGAGCATGGCTCATTCACTCGAAGTTCGTGTGCCGTTCCTGCATCACCCCTTAGTTGAATATGTTGCTCAACTGCCCCAGGAGATCAAGATCGGATCGAGACCAAAAGACCTGCTCGTTGCGGCGCTCAAGGATCTCATACCCGATGAAGTTCTAAATCAAAAGAAACGTGGCTTCACGTTGCCCTGGGCCACCTGGTTACGTGGTTCATTAAAGGGAAGAATTGAAGCTGGAGTAACAGACCTGGCTCCGGCATTACGTCGACTCCTTAACGAAAAGAACACCCATTCAGTTTGGACAGATTATCTCAACGGTAAAACGGGTTGGGCTCGCCCCTGGAGCTTGTACGTTCTCAACGAGTGGGTGAAGCGACACGTTGATTGAGTCTTTGAATGTTTGACGAAATTTTGTGGCAGGTTTGGTGGCTCGGCGTCTGAGCTTTAATGACTTCTTCTCGAAAAGCCTTAATCACGGGGATCACAGGCCAGGATGGCAGTTACCTGGCCGAGCACTTATTGAGCTTAGGTTATGAAGTTCATGGTCTTGTTCGTCCGGTAGCTTTTGAGGCACCGTCACAGCACATCGATCGTCTTGCTCATATTCTCAACAGGATCTCTTTACACCCTGGTAACAATGAAAGCTATCCGAGCATTTTCAACATTATCAGGCAGCATGATTTCGACGAGTGTTATCACCTGGCAGCCCAGAGTTATGTTGGCGAAAGCTTTGCCGACGGATTCACGGCCATGAATGCGAACATTCAGGCCACCCATTACATACTGGAGGCCTTCCGAGAACTTTCCCCTCGATGTCGGTTCTATTTCGCAGGTTCGAGTGAGATGTTCGGAAACACCAGCGAAACGCCGCAGCGAGAGACGACGGCGTTCCGACCGCGTAGCCCGTATGGCATCAGCAAAGTGGTGGGTTTTGATCTTGCTCGCAACTATCGGGAAGCCTATGACATGTATTGCGTCAGCGGCATTCTCTTCAATCATGAGGGACCACGCCGGGGCTTCGAATTCGTAACGCGGAAGATCACAAGCACTGTGGCGCGAATCAAACTCGGACAGGCGAACGAATTAAGACTTGGAAATCTGGAGGCGCGGCGCGATTGGGGCCATGCAAAGGACTATACGCGGGCAATGCACCTCATGCTGCAACAGCCAGAGCCGGATGATTACATCGTCGCCAGCGGCGAGTCCCATAGTGTCCGCGAGTTTTGCGAGCGAGCCTTTGGAGAAGTCGGTCTCGATTATGAGAAATATGTGGTGATTGACGAGCGCTTCTATCGCCCCGCTGAAGTCGATCAGTTGGTTGGCGATGCGAGTAAGATAAAGGCGCTCGGTTGGCAGCCCGAGTATAGCTTCGAGGAGTTGGTGAAAGAGATGGTGCATTCGGATTTGGACGCAATTGGGCACATCAGCGACTCGAGCATAGAGATGAAGAACGCGGTAGTGTCATAAACTGAAATCTGAGGACAGGCGAGGACAATCGATTACAGTACCCGGAGCGGTAGCGACGGGATCAACGACTCAACCAAGAAGAATCCGTTTTTCGGGAATGCAGTTTGAAAGTGGCCACCTCTCATTCACACCCGGTTTCAACCGGGTGGATGAGGTGCAAAAGCAGACCAGCAACTGTTTCAACGGTTTCCCTTGTTTGGCTACTCAAAACCGTTGAAACGGTTAGAAGGTTTTACATCGGAGCTTTGACCACCCGGTTGAAACCGGGTGTGAATGACAGAAGTCGCCCAAACTGTACCCCTACCACCCAATCTGAATAATACTATCTCGCCGAAATTCGAACTCTAACTAAATGATCATCTTAGGTATCAACGCGTATCACGGGGACGCGGCTGCGGCCATCATCCGTGATGGAAAAATTATCGCTGCCGTTGAAGAAGAACGATTCAATCGCTTCAAACACTGCGCCGGATTTCCAACCGAAGCCATCAAATATTGTCTCGAAGCCGCCGGCGTTGAAATTGGCGACGTCGATCACATCGGCATCTCACGAGATCCCTCTGCGCACCTCCATAAGAAGATCCTGTTTGCCGCAACTCGAGCTGCTAAGCAGGCGGCAGGAGCGGGCGGCAGGAGGCAGGGCGCGAACGAAACGGTGGCGGTCGCGACTGGAGCTTTGTCGGCGGACACGAATGGGAAGGGCGGGCCGGGAATTTTTCAGCAAGTGAAAGATCGCTTGAGCAACGCTGCCAAAGTTCGTGATCTCAAGAATGATCTGGCGGATGCCCTGGGCGTCTCGACGAGAAGTCTTCGAGCCAAATTTCATAACGTCGAACATCATCGAGCCCACCTCGCGAGCAGCTTTTACGTTTCACCTTTCGAACGCGCCGCTCTGCTTTCGATAGATGGCTTTGGCGATTTCATCTCGACTATGTGGGCGCTGGGAGAAGGGAACTCAATTCAGGTCCTGGGACAAGTCGAGTACCCGCATTCCACCGGTATCGTTTACACAGCGACCACTCAGTTCATCGGCTTCCCTTACTATGGTGACGAAGGCAAGGTGATGGGACTTGCGCCTTATGGCAAGCCCCGGTTTATTGAAGAGTTTCGAGAGATCATTCGCACCGAAGAAAATGGGCAGTTTCGCTTGAATCTGGATTATTTTCGGCATCATGCCGAAGGCGTCGACATGAGCTGGGATCAGGGATCGCCGGTTATTGGTCGTATATTCTCAAATGAGTTCGCGCAAACTTTCGGTCCGCCGAGAGAGCCAGGCCAGGCGTTGACTGAGCGCGAGGAAGACATCGCTGCCAGTTTGCAATTAAGGCTTGAAGAAGTTGGTTTCCACGTGCTGAACCATTTGCATGAGAAGACTGGACTGACCGACCTGGGCTTGTCTGGTGGGGTTGCTTACAACTCGGTGATGAATGGAAAGATTCTGCTGAATACTCCATTCCGTCGCGTGTTTGTTCAGCCGGCCGCGGGCGACAGCGGTACAGCGTTGGGCGTTTGCTTTCAGATCCACAACGGTATTCTTAACGGTCCACGTGGCGAGGTAATGGAAGGAGCTTACACCGGTCCCGATTTTTCCAATGAAGAAATAGTCGCTGAGCTGAACACTTCGAATTTGAAGTTCGAAAGTTATTCTGATCGGGAACTCACGGAGCGAGCGGCGCGAGATATTGCCGATGGATTGGTGGTGGGTTGGTTTCAGGGACCTATGGAGTTTGGTCCCCGCGCGCTCGGCAATCGATCGATTGTGGTTGATCCGCGACGTGCTGAAATGAAAGACATTCTGAACGACCGCATTAAGAAACGGGAACCGTTTCGGCCCTTCGCGCCATCAGTTTTGGAAGAACACACGGGAGAATACTTCGAACAATCACATCCGGCGCCGACGATGTTGATGGTTTATCAAATTCGCCCGGAGAAACGCGCGGAAGTTCCGGCGGTAACGCACGTCGATGGCTCAGGACGATTGCAGACGGTCACTCCCAGCTTGAATCCGCGTTATTACCAGCTGATTTCTGACTTTCATAAGCTTACTGGCGTGCCGATCGTGCTTAACACTTCTTTCAACGAGAACGAGCCGATTGTTTGCACGCCTCGTCACGCGATTGATTGCTTTCTAAAGACTCGAATGGACGTGTTGTACGTTGGGAATCAAGCGGTAAGAAGAACACAGACGATGGACGAATGGTCTTAGGTCTTTGATCGGCTGATGAGAATTAGATGGCTCTAAATCAAGTGCCTTGATAATCACGAGCAAAAACCAAAAACCAAAGGCCAAAGGGTAGTGGCCTAAGTTGTAACGCAAACTGTTAGTTTGCGTGGATTGAATGGCATTCAACACATCCGCAAACTAACAGTTTGCGTTACGAAACCAAACTAGGCCACCACCGGCCAAAGACCTCTTTTCACAAATCTGGGGATCGAAGAAACTATATGCGAATCTTAGTAACTGGCGGGGCGGGTTTTATTGGTTCACATCTGTGTGAACGGCTTCTGAATGAGGGCAATGAAGTCATTTGCCTTGATAACTTTTTCACGGGCCGTCGTGAGAACATTCTGCCGCTGCTCGATAATCCTCGCTT
>Ga0157380_10001385_pt1 | contig 15818 bp, 10 predicted proteins | sample S35metaG_FD_119757 | JGI IMG/M metagenome (GOLD analysis project Ga0157380, IMG submission 119757) | Switchgrass rhizosphere microbial communities from Kellogg Biological Station, Michigan, USA - S3-5 metaG | ecosystem: Host-associated > Plants > Roots > Rhizosphere > Soil | place: USA... | reverse complement strand
GCCGGCGATGCGCAGCGCCTCGCCCGCGAAGAATTTGAAGATCTGCCCGGCGCGCGTCGCCTCGCCGATCCCCTCGGGCAGAGTCTTGCCCTCCTCGCGCGAGAGCAGGCGGCCGAGCTCGTCCTTGCGCGCCAGGATTTCGGTGCCGGCTTTGTCGAGGATGTCGAACCGCTCCTGCGGCGTGGTGCGCGACCATTTCACGAATGCCTCTCGCGCAGCGGCGATCGCCGCCTCGGCATCGTCCGACGTGCCCCGCGCGAACTCGCCGACGACGTCGCCGAGGTTCGAGGGATTGAGATCGGTCGAGTAATCCGTCGCGCCGACCGAGCGGCCGGCGATGAAGTTGGGGTAGGTGGTAGTGGCGGTAGCAGTCATCGGAGAGGGGAATGGCGAAGAGAGACGTTACGACACGCAGCGCTACGTGTTCAAGCGCGGCTTCTCGATGTGCGCGATATCGCAGAGCACGTCGACGATACTCGAAAAATCCTTCGCGCCATAGCCGCGGCTCCGCGCGACGCTGAACGCCTCACGCGCCACCGCGGCGACGGGCATCGGTACCTTGACCGCATTCCCCGCGTTGACGATGAGCGTCAGATCCTTGTGGGCGAGGTCGACCGTGAACCCCGGCTCGATGTCCCCCTTCAGGACTTTCGCCGGCCACGCGATCGCGAGCTGCCCATTCGTCGCGGTCGTGCCGTAGAGCACGTCGAGCGTCTTCCGCAGCGTAAGACCGAACCGTTGTGACAGCGCAATCGCCTCGGCGTTGAGCTGACAGGAGATGATCGCCAGGTAGTTGTTCACGAGCTTCGTCCGCATTCCGGTCCCGACGCCACCGCAGTGATGAATCGTGTTTCCCATTGCCTCGAGCAGCGGCTTCACGCGCGCGAACGTCTCGTCGTCGGCGCCGACCATGAACAGCGACTCGCCACGCTCGGCGTGGGCCGCGAGACGACCGACCGGCGCGTCCACGAAGGCAACGCCTTGCTCGTGGGCGGCGCCAGACAACCGATCGGTGACGAGCGGGTCGATCGTACTCATGTCCATGATCGCCATGCCGGGGCGCGCATGCGCGAGCACGCCGTCGGCGCCCGCGATCACGGTTTCGACGATCGCGGAGTCGGGGAGCATCGTGATGACGATGTCGCTCGCCCTCGTCACGTCGGCGACGCTGGACTTAGGGTTAGCACCGAGCGCGGCGAGCAACTCGACGGGCTTGGCTACCACGTCGTGTACGACGAGCGCAAAGCCTTTGCGGACGAGGTTGGACGCCATGGGCCTGCCCATATTGCCGAGTCCGATGAACCCGATCGTCGCCGCCATCGCTGCGTTCCGAGTTGAAGGATGATTCCCAGGGCGCGTGCTGCACTCGACCAAGCACGACGAAAGGTCGGACCCGAATGTCGTTTGGCAAGAACCGGGAGCGGACCTGCTCGATGCACCGGGGCACCGAACCTGCCGCTCGACCCGTCTCTGTGCAGGCTGGCAGCTGCGTGAATGGGGCTTCGCGCCGTTCGGAATTCCGCCGGTTGCCAGTGACTCGGACTCGAGGGTATTCGCATGAGAATCTTGAAGGCCAATCATTCATAACGCTCGACGGCGTGATGCAGGCGCCTGGTGCTCCCGACGAGGATCGGAGCGACCAAGCACGGACTCATTGATGAGTTCCGCATCTGGACGTTCTCGCTCGTGCTCGGCACCGGAAAGCGCGCACGAAGCGGTGCGCTGATCCTGCTCTGTCATCCAGAGGAGCGACAGCGACGAGCGATCTGCTTTCCGGTTCTTACGGCCAGCCTTGAGCCACGGAGAGTAGATCCCTCGTCGCTATCGCTCCCTTGGATGACAACACTCCGGCGAATACACTGGCTGCGCGCGCCCTGTACCGGCGTTGCGTGCAACCGCCGGCTAACTGCCTAACGCGGCTTACCCGATCGCAGGAGCCAGAGTGCGCGCGCCGAGAGGATCACGGAGAAGGTACCGGTGGTACCAACCGCGAAGAGGGTCCAGACGAAGAAGAACCCTCCGCTGGACTTCGCGATCGCGCCGTATCCCGCCCCCGTCATGTGCAGGACGGGCATGGCCGCCGCAAAGAGGCCACCGAGCAGCATGATGACGTACCCTGGTCGCCGTTCCGGGAGCGCCAGCGTTCCGAAGAGCCAAACCACGAAGATGACCACGCCAAACACGTTGTGGGCGGCTGCCGGCGACAGCCCGCGTTGGATGTCGTCCGTTACATGCAGTGTCATGAGCAGGATCGAGAGCAGTGACGCGATCGTCAACAACACGTTGGGTTTCATCGGCTCTAGTTGGGGGCAGGTGGACTTCATATGGTCAACCCATACGAATGATTGCTTGCCCTGGTTTCACCGCTTTCCGTCCCAACAGTGCGATCGGCGTGAGCCCGATGACCGCGCTTCGCGGCGACTAACGGGCAGGACCTCGGTATTACTAACCCGTTTCAGCGTTCGCCATCGCTGCGATGCGCGCATTCGACCCTAACAAGTCCATCGCCGCGCGATACAACCGCGCCCGAAGCGCCGCTCGCTCGCTCGCGCGCGTCACGTAGCGGACCGAGATCTCCGCACCGCCGGGAATCGGCCTGAGGTTCACCGTCGGTGTCGCCGTCAGCGTCGCGAACTGCGGCGCGCGGCGCGCCCCCTTCCACTCGGCCTCGGCCTGCTGCGCGCTCTCCATCGTCGCTTCCTCTACCTCGCGGCGGAGGGACTCGCTGATCGGATAAGGATCGCGACCCTCCGGCACCACGATCTGAAGCTCGTCCCACAGCCACTGGCCGCTCGTCGAGAAATTGAAGTAGTGGCCTTCGATCGCAAAACTGTTGTTGAACGTCACGCGACGGCCGGTGGCATGGCTCGATCCGCCCCAGTCGCCCGTCTCGAGCAGCACTGTTTGAAAGACTCCGACGTCGATCACCTCACCGGTTACGCCGTTGATCTCCACGAGGTCTCCGGGCCGAATGCCGTCCGGCCCGAGAAGCGCGAACCACCCGATGAAACCGACGATGAAATCCTTGAGTGCAACGGTGAGCCCCGCGCCGGCGAGGCCGAGGAACGTGCCAAGGTTGCTCGGCGGTCCGAACATCACGAGCAGGACACCCAGGATCGTCAACACCTGCAGCGCGACGCGGCCGACCATCCGCAGCGTGTGCATGCGACGGCGATCCACCGCGAGACGCGACGTCGTGCGTTCGGTCCATCGCAGGAGCAGCACGCCGATGAAGACAATCAGGAGCAGCGCCACGACACTGCGCAGCGCGCGGTTGATCGCGGCGAGCTCCTGGCCGCGGACGGTCGTCGTCCATGTCGCGAGCACGCCGGCCAACTGCTCTTGATTCTCGACTCGGCGGTCGAGTGTGGTGAGCGACTTCTCGCGCAGCGCTTGCCGACGCGCCTCGGCGAGCAACACAGCCGTGGAGTCCGACGAGAGTGCGGTGTCGTTCGACGCTTTCAGCCGCCGAGCGGCGCGTGCTTGAATCGAATCGTGGCGTTGACGAAGCGCCGTCGCGGTCGAGTCGGCGGACAATTCCGCTTGGGCGAGCGTGCGGCGTTTGTTGTGCAGCGATTGCCACGCCAACGCGTGCGACACCAATCCGGGCTTGATGACGAGCGGCGCCGTCGCGACGCGCAGCGTGTCGGACAACTGAGACGCCGCCTCGTGCTGGCGGATCATCTCGTCGAATCCCGACTGCGGATTGCCGCCGGCGCTCATCAAATCCTGCTGCGCGTCGTCGACCGCATCCTGGTCGAGGGTCGCGATCGCCTTCGCCAGCTCGAGCTGGTCCTTGAGTCGCGGCGCTTCGGTGACGCTCGCCTTCGCTTGCGCCGCGGTAAGCCGATCGACGGTCGCTTTGTCCGCGGCGAGCGTCTTCAGCGCCGTCTGAAGCCGCGCGTCGATCTCGCGGGCCTCCGGGGTAGCGGCGGCGGGACGCGATGCCATGCGCCACACCGCCTGCGCGAAGGCGAGATCGCTCGCCTTGTCGGCGAGCCGGAGCGCCGATTGCGCCGACTCGCGCTCTTCGGGCAACGTCGGCATGCGGAGCAGCGCCTTGATCGTCTCGAGCGCGCTCTCGTCGACGACGAGCGGGCCGGCTCGTTGCCCGCGCGCACCCGGTGCGCGCTTCGTGGCTGGCGGCCCGGGACGCGTGAGGATGACGCCGTAGACCGCCGCGAAAAGAAGAAGGGCGAGGAGGGCGAGGCCAGTGTACTTCCGGAGTTGCATCAGTGTCGAAGATAACCGTCGTTGTCGGCCGGTCAGCGGACCGCGCCACGAAATGACGGTGGGGGGATTCGCCCGATGACCGCCTGAACCGCGACCCCCAACCCGAGCAATTTGCTGTCGTTCCCGGGCAAGGCATCGAGCTCGAGGCCGACTGGCAGACCCTCACTCAGCCCAGCTGGAATGCTCAGGGCGGGCGCACCCAGGCGCGGTGCGATGAACAGATTCTGCGGCACTACTCTGCCTTCTTCGATCTGCTTCCCCTTGATGGTCATCAACTCCCCGAGCGGCTCTAGCGGTCCGCCGGGCCGAATGGAAGTTGCAACGATCGGCACGGTCGGGAACGCAATCGCCATCACGTTATGCGAGCGATACACCTCCGCGTAGCGGCGAGCGGCCTCGTTCAGCGCCCGGACTTGCTCTTCGACCGCAGGGAACGACCGCTCTGCGTCGCGGATCGGACGGTCGCGGTACATCATTTCTACTGTCACGTTAGGCGCGTTCTCCCGAAGCCACTGGGCCATCGTGACACTGGTCGGCTTCGGTGCGTCCATTCCGTCGCCGGCGAACACGGCCGCCGGAGTCGGCTGGAAGATCGTGCCGACGATGCTCCTGACCTCCCCGTCGAGATCGATCTCCACGAGCGTGCAGCCGGCCTCGCGCAGCTTCGCGAAGGCCTGTCGAAGGACGTCCGCGACGCCCGGATCGACGTCGACGCGCTCCCAGTAGTCGGGCCGAGGCACCGCAATGCGCGCCGCCCGGAGATCCACGGCGGGGACTGCCTCGTCGGTGATGAGCGTGTCGAGGAATGCGACGTCCGATACCGTGCGCGCCATCGGCCCGATCGTATCGAGCCGGCGCGCTGGCGGAATGACCAGACCGTCGTCCGGGTATCGTTTGCGGCTCGTTCCGTTGACTGCGTTTTCGATGGTGTAGGTCGAAGGCCGAAGGCCCGTCACCCCGCAGAACGCGGATGGCATGCGAATGGAGCCGTTCGTATCGAGACCTAACGCGGCAGGAACGATGCGCGCGGCGAGGATGGCGCCGTTTCCGCCACTGCTGCCGCCGGGAATGCGAGTCGGATCGTAGGGGTTGCGAACCGCCCCGAACGAGTTGCTGTGCGCGGAGATCTGGTGCATCAGGCCATCGACGACATTCATGTCGGGGAGCGACGTCATACAGAACGGGATCCCGCCTGCCGCAACCAGACGCTCAACTACGACGGCATGGCGCTTCGGGACATATCCCTTGAGCGCACCATTCCCGCCCGTCGTGGGGTAGCCGGCGACGGAAATCTGGTCCTTCACCGCGAAGGGCAACCCGGCGGCCGGCCCGAGTCTGGCTCCGCGAGCACGCGACCGATCGACCGCGCGAGCAGCCTCCAACACGCGTGCCCCGTCGATCGCGTTGGCGACGTTGAGATCCTTGTGTGCGTCGTACTGCTTCAGCAATTCCGCTGCGTATGCCTCGGCCGTGATGTCGCCGTTCCTGATGCGCGCGACGACGTCGCGCGCCCCGAGGGCGAGGAGGTCATCGCCCGACTGATGCGTCGTGCCCTCCATTCCAGAACGCGCGACCGCGGCAGCCACACGGCTTGCGAGGTGCAACGGCACGATCGAGGCGGCCGCCTGGAGAACCCATCGCCGGGAAACGCCATCGCTCCCGCCCTGTTGGCTCATCGCCTCTCCCGTGTCGATCTCGCCAAACGCGATTTGTCACCGCCGCGCAGGCGACGAACCAGCCAGGGATGGAGTGCGCGATTGCCCGACACCCCATCCCTCCTTACCTCCGGTTACGGAATCACACGCTGCGGTCCCAGCGTGTACTTCGTCATCCAGTCCAGCTCGCGCTGCATCTTGTCGACCTGGTGGTAGTACTCCGACAAGCCGTGTCCTTCTCGCGGATAGAACACCAGCTGGACGGTCTTCCCCCGGTCCTTGAGCGCACGGAAGAACTCCATCGCCTGACCCACCGGCACGCGCTGATCATTGCCACCATGCTGAATCAGGAGCGGCGTCGTCACGTTGTCGACGAACTGGATCGCCGAGCGGGCACGATAGAAGTCGAGCGTCTTCTTGGTCGGAACGCCGCTGAAGAACGTGCCGATGTAGCCCGGGATGTCCGTCGTCCCGTACATACTCTCCAGGTTCGACAGCCCTGCACCCATGCGCGCCGCCTTGAACCGGCTCGTCTGGCTCACCACCCACGACGTCATGTAGCCGCCGTAGCTCCATCCCTCGAAGGCCATCTTCGACGAGTCCGCGATGCCGCGCTTGATCACGTCATCGACGCCGGTCATGATGTCGCGGTAATCGCCGCCGCCCCAGTCCATGATGTTCGCGCGCGTGAACTTCTCGCCGTAGTTGGTCGAGCCGCGCGGGTTCGGATACAACACCGCCCAGCCCTGTCCCGCCCACACCTGTCCCGGCGATCCCCAGCTCGCCTTGAACCCCGCGTTGGTGGCGCCGGTCGGGCCGCCATGCGCCTCGACGAGCAACGGGTACTTTCGTCCGGCCTGATACCCGACGGGCTTGAGCAGCACGCCTTCCACCGGCGTCCCGTCGGTGCTCTTCCAGGTGATCACTTCCGTCTCGCCTAACGCAAGATTGCGCAGTTGCGGATTGATGTCGGTGAGCTTGCGCGGCGACGCGAACGACAGGTCGCTGACGTGAACCTCCGCTGGCGCGTCCGAGGTGCCTAACGTGTACGCGGCGAGGCGCCCATCCTTCGACAGCGACGGATTGCCGATCAGCACCTTCCCGACAATGCGATTCAGCTTGTTCGACGCAACGTCGTACGCGTACACCGCTGCCCACGCGCGCTCACCCGTCGTGAACAGCACGCGCGAGCCATCGGGAGTCCAACGCGGATTCCCGGCCGAGATGTCCATCTTCGGATCGTAGGTGTCCTTTGCCTTGGCCGACGCGACGTCGTACAGGATGAGATGGTCGTTGCCGATCTCGCGGTCCATGATGCTGTCGGGGCGAGCCGTGTGGCTCTGCGGAAGCACCGTGAACGCGATCGTTTTCCCATCCGGCGACCACGCCGGCGCCGATCCCGCCTCGGGCTTCGTCGTGATCTTCGTCAGCGACTTGTCGGCGATGGTGACGATGTAGATGTCCGAGCGGGAATCGCGAATCATCGTCGTCGGCGCCGCCTGGAAGGCGAGCCGCGTCCCGTCAGGCGACCAGCTCGGTGCGCCGCTCACGGTGAGATTGCCGTGCGCGACTTCGGTGGCACGCTTCGTCGCGACGTCGATCACCCACGCGTGCGAAAGGCGGAAGTTTTCCTCGAACACCTGCGGATCGTCGCGCCGCGTCGCCTTCGCCTCGTCGGTTTTCGGCAGCGTGTCCACTGACAGAAACGCGATGCGCGAGCCGTCCTTCGCCCATTCGAAGCCTGTCACGTTCTCCTTCGACGTCGTCAGCTGATACCCTTCGCCGCCGTCCATTGGCAGGATCCAGATCTGTGTCTTGGCGTCCGTGCCGCTGCCGCGCGAAGAGAGGAACGCGAGCGAGCGTCCGTCAGGCGACCATTGCGGGCCGTTCTCACCGCGCTCGCTGTATGTGAGCTGGCGTGGCGTGCCGCCGGCGGCAGGCACCATCCAGATGTGCGACCGCGTCTCGTGCTTGTCGCCCTTCGCGGTATCGGGCCTCGCGGAATCGGGCTTCGCGGGATCCGCGGGCGGCCGGGCGCTGGGATGCTCCCAGCCGTTCACGGCGTAGGCGACCTTGGACCCGTCGGGCGACAGCGAAACGGCGCCCACGGTCTTGAGGTCCATGATGTCCATGATGGTCATGGGCCGTTTATTCTGCGCGTCGGCCGTGGCGGCCGCGGCCATCAGCGCGACAAGGCACGCGATTCCGCGCGTCAGGGGGGAAACCATGCGGGACTCCGGTGGAGGGTCGCCTATTTTGCAGTCTCCCACCCGCCTTCGCCATGGCCGACTTGCCGAAAGCTCGAGAGCGCCAAGCGGGGACGACGACCGCGTTCTCTCCGGACGCGGCGTACCGGCCGGCGTATCACCGACTGCTCTCTGGCGCGTTAGGCGGGAAATGCCGGGTCATCGCTCGATGGAGCGCGGAGCGTGCGATGCCCGTTCGTTGTCGTTTACTGGGCACTCACGAGGCTTCGCCTCTATCGATCGCCGGACCTATCAATGACGAAGGGTGGGCCGGAAAACGGCCGGAAGGAACGGGATACGGCGCCGTGTCGCACCGTCGTCGGCATTGCGGAGAACGTTAGACAGGAGCGGATCGGCGACGACGCGGGGTTCGAGACTACATCCCGGCGGTGCAGGACGGCGAGCCCCGGTCGCACGCTTGTCTTGCACCGCCCGCCGAACTGTTGTATCGTCCCCTCTAATACAGAGGGGTAGTCGATGCTCGACCCGGATGGCGGCCTGCTTCGCGGCACGCTCGACGTTCTCATTCTCAAGGCCCTCACGTGGGGCCCTCGGCACGGATACGCGGTTGCCGAATGGGTCAAAGGCGTGACCGATGGTGACCTCCTCGTCGAAGAAGGGCCGCTCTACACCGCACTCCACCGGCTCGAAAAGAGCGGGTGGCTCTCGAGCGAGTGGGGATACTCCGAGAACAACCGACGCGCCAAGTACTACCAGCTGACGCGCACCGGTCGCGCCCAGTTGCGCGCCGAGGTTGGCGCGTGGGAGCGCTACGTTCGGGCCGTTGGCAAAGCGCTGTCCGCTCCCTCCACCGCGCCGTCCTGAGCCGTTCGAACCATGCGTCGCGTCCTTCGCTTACCATTCAGCCGCCGTCGCCTAACGCGCGACGTGGACGACGAGCTCGCGTTCCACTTCGCCACGCGCATCGATCAGCTCGTCGCGCGAGGGCTGACCCTCGAGGCGGCGCGAGCAGAAGCGCTGAAACAGTTCGGCGACATCGAGTCCGTTCGACAAGGGATGCTCAGCCTGAGCGAAGAACGTGAAGCCGCCGCCCGCCGCGCGACTGTCTTGAGCGACGTCCGCCAGGACCTCACCTACGGCATTCGCACGCTTCGGCGCGGGGCAGCCTTCACCGGGCTTGTCGTCGGAGGGCTCGCGCTGGGAATTGGCGCGAACGCGACGATCTTCTCGCTCATCGATGCGATGTTGCTCCGCCAGCTCCCGGTGACCAAGCCTGAAGAGCTCGTCGCGGTTGGCGATCCGGAGAACGTCACCTCGTCCGGCTACGGGACGCCAAGCGCGGAATTGTTCTCGTATCCGCTCTATCGGGATGTCCACGACAACAACCAGGTGTTCAGCGGCGTGGTCGCCACCGGCCCCGCCAGTCGCCTCGATGTACGAGTGGAACGCGGAATGGCGGAGCCGGAGCACCCGAACGGACGCTTCGTGTCGGGCAACTACTTCTCCGTGCTCGGCGTTCGCGCGGCGGTCGGCACGACGCTCGATTCGAGTGACGACGCGCCCGGTGCCCTCGCGCGCGCCACGATCAGTCACGGCTACTGGACACGACGATTTCAGGGTGATTCCACCGTCGTCGGTCGCGCGATCACCGTCAACGGTGCCGGCGTCGTGATCACTGGTGTAGGTCCACCAGCGTTCACCGGCGAGGTCGTTGGGTCGACGACCGACATCTGGCTGCCCATCCCGACGCACGATCTGCTGCGGCCTAACGAGCGCATCCTCGACAACCGGCGCGCCGGTTGGCTGCTGCTCCTGGGCCGCACGAAGCCGGGACTCACGCTCGAGCAGGTGAAGCAGGGGCTCATCCCGGTCATCGAGTCGAGCATCCGTTCGAATGTGAGCTCGCGTGATGATATCGTCGCGCTGAACACGCGGGGCCTCACGTACGCAGTGTCGTCGGGCGCGCGAGGATTGTCGTCGGTGCGCCCCGCGTTTGCAGCGCCGCTCGTCGCGCTGATGATCGGTGTGGCGTTGCTGCTGTGTATCGTCTGCGTCAATGTCGCGAACCTCCTCCTGGCGCGTGGCATCGCCCGGCGCCGCGAGATGTCGTTGCGGCTCGCGATCGGCGCGAACCGGTCTCGCATCGTTCGACAGCTCCTCACCGAAGGCATGTTGCTCGCCCTGGTGAGCGGCACGGCCGCCGTGCTGGTCGGGTGGTGGGGATCGAAAGCGCTGCTCGCCTTGGCATCGGAGGGCAAGCCGGTCTCGCTCGCGCTCGGACCCAGCGCCCCCGTACTCGCGTTTACGTTCGCGCTGTCGCTCGGGTCCGTCGTGTTGTTCGGGCTGGTGCCAGCGCTGCGATCATCACGAGTCGATCTCGCATCCGCGTTGCGTGCTCAGTCGCGTTCGGTCGCGCAGGGCGCGCGATTCGGCGTGTGGCTCATCGCGGGTCAGGTCGCCGTCTCGCTCGTGTTGGTCGCCGGCGCATCGATGCTCACCCGGAGCCTGCGCGCCATTCAGTCCACGGAGCTCGGCCTCGACCGCGATCACCTGATCGTCGCCGATCTGGACATCACCACGCCAGGCTATTCCGCCGACCGACTCGCCACCGCGGTGCACGCGCTGCGAGATCGGGTCATGGAAGTGCCAGGCGTCGTCGACGTCACATACTCGGAGAACGGTCTCTTCACCGGCACGGACTGGTCCACATCGCTCGCGGTCCCGGGGTTCACGGCCCGGATTCCCGAGGACTCGATTACGTCGCAGGACCTGGCCGGTGCGGGCTACGCGCGCGCGATCGGCGCGCGAGTGATCGCCGGGCGCGATCTCGAGCCGCGCGACGAGGGCGTGCTGCCGCGCGTCGTGATGGTCAATGAGTCATTCGCGCGATTCTACTTTGCCGGCCGCGATCCAGTCGGTCAGTTCATTCGGTTCGATGACTCGGTGCACGTGCAGATCGTCGGCGTGGTAGCCGACATTCGCGGCCAGTCGCTCCAGGCACCAGAGGCACGTCGGGCTCGTCGCATCTACATCCCGTTTCTGCACGCAGTCGATCCCGGCAACTTCGGTCAGCCCGACAATCTGCGACTCCTCGTCAGGACGAGCGGCGATCCGGCGGCGCTGCTCCAGCGCGTACGGCGTGAGATCGTCGCCGTCGATGCGGCGTTGACGCTCGACGATATCCGTCCCCTCTCGGCGCTGGTGCGCGTGTCGATCCGGCAGGAGCGACTGGTCGCACGAATTGCGACGGCGCTCGGGGTGCTCGCGCTGTTGCTGGCGGGGATTGGGCTGTATGGCGTGACCACGTACACGATCGCACGTCGCAGAAACGAGATCGGCGTTCGTCTCGCGTTAGGTGCGCGCGGGCTCGACATCGGGCGCATGGTTCTTCGGGACGTGCTGCGGCCCGTTGCCTTGGGGCTCGTGGTCGGGTTACCTCTCGCGATCGTGGCCATGCGACTGCTGCAGCAGCATCTTATAGACGCGGCACCCGACGCAGGCTCCGTGGCGATCGCAATTGCGGTGCTGGTAGCCAGCGCCGGCGTAGCAGGTGCGGCGCCGGCGGTGCAGGCGACGCGGATCGATCCACTGACCGCGCTTCGAGCGGACTAGCGTTGTCATCCCGAGGAGCCGAAGGCGACGAGGGATCTTCTATGCGTTTCTCGTGACTTGCCACCGGCGTCGCACACGAGATCCCTCACGTCGCTCCGCTTCGCTCGGGATGACAACGCACTCGGGTTGGCCATGGCCCCAGGCTGCCCTCATCCGAACGGGGTCGTCCCAGGCGTGGAAGAGTCACACCTCCGACCCGGCACCGCGTGAGAAGGGTGACGGGGCGACCGAGCGCTCGCGGGCTGACGTTAGGCGTTACCGCCACCGGCCCGACTCATTGAGCCGGCTCGAACAACTCGATCGGATTGCCGTCAGGATCTTCCAGTTGGATCTGCTTGCCGCCCGGGCCGACTTCCATGTCGTTGCGAAAATGGAGTCCGGCCTGTTTCAGCTCCGCGATCCGCGCGGCGAGATCGGCCACCTGAAGAATCACGCGATTCCATCCACCGGGTTCTTGATGGTCGCCGCCCGGCATGGGGCGCGAGCCCGACGCTCCCGGGCCACTCAGGATCAGCTTGAGGCCGCCGACTGAAAGCTGGGCGAAGGCAGGTAGCCTTTGCTGATCCACTTCGAGACCGAGCTGCTGCGTATAGAAGGCGACCGAGCGTGCAACATCCTTGACCTGATATCGGACACCCCAGCATCCCACGACGATGTTGCGGCGTTCCTTTACGCCTGAGCCGGTTCGTCCTGGCGTGCCGGACGATTCACTTCCCTTCTGATCCATGGTCACACCTCCACGGGCCTGTGTGCATGGATGGGGCCGAACCGAGGAAGGAGTCCCGGGAGCCTGAAGTTACGAGACTGAGTGCTTCCGACACGCGGCAGCGCATCGCCGATCGGCACGTGCCCATCGGCGACCCGCTCCCGTTAGGCGCGCGCCGCTACTGCGACAGTGCCTTCGCGACGTTGATGCGACCCGCCCCGTAGAACGGGTCTTTCCCCGGCGCACCCAGATCATCCACGCCGTTGAGCAGCAGCTGCTTGTTCTGCGCCGGCTGCCCCTTGCCGTACTTCGCGATCAGCTGCGCCACCAGGCCGGTAACGTGCGGCGCCGAGTTCGACGTGCCCGCCCCGCCGAGAATGAAGGTGCCCGAGATGCAGGGGAATGTCGCGCTATTGCCAACCACCTGGAGGAAATGACGCGCGCAGAGCGCCGATACGAAGCCGTTGGCGCTACCGCCCGGGGCCGCCACCGTGACGTCCTGCTTGCCGAAGTCACTGTAGTCCGCTGGCGCGTCCACGTTCCCCCAGGGCCCGGCGAATGGCGTCCCCGACGTGGGCCCAGTGGCCGAGACGCAAATGACGTGCGGCGCCTCGCAGAACGCCGAGAAATTCCGCCCGTCGCCATCGAGGTCCAGCGCATCGTTGCCAGCGGAGACGACCACGACCATGCCCGCGCGATGCGCGTAGTTGAAAACGCGATTGGTCAGTCCGACTAACAAACCGGCGGTGCTCTTGTCGATGCCCCCGGTCACACCGATGCTCATGTTCGCGACGTCTGCCCCGTGGTCGGCCGCCCAGACGAGCCCCGCGAAAAGGGCGCCGAACGACCCGCTGCCCGTAGCGCCGAGCACCTTGATGCCCATGAGGCGGGTGCGCGAGCCGACGCCGGCGAAGACCACCGCGTTGGACGACACCTGACTGGCCACCAGCGTTCCGTGGCCGCCCAGGTCATCCAGCTTGTTCCGGGTCGGGAAGAGCGCCGTGAGTATGGCGTCGTCGGTCGGAACGAACGACACGGACCGCGAGAGGTCCACGAGCCCGTTCATGTCGAGGTTGTCGTAGTCGATGCCACTGTCGAGGATCGCCGCCGTGACGTTAGGCGAACCGAGATTCCCCGCGGCCCAGGCGGCGGGCGCGCTGATCGCGCGCATGTTCCACTGGAGCGCGTTGAAGAGGGCCGCGGCGGCGGGGTTGCTTGGGCTGAGGGCCGAGACGTCCCCCGGGATCTCGCCACCGGGCTGGCCGCGCGAGAGCTGGACGAGGATGTCGTCGTACACCGCGGCCACGCCGGTCGAGCGTCGCAGCGTCGCACGCGCGTTGACCGAGAGACCGCTGACACCGGCGAATCCCGCGCCATCCGCCACGAAGTCCACCGAGCCACCTAACGAGGCGACGGTCTGCCGGAAGTCCTTTCGGACCGGGCCGTTGAACTCGACGATCGATCGATCGGTGGCCGCGGCTTGCACCGCGACGTTCACGGCTGGAATGCGGGCTGCGGTGGGCTGCACGGGGGCATCCGAGCACGCCGAAAGCACCACGGTGAGCGCGGCAACGGAAAGCACGGTCATCTTCATCAGGGCATCCTCGAGTGGCGGGGGCGGCCCGGAATGTCCTTGCGGTACCAAGGATTGTCAACGACGACGCCCGCGGGACGTCAGGGCCGCTCGAGCACGCTGCTCAATTCCCGAACACCACGACCGATTTCGGACACATCGACCGTAGTGAACCCAAGTGAAGGCCCGGCTCGCGGATCACTGGGGAACGACGCCCGCACCCTTCGACGGTTCACCGAGGTGGTCGCGCATGAACGCCACGATGCGCCGCGCCGCGTCCACCGCGTTAGGCCGAGTCCACTCGTAGATCACGTGGCCCATGCCGGCGTAGGTGGCGAGCTGCACCGGCCGGTCGAGTCGCCGCAGCGCCGTGAAGAGCTTCTGCGCGTCGTGATACGCGTTGTCCTTGTCGCCGTGGATGAGCAGGAGCGGCGTGCGGATCCGGTCGGCGCGATAGTACGGCGAATTCTCGAGATAGCGCATCACGTTCGCCCATGGGTGCGTCCCCATGCGTGCCTGTCCCGACTCGGACCATCCGATCCAGAACGACCCGCCGTTCTCGTCCAGGTAGCCATAGGTGCCGGCGAGGTCGTAGATCCCGCTCACCGCCACCGCCGCGCGAAACAGGTTCGTGCCGCTGATGATCGCCCCCGTCCCATACCCGCCAAACGACTGCCCCGCAATTGCCAGCCGGTTGACGTCAACGTATCCGAGCTCCGCGGCGCGGTACACCTGTGGCAGGAGCTGGTCGATCATCTCGTTGAGCGGGTTGCCGGCCTCGCGGTTCGGGCCTAACGGGAGGCTCGCGAGCACGACGGCGTATCCTCGACTCGTGAACAACAGCGTCGGGATCGTGAGGTCCTGCCCGCCGCCGAAGACCTCCGCCTGACGCGACCGATCCCCGCCAGGGTACATGAGAACCACAGCGGGTAGGCGATCCCCTCGCTTGGCGCCAGGCGGAAGGAGGACCGCGGTGCGTGCCTTCGCCATGGCGCCGGCATAGCCGGGGATGCTCGTCTCGAAGACGTCGGCCGAGCCGACGGCGACAGCCTCGAGGCGCTCGTCGGCCTGGGAGACGCGCTCCTTCCGAGCGAAATCGGCCTGGAATCGATAGACGTCAGGCGGCGTGCGGATGTCCTGATAGAGTGCGAACACCTGCTGATGGCTCGCGTCGCCCATCAGATTCGCCAGGCGTGCTCGTCCCTTCCAGAGCACGGTCGGCTTGCCGGACCTCACGTCGAAACGCAACGCAGCTCGCTCGCCGGTCGCGACCTCGGTTACGAGCACAGTGACCGATGCGCCGTCCGGCTGCCAGACCGTCCGCGGGTCGGCTCGCACGAGATCGTCGATCGTCCAGGCCGAGTCGACCGCGATGCGGGTCGGCGCAGCGCCATCGAGCGGAATCACAGCCAGGGCGCGCGGTCGCGGGTCGCCGTATCCCTTGTCGTCGATCGGGTCGGTGCCGACCACGACCGACTTCCCGTCCCTGGTGAACCAGTGATGCGTTGGCGCGAGAGGACCTAACGACTCACCAAGCCGGCGTGGGGCACCTGGGCCGGTGGGGTCCACAGTCACCAGCCAGAGCTGGCCGCCCTTCATGTACACGAGGGCGTCGTCCGTCGGGTGCCAGGCATAGTTGCGCCCGTGATAGTCGTTGAGCAGCGGCAGGTCGGCGACAATGAGCCTCGGCGCGCCGCCGCCCGCGGGCACGACCGCGAGATCGACCGAGCTCGCCTGGCTCGTGATGCCGCCATCCTTGAATACCGACAGGTAGCTCACCCACCGTCCGGACGCCGACAGGCGCAGCACCGACGGACGCGGCTGGGCCATCG
>Ga0157380_10001383_pt1 | contig 15829 bp, 15 predicted proteins | sample S35metaG_FD_119757 | JGI IMG/M metagenome (GOLD analysis project Ga0157380, IMG submission 119757) | Switchgrass rhizosphere microbial communities from Kellogg Biological Station, Michigan, USA - S3-5 metaG | ecosystem: Host-associated > Plants > Roots > Rhizosphere > Soil | place: USA... | reverse complement strand
TCGAGCCCGAAGGGCTCCGGCATGTGATTGAGAACGACCGGACCGCGGTGTTGATCGATGCCAGGGAGGCCGAGGAGTCCAAGTCAGGCGGCATTGCGCAGGCGCGCAATATCCCGCGAAGCGGTCTCAAGCCCGGCAAGGATGTTGGCGAGATCAAGGCAGCCAAGGACGATGGACGCCTGCCGATGGACGACCACAACACACGAATCGTCGTCTTTGGTACGACAGCGGATCAGGCCAGGGCCGTGGCCGAAGCAATTGCGAAGGAAGCCTTTCACAACGTGTCTTACTTTGACGCGGGCTTCGAGCAGTTCAAGTCTGCCTTACAGCCCTAGAGCGCTCGCCTGACGAAAGCATCGGCGGACCCGCGCGCGGCTCGAGTAACTGCTATCAACGGCGCGCGCGCGCCGCTTATGTCGTAGTCAAGTGATGCCGGTGGAGGGACTCACTCACTAGCGCCCGGGGTTTTCAAGCTAGTTTTGCCACTCAGAAAGGCAGCGTACGTTGGACTTAAGTCGATGGCTGAAATAAATGACGTCAAACATCACGTAGTTCACGCCATTCAATTGTAGCTGGGCGTCGAAGCGGGTAACTCTGCCGAAGCCATTGCGTTGAAGGAGACGTGCCATGCGCCACTATCGCCGACAATTTCTGGCTGGCGCCGCAGGGCTTATGCTTGCCCACGGCGGGCGGATTTCCCTGGCCTTCGGCAAGGAACGGAGGGGCACACGACTCATCCTCCTTGGCACGAAGGGTGGTCCGCGGGTGGGGGGCGGCCGCAACAATCCATCGACCCTGCTATTGATCAATGACGTGCCCTATGTCGTCGACTGTGGCGCTGGTACATCCCGGCAACTCGTGGCCGCGAGCGTTCCTCTCGAAAGACTGCGTTACCTCTTCGTCACGCACTTGCACTCGGATCACATGCTCGAATACGGGCCCCTCGTCCACAACAGCTGGGTTGCCGGGCGGCGTACGCGCGTAGACGCCTATGGCCCTCCCCCGCTGAAGAGCGAGACTCAAGCGTTCTGGGAGTACGTCAGATTTGACGTCGAGACTCGAATGGAAGACGAAGGACGACCCGATCCGCGGCCCCTACTCGTTGTGAACGAATTCGACGCCCCAGGAACCGTGATGCAAAATGACGACGTCAAAGTAACGTCTGCCGCTGTTGTACACCCGCCGATCAAGCATGCCTATGGGTTCCGGTTCGACACCAAGGATCGGTCGATCGTCATTTCGGGCGACACCAACTACGCTCCGGGGCTCATTGCCCTGGCCAAGGGCGCCGATGTCTTGGTGCACGAGATCCTCCATCTGCCCGGCGTCGACAGGCTGCTGGGGCGGGTGCCGAACGCGCCGACCCTGCGAAAACACTTGGTCGACGGTCATACGGTGGGGGAGGACGTGGGCCGAGTGGCCGCCCAGACCCAAGTCAAAACGCTCGTTTTGTCGCACTTCGTACCGGGGGACGATCCCGACATCACCGACGACATGTGGACAGAAGGCGTACGGAAACACTTCAAGGGCCAGATCATCGTTGGTAAGGACTTGATGGAAATCTGAAGCTGCGGATCGAGATGCGTGCAAGGGATTACGAAGCGCTCAACCGCGCAGTGGAGCGGACCACTGGCTCGCAGGCGCTCACCACGACCGCTCACTGCAGCGTTAGACCACATACGAAATCCGTGGTGCCGGTGGAGGGACTTGAACCCCCGACCTCTCGCTTACGAAGCGACTGCTCTACCAACTGAGCTACACCGGCAATGGGGCGCGAAGTATAGGCAAGCCCCGGGGTCCCGGGCAATGATCGCGGAATAACGGCCGGAACGCGGCGATTTTGCGCGAGGGCGGCCCAACGCGGCGCCGCTAGCCTCGCCGCATGAACGTCGGCATCGGCCCCCGCGCGGGACACACGCTCCCGGAGCTGCTCACGATCCTCGGCATCGCTGCGATCCTCGCGACGGCAGCCGTTCCCCTCTTCTCGACGCTCCTGCTCGACAGCCGCATGAACGCCGTCATCGCAACCGCGATGCACGCCGTCAACCTCGGCCGCCAATTCTCGGCGACGCGCAGCGAAACGATCCGGCTCTGCGGCAGCGCCGATGCGCGCGATTGCTCCGGCGCGCCCGACTGGTCGGCGGGCCTCCTGCTCGCGGACGATGCCGGCCTCTTCCAGCAGACCATCGGCTTCGCCGGCGGTGCAAACGCACCGCGCCTGCGCTCCAACCGCGCGACGCTCAGCTTCGAGGCGGGCTCAGGATTCGCGACGCCGGCGACGCTCGTCGTCTGCGACCGGCGCGGCGCGAGTGCCGCGCGGGCCGTGATCGTGAGCCGGGCGGGCCGGCCGCGCACAAGCACCCGCGACGGTTCCGACCGGACGCTCACATGCTGAGCGGACGCCACGACCGCGGCTTTACGCTGGTCGAAGCGCTGGTCGCACTCGCACTCATGCTCGCCGGGCTCGCGGGCGCCGGCCTCGCACTCGGCCGCAGCATCCAGCACGAGCGCGAGTCGGGCAATCGCCGCGCGGCGCTCCGCCTCGCCGCCTCGCTGGCCGACGAGCTGCGCGCACTCGACCGCGATGCCTTTGCCTCGCTGGAGCCGGACGCACCTGCGATTGCAGCCTGGTCGGCCGCCGTCGCCGCGGCGCTGCCGTCCGGCACCACCGCCAGCGTCGAGCGCGACGAAGAAACGCCGGAGGGCTACCTGATCCGCATCGAATGGCCGGTCGCAGGCGTCGGCCTGCAGCGGCTGGTCCTGCCGGTGACGACATGAATCGCGCCGCCGGGCTGACGCTGGTCGAGATGCTGGTGGCAATGACCCTGGTGCTGGTCGTGGTCGCGGGGGCCGTCTCTTTCATGTCGCGCGGCCGCGCGGCGCACCGCACGGGCGAGTCCGTGGCACGCCTCGAGGAGGCACTCGATGCCGCGTTCGGCCTCCTGGTCGACGACATTCGCCTCGCCGGTTACCTCGGCCTCGCCGCCCCTCGCACGCCGGTCACGGGCGCCTCGGCACTCCGCATGCCGGAGCGCGCGGACCTCGCGGTCACGGGCGGCTGCGGCGCCTCGCTGGCACACGACCTCGCGTCGCCCGTCGTCGCGGTAGATGCGGCCTACGCCGCGGCGCCCGGCGTTGCGCTCGGCTGCCGGCCCTCGCCCGACGGGCGCGCGATGGCGGGTGCCGACACGCTCGTCCTGCGCCACGCGGCCGCGGAGCCCGCGCCCGCGCAGGCCGGCCGCCTGCAGCTCGAGACCAACCTGCGCGCTGCCCTCCTCTCGGCGAACGGCGCTGCGACACTCGGCTCCGACGGACGCCGGCACGACCTAGAAGTCGGCATTTATTACGTAAGCCGCGATTCGACGGGCCGCCGCGGCTGGCCTTCGCTGCGGCGCAAGCGCCTGGTCGGCGGCACGCGTCCCGCCTTCCAGGACGAGGAATTGGTCAGCGGCATCGCCGATATGCAGGTCCTGGTCGGGATCGACGAAGCGACGGACCCGGACAGCGCCGTGGATCGCTGGATCCACCCGGGCGAAGCGATGAACGGCGCGACGCCGCGGGCGCTGCGCATCGAGATCGAAGCCGTCAGCGACGTGCCGGAGCGCGACCAGCCGGGCCTCGCGCGCCGCAAGCGTGTCTCGCGCGTCATCGAGCTGCGAAACTCGGGAACGCCGTCGTGAAAACGCACTCGCGCGGCTCCGCGCTGGTTGTCGTACTCGTGCTGCTTTCTGGTCTCGTCTCGCTCGCGCTCGCGGCCGCAGCGGCGGCCATGACCGCACTGGCGCTCGCCGGCCACCAGCAGATGGCGCAGAACGCTTTCGAGGCCGCGGAAACCGGGATCGTCGCCGCGCTCGTCGAGGCGACGGCAACGCGTGAGGGCGGCGAAGCCGAGGGCGAAGTGCTGCCCGACGACCCGACCGCGGCCGCGAGCTGGCACTCCGAGACGCGCGAGGCGGAAGGGCCGGGCATCCTGCCACCGGGGTTCACGATCGGCGAGAACGCGGGCAGCTTCACCGCCCGCCACTTCTTCATCACGGCAAACGCGAGTTCCGGGCGGGGTGTGCGCACCCGCCTCGAGCAGGGCTTCTACCTCGTTGTGCCCGCGTCGTGAAGCCCGTCCTCCTGCTCCTCTTGCTGATCGCGCTGCCGTGCCTGGCCGACGAGGATGAAGCCTGGCTGCATCGCGCCGAGGTTCCGGCCGGAACGCGTCCCTTGCTCGCGCTGCTGCTCGACCGTTCCGCGGCAACCGCCGAGGTCGTCGAGGCGACCGCGGCCTTCGACCCGGGCGTCGACTACGGCACAGGACTCGCGGTTGCGCTGCGCTGCGCCGCGGCGAACACCTACTGGCGACGCGGGCCGGGAGCTGCGCCGGACTGCCACGACGAGTCAACGGTCGCCGTCTTGAGCTGCGAGAGTGCGCGTGCACCGCTTGCGGCCTACGGGTATTTCGTCGCGCCGCCGGGCACCGCGGGCGAATGCTTCGCCGACGGCGCAGCGCCGCGGGTCGATGCCCACGTCTTCTATTCCGGCAACTACCTCAACTACCTGCAGTCCGCGCAGAATACAGTCGCGCAGCCCCTGGCCACGCTGCTGGCGAATCGACTCGCTGATGCGCTTGCCGCGACGGCGGGGCTGGACGTCGCGCTGCTCGTGACGGACGACGACGGTCCGTCGGGCGGTTACGTCGCGATCGCGCCCGTCGCGAACGATGTCGCCGCCGAGCGCGTGCGAGCTCAGGCCGCCACCGCCCCGGGCGGTGACGGCGCTCTGGCAGACTCGCTTGCCGAGACCGCGGGCTGGTTGCGCGGTGACGCGGTGCAGTCCGGCGGCGATAGCCGCGCCGATCCGCGAGCGCAGGATCCGCCGGGCTCGAGCCAATATCGCTCGCCGTTCGAGAGCGCCTGCCGGCCGGTGTCGTTGGCGGTCCTCGCCGCATCCGGTATCTCCAGCGAGGATGAGACGGTGGTGATGGAGATCGGCACGACCGACCTGCGCACCGACTTGCCCGGCACGCAGTCGGCGCCGGTCACTTGGCTTACGCCGGCACTCGGCTTCTCGCCGTCCGATCCGCTGGCCGGCCCGAATCTCGTCGCCTCTGCCTTCCAGCACGACGCGGCCATCGCCGCCTCGCCACAACTGTCCGCGGCTGGCTTCGTGCCACCGGCGGACGACTCACAGAACCCGGGCGTGATCCTCGGGCTTACCGCTCCGCGCCTGCGCGCGCGATGGCAAGGGAACCTGTTCCGTTATGGCTTGCGCGCGCCGGCCTCGCCCCTCGAGGCGCCCCTCGTCGTTGATCGCGACGGCGATCCTGCGATCGACCCGGCGAGCGGCCTGCCCTACCCCCACACGCGCAGCGACTGGAGCGATGCGCCGGACGCGAACCTGCTCGCCGGCGGCGCGGCAGGCCGTTTGCCGTCGCCCGATGCCCGTCGCCTGTACTCCAACGTCGCGGGCGACCGGCTGCTCGACGCCGGCAATGCGCTCGCGCCCGGCCCATTCCACGTCGAGCGGACGCTCGGCGACCCGGGCCAACATGCGCCGATCGTCATCGACGACGAAGCGACCGGACGCGTGTTTGCCCTCGCCGCAACCCAGGACGGATCGCTGCACGCCTTCGATGCCGAAGGCGGCATCGAGCAATGGGCCTGGATCCCGCGGGAGGTCCTGTCCCGCCTGGCCGAACTGATGCGCGATGCGCCGTCGATCACTCGCAGCCACGGCATCGACGGCGCACTCGTCCTGCACCAACAGGATGGAAGCGACCCACACCGCTGGCTCCTGTTCGGCCTCGGCCGCGGTGGCTCGCTGTACTACGCGCTGGATCTGGCGCGGCCGGATGACCCGCGGCTCCTCTGGTCGTTCGCGCTTCCCGATGCCCGGGTCCAGGCGCGCGGCGAGCCTGTGGTCACGCGGCTTCGCATCGCCGGCTCCGGGCAGAGCGCCGGCGACTGGGTCGTGCTGCTGCCGGGCGGCTACGACACGCGCTTCGACGCTCCCGACGCGTCCGGCACGGGCGCCGGCGACGCGCTGCACATCGTCGACGCGGCGACGGGACGCCTGTTGTGGTCCCACGATGGCTTCACGAGCCTGCCCTCGGCGCCGCGCGCGCTCGACCTCGACGGCGACGGCCACCTCGACCGCGCCTATGTCATCGACGTGACCGGGAATCTCTGGCGCCTCGACTTCACGAACGGCGCCGTCGCCGCGGACCTCGCCGCCGTGCACCGCATCGCCCGGCTCGGCGCGGGCGCGCATCGCTTCTTCGCGACGCCGGACGTCTCGGTGACGGAGGTCGCGGGCGTGGCGCGCCTCGCGATCGCCGTCGGCTCGGGCACGCTCACGCGCCCGCGCGACGCGAGCCTCGTGGACCGCGTGTATGTCCTCTTCGACACGGTGGCCGGCGCAGCGCCCACCGAGGCCGACGAGGACGACCTGGTCGACGCGACCGATGCCGCCGAGGCACTGCCGCCGGACGCGCGCGGCTGGTTCCTGCGCCTCGAGGCGCACGGCGCCGGCGAGAAAGTCATCGGCCCGACCGTGACCTTCGACTACGTGCTGCGATTCCAGACTTACGAGCCGTTGCCGCCCGACGCGGCAGCCCCCTGCGGACCGCCGCGCGCCGCGGTGCGCCGCTACGCGCTTGACCTCCGCACCGCGCTGCCGCGGAACACTGCGGCGGAATCCGAGGAAGACGACCCTGAGGAAGTGACGGCCTCGGGCCTGCCGCCGCAGCTGCGCTTCGGATTCGACGCGCGCTGGCAGGAGCCCTGCGCGGGCTGCCGCCCGCGTCCGTTCGGCATCGCGGGCGGCGAGACTTTCGATCCCGGCTACGCCGGCGATCCCGTGAGGACCTCATGGCGCAAGCTCGCCCCGCTGCCGGCTTCACCCTGATCGAGTTGATGATCGCGCTCGCGATCCTCGCGATCACGACCGCGATCGCGGCCTCGACCTACCGGGGCTACCTGCGCCGCGGCCACCGTTCGGAAGCGGTGCAGGCGCTGCTCGCCGCCGCGGTGGAGCAGGAGAAATTCCACCTCGCGAACGGCCGCTACGGCGACCGGCTCGACGCGGCCGCCGGCGAGGAACCGCCCGGACTGCCCGTCGCGTCGCGGACGCCCGGCGGGCACTACGTGCTCGCCGTTCCGTCCGCGACCGGCGCGGAATACCGCGTGGTCGCGACCGCGACGGGAAATGGGACGGATCCGGCGTGCTCGAGCCTGTCGATCGACGAGAGCGGGCGCCGTGCGGCCAACGACGCGGGCGGCGCGGACAGCACGGCGCGCTGCTGGCAGTGACCTAGCGGCCGGCGGAGTCGGGTCGCGCGAGCCTGCGGAGCGCGTGCGGCAGGCCGAACACGACGTTCTCCTCCCGGCCGACGACCTCGACCGCCTCGCGCCCGCCCCAGGCGCGCAGCGTGTCCACCACGTCCTTGACGAGCGATTCGGGCGCGGAGGCGCCCGCCGTCACGCCGACGGCCTTCTTCCCCTCGAACCACTCCTGCCGGAGATCCTCGGCGCCGTCGACGAGGTAGCCGGGAATACCGCGCGTCGTCGCGATCTCGCGCAGGCGATTGGAGTTCGAGCTCGTGCGCGAGCCCACGACCACGATCACATCGCACTGGGCGACGAGCTGCTTGACCGCGTCCTGGCGGTTCTGCGTCGCGTAGCAGATGTCTTCCTTGCGCGGCGCCGCGAGCGACGGAAAGCGCGCGCGGAGCGTCGCCATGACCTTCGCCGTGTCGTCCACCGACAGCGTTGTCTGGGTCACGACCGCGAGCTTCGCCGGGTCGCGCACCACGAGTTGCTCGGCGTCGGCAACCGTCTCGACGAGGTGGATGCGCCCGCCCAGGGTCGCGTCGAAGCGGCCCATCGTGCCCTCCACCTCCGGGTGGCCGGCGTGGCCGATCAGGATCACGTCGAGCCCGTCGCGTGCGTACTTGCCGACCTCCATGTGCACCTTGGTGACCAGCGGGCAGGTGGCGTCGAACACGGCGAGCCCGCGCCGCTCCGCCTCCTGCTCCACGCGGCTCGGCACGCCGTGCGCGCTGAAGATGACCGTCGCGCCGTCCGGCACGGCGTCGAGCTCGTCCACGAACACGGCACCGAGCCCGCGCAGGCGGTCCACCACGAACTTGTTGTGCACGACTTCGTGGCGCACGTAGATCGGCGCGCCGAAGAGCTCGATCGCCCGCTCCACGATGTCGATGGCGCGGTCGACGCCGGCGCAGAAACCCCGCGGGTTCGCGAGCAGGACCTTCATCCCGGGGCGACCTCGTCACGGCGCCTGGACATCAGCGCATCGATGATCAGCATGAAGGCGCCGGTCGTGATGGCGATGTCCGCCACGTTGAAGGCCGGGAAGTAGGCGTCGTTCCAGTGGAAGTGCAGGTAGTCCACGACGTAGCCGTCGAGAAAACGGTCCCAGGCATTGCCGAGCGCGCCGCCCAGGATCAGCGCGAGGCCGATAGCGAGCCAGTACTGGCCTCGCGCCGGCAGCGAGCGCAGCCAGGCGAGGATCGCGATGCCGATCGCCCCGGCGAGGCCCAGGAAGAACCAGCGTTGCCAGCCGCCGGCCTCGGCCAGCAGCCCGAAGGCCGCGCCCTCGTTGTGCAGGCGCGTGAGGTCGAGGAACGGCCCGACCGGGCGGATCTCGTACAGCTCGAAGTGCCCGACCACGTACCACTTCGTGAGCTGGTCGAGCGCGACGACGATGAGCGAGAGCCACACCCAGATGAGCGCCGTCTTCTCGTGGACGATCTGTCGCGTCATGCGTAGCGCCTCGTTTCGCCAGGTCCTTCGACGTTCGCGGCACAGCGCCCACAGATTTCGGGGTGCTTCGGGTCCGCCCCGACATCCGCGCGGCGGTGCCAGCAGCGCGCGCACTTGGGCGCGGTCTCCACGGCGACCGAGATCCAGGCGCCTTCCGGCGCCAGCGTGCCCGCCGCGACCGCGCTCGCGGGCCGGCCAGCCGCGGGGTGCAGCCGCGCCTGCGAGGTGATGAGGGCGAAGCGCAATTCGTCACCGAGCGCGGCCATGCGCCGATGCTGCGCCTCGTCGAGATAGACGTCCACCGCCGCCTCGAGCGGCGCGCCGAGCTCACCAGCGGCTCGCAGCCGCTCGAGTTCCCGCGCGACGTCCGCCTTGAGTGCGATCACTGCGTCCCAGTCAACGGATCCCGATTTCGCGACCTCGGGCAACGGCCACCAGGTCGCGAGGAACACGGACGCGTCGCGTCCGCCTGGCAGGAACTTCCAGATCTCCTCGGCCGTGAACGACAGGATCGGCGCGAGCCAGCGCACCATCGCTTCGGCGATGTGGTACATCGCAGTCTGCGCCGAGCGGCGCGCCGCGCTCTTCGCGGGCGTCGTGTACAGCCGGTCCTTCAGGATGTCGAGCCAGAACGCGCCGAGCTCCACCACGCAGAAGTTGTGCACCTTCTGGTAGATCAGGTGGAACTGGTACGCGCGGTATGCCTCGACGATTTCCAGCTGCAGGCTCGCGGCCCGCGCGAGCGCCCAGCGGTCGAGGTCGACGAGCTCGCCGACCGGCAACGCGTCGCGCGCCGGGTCGAAGCCCGCGAGGTTGCCGAGCAGGAAGCGCACGGTGTTGCGCATGCGCCGGTAGCTGTCCGACATGCGCTTCAGGATCTCGTCGGAGACGGAGATCTCGCCGCTGTAATCGGTCGCCGCCACCCAGAGGCGCAGCACGTCGGCGCCGAGCGACTGCATGACTTTCTGCGGCGCCACGACGTTGCCGAGCGACTTCGACATCTTCCGGCCCTTCTCGTCGACCGTGAAACCGTGCGTCAGCACCTGCCGGTAGGGCGCGACGCCGTGTCCCGCGACCGACAGCAGCAGCGACGAGTGGAACCAGCCGCGGTGCTGGTCCGAGCCCTCCAGGTAGATGTCGGCCGGGTACGGGATCAGGCCGGGCCGCAGGGCGGGCAGCACGTCGTGGGCCGCGCCCGAGTCGAACCAGACGTCCATGACGTCGGGACACTTTTCGTAGATGAGCGCCTCGTCGCCGAGCAGGTGCCGCGGGTTCAGCGCGAACCAGGCCTCGATGCCGCCCTCGGCGACGAGCTCCGCGACCTGCTCGAGAAGCTCCGGCGTCTGCGGGTGCGGGTCGCCGGTTTCCTTGTGCACGAACATCGCGAGCGGCACGCCCCAGGCGCGCTGCCGCGAGATGCACCAGTCGGGACGCGTCTCCATCATGCTGGTGATGCGCTGCTCGCCCCAGCCCGGGATCCACTGCACGGACTTGATCGCGGCGAGCGTGTCGCGCCGCAAGCCCTGCTTCTCCATGCTGAGGAACCACTGCGGCGTCGCGCGGAAGATGACCGGCGACTTGTGGCGCCAGCAGTGCGGGTAGCTGTGGCGATACGACTCGAAGTGCACCAGCCGGCCCGCGTCCTTGAGCGTCTCGACGATCTTTTCGTTGGCGTCGAACACGCCCGTGCCTTCGAACAGCGGCGTGCCGGCGACGAAGCGCCCGTCGTTGCCGACCGGGTTGTCGATCGGCAGGCCGTAGCGCCGCCCCATTTCGTAGTCGTCGGCGCCGTGGCCCGGCGCCGTGTGCACCGCGCCGGTGCCGGCGTCGAGCGTCACGTGCTCGCCCAGGATCACCGGCACCTCGCGCTCGTAGAACGGGTGCTCGAGGCGCAGGCCTTCGAGGGCCTTGCCGTCGCGCTTCGCGAGGATGCGGTGCGAGGTCGCGCCGATCCGCTTCGCGAACGACTCGACGAGCGCCTCGGCGACCACGAGGCGCGCCGTGCCGCCCTCGCGCTCGAACTCGGCGAGTACGTAGTCGTACAGCGGGTGCAGGCAGACCGCCTGGTTCGCCGGCAGCGTCCAGGGCGTCGTGGTCCAGATCACGACCGCCGCGCTCAGGAGGTCGTCGGTCGGCAGGCCAAAGCGCCGCGCGGCATCGTGCGCGTCCGCCACCTCGAAGCGCACGTCGATCGCGGGCGAAGTGCGTTCCTCGTACTCGACTTCCGCCTCGGCAAGCGAGGAACGGCAGTCGAGGCACCAGTGCACCGGCTTGAAGCCGCGCACGAGGTGCCCGCGGCGGATGATCGCGGCGAAGGTGCGCAGTTGCTCCGCCTCGTAGCGCGAGGCCATGGTGAGGTACGGGTCGTCCCAGTTGCCGATCACGCCGAGGCGCTGGAAGTCCGCCTTCTGCAATGCCACCTGGCTCGCCGCAAACTCCCGGCAGGCCTTGCGGAACGCGTCCGCGTCGAGCTTCTGGCCGACGCGCCCGTGTTTCTTCTCGACCTGCTGCTCGATCGGCAGGCCGTGGCAGTCCCAGCCCGGCACGTAGGGCGAGTCGCAGCCGTCGAGGCTGCGCGACTTGACGATGATGTCCTTCAGCACCTTGTTGACGGCGTGGCCGATGTGGATCACGCCGTTCGCGTAGGGCGGCCCGTCGAGCAGCACGAACTTCGGCCGGCCGCCCGCACGGCGGCGAAGCTGGCCGTAGACGCCGTCGGCAAGCCAGCGCGCCACCTGCTCCGGCTCGCGGCGCGCGAGGTCCGCCTTCATCGGGAACGCGGTTTCGGGCAGGTTGAGCGTCTCTTTGTAGTCCACGCGGGTCCTTAAGGCCTGAGCAGGCGACGCGCCTCGCGCGCGTCATCCTGCATCTGGCGGGTCATGCTCGCGAGATCCGGAAAGCGAACCTCCTCGCGCAACCGGGCGATGAAATCAACGTCCAGGCGTTCCCCGTACAGGTCGCCCTCGAAATCGAAGGCGTGCACTTCGAGCAGCCACTCGCGGCCGTCGACCGTCGGCCGGGTGCCGACCGAGGCGACGCCCGGGTGGCGCACGAGACCCCTGCCCGACACGCGCACCGCGAAGATGCCGGCGACCGGCGACACGCGCCGATGCAGCCGCAGGTTGGCCGTGGGGAAGCCAAGCGTACGGCCGAGCTTTTCGCCCGGGACGACCCGGCCGCTCATCCGGTAATCGCGGCCGAGCAGCGCCTTCGCTTCGTCCATCCGGCCGGCCGCCAGCGCCTCGCGCACGCGAGTCGAGCTCACGGGCCGGCCGCCGTCCAGGCGCGGGGCGACCGCGTCAACCGCGAAGCCGTGCAGGCTGCCCGCGCGGCGAAGCAACGCTACGTCGCCGCGGCGCTCGTGCCCGAACCGGAATCCCTCGCCGATCACCACGTGTCTTGCCCTCAAAGCCCCGACCAGAACCCTTTGTATGAACTCGTCCGCGTCGAGCCGCGCGAGCCGCGCATCGAAGCGAAGCACCCGGAGCTCGTCGACGCCCGCCTCCGCGATCCGCGCGGCCTTGTCACGCAGCCGCATCAGCCGAGCCGGAGCCCCGCCCTTCGCGAAATATTCCTTCGGCTGGGGCTCGAAGCAGACCACGGCCGTCGGGCTCTGCGACTCCCGGCCGTGCCCGCAGAGCACGGCCAGGATCTGCTGGTGCCCGAGATGCACGCCGTCGAAATTGCCGATCGCGACCGCCCGGCCGGCGCCCGCGCTGGGTTCGAATCCGCGTTGTAGCCGCATGAATTATAGATGCTTCAGGTCGCGCGGGCGCGCGCCGGCGAGCGCCATCACGCCGAAATAGATCGCCCCGCCGCCCACGACCGCGACGCCGAGCCAGGCCGCGCGCCGGAGCGCCGGCCATTCGGTCCAGGCCGCCCAGTCGCCGGAGATCCACCACAGGAAGGCCGCCATGGCCAGGCTCCCGAGGCCGATCTGGGGAAGGAGCCTGCGCCAGGCCGGCGACGGCTGGTAGACGCCGGCACGGCGCAGGCCGCGGTACAGCATCGTCGCGTTGATGACGGCCGAGAGGCCGGTGGACACCGCCAGCAGGACGTGCGGCACCGGGAAGCCATTCAGGAATGCCGGCACGACGACCACGAGGTTGAATCCGATGTTGATCGCGAGCGCGATGATGCCGATCCTGACCGGCGTCTTCGTGTCCTGGCGCGCGAAATAGCCGGGCGCGAGCACCTTGACCATCGAGAAGCCGATGAGGCCCAGGGAATAAGCCATCAGCGCGTACCCGCACATCAGCACGTCGCGGTCGTTGAAGGCGCCGTAGCCGAAGATCGTCGCGATCAGCGGCCCCGCGAGCATCAGGAGGCCCACCGCCGCGGGCACGACGATCGTGAGCGTGAGGCGCAGCGCCCAGTCGAGCGTCGCCTCGAACTTCTCCGGTGACTGCTCGGAATGGTGCGAGGAGAGCCCGGGCAGGATCACCGTCGCGAGCGCGATCGAGAACACGCCGAGCGGAAACTCCACCAGGCGGTCCGCACTGTAGAGCCAGGTGACGCTGCCGACCATGAGGAAAGACGCGATGATCGTGTCGAGCAGCAGCGACACCTGCGCGACCGAGGAGCCGAAGATCCCGGGCAGCATGAGCCGCCCGATCCGGCGCACGCCTTCATGCGCACGGTCGAGCCGCGGCCGCGGCAGGAGGCCGAGCCGGTGCAGCGCCGGGAACTGCGCGGCGAGCTGCACGACGCCGGCGATGAACACGCCGATTGCGAGCACAAGGCCGGGATTCTCGAAATAGGGCGCGACGATTCCCGCGGAGACGATCATCACGATGTTGAGCAGCGTCTGGTTGAAGGCGGGCACCGCGAACCGCCCGTAGCTGTTCAGTACGCCGCTGCCGAGCGCGACCAGCGAGATGAAGAAGAGGTAGGGGAACGTGAAGCGCAACATCTCGACTGTGAGGTCGAACTGGCTGCCCTTGGTGTGGAAGCCTGGCGCAAACAGGTAGGCGAGCACCGGCGCGGCGATGACGCCGGCCAGGGTAATGAGGAAGAGCAGGAGGCCGAACACGCCCGAGACGCCGGCCACCAGCTCCCGGACCTCGTCCTGGCTCTTGCGCACCTTGTACTCGGAGATGACCGGCACGAAGGCCTGGGAGAAGGCGCCCTCCGCCGTCAGGCGCCGCATGAAGTTCGGGATCTTGAACGCCACCAGGAAGGCGTCCATCAGGGGGCCCGCGCCGAAGGAAATCAGGTAGACCATGTCCCGGATCACGCCCGTGACCCGGGAAAGGAGCGTCAGCAGGCCTACGATGGTGGTGTTGCGCAGGAATCCGTGCGACATGCGGCCGGCACTATAGCGCGTTGACAATGGCGGGCCGCATCCGGACAATGCGCGCCCTTATGGCCAACACCAAGTCAGCCGAAAAACGGGCCCACCAGGCGCTCGCGCGCCGCGCGCAGAACGTCGCGCAGCGCTCGAAAGTGCGCAGCGCCGTCCGCAAGGTCGTCGAGGCGATCCGTGCCGGCAACAAGGCCGACGCTGCGGCCGCTCTCAAGGCGGCGGCGCCCGTCATCGACTCGATGGCGCGCAAGGGCATCATTCACCGCAACAAGGCCGCCCGGCACAAGAGCCGCCTCGCTGCGCAGGTGAAGGCGCTCTCGGCGAAGTAACCCGAAGGGGTCCGACCCCTTTATTTCTCGATTTCTCTCATGACGGCCTGGCACAGCTCTTTCGTGCCCTCTCCGGTCGCGCCGGAAATCCGGAACACCGGTCCCTTGAAGCCCAGGCGCCGCACGATCTCGGCGCAGCGCCGGGCCTGTTCCGCCGGCTCGAGCAGGTCGATCTTGTTGAGCACCAGCCAGCGGGGCTTCCTGGCGAGCTCCGGGCTGAACTTCTTCAGTTCCTTCACGATCGCGCGCGCGCCGATGACCGGGTCTTCGTCCGGGTCCGGCGGCGCGATGTCGACGAGGTGCAGCAGGATGCGCGTGCGCTGCAGGTGCTTGAGGAACCGGATCCCGAGCCCGGCGCCTTCCGCCGCGCCCTCGATCAGTCCCGGGATGTCCGCCATCACGAAGCTGCGGTGCGCGGCGACCGACACCACGCCGAGCTGCGGGTGCAGCGTCGTGAACGGATAGTCCGCCACCTTCGGGCGCGCGGCGGACACGGCGCGGATCAGGGTCGACTTGCCCGCGTTCGGAAGGCCAAGCAGCCCGACGTCCGCGAGCAGCCTGAGCTCGACCCGGAGGGTCCGCACCTCGCCGGGAAGGCCCGGCCCGCTTTGCCGCGGCGTGCGGTTGGTCGAGCTCTTGAAGCGCTGGTTGCCCCACCCGCCCTTGCCGCCTTTCGCGACCAGCAGCGTCTGCCCCGCGCTCGTGAGGTCGCCAAGCGTCTCGCCCGTGTCGTCATCGAGCACCACCGTGCCGACGGGCATCGGCACGTAAAGGTCCTCGCCGCCGCGGCCGGTGCAGTCCTGGCCGCCGCCGGGTTGCCCGTTCTGCGCGCGGAACGTGCGCTGCACGCGGTAGTCGACCAGCGTATTGATGCCCTGCTGGGCGCGCAGCCACACGCTGCCGCCGTCGCCGCCGTCGCCGCCGTCCGGCCCGCCGAATGGCACGAACTTCTCGCGGCGAAAGCCGATGGCGCCGCGCCCGCCGTTGCCGGCGCGTACATTCACGATCGCTTCGTCGACGAATTTCATGGTTTTCCGCCGCCGTAACGAAAAACCCCGGCCGGGCCGGGGTTTTTCGGGAAACTCGCGCGGCCCTTCCTTACTCCGGGAGCACGCTGACGAAGGTGCGCTGGTCGGCGCCCTTCTTCTTGAACGCGACGCGTCCGCTCTTGAGCGCGAACAGCGTGTGGTCCGTGCCGACGCCGACGTTGTCGCCCGCCCGGTACGGCGTGCCGCGCTGGCGCACGAGGATGTTGCCGGCGAGCACCTTCTCGCCGCCGAACTTCTTCACGCCGAGCCGCTTCGACTGGGACTCGCGGCCGTTCTTGGTACTGCCGCCTGCTTTCTTGTGTGCCATTTCTTGACCCCTCAGGCCGCCTTGATGCCGGTCACCTTGATTTCGGTGTACGGCTGGCGATGACCTTT
>Ga0157380_10001379_pt1 | contig 15840 bp, 13 predicted proteins | sample S35metaG_FD_119757 | JGI IMG/M metagenome (GOLD analysis project Ga0157380, IMG submission 119757) | Switchgrass rhizosphere microbial communities from Kellogg Biological Station, Michigan, USA - S3-5 metaG | ecosystem: Host-associated > Plants > Roots > Rhizosphere > Soil | place: USA... | reverse complement strand
TTATAACTCCGAGGTCGAGCAGCTTAGCCTCCGAGAAGTCTTCCGTGACCATTATGTTCTCTGGCTTGATGTCTCTATGCGCAATCTTGAGGCCCTCCAGTGCTTGAGCGGCCCGGGCAACGTCCGCTAGTAAAGGCCAGATTCGGTCTCGTGGCACATCCAGAATCCGAGCAGAGAGAGCCGCCCAGGGCGGCGGGAGGAACTCCATTGCCACGTAGAGGAGGTCACCGGACTGGCCTCCTCCCAGGATTTGCACGAGGTTAGGCAAGGATTGCCCGATAAGCGCCGTCTCACGGGCAATCCGGGCGGATTGCATTTCCAGCCCGTATCGCTCAACCAACTCGGGTTCGAAAATCTTTATTGCCGCCGTTTGGCCGGCCTTAACGGCTCTGGTGACTATCGCCGACTTTCCGAAGTCCACCAAAGACTCAATCTTCCATCCACCGACTTCGGACCCTACGAGTCCTGCGAACCACTGGTGCGCGCGTGCAGCATCCATGGACCTGATTCTCCGTCCTGAATGGGGACAGAAAGTTTGACAGAGAAACAGGGACAAGGAAAAAAGCACGCTCAAACACATCGTTTGCGACGTAGCACCGGCGTAGCACCGAAAACGGCGCGTCTTCTGGTGCCTAGCTAAGGCACCTATAACCGTCTAAATTTTAAGGATAAATTGGTGGGCCGTGTAGGGATCGAACCTACGACCAATTGATTAAGAGTCAACTGCTCTACCAGCTGAGCTAACGGCCCACTTGTCGCGATGGAGTGCGCGGTGGCGGCCGGCGGGAGTACGCCGACCTGCAAAGCCGAGGAGTGTAACAGACTCGAAATGGATTTCGGAAGACGAAAATCATGGCGAAGCTGTCACGTCTGTTTCGAGACAGCAATGACCTAGTCGGAGCCGAGGCGGAGTAGAACGCAAAGGATGACCGAGGTGGGTTGGAGTCGCTCAGCGATGAACTCTGTGACGCGGCCCTTCTGGTTCGACAGGCTGACATTCGAGTGATTGGCAGCAGCGTCGAAAAGGTGTTCTGAACGCCACGAAGGGACAGGGGAAGGTGGGGTGGACGATGGGGCTCGAACCCACGACGACCGGAATCACAATCCGGGGCTCTACCAGCTGAGCTACGTCCACCACTGGCCAAACAAAACTAGATCGGCAAAACATCACACTGGCAGGAGCTTCGCGCCGGCTCGCCAGCCATGCGCCTATGGCGCGCCCGGCAGGGCTCGAACCCGCGACCCCGGGCTTAGAAGGCCGCTCTCCCGAGTCTCAATTTTTCCTTTTGCATTATGCACTTACAAGTCTGCATGTGCGCTATTCAAAAGGCAAGAATCACATTATAACTCACTGATAGGGTGTAAACACGCCATTCGAATAGCGCAGCTGTTTATCCCATCGAGGTGCTCGCGTGAAGTCTATTCGCGCTTCTCGCACGGACGGGAAGGCGGGCCGATCTGAGTTGTAGCTTGCTTGCCCCGGCGTACGGGTGCCCGCCCCGCTCCTGCCAAACTCATTTCCTTGCTGGGTGGATGGGCCTGCTGGCACGTGCGTGGTACGAACCAATGTCAATTTATGTCGGAAGGTTCGTTTTCGCCCAATAGGCGCGTAGTTGACGAGTGGGATCGCACGCCCAGCGATGAGCATCGGTTCCTATAGGGGCCAGGACCGACCGCTCGTGAATCGCAATGACGTGATCACACATGGACAGAAGCAACAAACAGCGCGGCTCATCAAATCGAGGGCTCATCAGATGCAGCGCTGAGTAGTTGCTGACTTGTCGAATGCCCTCAAACAGATAGAGACTGAAATCCTCTCCGGCCACGCCACGAGCGATGTCCGACCACTGCACGAAACCGAAGCAGCATCGCAGATCGCTTAGCTGCGCTGCGAGAACTCGCTCTCCGCTTCTGCGAGCGGTGTTTACTAACATCGGGCGTCAACACATCGCACCCTCAAAGAACGCCTAAACGCGCCCACCAATCTTGAGAAGCATGAAGCACACGGACGATTGACACGCCGTCCGTACGAGGAAGATAGAAGATCAGAAAAGCTTCGTAATCCTTCAAGCGCACTTTCGCAGTCCCGCGAGCTCAGGGCTGCGCAACTTGAGGCTGGATCTACCTGTTCTCGGCCAACTCGATGAAGGTGTGCTCGGCTTGCGCAAGAAAGCGCTCAGCCAAGCACGAGTGGGAGCCCACGTCGGCCTCCGCGGCCGCGCCCCATATCGGGAACAGTGCACTGTGGCCCAGCATCTCGAGGTTGACCACGATATGCGGCATTTGGTCCATCGTCGCGGGCGTAAATAACTGCGGCTCGCCCAGCGCGGACCGCAGCAGGCCGAAACTGAAGAGGTTGCCGTAGTTGTGCGCGTTGGGATTGCCGCGGTAAATCGCGATCGCGTTCGGGTCGCGCGCCAGTAACGCCCGTGCGCACGCCCCGATCTCGGAAAGCCTGCTCCCATCCGATCTCGTGCCACTGGTCGCCGACCCGCTTCTGCGGACGGCGCAGGCGATCGGGATCATTTTGGATGTCTTGTATCGCCACGGCTTTCGGGCAGATGTACCCCTGGAGAGCGCATTGCTTGCGTCCCCCCGGATCGACAGAATAGCGTGTCCGTCCACGCGGATGACCAGTCCGCAATGCGCCTCGCATAAGTGGCAAGTGCGGTGACGATTAACGGGCATAGGTTCTGGTTACACGCGCGGCGTTGACCCTGTACAGGTCGCGCCCTCCATCCGGCACGGCGGATTTGCAGCCGGGGCAATTGACAAGGCTCGACTCGTATTGCGCCGACCGCCGTTTCGCCGCCAAGTGCCGGAAGACGGAGCGGCCGGGCGCTGCAACACGCGCCATGCTCATCTATGTGAGGAGCCAATGAAGGCCATCGAAATCAAGTCGCCTGGCGGTTTGGACAATCTCGTCCTCGTCGACAGACCGGAGCCGCGAGACCCTGGGCCGGGCGAGATCAAGGTCAGGATTCGGGCCAGTTCGCTCAACTACCACGACTACGTCGTGGTCATCGGCATGACATCGCCAGCAGACCGGCGCATTCCGATGTCCGATGGCGCGGGAGAGGTTGTAGCCGTGGGTCAAGGCGTGACGGAGTTCCGCGAGGGCGATTCCGTCATGTCGCTGTTCTTCCCGACCTGGTTTAGCGGGCCGCGGCTGGGCCAGGAGTTCGAAAACGTCCCCGGCGATAGCACGAATGGCTGCGCGTGTGAATTTGTCACTACGCCGGCGACGTGGTTCACGCGCGCCCCCCGGGGGTTCACCCACGGGGAAGCAGCAACGCTGCCTTGCGCGGCCCTGACAGCGTGGCGCGCCTTGGTGGTGAACGGCGGCCTCGCGCCGGGACAGAAGGTTCTGGTCATGGGCACGGGTGGGGTTTCGATCTTTGCGCTGCAATTCGCCAAGGCGATGAATGCCACCGTGATCGCGACCTCGTCCTGCGAGGCGAAGCTGGCCCGCCTACAGCAGTTGGGCGCGGATCACGTGATCAACTATCGGACGACCGAGTCGTGGGGGCGGGAGGTCTTCAATCAAAGCGGCGGCGTCGATCATGTCGTCGAGGTTGGGGGGGTGCGCACTCTCGATCAATCCATGGCCGCCGTGCGGATCGGCGGCCACATCGCCCTGATCGGCCTTCTCGGCGGGTGGGAGAGCACCGTTAACACGATGCTGATGATCGGCAAAGAGCCCCGAATCCAGGGTTTGACGGTCGGCAACCGCGCGCATCAGCTCGACATGGTGGCGGGCATCGAAGCAATCGGGCTGCGCCCCATCGTCGATCGCCACTTCCCTTTGGCCGCTCTGGCTGACGCGTTCCGCTACCAGGAGAGCGGAAGGCATTTCGGCAAGATCGTCGTCGATATCTGAGCAGGGTGGCCGCTGCTGGGGGCCGCAGCCGCAGGCAATATGGGCCATGAAAACGGACCTACCATTAGTTTGGCACGTTTGTTAGTCTACTGGCTGCGGGTTAGCGGTCTCTATCCTCGTCCTGCTGGATCCGCGAATGCCGCGCTCTGGCGAAGCATTTTTATTGCCAATCGCTCCCTGGGCTATTGCGCTTCCTATTGCGCTGATGCATTTTCCTACCTATCGCTCTATAGACAGTTGCGGTAATCCAAAAGGGTCCAGAGTGGAGGAGAACGTCGTTGAGCAGCGTGGGCACGATCACAATCGAGGACGGCGTCGGGATCATTACGATCGATTCACCGCCAGTGAACGCTTTGGGCATTCACGTACGCCGTGCGCTGCGGGACTGCTTCGCCGCCTGCGCCGTGAACGACGATGTGAAGGCCGTGGTGCTGATCTGCAACGGCCGTACCTTCTTCGCCGGAGCGGACATCAGCGAATTCGGAAAACCTCTCGAAGAGCCTTCCCTGCTCGAAGTCATGGACCTGATCGAGAACGGGGCTAAGCCCGTGATCGCGGCCGTCCACGGGACTGCGCTCGGGGGGGGATACGAGCTCGCTCTAACGTGCCATTACCGGATCGCGGTCCCCTCCGCGAAGGTCGGCCTTCCCGAGGTGCAGCTTGGACTGCTGCCTGGCGCCGGTGGAACCCAACGCCTGCCGCGTATCGTTGGCGCCGCGGCCGCCCTCGACATCATCGTGGGAGGGGCGCCGATAGCGGCCAGCAAGGCGCTGGAGCTCGGCATGATCGACGCCTTGGCTGATGAGGGAAAGTTGCGTGAGGGTGCGGTCGCATTCGCGCGCAGGATCTTGGCTGAGGGCAAGCCCCTGCAGCGCGTCCGCGACCGTCACGACAAGATCGATGCCGACAAGGGCAATGTGGCTCTGTTCGCGGAATTCCGGGCGAAGAACGCCCGCGCGTTCCGTGGGTTCAAGGCCCCTGAGAACATCATCAAGGCGATTGAGGCTGCGGTCGAATTGCCATTCGATGAGGGCCGCAAGCGTGAGCGGGAGCTGTTCGAAGAACTTCACGACTCCACCGAGTCCGCCGCACAGCGCTACTACTTCTTCGCGGAGCGTCAGGCGGCCAAGATCCCCGACGTGCCCGCCGACACGCCGGTTCTGCCGATCACCTCGGTCGGGATCATCGGCGCGGGTACGATGGGCGGCGGCATCGCCATGAACTTCCTCAATGTCGGCGTTCCGGTGACCTTGATCGACACGACCCGGGAGGCTTTGGACCGAGGAATCGGGGTCATTCGCAAGAACTACGAGATCAGCGCGAGCAAAGGCCGCCTGACCGCGGCAGACGTCGAGAAGCGCATGGCGCTGATCTCGCCGGCCGTCGACCTCGGCGCCTTGTCGGACGCCGACCTTGTGATCGAGGCGGTGTTTGAACGGATGGAGATCAAGAAGGACATCTTCGCCCGCCTGGACCGCATTGTGAAACGGGACGCCATTTTGGCGAGCAATACGTCTTACCTGAGCATCGACGAAGTCGCCTCGGTCACGTCGCGCCCGGAAAATGTTCTGGGCCTCCACTTCTTCTCTCCCGCCAACGTCATGCGGTTGGTGGAAGTCGTCCGTGGCGCAAAGACCCGCAATGAGGTAATCGCAACCGGTATGACGCTGGCGAAGAAGATCGGCAAAGTCGCCGTGCTTTCTCGCGTCGGACCGGGTTTCATCGCGAACCGTGTGCTGGGTCCGCGCAAAGATCATGCGGAAGACCTGATCCTCGAAGGGCCAACGCCGACCGAGGTGGACCAGGCCATCTACGATTACGGATTTGCCATGGGTCCGTTCCAGATGCTCGATCTCGTGGGGCTGGACGTGATCCTTGACGACACCCAGCGAACGCTCCGCGGCGATCTAATCGCCGCCGGACGGCGGGGGCAGAAGTCGGCCGCGGGCTTCTATGACTACGACGAAAAACGCAAGCAGAAAGTCTCGCAAGCCGCTCTCGACATCATTGCGGCATTCGCGAGGTTCAAGGGCGTCACGCCCAAGGGGTCGCTGCCGGCCGACGAGATCGTGGCCCGTCTCCTCTACCCCGTCGTCAACGAAGGGGCCAAAGTCTTAGAGGAAGGCATCGCGTCGCGCGCGTCCGATATCGATGTCGCCTGCATCCTCGGGTACAACTGGCCGCTCTATACCGGAGGCCCCATGTTCTGGGCCGACACGGTGGGCCTTCAGAAGATCGTCGCCAAGCTGGAAGAACTGGAGCGGGAACATGGGGAAGCGTTCAGGCCCGCCAAACTCCTGAAAGAGAAGGCCGCTTCGGGCGGCAGCTTTACGCGCGGCTGATACCAACCGGCGCCGTATGTGACGCCCCGGAGGAAACGTGCTCGAAACCATTCGATGAGGCCAGACGCAGCCGATGTCATAAATATCAAAATCGCCAAAAGGGGACATCGATGTCAAAAAATCAACTTTTCTGGATTCGAGGGTGCTTGCTATCGTTTTTCCCCTATTCGCTCATAGCAGGATTCTTTTGGGGATATTTGGCGCATAACATTCCCCCCTTTCCCGCATCGATCCCGGCGGAGGAACTTGCGCAGTATTTCCGGGATCATGCCTTCTCCATGCGTCTTGGCTATGCAGTGTCCGAGGTGTTTTGGAGCATGTTGATGGTCTGGGCCGTCGGGGCATTCTGTGTCATGCGGCGGGTCGAGGGAGGCGACGGAGTTCTCTCGTACATTCAGTTGTTCGGCGGCGCCCTCACTACTGTCGTGATGTCGGTGGCCGGCGGGTTCTGGCTTGCGGCCGCCATGCGACCGGAAACCGATCCCAAGATCATCCAGATGCTCTACGACGTGGGCTGGCTGGAAGGTGACCTCTTCAATGGGATTTCGATACTGCAAAATCTTACTTTTTTCTTCTTATTTTACAAAGACCATCGTCCGGTGAGGCTGATTCCGAAGTGGGCGCTGTGGTTCGGTTTCTTTCTCTCTATGTCTTACTTTCTCGAAATTCTCATAGTCTTTTTCCGATCCGGTCCGTTCGCCTGGAATGGATTGATCAACTTCGGGGTCGGGTTCTGTACACCCTTCCTCTGGATGATCGTCATGACCTTTTATCTCCAGCGTGCGGCCAAAACCCTCTATCATGAGGCCCAGGCCGCAACCGCAAAAGGATAGTCATTGCTGTGAAGTCTGATGGTTCAATTCACAGCGGCGGCCGTCAAGCGAGCACCAAAGGTATTCTGCCTGGCGATGATGGTTTGTGGTTTTTTATCGCCATGGAAATGTGTTTATTCGGAGTACTGTTCGGAGCGTTCCTTAAGGAGCGCTCCGCCAGCCCCGACGTATTCCGCGATGCGCAACACCTGATGGTCCCGCTTTTCGCGTTTCTCAATACAACCTATCTGATTACAAGCTCCTGGCTCGTTGCACTTGCGGTCCACGCCACTCGCAGCAGTAGATTGCCCAACGCAAGGATATGCGTTGGGTGGGCGATTGTGCTGGGCCTGTTTTTCGTGGCGACGAAGATTATTGAGTATTGGCACGAGGTTGAAGTCGGAGCTAACCCCAGCTCCAATGCGTTCTTCATGTTCTATTTCGTCATTACGGGCATTCATCTGGCGCACGTAATCGGCGGATTGGGCCTTCTAACATTCGTCAGAACTCAATTGAAGGACGGCGTCGCTCCGCAAAAGCGCAGGGTATGGATCGAAAGCGGCGCAACCTTCTGGCACATGGTCGATCTGTTATGGTTGATCATACTTTCTCTATTCTATCTCTTGCCTTAGCCCGGATTTGCTGGCGATCAATCATGCAGAAGGCGCAGATCCGAACGGCGATAATTTGGGCGTTGTTGCTCATCGCGACTGGCATATCTTTTTTCACAAGCCACCACCATGAATTGAATCCAAATGTAGCGTACGTTTCGATATGCATTCTCTCTTACTGTAAGTGCAGAATGGTCGTTATGGGGTTTATGGAAGTCAATCACGCGCCCGTCGGATGGAAGACCTTCTTTGAACTATGGATGATGGCCGTGATTGGAGAGATTGTGATATTTGGATTCTCCACTTTGTAGGCCATCCGCAGTGGCGACGCCGATCTGATCGCGCTCGCACGGCCTGTAATGACCCAGCAGTTCCTGCTCAATTCACGCCGCTAATGCAAATGCCTCAGCGGGTGTCTTCATGCCCAGCAGCGTGCCGAAGCAATCAATGCCTGCTCGAGCGCTGACTCCGCCGTCTTTGATTTGCCGCTGCCTGAGAGGTGCCAACCCAGCAGCTCGCGGCTACAGCAGTCGATGACCAGGGCCAAGCACGGCCCAGCCATCGCGACCACTCCAGACGCGACACAGATACGTGGCCCAGCGCTCGTTCGGCGCCGCAGCCACCGAAGGCATGGCCTGCACGCGTGGACGCAAGCCGATGGTCGCTTGCGAACCTGCCAGCCCCTGAGCTGGAAAATTCGCTGCACCGTGTTCTTGTTGAAGTCCAACAGATGCGCCACCGTACGATAGCCGAACGAGGGATGCTCCTCGATCAGCTGCTTGATCGGCTGAGCCAGACGCTCCAACACGATGGGCATCTTCTTCATCGGGCGGTAGTACACCGTGCGCTGAGGAATCTCGAACCATCGACACAGCTGGCTGATGGAGGCGCAATATCCGTCGTCTTTCAGTCCCTGGTGGATCGAGGCGATCATTTCTCGTCCTCCCCCAGCAGGGACTGCAATTTTTTTCGTATTGCTCCCGAACATCCTGCGGGCTGGCACGCAGCGCATTCTCCATCCCGCGCTTGCCATCCTCGATCCACTTCTCAAGCTCTGAGGGCGGCAGATCGTGTGTCCGACTCGCCTCGGCCACCGTCGTCTTGCCTTGGATAATTTCCAGCACCAGCGAGCTCTTACGCCGAGCCGTCCACCGCTTGATCTCCTCGTCCATCAATGTACCCATGTGTCATTCCTCTCAAGTTTATACCTGAGCAGGTTTTCACTAATGGGATGGACGCCCCCGCCTTTGAGTCTGTCTACTTGTCATACCGGGGACATTCACTTGACGAGGTGGAAGCGATGCAAATCTCTGCTCTCGGAATCGATTTGGCCAAGAATGTTTTTCAGCTTCATGGTGTGAACGAGGCTGGCAAACCGGTGTTGCTCCGGCAGCTCCGTCGAGAACAGCTATCGACATTTTTTGCGCAGATCAAACCGTGTTTGATCGGTATGGAAGCCTGCGGCAGCGCGCACCATTGGGCACGCAGGCTGCAAAGCATGGGACATACTGTTCGACTGATAGCGCCGCAGTTCGTAAAGCCCTACGTGAAGAGCAACAAGAACGATGCCGCTGATGCAGAAGCTATCTGCGAAGCCGTCAGGCGTCCGACGATGCGTTTTGTGCAGATTAAGAACGTCGAGCAACAGGCTGCATTGGCTCTGCATCGGGTCCGCCATGGGCTGGTGATATCTCGTACGGCTCAGGCGAATCAGATTCGAGGACTCATGGCGGAGTACGGGCTCATTCTGCCGCCGCGTATATCCTCCATCAAAGCCGGTGCTCCCGCATTGCTTGAGCAGGCAGCGGACTCACTGCCACAGTCCTTCCATCAGCTGATGATCGGCTTGCTTGACCACCTCAAGCTGTTAGATCAACGCGTGCGTGAACTCGATCAGCAAATACAAGCATGGCACCGCGACAATGCACTCAGCCAGAAACTGCAGGCAGTACCTGGCATCGGTCCGATCACGGCCACCGCGCTGGTCGCTTCTATCGGTGACGCAAAGCAGTTTACGAACGGACGACAGCTCGCAGCGTGGCTCGGGCTTGTACCAAGACAGTACTCTACTGGCGGAAAGCCCAAGCTGCTCGGCATCAGCAAGCGCGGAGACAGCTACCTGCGGACACTGCTGATTCACGGCGCTCGATCCGCGCTTCGCACGGCACACCGAAAGCCAATAGGCGAGCGCTGGCTCAACCGGCTACGGGAGCGGCGACATCCAAATATCGCAGCCGTGGCGCTCGCCAACAAGAATGCACGCATCGCTTGGGCACTGCTGGCGCGCGATCGAATCTACGATGACACTCATGAAAGTGGCAGCGTAGCTGCGTAACCTTCCCCTCAATCTCGATTGCTGAGGCGATCCATATCGATGGCAAGACAGGTCGGACCGTGATCGGACAGCCTGGTAATGACCCCGCACGCTTTGCAGTGCACTTCACTTTTTAGGCTCCGGTCAGCGAAATCCATCAGGAACCGCAGCCACGGGGCTGCACACAGAGTTCGAATGTATGGCTGCAATCCTGTCCGTCGAAACCGTCGATCGAAGATCGCTTCACAACAGGGGGCGTCCATGTATGGGTCATTACATGGCCGCGCAAGGTGAGGCGAGTACGCTTTGAGGATGTGCGCCCTTGCACCAGTCTCTTCGGATGGGTCGCGCGGGAGTGGCGAATAATAATTCGGTGATGGGCTTTTTCCGCACCTTGTTAACGCTACCCCCGCGCCGACTTCGTCTTTGGCTCGGCGGACTGCACCTTGGATGAGGCCGCACCGGGCCGGACGCCATCAAAAAACATCCTGCAACACTGATCGGCGATCTCCTCCGGCGGCGCCTCGCCTTTAGGGGAATACCACTCGACAGTCCAGTTCAAAGCACCAATGAGCAGCAGGCGTACGATTGAGAGATCCATGTCTTTGGCGATCGCTCCGTCACGTTGCGCTGCCTCGAGCAATGAAGCCCAGTAGCGACCATATGCGGCCCGGACTTCGCGATTCTTCTGCCTCACATTCACCGGTGCATGTGAATAGTTGATGATATTCGCCGACGAATAATCGTTGTCCCCTAAAATCGTCCGCACATGGGCAAGAATTGCGGCGCGTATCCGCTCACGATGCGTGGCTCCGGGGCCCAGCGACTCCACCGCTTCGAGAACTTCATTGTGCACAAGCTCGATTCCAATGCGAAGCGTCTCTTCAATCAACGCATCCTTGGATTCAAAATGATAATAGAGGCTGCTTGTCTTCACGCCGATGAACTTGGCCAGATCAGCCATACTCGTGAATGCGAGCCCTTTGTGGCGAAACCATGCCGCAGCCGCATCGAGAATGCGTTGGCGAGTCTGCCCGGCCTTCATAGGTGGTTTCATAGAGGTTTTCATAGGTAGTTCCATTGAGATTTCTGGTATAGCCCATACTGTGTGCGCCCTCGATGTCGAGAACAGGAACCTTATGAATAGTAGATAAATTCGGGCACCTTGGCGATCCCGGAGCGAAGTCGGGATGTTTTTTACGTTTTTCGGGCTGATCGGGAAGGCGCTTGCCCGCCCGAGCGGATAGCAGGCGTCATTTGGAGCCAACCGCCCGCGCCAACCCGACCGGTGTCAACCAGATGTCGTCCCGCGCGCATCTCTCCGGTGGATCGCCAGCCTTTCAGGCCCGCTCCAGCAGCACGGCAAGGCCCTGCCCTACCCCGATGCACATGAAGGCGAGCGCGTAGCGTCCCTTCGTTCGCTGCAGTTCCTCGGCGGCCGTGAGCGCAAGCCTCGCGCCCGACATGCCGAGCGGATGACCTAGCGCAATCGCGCCACCGTTGCGATTCACCCGCTCGTCCGCCGCGTCTATTCCAAGGTCGCGGAGCACGGCGATCGCTTGGCTGGCAAAGGCTTCATTGAGCTCCAGAACGTCGATTCGGTCTAGCGCCACGCCGGTCCGGTCGAGCAGCCGGCGGACCGCCGGAACGGGCCCGATCCCCATCACGCGTGGGGCTACGCCGGCGGACGCCATACCAACGATCCGGGCGCGTGGCGCGAGTCCGTGGCGCGCCGCCGCCGCCGCGGACGCGATCAGCATCGCCGCCGCGCCGTCGTTCACGCCCGAAGCGTTGCCGGCTGTGACGGTGCCATCTGCGCGCACCACCGGCCTCAGGCGCGCGAGGGCTTCGATCGTGGTCGGGCGCGGATGCTCGTCTCGGTCCACAATAATGGAATCTCCGGTCTTCTGCGGCACGACGACGGGGACAATTTCAACACTCAGGCGTCCATTCGCCTGGGCGGCGGCGGCCTTTTCCTGACTGCGCGACGCGAACAGATCCTGCTCCTCGCGGCCGACCCCCCATTCCCGGGCGACGTTTTCCGCAGTCTCTGGCATTGAATCGACGCCATAGAGGCGTTTCATCGCGGGATTGACCAGGCGCCAGCCGATGGTCGTGTCCTCGATCTTCTGCCCGCGCGAGAATGCTGAGTCCGCCTTGCCCATTACATAAGGGGCGCGGCTCATGCTCTCTACGCCACCTGCGATCAACAGAGCGGCGTCGCCCGCACGGATGGCGCGCGCGGCCGCTCCTACCGCCTCGAGCCCCGATCCGCACAGGCGGTTCACCGTGAAGCCAGGCGCCTCAACGGGCAGACCCGCCAGCAAGGTCGCCATGCGCGCGACGTTCCGGTTGTCTTCCCCCGCCTGGTTGGCACAACCCAAGATCACATCGTCCAGGGCCGCCCAGTCGACTGATGCGTTGCGGTCAGCAAGGGCGCGTATAGGCAAGGCTCCGAGGTCATCGGCTCTCAGCGATGCAAGCGCGCCTCCGAAACGGCCGATCGGAGTTCGTATTGCATCGCAGATGAATGCGTCGGTCATGAGGGCAGTCCAGTTCGATATGATGTGCCGCGAGGCGCCGCGCCGGCCTGACGCAGCCAGTTACGCGTTCGAGAGCCCTATGATGGCCACAGCGCACACGTTCTCGCTGGGCTGCCCGCCAATGTTATGGCTGAGCGCCAGGCTGGGAGATGTGTGCAGTTGGCGCCCCCCCGCGCGACCGAGCAGCTGCAGATAATTTTCATAGATCATGCGCAGACCGGACGCGCCGATCGGATGGCCGAAGCATTTCAGTCCTCCGTCAAGCTGACACGGCACCTTGCCATCGGCGTCGAACATGCCGTCGAGAACGTCACGCCAAGCCTCCCCTGCCTGCGAAAGGAAGAGATCTTCCATCGTCACCAGCTCAGTGACGGAGAAGCAATCATGCACCTCGGTCATGCCGATCTGCTCCGCTGGCTTGGTGACGCCGGCTTCCTTATAGGCCTTGGCCGCCGCAATCCGGGCGGTGTGGAAGTAAGCCCCATTCCATCCCCCGGCCTGCTGCATCTCCCAGCCATTGGACATCGCTATCTGAAGGGCCTTGACGGTGACGAGGTCAGTCTTGCCCAAGCGACGTGCAATCTCCGGCGTGGTTACGATCGCGCACGCCGCACCGTCCGACACGCCACAGCAGTCGAACAGCCCTAGCGGCTCGGCGATCATCGGTGCGTTCAGGACAGTGTCGAGATCGATCGGAGTACGCAGATGAGCCTTCGGGTTCTTGGCGCCATTCGCGTGCGACTTGACTGAGACATGGGCCATCGCTCGCTTCAAGTCCTGTGCGCTCACGCCATGCACGCTACAGTAGGCCGCGGCGAGCTGCGCGAAATTGCCGGGGCCCGACCCCTCTACGCCGATCATGTCCAATGTGGATCCGATGGTGCGGAATGGCAGGCCTGCATAGCCCGTGTCCTTAAGCTTCTCGACCCCCATCGCCAGAGCGATGTCGGCCGCCCCGGAGGCCACCGCATAAACGGCTCCGCGGAACGATTCCGTGCCGGAGGCGCAGTAGTTCTCGACCTTGGTGACCCCGATGTTCGGCAGCCGAAGCGCAAATGACATCGGGATTCCCGACGAGCCGACGCTGACGACGTCATAGGCGACGCCGAGCCATGCCGCGTCGATTTGCGTGGTATCAATGCCAGCGTCGACGATTGCCTCGTCGAACGCCTCCAGCATCAGGTCGCCGGCATCCTTGTCCCACCGCTCGCCGAAGTTGGAGCAGCCCATGCCAAGGATCGCAACCTTGTCCTTGATTCCGCTTGCCATCTCAAGACTCCTCGGCCACGGGCTTGGCCTTCCAGAAATACTTTTTGAAACCGCGACGCTCGTCCACCGCCTTGATGCGGAAGACCATCTCGATCTCCCGCCCGACGCGAAGATCGCCCGGCTCGACATCGGCGAATTCGACCTTCAAACGGCCACCCCCGTGGAAGTCGATCAAGCCGTAATAAAACGGCGGTGATGGACTGTACGTCAGGACGTCGGCCGTATAGCTCACGATCCGAGCGCGCCGGTCCGCCAGGGGATAATCTTCCTGAGTCGAGCGCGCCGGATCGTTGGAATCCACGCTGATGTCGGACTTGGGGAACTGCACCGTGCCCGTGCGCGTGCACCGTCCCCCGACCAGCCCCAACACGGCCTTGTGCTGGCGCCAGAGCGGCGCTGCCAACTGTTTGTAGTCGGCTTCGGCGCGCATCCCCTTTTCAAGATCGATGACACCGCGATGGAACAGCCAGCGCATGTAGTTGTCGTCTTTCTTGCCCAGCGCCAGCGAACCCGTCACGCCCTTTCTTGGCGCGAGTTGGCCCAGCGACTCGGTCGCCTCGAACAGGATGACGTCGACGCCTTGGCCGAAGCCGACCAAGATGATTTTCTCGCCGGGCTTCGCCTTCTCCAAAGCCGAGACGAGCAGCACAAAAGGATGCGCCGCGCCGCTGTCGCCAAGGCGATCAGCGAGGGTGTCCACCACCACCGCGGGATTGAAGCCCGCCTGGCGAGCCACAGACGTGGCGATGCCGCGCACATTGATCGGAATGATCAAGTGATTCACCGCGTCGGCCGCAACGCCGAGAGCCTGCAGCGCGTCCTTTAGCGCTCCGACGAGCAGCTTGTTGTAGCCCTCGTCCCGAACCCAGCGCGCCTCCCAGGCGTACTCGAAGTCGGACCCAGCGGCCCGGTAATGGTCGACGAAGTCCGCGCTAACGCTGTAGGAGCCCAGATAATTAGCGATCGTCGCGCCTGCGCCGACCAGCAGACCGGCCGCCGCATCGCCGTAGAGGAGCTCGGGTTCGGACGCTGGCCGCGCCTTGCGCAGGTCGGAGGCGAGGCAAAGCTGGGGCGCCCCATCGGTTCCAGCCGTGGCGCGCAAGGCCTGGATCAGGGCGCCCGTGGCCGCTCGCAAACTGCCACCCACGTCGAGGGTCGCAACACGGTCCGGCAGGTTCAAAGCCTCCTTGACGACGCCGCAGTTCTGACGATCAGCGAATGGAGACGTCGTCGAGGCAAGAAGGACGGCGCCGATTTGCCTGCGGTCAAATTCGGTCAGGGTGTCACGCGCGGCCTCGACAGCCATGGTCAAACTGTCTTCGTCCCAGTCGCCGATGGCGCGCTCGCCTTTGGCGAGTCCCTTGAGGCCGGGTGCGAACCAGGCGTTCGCAGCATAGACGGCAGACCTTTGCAGACGCTTTCTCGGAACGTAGGCGCCAAACGCGAGAATCCCAGTCGACATAGTTTCTCTCTAAAAGCTTCCTGGTGGCCGGCGCCAAGCGATACCGCTATACGGCCGGATCGCGGAACGCCCCAGGGGGTGTGCGCCAAGCCGGCAGAGCGGCTGCTCTCTGCCCACAGAGTGGCCCAGTATCGGCATGCTGCCCGAGATTACATACCGATCATTCATTAGGCAAGGCGCCGACAACCCTGGTGGATAGCCTTCGTCATAGGCATGATTTCCCTGTCGAGGATTCGGGCCCGCGAGTCTCGCGGCTTAAGGCGAGCAACGCCTGCCTTGCAATTTTCAAAGGCGGCCGGGGACATTCCGGATAGCCAGCCTTGAAAGTTCAGGGCTTGTATTACGGAGGTCCCCTCGGCTCAGACACCGCCTGCCCATTTCAGCCAAATGATGGAAGGACGCAGCGCCGGTCGATATACGGCCGCCTCTATCTCGAGATTGACCACGAGATGCGGGATCTGGTCCATCGTCGCGGGCGTAAAGACCTGCGGCTCGCCCAGCGCGGACCGCAGCAGGCCGAAACTGAAGAGGTTGCCGTAGTGTGCGCGTTGGGATTGCCGCGGTAAATCGCGATCGCGTTCGGGTCGCGCGCCAGTAACGCCCGTGC
>Ga0157380_10001377_pt1 | contig 15846 bp, 9 predicted proteins | sample S35metaG_FD_119757 | JGI IMG/M metagenome (GOLD analysis project Ga0157380, IMG submission 119757) | Switchgrass rhizosphere microbial communities from Kellogg Biological Station, Michigan, USA - S3-5 metaG | ecosystem: Host-associated > Plants > Roots > Rhizosphere > Soil | place: USA: Michigan... | reverse complement strand
GCTGGCAAACCGACCTTCTGCGAAAAGCCTTTGTCGATATCTTTGCCTGATGCGCTCGACATGCAACGCGCGATTGAAGAGAGTGGCGCGTTTTTTCAGATGGGCTTTCAGCGCCGGTTCGACAAAGGTTATGTAGCGGCAAAGCAGAAGATCTCAGAACGCCTGATCGGCGATCTGGTTTTGTTTAAATCTTCTTCGCGCGACCCTTTCAGGCCAAGTCTTGAATATCTGAATCCGGAAACGAGTGGCGGTCAAATCATCGACCAGGGAATTCACGATTTGGATCTCGCCCGCTGGTTTATGGGCGAAGTGGAAAGCGTTTACAGCGTTGGCGCAACGTTAGCGTATCCGGAAATGAAGACGATCGACGACATCGACAACGCCGTTGTCAGTCTCCGCTTTAACAGCGGCGCGCTGGGTTCAATCGATCTGAGTCGGAACGGTGTTTACGGATACGATATTCGAACTGAGATTCTGGGGACGTCCGGGACATTGAAGATTGGCTATCTTCGCGAGACGCCACTCTTTGTAATGACAAGGGAAGGCATCAGTCACGACACGGTGCCTTATTTCCCAGAGCGATTTGAACAGGCATACGTAAGTCAGTTGCAGGATTTTGTTAACAACGTCTTGCAAGACAAGGAGCCGTCGGTAACGTGTGCTGATGGGGTAGCGGCCTTGAATCTGAGTGTTGCCGCCACGCAGTCGTACAAAGACGGACAGCCGGTGCGCGTTCAGCCTACGTCAGATTGAAGATTGAAGATTGTTTGCTGACGCGATCTTTTAAATCACCAATCAAAAATCATCAATCACAAATCATCAATCCTCTGACCCTTTTGAAGGTTCTTTTGCGCGTTACTACTTATACGGAGCCAAATCGGTAAATAAGAGGGAGCACGCATGTCTACAGCTACTATGGAACTTGAACAAACGAAAAACGATGAGAATCAGCCCCTAAGTCCCGGGCCTGATATCGTATTGACCCAAACTATTCTCGCGAGTCTGAATGCCCAGGCAGTTTACGTAGCTGCAAAACTGGGTGTTGCAGATGCACTGTCAGCCGGTCCGAAGAGTATCGGCCAATTGTCGAAGGAGGTGGGCGGCCACGAGTCGTCACTCTATCGTGTTCTTCGTGCGCTGGCATCGATAGGCATCTTTGCTGAGGACCCAAAACGCACTTTTCGTCTTACTCCAACGGCAGAACTCCTGCGCTCGGACGTTGAAGGTTCTTTGCGCGATGTCGCCATTTTCATGGGTGAGGATTGGCACTGGAGCGTTTGGGGACAAACACTCTACAGCGTTAAGACAGGCGAAGCAGCTTGGGGTCGTGTTCACGGAAAGACGGTGTTTCCGTATTTTGAGGGTAATACTGAAGCGGCCGCGATCTTTGATCGCGCCATGTCGAGCTTCTCTACGCTTGCCAGAAAAGCCGTTGCGAACGCTTACGATTTTTCAAGTTTGAATGTGCTGGTCGACGTTGCCGGTGGTCACGGAAAATTGCTGACAGGAATCCTGGAAGCGACACCAGATCTTCGCGGTGTACTATTTGATTTGCCGCACGTGATTGGCCGCGCGAAGGAAAGCGAAGAGATTAAGAAGCTGAGTGCGCGACTCGATCTAAAAGAGGGTGACTTCTTTGAGTCAGTGCCTGCCGGTGCCGATGGCTACATCTTGAAGCATATCATTCACGACTGGAAAGAGGCCGAGGCGATCAAGATTCTGACGAACATTCGCAAAGCAATGGGCACCTACGGACGCGTGCTCTTGATCGAAGCGGTGGTTAGTGAAGGCAACGAGCCGGATTTCGCTAAGATCCTGGATATCGAAATGCTCGTGTCACCGGGCGGCAAAGAGCGGACTGCGACGGAATACGCTGAACTTTTCCGACAGTCGGGACTAAAACTCTCGCGAGTGATTCCGACCCGCTCGCCCTACAGTGTAATCGAAGCGGTAAAAGCGTAATGCTCACGACAAGAGCAGCGCTAATGCCTGAACTTTGTGGAAGCCTCTGCGTGTTCTGTCTCTGTGGTTAGACGACCCTACTTAAAGACTCACTGCGGAACATGGAACGCGCAGCGGTGCACAAAAGGTCCGCAATTTGACTTGTGTTAAATTGCGGACCTTGATTTATAGTCTTGTGGCCAACTTTTGAGCGCCCGCAGTTATCATGCGGCCCAAGTTTAGAAGCATGCGTAAAACAATTCCGAAGGCAACGAGGATCATGTTGATCCGGCACGCTGAAAAGCCTGCCAAGGACGGGACACCTTTTGGCGTGACAGAAAAAGGTAAACGCAGTAGCGAGTCAATGGAAGTCCGTGGATGGCAAAGAGCTGGTGCATTGACGGCTCTCTTTGCACCGTCAGACGGCCATCTTCAGAACGCGTCGCTTGCTACGCCTCAGTTTCTCTACGCTTCGAAACCATTAAGACGCAAAGGCAGTCGACGTCCAATGGAGACGATCATCCCTTTGGCCGGGAAACTAGGAAGTGAAATCAACTTGAACTTCGCTAGATTTGAATATGAAAGCATGATCCGAGAAGTTGTCTCTCGAAAGGGAGTCGTGCTCATTTGTTGGCAGCGCGAATACATTCCGGTAATCGCGCAACAAATTCTCGGTGATGCGAAAACTGCGCCAGCTATTTGGCCAGAAGATTGCTTTGATATGATCTGGGTGTTTGATCTCGACCATCGCTCGTCGAGATATAGGTTCAAACAAGTCCCTCAAAAACTACTTGTGGGAGATCGCACTGGTCAAATCAAATAAACGGCTTTTGGAGTGCGGGGACCTGTCGCCGCTTTGGTCTAGTTGCGGGCGCCCGTCGGAAAAAAGCGGCGACAGGTCGCCGCACTCCAAAGTTAGGGAATGGTCCTGTCAGTCTTGCGAAGTAAATCTGCAAATCGCCGATCTGATCTCAGATTCTTCAAGTTGGGATCCACGCGGGCGAAAGTAAATCCAACGGCGTATTCACGTTCGGCCTGCGCCAGCCACTCGAAGCCTTTATCGAGATCGCCGAGCCACGAATAGATGATGGCAATCTCATAAGCCGTCACCCATTGTTCATTTCTCTTTGCCAGTATCTCTTCGAGTAACGCTCTTGCTTCGTCATGTCGCCCAACCGCGGCGAGCACGTGTGCGCGCTTGGCCCGTGTCGTCGGAGTATCACCCGCAAAACTTCGCTCCTGCTCGAAAGTCGCTAGAGCCTCCTGGTGCATTTCTTTCTGCTCGTAAGACCAACGAAGAACTGTGTGAGCGGCTACAGCTCCGGGATCGAGTTCCAGAGCTTTGCGACTCTGAGCGATTGCATCATCAAAACGGCCGGCGAGAAACAGCACATTGGCTACGCCTGTTGCAATCACCGCCGATTGAGGCGAGATCTGACGGCCCCGCTCCATTTCTTTGTACGCCTCGTCGTGACGACCCATCGCCGACAAACTGTAAGCGTACCAGCGATGCGCGACTTGATTGCCAGGCTTCAGGACGATCGCTTTGCGAAACTCACCCTCCGCAGCATAAGAGTCGCGCTCGTAATGAAGCTTGACGAAACCAAGCGCAGCCCGCGCTTCAGCAAGATTTGGATCTGCGTTGACAGCACGATTCGCCGCGTCTTTTGCTTTTTCCCAAGCGTCAGGCGGCGGTGGCTCGACGTACCAGTTAAGTAGCGAATAGCAATCGGCGAGTTCGGCCAGCGCGATCGCATAATGCGGATCGAGTTCAATCGCATGTTCGAAGCGCTCGATGGCTTGCCGCAGACCTTCGGCAGTTCTTCTTGTTGCGTAATAGCGCCCGGCTGTGTAGAGCTGGCGCGCCTCTTCATTTTCACCGGTTTGAGTATCCGGAGCTGGTCCAGCGATCTGCGATGTGATCGGTTCGGGACGTTCGCGAAGTCGATCAGTGTCCGTGCCCGGGGGAGGCTCCTCGATCATTCGCTTTCGATCTACAGCCGGGTTTCTGGTCAGTCGAAGTAGTTCTTCAAAAGCAGGTTCACCGCGCAACGGATCTAACTGCGGCTCGACGCCTAACCAAACAACCCATGCGTCCTTTTTCTCATAAGCCTCGTGCAGTAATTGCAGCGCTTCTGCACGTTCACCGAGCTCCACGTGAATCAATGCCTTGTGATAAGGAGACACGTAACTGTGCTCGGCCATTTGCGACAAACGGGCGAGAGCTGCGCGTGCATCCTGATGACGTCCGGCGGCGGCATAGGCAGCACCCAGCAACGCAATGAAGAACTGTCCGCCACTCGAAAGCTCCAATCCCTTCTCTGCTACTCTGACGGCCTCGTCCGCCTTGCCGGCATGTCGCAAAGTCCACGAGTACGTACTCAGTCCATAAGCGAAGTCTGGCGCCGCTTCGAGCAGAATTCGATAAGTTGCGATCGACTCATCAAACCGCCGCGCCTGGTAGTAACACCAAGCCAACGCCTGGATTACGCCTGGTGACAGTGGATCGAGTTCACGTGCACGCAACATCTCAGCTAGCGTTTCGTCGAAGCGTCCTGCCATCGCAAGGTGGAACGCATACCAGTGATGACCGGTCGCATAGTTTGGATTGATCTCGATGGCTCGGCGGTGTTGACCATCGGCTACTGCCCAGTCAAAGTCGTGACAGATAGTTGCGAAGCCCAACGCGCTGTATGCTTCAGCGGAAGTCGAATCCAACTCCACAGCTTTGCTCGCAGCTTCTTTCGCCGCAGCAGAACATTCGACAAATGGCTTGACGCCGAACACGCCCAGCCAGTTGTAGTAATCGGCAATGCCTGTATAAGCGAGGGCGTACTGCGGATCGAGTTCAATGGCATGCTTGTATGAGTCGAATGCTTTAGCGAGACCAGTTTCAGTGTAAGTGTTCCAGTAATACCGTCCGCGCAGATAGGCTTCGAAAGCTTCTGAATTGTCTGTTCCACGTTTCGAGAGTTGACGTTGTTCGTCGCCTGTTAACTGCGGAAGTAAAGCCGCTGCGACCTTTTCAGAAATCGAGTCTTCAATCTGAAGTACGTCGGTAGACTCTTCGTCAAACTGTTCTGCCCATCGAGTCGCACCTTCTTTGACACTCAGAAGCTGAGACGTAACGCGCAATCGATTGCCAATCCGTCGCAGACTTCCATCAATCACAAAATCGACACCGAGATCACGTCCGGCCATGAGGGGCTCTACGCCGGTTGATCGGTAGCGCAGTATGCTGCTGGTTGGACGCACAACAAGGCGTCGCACATTCGAGAGCCGCGTGATTAACGCGTCGGTCAATCCCAGGCCGAGATATTCATCACCCGTGTTTTCACCGGGCACCGAAAGTACTCGGAATGGAAGCACTGCTATTGACTCTTGTTCGCCGTGCAGTGACGGCGAAACCGCAGGAAGCGAGGCGAGCCGGTGATTGAGTTTTCGAAGGAGTTCGTTGAAGCGTGGATGTCCGTGAAGTGAATCCAGGCCCGGATCGACGCCAACCCAGAGCAACCATGCATCTCGCGTCTGATAGCACTTATCAAGCAAGTCCAGAGTTTCATCAACCTGGCCCAAAGAAGCCCTGACCAAAGCTTTGTGGTAATCGGAGATGTGACGATGGTTGGCAATTTCATCCATCTCTTTCAGTATGGCTTCAGCTTCCGCAGTCTTGCCGGCATCAGCGTAGGCGGTAGCGAGTCGAGCCATCGTGCGGGACGACTTTCCTATCCCCTCGATACACGCAATGGCTTCGGCGATTGCTTCGTCGTGTTTCCCTAAACGGCTCAGCGCGTAGCTGAGACCATATCGCATCATCAGGTTCTGCGGTTCCTTCTCGAGCGTCTTGTTGCAGATAGTTACGACTTCATCGTAAAGGCGAGCGTGATACGAACACCACACCACACAGAAACGCGAGATGATCGACAGCGGATCCAAATCTCGTGCGATGCGAGCTTCGCGTAACGCTTCTTCGAACCGGCCCTCCATCGCCAACTGAAAGCCGTACCACACGCGCGCTGCAGCATAGTTCGGATCGATTTCAATGGAGCGCAGAAGTTCTCTTTCAGCACGCGTCCATTCGAAATCGCGGCAGAGAATTGCCTCTCCGAGAGCGCTGTGTCCCTCGGCTAGCCCAGCGTCGATCGCAACCGATGTCGCCGCGGCTTCATAAGACGCAGCCGAACACTCAGAGAAGGGAAGTACGCCATAAATGCCGATCCAGTTGTAATACTCCGCGACCCCCGCGTACGCGACGGCATAATTCGGATCGAGTGCAATCGCCTGGTGATAACAAACTATCGCCTTCGCAAACCCATCTTCTGTAAATGTGCTCCAGAAGAAACGGCCGCGCAGGTAAGCCTCGTGCGCTTGAGGATCGTTCGTTCCACGCTTACCGAGTCGGAATTGTTCATCATCCGAAAGATGGGGCGCGATCGCCTGGGCGACGTTCGTCGAAATCACGTCTTCGAGTGTCAGTACGTCGGTAAATTCTTCGTCAAACTGTCCGGCCCACACCGATGTTTGATCTGCAACATTCAACAACTGAATCGTCACTCGTATGCGATCACCGACTCTGCGCACGCGTCCGTCCAAAACGTAGCTGACATCCAGCTCACGGGCGGCCACAATCGGATCGGTCTCAGCACCGTAGCGCAGCACGCTGCTAGTAGGTCGCACAGCAAAACTGCGAATTGCGCTCAAACGAGTAATCAACGCATCAGCGAGACCGGTGCCGAGATAATCGGGACTCGAGTCAGAACCCGGCATCACATCCATTACTTTCAAAGGCAGAACAGCTAATGCGTTGTCGCTGTGCTTACGGGTTAGGGGCTTTGATTCGCCGGTCGGCGAGTCGGGCAGATCAGAAACTGGTCTGCCTTCGAGAAAGTGTGTGATGTCGTCGCGTAGTTGCGCAGCCGATTGATATCGCCACTCAGGTTCTTTGCGCAGGGCGCGCATGACAATGGTGTCCAGATCGCCTGACAGCTGTCGACGCAGGGAGTCGAGTGTTGAACGACGAGCAGAGTAGACCTTACGCAGTGTTGTGGCTTCGTCGTCGCCCGTCGAAGCAGTGCCTGGAAGAAGATCGAGAGGCCGCGTGATGATGATGCTTGGCGGTGTTGGCTCTTCTTCACAAATTACGCGCGCGATCTCGTGCGGCGCACGATTAACCAATCGATACGGTCGATGGCCGGTCAACAGTTCGTAGAGCAATACGCCCAGTGAATACACGTCGGTGCTTGGAGTTGTTGCTCCACCCTGGACCTGTTCCGGAGATGCGTACTCTGGTGTCATGAGGCGCATCGCCGTGGCGGTCGGATCGTGGGTGATATCGCCGGCGAGTTCAGGATTCAGCAACTTGGCGATGCCGAAATCAAGCAGCTTCGGCACACCTTCACACGTGACGAGCACGTTAGATGGCTTAATGTCCCGATGGACAACCTGCTTCTGGTGCGCATAGTGAACTGCGTCGCAAATCGATCTAAACAGTTTGAGGCGTTCGTTGATACTAAGTTGCTGAGAGTCGCAGTACTTGTATAAAGGCTGACCCTCAATAAACTCCATGACAAAGTAGGGAAGCCCATCTTCTGTAGTGCCACCGTCGAGCAAACCGGCGATGTGGGGATGATCGAGACCTGCGAGGATCTGTCGTTCTTTTCTAAAGCGACGGAGAATAAAGTCAGTATCCATTCCGCGCTTGACGAGCTTTATTGCGGCGCGCTTATGGAATTCGTTGTCAGCGCGTGATGCTTCATAAACCGCGCCCATTCCGCCGCGGCCAATCTCACGTTCGATCCGATAGGCGCCCAACCGGCGACCGATTAACGGATCTGAGTCCTCTATTAAAGACTCAATAGCGTTCATCTCAGTGGTGCCGTAAAGGGGCTGTTCGAGCAGGCCGCCCCCACTATCGTGTTGCAAGAGCAAGGCCTCGACCTGTCCTTTGAGCGTGTGGTCGGCAGCGCAGGCCTCGGCGAGAAACGCAGCGCGAGCTTCGGGGTGAAGATCGAGCGCTGACTGGAAGATCTCTTCAACTTGTCGCCAGCGTTCAGGGGTCATGTTTTGTTGCTGAGTTTTTGCCCAGATATTAAAACAGGAGCAGGAGCAGCGGACAGGAGCAGGTGCCTGTCTGCTCCTGCTTGGTGCTCCTGCCACCTGAAATGTGGGAAGTTACTTCTTCTGCATCTCTTCGTACAGCCACGCTTTTGCAAATCGCCAGTGACGTTTGATCGTTGTTGGAGTTACGCCCAGAACGTCAGCTGTCTCTTCGATGGAGAGGCCACCGAAGTACCGCGGTTCCACCAACCTTGCTTTTTGTTCATCGAATTCGGCCAGACTCTTAAGGGCTTCGTCGAGCGCAATCAAATCTGAGCTGCGTTCCACGGCCCGATCGATGTTTTCATCCAGGGAGAGCTTTTGAAAATCATGCCCACGCTTTTCAGCGTTGAACTTGCGGGCGTGATCGACTAGCAGTCGGCGCATAATCTGCGCCGCGACGCCGAAAAAATGCGCGCGATTCTGCCAGTTTACCCGTGTTTGATCCACGAGACGCAAATAAGCCTCGTGCACCAGCGCCGTTGGTTGCAATGTGTGATCTGGGCGTTCACGGCGCAGATAATTCGACGCAAGTTTTCGCAGTTCATCGTAGATGACAGGCAATAAAATATCAACCGCCGCGCGATCGCCGTTTGATAAGTCGATCAGTAACTGCGTGATGTTGTCAGAGGCTTGAGTAGACACGAAGAATTACGGTGGTTTCTGCTCGTCGAATGCTTCCAGATCATGCGAAGTATAAGACAGAAATCGTGCGCACGGTATCACCAAAAGCAGAAGTAGCGACAGATTTCTGGGATCAAGCGGGCTCAGAAATCTAACGGAGTCGGTTTTGACTGACCGTGGTTGTTCTCCTGAGTTGTGAGAATCCGCGCAAGATCCGCTGCTGACGGGTAGTGTCCTAATTTGTAGGGGCGTCCCTCCGTGGGCGCCCCCACTCCGTTCGGCGAACCTAGGAAGATGGGGTGCCCACGGAGGGACGCCCCTACAAATTAGGACACTACCGACTAACGACAGTCCGTTTGAAAAAGCCTGTATCTCAAAATGGTCCGATTTCCCGTTCTTTTGCGCGTTATCGTAGTGAGAGGCAATAAAGAAAGACGAAGAAGAGGGTAGAAGCTGATGCATACGGGCCAATTAGCGATGTCGAATAGAGAATTCGGTCAGGTCAAAGCCCTGCAAGCCACCGACAAGATCAGCAACTGGATCGCACGAATGTTTGGTTGCTGGCACCGCGAAATGAGCCGCCCATTTTCCCAAAAAGGACACGCGTATCGCGTCTGCCTAAGTTGCGGTGCTCAACGAAGGTTTGATTTGGGAAACTGGAGGATGCGAGGCAACTTCTACTATTGCCGGCCAGCGCCAAGCCATTGAGCTCACGCGCGGTGCACGAAGGAGCAAGGATTTGAAAGGTGGGGGGCCTTTCCAGATCCCTTGCTCCTGACGGGGACCTTTCACAAGCCAACCAACCAAAGCCGCAGATTCGCGGAACTCATTAGTAAGCCAATGAGTCAGAATCTGCGGCTCCTTCTTTTTTAGACAGAATTGCAAGGAGACTACTCATTACCGTTCGCGGTAGCGGATCGCCATTCTCGACGTGTGATTCATCGCGTGGAGTCGTGGCCACCCGCTATCGCGGACGGTACTGAATGGCGCCACCGACGTGAATCGGGTGGTCTCTGGCAATTCTTCCTTGAATGTAAACCTCACCGTCTCGCATAATGCGCACGCTCTTCCAGATCACTCCGCTCATACAAATAGAAATATGAAGGAAACTGCCGAAGAAGTGGCTGTCGCAGTGGACGCTCCCGCGGATATCAATGCTGACACAAGTGGTTTCGTCGGACATCCGAAGGGGCTTGGTCCACTCTTTTTCACAGAGCTTTGGGAGCGCTTCAGTTACTACGGGATGCGCGCCATCCTGATCCTCTATATGACCGCTGCACCCGCGCAGGGTGGTCTCGGGTTCGGTGTGAAGGATGCTGCTTCAATCTACGGCACATACACAATGGCCGTTTATCTCACCGCGCTGCCGGGCGGACTCGCGGCGGACTATCTATTTGGCGCGCGACTCGCGGTTTTGATCGGCGGCATCGTTATCGCTTTGGGTCACTTCTCAATGATCTTTCACTCGATGACGTCCTTTTATTTGGGTATGACGTTCATAGCGATCGGTACGGGTCTGCTAAAACCCAACATCAGCACAATGGTTGGCGGTCTGTACCGCGAAAACGACCCGCGGCGGGATAGTGGGTTCTCGCTTTTCTACATGAGCATCAACATTGGGGCGCTCGCGGCCCCGCTCGTTTGTGGTTACCTGGCGCAGGGTGAAAGCTTCAAACGATTTATTGGCGGAATGGGTTTTGGTCCAACTCAGAGCTGGCATTTTGCGTTTGGTGCCGCCGGCGTCGGCATGGTGCTCGGACTCATCATTTACTTGCTGAACACCAAAACACTGGCTCGCGTTGGCTCGAGTAGAAAACAGCGAGCAAAGCAGGAAAAGACCCCGGTGGTAAATGAACCACTCACCGGAGACGATTGGAAACGTATCGCTGCGATGGTGATCTTTTTCGCGTTTACGATTCTGTTCTGGGCCGCATATGAACAGAAGGGGGCGAGTTTGAACTTGTTTGCCAGGGAACTTGTCCGCACCGAAGTCTTCGGAATGCGATTTCCTTCGAGTTGGTTGCAGTCGTGCACTCCCGCATTTGTAATTCTCCTCGCGCCTCTCTTTTCGATGCTCTGGGTTCGATTGAAGGATCGGCAACCGTCCAGTCCCGCGAAGTTCACATTAGGAATGCTGTTCATCGGTCTTGCTTACGTGTTGATGGTTCCCGCCTGCATGATGACGGCATCAGGAAGAATCAGTCCGTTGTGGTTAGTGGGTCTTTACTTTCTCGAAGTCTGTGGCGAGATGTGTTTAAGTCCGGTTGGTCTCAGCACTGTAACAAAACTTTCGCCGCCGAAGTTCGTCGGCTTAATGATGGGGACGTGGTTCCTGGCTACGTCATTTGGAAACAAATTGGGTGGGTACTTGTCAGGATTCTTTGACGCCAAGAATCCTTGGCAGTTGGTAAAACTCTACGGCGGGATCGCCGCAGGTTTGCTCGTGGGCGCAGGTATCCTCGCGTTGCTAACACCGACAATTCGAAAACTAATGGGGAAAGTGAAGTAGCCGATCGCCGCATGCCACAATTCACTCGAGCAATTGTCCGTCCGCCTTGCTCGACGTTCGCGAATGGTCTAACTCGTGTCGATCTGGGAAAACCGGATTCCACCCGAGCTCTTCACCAGCACGAACAGTACTGCTGTGCCTTACAAGCTTGTGGCCTTTCGGTCCTCAAACTCGACGCAGACGCCGCCTATCCTGATTCAACATTTGTTGAGGACACTGCGCTGGTCACGGAGCGCGGCGCCATACTGACTCGCCCCGGTGCCGAAAGCCGTGCGGGCGAAGTTGCGGCGATTGAGCCGGTGTTACGTCAGTTCTTTCCGGAGTTGAAGCGAATCGATGCTCCCGGCACCGTCGACGCAGGCGACGTTTGCGAAGCAGGAAACCACTTCTTCATTGGAATCTCCCACCGCACTAACGAGACGGGCGCACGACAACTTACGAGACTTCTTTCGGAGTTAGACTACTCCAGTAGTTTGATCGATATCCGCGAGATAGGTAACATCCTACATCTAAAGAGTGGCATTTCGTTTTTGGGCGACGCTCGTCTAGTAGTGATAGACGAGCTTGCGCGCCGGCCGGAGTTTAGTGAGCTGGAACTAATTCGCATTTCGCCGGGCGAGGATTATGCAGCGAACTGTCTATCGGTGAATGGTAGAGTATTGATCGCATCAGGCTTCCCCTTATTTCAAGAGCGACTTGACAATTTAGGTTTTGAGACCGTCGCGCTTGAGATGTCAGAGTTTCAAAAGATGGACGGCGGCTTGAGTTGTTTGTCCCTTCGTTTCTGAATCGGCAGTGTTCGACACAGGAGAGAGATCATGGCTGAAGAAAAACTTGATACCGGAGCGGCGGTCGCGCTCTTGAATCAGATCATGGAAGCGGAATTGGCGGGTGTGGTTCGTTATACACACTATGCACTGATGGTGTTTGGACATAACCGGATTCCGATTGTCAGTTGGCTGCGCGGAGAAGCAGCCACATGTCTTGAGCACGCAAATGAAGCCGGCGAACTGGTCACCCAATTTGGTGAACACCCGTCGCTCAAGATAGGGGCGTTGTTGGAAACCCATAAGCATGGCATCAACGATATTTTGTTGGAGTCGCTGGAAGCTGAAAAGACTGGTCTGGTGCTATATCGAAAACTATTTGAGTTGGCTCGCGATCGATCAGTGTTGCTGGAGGATTATGCACGCCGGTTGATTGCTGAAGAGGAACAACATATCGGCGAAGTTAATAAGATGCTGCGAAAACCTGGTGAGATTGGGCAGTTTAAAGCTGCTGGTTAACCAGACTGAACAATTTATGAAAGAAGAGGCGGAGAACTCTCCGCCTCTTCTGCTAATGGGTCATGGATTAAAGTGGCTCCGGAGCCGGTGATGGTGTGAATGGACCCAACTCACCGTTGTCTAACAACATTTGTCGCCGCTTCAGCTCAAGCTCCAGCTGTTGCAATTCAAGACATGCCTTTAACGCTTCGGCTTTTTGCTTCTCCAGCCTGATTTGAATCGCCGCCTCACGTTGAGGCTCGCATGAGCAACAGTGGGCAAGTTCGGGATCGTAAACCGTGCCATCGGTGGGAAGTGAAATTGGCCTTGGTGCGACCACCACCTCATCGACTTTTGGCAAATTCTTCGCGGCGTCTTTAACTTGGGTCTGAAGTACTGCCGGCAGCCAAGCCAGATCGTCGAGCGAATGCCACTCTGATGGGAGATTCGGAGCGACGATTCGGTAAGAGATTTCGAGCACCTTCGAACTCAACGCCCAAAGCTCCATAATCTTTCGGATGAAGTAGGTAACAGCTCGACACTCGTTGTCGTTCTGAATCGTGCGCCGGGTTATATTAGCAACCTCCGTTTCCTCGTAGTTACTGATGACCACCGAACGTTCCGCATGGGTCATCTGCGAGGCCTGGACCACAGATTGGTTGAAGGTTTGAGCAACCGCGCCGATCCTGAGCATGGTGTGATCAGTTACGCTCGTTTGTTTTGAAGCACTGCCGCTCGGAAAACCGAGTGCGCCAGCCAGACCTCCGCCGAAAGAACCCGACACGCTTCCTTTCTCGGTCGACAGCTTGTCAGCCAGAAATTCCATCGTGTTGCTCGTTCTGGCTTCATGAACGAGTGAAAGGAAGTGCGTGAAGGTTGTTTGTACTGAGAAGCGGTTCGTCTCAGTAGTGATTCGACGATACCGATCGCTGTGGTACAAGGTCACCTTCTCGCCCGGCAGTAACGTTTGCGTGTACAGCAGTGGGCCATGTTGTTTGCCGAGCAAGCAGAGCTTGTGCTCATAGATGACGCGGAATTCGATGTAAATCCTTCCGCCGAGATCTGCGGCAGTTGGTTGATTGTCAAAACGGAGAGGCACTTTGAAATAACGTGTCTCATACCAGTAGATACATTGTTCATCCTTGCGCCACGGTGGATCACACGGACTGACGCAGCATTCGTCTTGGACCGGAAGGTCTACGTGGCATGGATAGTCTTGATCGGATGCATTTGGTGGGGACGACATACAGTTTTACCTCCAGATGAAGTTAAAAGTATTCGTTTGAGGTGTGGCAGCGAGGAGCAGACACAAGAAACGAAAGGTTGAGAATTTTCTAACTGGCGGGAACGTTACTCCTCAGGATCAGTGGTGTCAAGATTTTTCGGAAATAGGACCTATAGGCCCCATAGGTCCTATTCCGATGGCTCATCGGCGCCTACTGATAGAACTTCCAACTCGTCTGAAAGTCTCTGGTCAGCTTTTGTTTTGTCAGACTCGCACGCACCATCTCAATCGGAATTCGATTCTCTCTGAGCACTGCATCGTTGAACGCTCGGTTTGTCATCTTGCCTGACTTAACCAACTCACGATTCAACCCATAGATTTGTAGCCCACCGATCAAATACGCGATCTGATAGAGTGGTCCATAACTTCCATCAAATGAGCGTCTGACTTCCGCAGTTGCGTTGTCACGTTCGTGACCGACCTTATTCACGAGCAGATCGATACATTCCTGCGGAGTCATCTTTTCCAGGTGAAAACTCAGCGAGAAGATGATTCGCGCGCAGCGATGCATGCGCCAGAAGAGCATGCCGATCTTGTCTTCAGGCGTTTTCGCGAAGCCAAGATCCCAAAGGAAGAGTTCCCAGTACAAGGCCCCACCCTCGGACCAGAACGGAGTGCTGAAAACTGAGCGATACGGTTTATAACGAGCCGCCATGAATCCCTGGAGGTGATGACCCGGGATTAATTCGTGATGAACAGTTGCGCGTGAGAAGTGCGGGTTGTTGCCGCGCATGCTCATCATCTTTTGCTCGTGGGCCATCGTGTTCGTTGGATACGAAACCAGGATCGTTTCGCCGCCCAGGAAGAAAGGACTGACGAGTTGCCGCTCAGGTGTCATCATTTCCATCCGCCAACTGTCGCGCGCAAGTTCGGGCACAGTTACCAGGTCGTTGTCTTCGACAAACTTGATTGCTTCCAGTGCCAGCTTTTTGATCAACTCCGGTTGTTTGCCTGGCTCAACGTAAAGATTCTTCACGTGTTCGAGCGCTTTGTGCCAATCATCGCCATAACCCAGCTCGCGCGACGCTTTCTTCATTTCGTTTTCACACCACGCCATTTCCTTCTCGCCGATTGCGATGATCTCTTCCGGAGTGTAAGGAATCATTTCGGAGCGGAGTTCGCTTAATAACGCTTCACGACCAATTGGATCGCCAATGATGTCGCTCGTATCGCCCGGTCGAGCCGCAGCACTCGTTGGTCTCTGAAAGCCCTGACCGCCGCCTTGTCCACCCCCTCCGCCTTGTCCACCGCCACCGCCACGTTGTCCGGCACCTTGAGATCCAGGTGCGCTTTGCGAAGACTCTGAACGGATACCCACGACACGTTCAGTCAAAAAAGTAGCGTAACCACTAATCGATTGATCGAGTGCGCGATAAGGTTCTTCGTTCCACCAGGTGAAGACAGGATCGTAACCGTTGTAGAAGGTGTACCAGTTTCTGAGAGTTCCCCGAACGTTGTTCAGTGCCTGGACAGCACGGTTTGCGACGGTCCTTTTCACTCGCAGAGGCTCTACGGCGCCGTCCGTTGCCGAATTCATCGCGCCGCCTCGTCCGTCTGGCCGCAAAGTCATTTCGATTGCTCGTCGCTTGTCATCGACTTGTTTTTTTAAACTGGTTAGAAGAGCTGCGACTTTCGCAGAATCAACTGGTTCCATTCGCCGTCGAGCTTCTTCCAGATCAGCGATTGTTTTCCCGAACGGCATCAAGGGCTCGATCTCAGAAATCTGCCGACCTTGAATATCTAACTGTCGCAACTCGTATTCGAGATGGTTCTTGAAGAGAATGTAATCGACTTTCCCATCCTGGCTCATAGAATCGAAGTTGAGCTTTTGCAACGACGCCAGCCAGTCGGAATAAAATTTTCGAAAACGTTCGCGTCGTGCGGAGGAGTAGCTGACCGTATACGAACGCGCAAGGCTACCGCGATCGACGCTGTAGCGCTCGATCGCAGCGCGCATCTCGCTGACGGGGCTAGTATCGGGTGCGTCGACGGACGCCTTTGGTTCGGGCTTCGCGCCCCGACCGTTCTGAGCGAGCGACGTAAGTGAAAGGGAACTGGAGATTACGAAGGCGGCAATCAGGAAGGCGGTCAAGACGCGGTTTAGGGTGCGCATTCTTTGAACTCCT
>Ga0157380_10001376_pt1 | contig 15850 bp, 13 predicted proteins | sample S35metaG_FD_119757 | JGI IMG/M metagenome (GOLD analysis project Ga0157380, IMG submission 119757) | Switchgrass rhizosphere microbial communities from Kellogg Biological Station, Michigan, USA - S3-5 metaG | ecosystem: Host-associated > Plants > Roots > Rhizosphere > Soil | place: USA... | reverse complement strand
CCCTGCCGGCGCGCCGGGCCATGGCATTTATCCGGACGCCATCACGCGCGCGTCGGCCGGCGACAACACGAGCTGCGCGCCGTCAGGCGGATGGCGGTCGGGATCGCGGAAGAAGAAGAGGAAGAACGCGGCGAGAACCAGGAACGGCACCGTCCAGACGCGGCCAAACCAGAACCCCACGCCGGCGGCCACCAGCAGGGCGCCAAGGATGAAGGGCCACCCCGCACGATCGATCAACATCTCTCGATAATATGGCGTTGAGGTCTTAGGGTCCTAGGGTCTTAGGGTCTTACGGCTGGGAAGGTAACAGGGCATCCCAACCATGGGATGCCCCATCAAAGGTCTTACGCGGACAAGCCGGGCGTTGGATTCGTCGGACGGAAGTTCCGCATCATGAGTTCCATGCGGTCTTTAACTTGGAGTTTGCGTTTCTTGAGACTGATTTCTTCGAATTGCTCGGCGTCCGACAGGTAGTGCTTGGATTCAAGTTCGTGCAGGCGATCATCGAGTGAGTGGTGCTTGGAGGCCAACTCGCGGAATTCCTGGTTGGTCTCGATGAGGAGGTGTTTCAAGTCCTCAGCCATCGTTTCCGCCTCCCTTCCGGGGCCGGTGCGACATGCCGCCGCCCCTATGACGGGGAAGATAACATAATTCGTCGGCGGTGTGTCTCGGGTGTTTACGGGATTTTTCTGAGGAGCACGAGCGCGTCCTCGACGGGCTGGGTGTAATAGTTATTTCGGACCCCGGCTTCGTGGAAGCCGGCCTTGGCATACAAACGCTGCGCCGGCACGTTCGACCGCCGGACCTCGAGCGTCAAGCTCGTGGCACCCAGATGTCGGGCCTCGAAGAGGATGGACTCCAATAGATGGGTTCCAAGCCCATGGCCCCGAAGTTCAGGTCGAACGGCCAAATTGTTGATGTGCGCCTGGTCCAGGACCAGCCAGAAGGCGCAGAAACCCGCGACCGGTACCTCCGCCGTGCGGAGCACGTAGATGAAACAGACCTCAGGGCGCTTCAACTCCCCTTCGTACCATTCGCGCGTCGTCGGACTATTGAAGGACGCTTCCTCGATCGCCAGCACCGCATCGAGATCGTCCGGCCCTGCAAGCCGCTCGACCCTTCCCATTCGACTCAACGATCGCCTCCTTCGGAGTCGACGTTTCGCCCAGAGTCGGCCTTCGGCCGACGATTGTCGCGCTCGATTTCCGCGTCGGGCCGGCGCACGTAGATCGGCTCGAGCGCATGCGGCGGCCCGGCCTCGCCTTTCTCCGCGCGACGCCGGCCGATGATCGCAATCTGCGGCGCAAGCGGAGATGGCGCGCGCGTCTCCCAGAGTCCGGCGCCGGCCTGTTCGATGAGCGCCCCATCACGTATCGCGGCATCGCCGATGAAGATCGCGCGGCGATTCGCCAGGTGCAAACGCCACGATTCGAGCAGCGCTATCGGATTGGCCGCGGCGGGAGTCTCAAGCGTTGCGCCGGAGCGCCGATCGATCAAGGTCGCGAACACGTCGCCGCGTTGGGCGTCCATCCACGGCGCGATGATCTCGGCCTCGCTCCGCTCGAAATTGGCGTGTGCCGTGGGCTGGAGCACCTGCTCGGCAAGTGCATCGAGCGCCGAGACACCGATCACCGGTTTGTTCAGCGTCATGGCCAGGCCCTGGATGGCGGCGAGGCCGATGCGAAGTCCGGTGAACGCCCCGGGGCCCGTCGCGACGGCGAGGAGATCGATGCGCTGGCGCGCGATGCCGGCCTGATCGAGCGCGCGCGCGATTTCTCCGGGCAGGCGCTCGCCGTGGGTGCGCGACTCATCGCCGGCCAGGACAGCAAGCATGCGGTCGCCGTCGGCCACGGCCACGCTTCCCCCGCGCGTCGTTGTGTCGAGCGCCAAAACGATCACGTTTGCTGTCTCACCCGCGTCACTCGACTCACCGGCTTCACCCGACTCACCAGCCAAAGTCTGTCATACTCACTAGAGTTTTTCAGACCGTGTCCCAATCACCATCCACATCAGCAGCACCGGCGAATCTCACGCCGGCGATGAAGCAATACTTCGATGCGAAGCGCCAGTACCGCCACGCGCTGATGTTTTTCCGGATGGGCGATTTCTACGAAATGTTCTACGAGGACGCGCTGGTCGCGTCGCGCGCGCTCGATCTCACGCTGACGTCGCGATCGAAGGACTCGTCGGGCACGCCGGTGCCGATGTGCGGCGTGCCGTTTCACGCGGCGGACGGCTACATCGCCCGCCTGGTGAAGAAAGGCTACCGCGTCGCGATCTGCGAGCAGATCGAGAATCCGAAGACCGCGAAAGGCGTCGTCAAACGCGACGTCGTGCGCGTCGTGTCGCCGGGCACGCTGACCGACTCGGCGTATCTCGACGCCAAGGAACCTGCATTCCTGATGGCGATCCTGGCGAGTTCCACAGGTTCCACGAGTTCCACAGGTTCCACGAGTTCCACAGGTTCCACGAGTTCCACAGGTTCCACGGGTGGCATTTTCGGCGTTGCTCTCGTGGACTTGTCGACGGGCGAATTCGACGTCGCCGAATACTCAGGGCCCGAAGGTCTTGCGGCGCTGCGATCGGAGATCGCAGTACTTCGTCCGCGGGAGATCGTGGTGGCGACCGGCTATGACGTCGGCGCGGTGATCCCGGAGATCGCGCAGATCGGCGCCCCGATCACGGAAATCGATGGCTGGCATTTTGAGCTCGAGACCGCGCGACAGACCCTGCTCGATCAACTGCGCGTGCAGGGCCTCGAGGGCTTCGGCCTCGAGCGGCGTCAAGCCGCGGTCTGCGCGGGCGGCGCGCTGGTCCGTCATCTTCGCGACACCCAGAAGGCCGAGCTCGCGCACGTGCGCAGCATCCGGCTCCGCCAGTTGGCGGACGGCCTGCAGATCGATCCGACCACGCTCAAGCACCTGGAGATCGTGCAGGCGATGGATGGCGGCCGCAGCGGATCGCTGCTGGACGAGATCGATCGCACGGTCACGCCGATGGGCTGCCGTCTGCTGCGCAATTGGCTGCTGCGTCCGCTGACCGCGCTCGAGCCGATCCGCGATCGCCTCGACGCCGTCGAGGAACTGGCGGTCAAGACCACCGAGCGCGGCAAGGCGCGGGAGACGCTGAAGTCGATCCAGGATCTCGAGCGGCTGATCGCGCGCATCGCGTTGTCGACGGCCGGCCCGCGCGACCTGATGGCGCTGTCGCGATCGCTGGCCGCGGTGCCGCGGCTCGCCTTGCTCATGAGCGAAAACCAGGCGCCGCTGCTTCGCAGCCTGATCGGCCAGCTCGACGATCTGCCGGATCTGCGCGGGTGGATCGATCAGGCGATCGCCGATGAACCACCAGCCCTGGCGCGTGACGGCGGCTTCGTCCGCGACGGCTTCGACAAGGAAGTCGACGACCTGCGGCACATCAGCCGATCGGGCAAGCAGGTGATCGCCGAGATGGAAGAGGGCGAGCGCACGCGCACCGGCATCGCGTCGCTGAAAGTCCGCTTCAATCGCGTGTTCGGGTACTACATCGAAATCTCGAAGTCGAACCTGCACGCGGTGCCGTCCGATTACATCCGCAAGCAGACGATTGCCGGCGGCGAGCGCTACATCACGCCGGCGCTGAAGGAATACGAAGAAAAGGTGCTCGGCGCCGACGAGCGCATCGTGACGCGCGAGCTCGAGATCTTCGAGTCGCTGCGCCAGAAAGTGGCGGCGGAATCGCCGCGCGTCCTCGATACCGCGCGTGCCGTGGCCGGCATCGACGTGCTGAGCGGGCTCGCCGAGACGGCGACGGCCTGTAACTACACGAAGCCGTACGTGCACGACGGTGAGGAGCTCTCGGCGATCGACGTCCGTCATCCCGTGGTCGAGCGGCTGGCCGGCGGCACGTTCGTGCCGAACGACATCCAGTTGAACGGGACCACCAACCAGCTGGTGATTCTCACGGGCCCGAACATGGGTGGCAAGTCGACGTATCTGCGGCAGGTCGCCTGCTCTGCCTGCTGGCGCAAACGGGATCGTTCGTGCCCGCGAAGGAAGCGAAGATCGGGCTGATCGACCGCCTCTACGCGCGCGTCGGCGCGTCGGACAACATCGCGCGCGGACAGTCGACGTTCATGGTCGAGATGCAGGAGACGGCGCAGATCCTGGGCGGCGCGACGTCGAAGAGCCTCGTCGTGCTCGACGAGATCGGCCGCGGCACGGCGACGTTCGACGGCCTCAGCATCGCGTGGGCCGTGGCGGAATACATCGTGACCAATCCGCGATCGCGGCCCAAGACACTGTTTGCCACGCACTATCACGAGCTCACGGATCTTGCGGATGCGTTCGCCGGCGTCGTCAATTTCCACGTCGCGGCGCGCGAGTGGAAGGACGACATCGTTTTCCTGCACAAGATCCTGGCGGGACGTTCGGATCGCAGCTACGGCATCCAGGTGGCGCGGCTGGCCGGGCTTCCGGCATCGGTGATCGCGCGGGCCCGGGATATCCTGACGTCGCTCGAGCAGGACGAGCTGACGCGCGGCGGCAAGCCGACGCTGAGCAGCGCGGCGCCGACGAATCAGCAGCAGCTCGGGCTGTTCCAGACGGCATCGCCCGCGGACGAGAAGCTGCGCGAGAAAATTCGCGACGTCGACATCAATCGCACGACGCCGATCGACGCGTTACGGATTCTCGAGGATCTCAAGAAAGACGTGGATTCCGGCTCATGAAAAGCGTCTTTCTGTGTTTCTGTGTTTGTGTGTCCGGTTGGGGGTGCTCGGCTGCGCCATCGACGGCGAACGTCATCACCCTTGCCGTTCTCAGCTCTCCTAACAGTCTCGACCCGCGCATCGGCAGCGATGAGACATCCCAGCGCGTTCATCAGCTCGTCTACGACTACCTGCTCGCGCTCGACGATCAATTGCGCGTCGTCGGCGGCCTGGCCAGCAGCTGGGAGCAGGCCGATCCGCTCACCTACATCATCCATCTCCGCAAGGGGGTGAAGTTTCACGACGGGCACGAGCTGACGGCCGACGACGTGGTGTTCACGTTTGGATGCTTCATCGATCCGGCGTTCGTGTCGCCGCGCAAGGGCGCGTATCGCACGCTCGATCGCGTCGAGGCGGTCGATCCGTACACGGTTCGCTTTACGCTGAAAGAGCCGTTTGGGTCGTTTCCGATTCAGCTGGTCATGCCGGTCGTGCCGAAAGGCGGGGGCCCCGAGCTGCGCGATCATCCGATCGGCACGGGGCCGTACAAGTTTGTGAGCTTTGCGGTTGACGACAACGTTACGCTGACCGCGTTCCCCGACTACTTTCGCGGCAAGCCGGCGAACGACGGCATCGTGCTGAAGGTCGTGCCGGACGAGATCATGCGCGCGCTCGAGCTCCGCAAAGGCAGCGTCGACATGGTCGTCAACGACCTGTCGCCCGACGTCATCTATCAGCTCGCCGCGGAAAAGTCGGTGACGATCGCGGAGTCGCCGGGCACCGACTACGCCTACGTCGGCATCAACATGCGCGATCCAATCTTGAAAGACAAGCGCGTGCGGCACGCGCTCGGCTATGCGATCGATCGCCAGGCGATTGTCGATCACCTGCGGCGCGGCCTGGCAAGGCCGGCGATCGGCATCCTGCCGCCGGCATCGTGGGCGTTCGACGAGGGCGTGTTCCAGTTCACGCACGATCCCGCCAGGGCGCGGACGCTCCTTGACGAGGCCGGCTATCGCGATCCGGACGGCGATGGTCCGGAGCCGCGCTTGCGGCTCTCATTGAAGGTGTCGACGAACGAGTTCATACGACTGCAGGCGGCGGTCATTCAGCAGGACCTGAAGCAGGTTGGCATCGATCTCGACGTCAGGTCGTACGAGTTCGCGACGTTGTATGCGGACGTGCTCAAGGGCAACTTCCAGTTGTTCACGCTGCAGTGGGTCGGCGTGTCGGATCCCGACATGCTGCGCCGCGTCTTCCATTCGAAGCAGATGCCGCCGAACGGGTTCAATCGCGGCTACTACGAGAATCCCGAGGTCGATCGCCTGATCGACGAAGCGATGGCCGCGACGTCGGATGCCGATCGCCGGCGTTTGTACGTCGACGCGCAGCGGCTGCTCGCCGAGGATGCGCCCTACATCAGCCTCTGGTACAAGACCAACGTCGCCGTCTCCCGTACACAAATCGAGGGCGTCAAGCTGACGCCCTCGGCTGAGTTCACGTTCCTACGCGACGTCACGAAGCACTAGACAGGCAGTCAGGTCGTCAGGCAGTCAGGTCGTCAGGGTCAGGCTTTGCCAAGCTTCTCGATCTCGGCCTTCGCTTCGGTGGCGTACACCGAGTCGGCGTGCTGCTCGATCACCTGCGTGAGCGTCTTGCGCGCTTCGGCGGTGTTGCCGGCGAGGCGATACGCGCGCGCCAGCTCCATCAATACCCCATCGGGCGGCAGCGACGCATCCTTCTGATCGACGATCTGCTTCAGCGTGGCGATCGCCGGATCGTACTGAGCAGCGCGGATCTGCGCTTCGGCCTTGCCAAGACGGGCGCTGCGCTGGAGGAGACCCGATCCACTCGCGATGACCTGGTCATAGGCCTTGATCGCCTCGTCGAATCGCCCGAGCGTCACGAATGTCTTGGCGGCGTGATACCGCGCGGTGAGTCCCGCGTCGTGCGACGGGTAGGCGTCGGCGGCGGCCTGGAACTTCGGCAGCGCGGCTTCGAGCTTGGCCTTCTCCGTCGGATACGTGCCCGGCGGCTGGCCGCCGATCGCGTTCGGATCGTTGGTCGTGCCCGACGGCGGCGCCGGCGGCATGACGCGGGCTTCCTCGATCACCATCGCCTCGGCGAGCAGCACCCGGGCCTTGTTGTCGTTGTTGTTGCGGTACGCGAGGAACCCGAGCACGGCGCCGGCGACCAGCACGATCGCCACGACCGTGGTGGTCAGCGTCTTCGAATTGCTGCCGGCCCACTGCTGCGCCTGGTTCAGCGCAATCGCGAGCTCGTTGTCTTTCAGATGATGCCGTTCGGTCGTCTTCATATGGCAACTTTCACATTCGACGTTAAACTAAGTAGCAATCGCGCCTGTAGCTCAGTTGGATAGAGCACTGGTTTCCTAAACCGGGGGTCACAGGTTCAATTCCTGTCAGGCGCACCATTCTCAATACCGCAAGACAGAATAGACCGGCTCTCCCGCCAATTTCGAGCGTCCGTTGAGAAAATCCAATTCGATCAAAAACGAGATGCCGATGACCTTTCCGCCCGCTTTCCGCGCCAGATCAATGGTCGCCTTGGCGGTCCCGCCCGTCGCGAGCACGTCGTCGACGATGAGAATCCGCTGCTGGTTGGCGCACGCATCCTGGTGAATCTCGAGCGCGTTGTCGCCGTACTCGAGGCTGTAGGCCTCCTTATGCGTGGCGCCCGGGAGCTTGCCCGGCTTGCGCACCGGCACGAAGCCGCAGCCGAGCGCGTTGGCGACGGCGGCGCCGAGGATGAACCCGCGGCTCTCGATGCCGATCACCTGGTCGATGTCCTCGCCCATGTACGGCGCGGCCAGCGCGTCGACGGTGTCGCGGAATCCCTGCGCGTCGCACAGCAGCGTCGTGATGTCGTAAAAGAGAATGCCCTTCTTCGGGAAGTCGGGAATCTCGCGAATCTTCGCCTTCAGATGATCCATTCCGCTCTCTATCGAATGTAGAAGCCGCTGTTGCCCAGCGCCGGCTCGATCTCGTCGACCATCACCTGCTCAACGCGCGATCGCGACGGGCCGCGCCGCAGCGCGCGCTCGAACCGTTCCACCGCTTCGGCCTCGCCTTCCGCCACCGCTTCGACGCTGCCGTCGTCGTGGTTGGTGACGTGGCCGTTGATGCCCTCGCGCCGCGCCGCATCCAGCGCGAAGTACCGGAACCCCACGCCTTGCACACGCCCGCTCACTATGAATCTTCGAGCAATGCGCATCCGATCATTGTAACCCAGGCCAAGGAAGGCGGCGGGCGCGTGCGCTATCATGAAGCGTGCTCTCCTCGCTGAAGCGGGTGGTCGTCGGCCGCCCCATCGCCTCCCATCAAGCAGGCCACCATAAGTTCGGAATCTTCGGAGGCCTCGCGGTGCTCTCGGCGGACGCGCTGTCGTCGGTGGCGTACGCGACCGAAGAAGTCCTTCGCGTCCTGATGATCGGCGGCCTGGCCGCCATGACGTATTCGCAGACGATCTCGGTGCTGATCGCGATCCTGCTGCTGGCGGTGGCGTTTTCCTTTCGGCAGACGATCTTCGCGTTCCCCGGCGGCGGCGGCGCCTACGTCGTCACGCGCGACAATCTCGGCCCGACCGCGGGTCTCGCCGCTGCCGCGTCGCTGCTGATCGATTACACGCTGACCGTGGCGGTCAGCATCACGGCCGGCGTGTCGGCCGTCACTTCAGCGTTTCCGTCGCTTCACGTCGGCAAGACCTGGCTGAGTCTCGCCTTCCTGGTGATCTTGACCACGGGCAACCTGCGCGGACTGAAGGAATCGGCGCGGCTCTTTGGCGTGCCGGTCTACGCGTTTCTCACGGTGATGCTCGGCCTGATCGTCACGGGCGCGGTGCGCGCCATGATCGGTGATGTCGCGCCCGTCGAGCCGACCGACGTGCTGCCGACTTTTAACACCGGGTTGATCACGACGTTCCTCCTGCTCACCGCGTTTGCGAACGGCTGCACGGCGCTGACCGGAGTCGAGGCCGTCGCCGACGGCGTGCCGATGTTCAAGGAGCCGCCGGCGAAGAATGCGGCTCGCACGCTGGTGCTGATGGCCGGCTTCGGCGTCACGATGTTCGTCGGCCTGACGGTCCTGGCGCACGCCTACCAGATCGTGCCGAGCGAAACCGAGACCGTGGTGTCGCAGCTGGCGCGCGGCGTGTTCGGCGGCCGCAACCTGTTCTATTTCGCCGTGCAGATGGCGACGATGTTGATCCTGATCCTCGCGGCGAACACGGCATTTGCCGGATTCCCGACGCTGGCGTCGATCGTCGCGCGCGATCGCTACATGCCCCGGCAGTTCGCCAATCTCGGCGACAAGCTGTCGTTCTCGAACGGCATTGTCGCGCTGAGCCTTGGCGCGGCGACGTTGATCATCGTGTTCGGCGGCGATCAGCACCGCTTGATTCCGCTCTACATGATCGGCGTGTTCCTGTCGTTCACCCTGTCGCAGTCGAGCATGTTCCTGCGGACGACACGGGCGAAGGAATCGGGATGGCACATCAGCGCCGCGGTCAGCGGTTTCGGCGCGCTGTTGACCGCCGTGGTCCTGGTCATCGTCACCATCACCAAGACGCTCGACGGCGCCTGGATCGTGATCACGATGATTCCGATCCTGGTGACGATCTTCAAGTTGACCCGGACCCACTACGAGAGCGTCGCCGGCCAGCTGTCGCTGGCGAATGTCGAAGTCGACACGACGCCGCACGGCCACATCGTGATTGTGCCGATCGGCGGCGTCCACCGCGCGGTGATCGAGGCGTTGCGCTACGCGTCGGCGCTCGCCAAGGATGTGCGCGCGGTCTACGTCAACGTCAACCCGGATTCGCTGGTGCAGTTGAAGAAGGACTGGCCGACGTGGGGCTCGCACGTGAAACTGGTCGTGCTGCAGTCGCCGTTCCGATCGATGACCGAGCCGCTGCTCGACTACATCGATCGCATGGAAAAGGAGCACCCCGATGACTACATCACCGTGGTGCTCCCGGAATTCGTCGTCAAGCACTGGTGGCATCACCTGCTTCACAACCAGAGCGCGCTGACGCTGAAGGCGGCGCTGCTCTTCCGCCCGCGCGTCGTGACGACGTCAGTGCCCTTTCATCTGACCGAATAAGGCGGGTCTAAAGACCCGCCTCTACAGAGGCGGCTTCTGCGTCGCCGGTGGCGCTGGCGGATCCGGCTTCTTGTTCGGGTCGATCTCTCCAGCCTTTTCGCGCTTCAGCGCGGCGTTCACTCGCGGCAGGTCGGTCTTCAGCGACTGCTGCAGCTTCTGCATCTGCGCATCGAGCTTCGCCGACAGTTCCTTGAACACCACGTAGGTCTGATCGGTCGGCTTGTTGTCGGAGCTTTCGACCACGCCCTGCAGCGCCGCGATCTTGTTGTTCAAGCGGATCGGGAAGTTGAGCGGATCCTGGCCGCTTCGCAGCTTGGTGTTGTAGACCTCTTCCTCGATCACCGCGATGGGCTTCAGGAGCGTGTCGGCAATCGCCTGGACTTCCTGCTTCTTCTTCGGCGAGACCTTCTCGAGCGCCTTGTTGACCTGGTCGCGAATGTTCCTAATCTGGACGACCGCGGCATTGGCCTCGGTGACCTTGTTCCTGATCTCATTGGCGAGCTTGAACTGCTCGAGCAGATCGGCAGCCGTCACCCGGCCGTCGAGCCGCTTGTCGATGCCGATCGTGAAGCCCTGGGTCTTCGTTTCTCCACCGGCGGTGAGACGGACGGTGAAGTCCGCCGGCGGCGCGAGCGGACCGCGGGCCGGATTCGCCGCCCACATGATCATGCCCGGGAACACGGTGGCGCCTTCGTAGCGCATGTCCCACGTGAAGCGATTCATGCCCTTCTTGACGCCGACGCGCGCCGGCGGGCCGCCGAAGAACCCGCCGCCCTCGCCATCGGCAGGCGGCGTGATCGGCTTGGAGTCACCCGTAAACGTGCGGATCGGATTGCCCTGGGCGTCGAGGAACTCGATCTTCACCGTGTCGGCGTCGTTCTTCAGGTAGTAATCGATCGCGATGTTGCGATCGAGGCCGCGCTGCGGATCGACGGGATCGAACAGGTGCAGGTTCTCGGTCGTGATCGACGGCGTCGCCTGGCGCAGCACGCCGATGTTGTCGAGGATCCAGAAGCTGCGGCCGTGGGTGGCGACGACGAGATCGCGATCCGCAACCTGAATGCCCTGAATCGACGTGTCCGGAAGATTCAACTGCAGCGACTGCCAGTTGGCGCCATCGTCGAACGAGACGTAAATACCGTTCTCGGTGCCGAGATACAGCAGGCCCTTCTTCTTCTGGTCTTCGCGAATCTGCCGCGCGAAGTGCGTGTCCTTGATGCCGTTGACGATCTTCGTCCAGGTCCGCCCGTAGTCGGTCGTCTTGTAGACGTACGGCTTCATGTCGTCCATCTGGTAACGATTGGCGGCGACATACGCGGTGCCGTTCGCGTGTGGCGATGCTTCGATCAGGCCGATGCGCGCGAATTCCGGCAAATCCTTCGGCGTGACGTTGTCCCAGTTTTGACCGCCATTGCGGGTGACATGGATCAGGCCGTCATCCGATCCTGCCCAGATTGTGTTGATGTCCTGCGGCGCGGGCGCGATCGTGAACACGACGCCGTAGGTCTCGACGCCGGTGTTGTCTTTCGTGATCGGGCCGCCCGAGGCGCCCATCGTTTTCGGATCGTGACGCGAGAGATCGGGACTGATGCGCGTCCACGTCTGCCCGGCGTTCACCGTCTTCCAGATGTGCTGCGACGAGGCATAGATCGTCTTCTTGTCGACGGGCGAGAAGATGATCGGGAACGTCCACTGGAATCGTTCGGTGATGCCTTCCGATCCGTAGCCCATCGGATTGTCGGGCCAGATGTTGATGTTGCGCTGCTGGCCGGTGCGGCGATCGAAGCGCGTGAGCAGGCCGCCGTAGCTCCCGGCGTAATACACGTCGGGGTCGAGCGGATCCGGCGCGATGTAGCCGCTCTCGCCGCCGCCGACGTCGTAGTAATACGCGTCCTGGCCGAAGCTGCCGGCCTGGCTCGACATGCACGCCGTAGAGTTGTCCTGCTGCGCACCGCAGATCTGATATGGAATGTGCGTGGTCAGGAACACGTGATAGAACTGCGCCGTCGGATAGTCCTGGTCGGTCCACGTCTGCCCGCCGTTGACGCTGACGTTCGCGCCGCCGTCATTCGCTTCGATCATCCGGTTGGAGTCGCTCGGGGCAATCCACATGTCGTGATTGTCGCCGTGCGGCACCCGCACGTTCGTGATCGTCTTGCCGGCGTCAGTCGATTTGTAGATGTTGACGTTGAGGATCCAGAGCGTGTCCTTCACCTTTGGATCGGCGTAGATCCGCGTGTAGTAGAACGCGCGCTGGCGAATGTTGCGGTTGTCGTTGATCTTCTTCCACGACGCGCCCGCGTCATCCGACACGTAGAGGCCGCCTTCGGGTTCGTTCTCAATCAACGCGTAGACGCGGTTGCCGTCGGCGCCCGACACGCTGATGCCGACCTTGCCCCACAATCCGCTCGGCAATCCCGGGTTCTTGGTGATCTCGCTCCAGCTGTCGCCGCCGTCGGTCGATCGGAACAGGCCGCTGCCGGGACCGCCGCTCGACATGCCCCACGGGAAGCGCTGCGATTCCCACAGCGCCGCGAAGACGATGTTCGCGTTCTTCGGGTCGTAGACGAGCTCGACCGCGCCGGTCTTGTTGTCACGGAACAGCGTCCGCCGCCACGTCTTGCCGCCGTCGGTGGTCTTGAAGACGCCGCGCTCGTCGTTGGTGCCGAAGCCATGCCCGGTCACCGCCGCGAGCACGGTGTCGCAATTGGTCGATGGGTGGAGCCGCAGCTTCGCGATGACTTGCGAATCTCTGAGGCCGACCGGGTTCCACGTCTTGCCGCCGTCGGTCGTCTTGTAGGCGCCGTCGCCCATCATGATGTTGCCGCGGATGTCCGATTCGCCGCCGCCGATGTAGACGACGTCGGGATTCGACGGACAGATGCCGACGGATCCGATCGACGACATCGTGATCTTGCCGTCGGTCATCGGGTTCCACGTCGTGCCGCCGTCGGTCGACTTCCACGCGCCGCCGCCGGTCGCGCCGAACCAGTACTCATTCGGCCGCGCATCGCTGCCTTCAGCCGCAATCGACCGCCCCCCGCGCGCGGGCCCGACGCTTCGCCACCGCATGCCACCGTACAAACCCGGATCGACGGTTGATCCCTGTTGGGCGGAGACCGGAAGCATCCATGCCAGCACAACACCGACGGCCACTACGCGAGTGATTCTCATAGGTCAGCATTTTACGCTGTCCACGTTAGCCACAGAGGCACGGAGGACACGGAGACTATTCTTGGCTTCCGGGGGCCTAGAGCACGATGCGCTTGATGCCATCCATCAGTTTGGGACGATTGAAGTTCAGCAAGAGACCTACCCTCAGGTTGGTGATACGAAGGTACGTGACCAACTGTGCCGTGAATATGGGCTCGAGGTAGGCGACGCTCTTGACCTCGATGATGGCCTTGCCTTCGACAATCAGATCCGGGATGTAGACGCCAACATCGACATCCCGATAGACCATTGCGAAGGAGCGCTCGCGCTCGAACGCGATGCCCGCGTGTGCCAGCTCGGCGCAAAGCGCCAGCAGATAGGCGCGCTCCAATAGTCCAGGGCCCAAGGCCCGATGCACTTCAATCGCACAGCCAATGACGCGGTCGGTGACGAGATGGTCGTGATCCATGCCGTGGACTAAGCATGGGGAATGCCGCCACTTTTCGGCCAGATCTAGGCGCCACTCAATTGATTGTTGTGAAATCTGCAACGGAGGACACTGCGGGATTGAGCAAAAAATGACTCCGTGCTCTCCGTGGCTCCGTGGCTAACGTCCGTGACGGCTGCCGACCAAAGGGATCAAGCCGACGGCGTTCAGCACGATGATCCGCAGCCGGCGGACGAGTGCGAGGGTCACGCCGACGGCGGGGGCGAAGCCGATCGCGGTGGCGACGGCTCCGGATCCGGCTTCATCGATCCCCAATCGATATGGGACGAACTTGAACGCCACGGTGACGAATCGCCCGGCGCTTTCGAGGAGGAACGCGTCGGTCCATGTCACCTTTGGGACGAGGGTCTCGAGGACGATCCACACTTCGGCAACAGCGGCGACGTGAAACGCGGCTTCCCACGACACCACATGGAGGATGCGTCCGAGGGACCACTGCGGCACCCCATAGATCCGCGCTTCGACTTCCCGCATCGCCTCGGCAGGCGCATCAGATCGACCAGCCAGCCTGGCGATGACGGGCGCAAATCGTGACAGCACCGCCGGCCTCGTTCGCACGGCCCAGACGCCAATGACGGCGGCGATCGCAACGGCGGTAAGAATGAGCTCGGCGACCTGGACGAGGCCCGGCGGCACATCCGCACGCTGCAGAAACAACCACGTGCCGGCCAGGAGCACCACGCAGACCGATGCGGTGTAAAACGCGTTCTCGATCGTCACCGACGCGATGCTGGTGACGGTGGAAATGCGCGTGCGTACCATCAGGACCTTGGTCGGCTCGCTCGCCAGCAAGCCGAGCGGCGTGAGGTTGCCGATCGCATCGCCCGCCAGCCAGGCGCCGAACGCGTCGATGAATCGCAATTCGGAGGTTCCCGGTTCCCGGCGTCCGGTTCCCGCCTCATTGGCACAGATCATCCATGCGCGCGTGCGGCAGGCCATCCGGAAGGCGCCGAGCAGAACGATCACGACAAACCACCAGCCGACGCTGGCGACGCCCTCGACGACCGCGCCCCAGCCGCCGGCGCGCTGCACCGTGAAGATCAGCAGCGCGACGCCGACGATGGCCACGAGAATGTTCAGGAAAGAGAGGCGCGAGCGGGACACTAACCGGCGATTGTACTTCCGTGTCCTCGGTTAGAATCACCCCATGGCGGAACGACTTGTCGGCGCCAACTACATCACCCCAGACATCATCGCGAAGGTCACGGGCCGCGCCCGCTATGCCGAAGACTTCCGCGCCGACGGCATGCTCTTCTGCAAGCTGATGCTGAGCGAGCGGCCGCACGCGCGGGTGCGCCACATCGACCTGCGGCGCGCCGAAGCGCTGCCCGGCGTTCGCGCGATCATCACTGCCGATGACGTGCCGCAGCTGGGCGGCACCACCGAGCATTGCCTCACCAAAGAGCCGCTGTATGCGGGCGAGCCGATTCTCGCCGTGGCCGCGACGAGCGAGGAGATCGCCGCCGAAGCGATCGAGCTGATCGAGCTCGACCTCGAACCGCTTCCCCACGTCGTCGATCCGATCGAAAGCCTCCGGGCCGGGAGTCCCAATGCCCGAACCGATGGCAACGTGTGGGGACCCGCGGCCGGCCAGCCGCCGCGTCCGACGATCCAGGAATTGAAGTGGACCGACGCTGATTTCGCCGAAGCGACCGACGGGCGGATGCCGACGGGCAAGGCGATGGAGGAATGGTCGTACGGCGATCTCGACGCGCACTTCAAGAGCGCGGCGCTGATTGTTGACGAATCGTTTGTCGTGCCCTCGACCGGCCACCACCCGATGGAAACGCGCAGCGCCATGGCGGTCTGGCAGAACGGCAAGCTGCATCTGCATTGCTCGACGCAGAGCGTCGTGCGCACGGTCGATGCCGTCGCGCGCTGGGTCGGCATCAAGCCGGAAGACGTCGTCTTGATCTGCGAGTACACCGGTGGCGGGTTCGGCAGCAAAGGCGGCGGCGCCGTCTCGATGGCGATTCCCGCGCTGCTGTCGAAGAAAGCCAACGCGCCGGTGATGATGCGGATCAGCCGCGAGGAAGAAAGCTACATCGGCCGCGCGCGCACCAACATGGTCGGCCGCGCCAGGGCCGGGTTCGCGAAGGACGGCCGGATCCTCGCGCTCGATCTCTTCATCGTCCAGGACAGCGGTCCGTACGGGCCGATGGGCGATCATCGATCGGCCGGCAACGCGGCGTCGTTGATCTACCAGCCGGCGGCGATGCGCTGGCGCGCCGTCAATGTCGTCACGAACACCCCGCCGCGCACGCAACAGCGATCGCCCGGACCGATGCAGGCCAACGGCATCTGCGAAGGCGTGATCACCAAGGCCGCGAAGCAGCTCGGCATCGATCAGGTCGCGATCCGCCGGAAGAATTCACCGGAGGG
>Ga0157380_10001375_pt1 | contig 15853 bp, 13 predicted proteins | sample S35metaG_FD_119757 | JGI IMG/M metagenome (GOLD analysis project Ga0157380, IMG submission 119757) | Switchgrass rhizosphere microbial communities from Kellogg Biological Station, Michigan, USA - S3-5 metaG | ecosystem: Host-associated > Plants > Roots > Rhizosphere > Soil | place: USA... | reverse complement strand
CTTCGCATCGCCGGGAATAATGCGGTCGATAATGGGCAACGCACGTTCGAGTTTAAAGCGATCAAACCGGGAACCCATCGGGTACTGTTTGAAAAACGCATGGGGTGGAAATTCACCGCCGAAGATCGGCGCGTCTTTGACGTGACGGCCTCTGATCCCTTGTCTCGGGGGAGCGGGTAATCGTGCCGAATGTGGCCTTCATCAATGGAGCGTTCGTGCCGCTGGCCGACGCAAAAGTCTCAATCGAAGATCGAGGCTTTCAGTTTGGCGATGGCGTCTATGAAGTGATCCGCACATATAAGGGGTGTCCGTTCTCGATCGAGGCTCATCTGGCGCGACTGGATCGTAGCGCCGCGGCGCTTGACTTGACGCAACCCTATTCCCGCGCCGAGTGGACTGGTCATATTCTGGAAGGGGTTAAGCGGGCCGCTTATCCTGAAGCAAAAATCTATCTTCAGATCACCAGGGGTGTCGCTCCCCGCGATCACGCCTACTCAGATGACGCGACGCCTACCGTCGTCATGACGGTTCGTGAGTTTCACCCGCTCGACAGGTCGGTGCAAGCGACCGGTGTGGAAGCGATGACGACCGAGGATATTCGATGGGGACGCTGTGACATCAAGAGCGTGAATCTTTTGGCCAACGTGCTTGCACGCCAGCAAGTCAAGCAAGCCCGAGTCTTCGAAGCCATTCTAGTCAACTCGGGATTGGTTACCGAAGGGGCAGTCAGCAACGTGATGGTAGTTCAGGGGGGAACGGTGGTGACGGCTCCCGAAGGGCCGCGCATTCTGTCCGGAGTCACGAGGGCCATTGTGTTGGATCTGGCCCTGAGTGAGGGCGTGTCGACTCAGGAACGCTTTGTCTCTCAGTCTGATCTCTATACGGCTGACGAAGTTTTTCTCACAGGGACCACGGTTGAGGTCTTGGCCGTCATTCGTGTAGACGGGAAAGTTATCGGAGATGGACGGCCTGGCCCGATCACTCAACGACTCGCCGCAAGCTTCGCGAGCCGAGTTGGCTAGCCCTCTTGCTTTGGCATAGGTGGCGTGCTATGGTCCCCGGCTGGAAGTGGGCTCAGGCCCACTTTTTTGTTTGATCTCTTGAATGGGCCATCCAAATATACGGGGCGAGGGGCGTCGGTGAAGGAGTCCCGACCGGTCGTTGATCGCATCAGCGAGGTGATATCGCCCATCCTCTGGGCATTGGGTTTAGAATTGGTCGACGTCGTGTGTGTAGGGCAAGGTGCGCGGTCAGTCGTTCGCGTTTATATCGATAAGGCGGGCGGCGTCACGGTAGACGATTGCGGACGTGCACATCTCGCAATCGGTCCAGCCCTGGATGTGGCTGATCCGTTCCCCCATCCCTATACTCTGGAAGTCTCCTCGCCGGGTCTGGATCGGGCCTTCAAACGGATTCAGGATTATCACCGGGCATTGGGGAAGCAAGTGAGCGTAAAGCTCAGGCAGCCGATCGACGGGCAGTGGCGTGTGGCCGGAGTGCTGACGGAAGTGAATGAACAAGGGGTTACGGTCGTGGTGAAGGATCCGCGTTCTGAGCGGACGCTCACCTTCGGGTTTGACTCAATCGCTGAAACGCGGCGCGTTGTCACGTTTTAGGTCATATCGGAGTCGATCACCGCGTTTAAGCGCATACCGCCGCGTTGGAGTGTGGCTGCAGAGGTAGTCGATGGAGAGTGAGCTATGAATCGAGAATTGATTTCAGTCATCGATGAACTTGGTCGGCAAAAGGGCATCGACAAGAGCCGGGTGATTGGGGCCATCGAAGCGGCTCTTCAAATGGCTGCCAAGAAACGTTTCGGGCAAGCTGAAAATATTCAAGTCGAGATCGACTCCAAGACCGGTGAGATCTCCGTCGTGTCGAAGAAGACCATCGTCGATGCGGTCGCCAATCCAAAAACCGAGGTCTCGCTTCAGGAAGCTCGTCAGTTCGACAGCGAGGCAGAGGTCGGCGACGAAATCGGGTCGGTCATCGAAATGAGCGATTTAGGGCGGATCGCCGCGCAGACTGCCAAGCAGGTCATCTTCCAGAAAGTCCGGGAAGCTGAATGGGAGGCGGTTCAAAAAGAGTACTCCACGCGGCAAGGAGATCTGGTTAACGGCATCATTCTAGGGGTGGAGCGCCGGAACTATCTCGTAGATCTGGGCAAAACAGAGGCGGTATTGCCGATTCAGGAGCAGATCCCACGAGAAACCTATCGCACCGGCGATCGGGTGAAGGCCATGCTTTTGGAAGTGCGCCGGACCCCGAAAGATGTCCAGGTCATCTTGACGCGTAGCCACCCGCAGTTTGTATCGAAACTGTTCGAGTTGGAAGTGCCGGAGGTGCTGGAAAAAATCGTGGAGATCAAGTCTATCGTGCGGGAACCCGGTGACCGGACCAAGATTGCCGTAACATCTCGCGAGAAGGCAGTCGATCCGGTCGGGGCCTGTGTGGGAATCAAGGGATCGCGGGTTCAAGCCGTCGTCCGCGAACTGCGCGGAGAAAAGATCGACATCATTACCTGGACCTCCGACCCGCGTGTGTTCATCGCCGAGGCCTTGAACCCCGCGAGTATTGAGAAGGTCGGAGTCGATGAGGAAAAGAAGTCGGCATTGGTCGTCGTGGCAGATTCCCAACTGTCGTTAGCGATTGGGAAGAATGGCCAGAATGTGCGGCTGGCGGCTCGTCTGACCGGCTGGAAGATCGATATCATCAGTGCGACGGAATACGAAAAGGAAAAGGCCGAACGGGATAAGGAAATCAAAGCGGCGTTGGCGGAGGAAGCCGAAGCGCTGCATCAGCAAGAAGAAGCTCGAGAGCAGGAATTAAAAGCCCGGGCAGAATCAGAGTCGGATGCCGGATAACCCGGATACAGAGGAGTAGGTGTTAATTTCTCATGCGTGTGTATGCATTGGCTAAGCAGCTCGGGATGGAAAACCGTGATCTCATCCCGGAATTGAAGCGGATGGGGATCACCGTCGCATCGCACAGTAGCGTGCTGGATGATGATGTGGTGCAGAAGGTCTTGGAGAAGCTCGGCCCGAAACTCAAAGCTTCGGGCAGGACGGCAGAGGCCGATACAGGTCGGGGTGAGCGGAGTAAGGCTGGTATGGCGTCCGACCACGCAGCGGGAGCCAAGGTCGGATCGGCTCATGCAGCTTCGGCGGAGGAGTCTGCTAAGTCCGACAAGCGCCGCATTCTGATCAAGCGCAAGAGAGCCGATGACGTGCCGGCTGAAGAGACCGCATCCCTCCCCACCGTTGAATCGGTGGGCACAAGCGGAGCGCTCATCGATACCCTCGTGGTGAGCCAGCCGGGGACGGGGCACCCGCAAGCCGAGGCTCCAGCCGTTGCCCATGTCGATCTGTCGGCGGTGTCCGACCAACCACATGCTATAGGAACCAAGACCGCTTCGGCTCCCACGGTTGCCGTCAAGCCCGCCGTCGTGCCAAGCATCGATGTGAGTGTAGGAAAAAAGAAAGCTCTCTCTCTGGATGAGATGCAGGCCGAGGGTCTGAAGGAGAAGGCGAAGAAGACTCGTAAGCCCGGTCGGACGCGGGAAGAAGAAGAGCTTCGGCTTCGTGAAGATGCGGCTCGCTGGCAGGATCTTCGTGCCATTCCGGTGCAGCAGCGCCGAGATGACCGCAGTAAGCACGTGCATCACAGCGCGCCGGGGGAAGTGACCAAGCCGCGGAGGAAGAGCTTTAAGCTGACGCCCGGCATGACGGTGAAGGAGTTTGCCGAACTGATTGGACAGCGTCCGGCCGACATCATGCGCAAGCTGATGGATATGGGTCAGATGCTCACATTCAATCAGACGATGAACCTTGATGCCGCGGTGATGATTGCGGAGGAGAACGGGATCAAGATTGATGTGTCGATGGAAAAGGCCGGGGAAGAGTTGCTGGACTCGGTTGTGCAGACGGAGGAGGGTCTCCAGCTTGAGCCGCGGCCAGCGGTCGTGACGATCATGGGCCATGTCGATCACGGCAAAACCTCGCTGCTCGATGCCATCAGGCAAACGAAGGTGGCGGAAGGCGAGGCTGGTGGGATTACGCAGCATATCGGCGCATACACGGTTACGGTACGCGGGAAACAGGTGACGTTTCTGGACACGCCGGGCCACGAAGCCTTCACCGCGATGCGAGGCCGTGGCGCCAAGATTACCGACATCGTCATTCTGGTCGTCGCAGCAGACGATGGAGTGATGCCGCAAACGATCGAAGCGATCAATCACGCCAAAGCCGCGTCCGTTCCGATTATTGTGGCGATCAATAAGATCGACAAGCCTGGCGCCAACTCTGATCGTGTAAAGAACGCGTTGTCTGAACACGGACTCATTCCCGAGTCCTGGGGCGGTGATACGATCATGGTGGAGGTTTCGGCCAAAGAGAAGATCGGCCTGGACACCTTGTTGGAAATGATTCTTCTGCAATCCGAAGTGCTGGAACTCAAGGCCGATCCGCATCGGTTGGCGAAGGGCGTTGTGGTGGAAGCCAAGCTGGAGCGAGGACGTGGTCCGGTGGCGACGGTGTTGGTTCAGAGCGGGACGCTTCGCGTCGGCGACGTGTTTGTGGTCGGGATTGTGAGCGGGAAAGTTCGCGCGCTAATTACGCATACGGGAGCCAAGGTGCAAGAGGCCGGTCCTTCTATTCCCGTAGAGGTAGCTGGGCTCCCAGGTGTGCCATCCGCCGGTGATGTATTTCAGGTCGTCAATGACGAACGGGTCGCGCGAGAGATAGCGGAAGATCGCGCCCGCAAACAGCGAACGGCCGATTTATCCGGATCAGCAAAGGTGACGCTCGACGATTTGTTTGCCAAGATTAAGGAAGGGTCGGTCAAGGAGCTGGCTCTGGTCATCAAATCTGACGTTCAGGGGTCGGCTGAAGCGCTGACGGCAGGCGTCGAAAAGCTTGCAACCGCCGCGGTCAAGCTGCGTGTCATTCACAGCGGTGTCGGCGGGATCACGGAATCCGATGTGTTGCTGGCTGCCGCGTCGAACGCCATTGTTGTCGGATTCAATGTCAGGCCGGAACCGAAGGCTGCCGCCCTGGCTGAACAGCAAGGCGTCGACATCCGTCTGTATACCATTATTTACGATGCGATGGCCGAAATTAAGGCTGCGATGGAAGGGTTGCTCGAACCGACACTCAAGGAACGGACGCTAGGACGTGCCGAGGTGCGACAGGTCTTTACGGTGTCCAAGGCCGGCGTCATCGCAGGATCGTATGTGGTGGACGGCACGATCACCCGTGCGGCGGTTGGAGTACGAGTGATTCGTGACAATGTGGTGGCGTATGAAGGGAAGCTTGGGTCGTTGCGTCGCTTCAAGGACGATGTGCGTGAAGTGCAGCAGGGCTATGAATGCGGAATCAGCGTCGAGAATTTCAATGATATCAAGGCCGGGGACATCATCGAAGCCTATGCGGTCGACAAGATTGCCGCAAAGCTCTGAGGCGTGAGTCTGCCCTGTGGGTATCATCGTCGGACTCTGTACGGTCGAACTGTTCATCCCTGAGAGTCAGTCGTTGAAGGATAAGCGACAAGTGCTGTTGAGTCTCAAAGATCGACTACGTGAGAAGTTCAATCTCTCCGTAGCCGAGGTTGATGGACAGGATCTGTGGCAGAAGGCCGTCTTGGGGCTTGCCTGCGTAGCCAACGAAGGACGATATGTCAACCAAGTGTGTGACCAGGCGCTGAATCTGATTCGGAGCGTCCCCACGGTGGAAATCGTCCAGTCTCGAGTGGAATTGTTGTGACGGCGGATACCTTGGTGGAGCGCGCGGTGGCCAAGACGGGATATCATCGGGCCGATCGAGTCGCCGATCAAATCCGGATGGAAGTGGCGGATATCCTCATGCGAAAGATCAAAGACCCCCGCGTGCAGTCCGTAACCGTGACCGACGTGAAATTGACCGCCGACCTGCGGATTGCGCGCGTGTTCGTAACAACTATGGGCACGGAGGAAGAAGAGAAGAATGTCTTCGCCGGGCTAGAGCAAGCCAGCGGGTTTGTGCGCGGTGAACTGGGCCGTCGGCTCTCGCTTCGGTATCTGCCGGAGATTGTCTTTGCCAAGGATGTCAGCGGGCCGAGAGGTGATCGGGTCTTGAAGTTGCTGGACGAACTCCATGCGAAGACGGAGGCCGAGGGCGGCTTGTCCGAAGAGAAGACGAGTTCGTAGTATTCGGGGATGGGATGATGGATGTCACGCAGAGCTGTGCCGTCGTCGACGGTGTGCTGATCATCAAGAAGGAAGCAGGCTGGACCTCCCACGATGTCGTGGCGAAGGTGCGGCATCTTCTTGGCGGAGTCAAGGTCGGTCACGCCGGGACTCTTGATCCTGCTGCAACGGGAGTCTTGCCTGTGATGATCGGGCGGGGAACCCGCATTGCCGAGTATCTTGTTGAGTGGGATAAAGAATATCGTGCTGTGCTTCGCCTCGGCGAAAGTACCGATACACAGGATGCGACGGGAACAGTCCTGGCGCGTCACTCGACGGACGCTGTGACGTCGGAGGCTATTCATGAGGTGGTCGGCCGATTTCACGGGCCGATTGAGCAAGTTCCTCCGATGTATTCGGCGGTGAAGGTCGGGGGTGTTCCTCTGTATAAGTCTGCTCGAGCGGGCAAAACAATTGTGCGGGATGCGCGAACGATCGTCATCCATACCCTCGAGGTGGAGGCGATTCAGGGTCGGGATATAACGTTACGCATTGTGTGTTCGAAGGGGACCTATGTACGGACGCTTTGTGCCGACATCGGAGAAGCGTTGGGTGTCGGCGGCCATATGTTGGCGCTGGAGCGAAGGCGGGTGGGTCCCTTGACGATCGATCAAGCCCTGACGGTCGATGAGGTGGTCACCCGTCATGCCCTCGGTCGATTGGGAGACGATCTGTTGTCGATGGATCGCGCGTTGACCCATCTGAGGATTGCGGTAGTGAATGAACAAACTGCCGATCGTGTGCGACACGGGGCTCCGGTTCCTGCTGACAAGATTCTTCGTTGGGAGGGAGCAGCCGGTGCCGAGCGCGGGTCACGCAGGCCCGTTCGTATCCACGATGCCGACGGATGTCTGCTGGCGATCGGAAAGTATCCGGACAATTCGGGAGATGTACTCAAGGTTGAGAAGGTGCTGATCGATCAGGGTGTATGATACCTCGTTGGGGATGAAGGGAAGGAACAGGAAGGAAAGAGCCCATGGCATTACTCAGAGAAGCAAAGACCGAGTTGATCAAGCAGTACCGGCAGCATGAGACGGATTCCGGCTCGCCGGAAGTCCAGATTGCGGTGTTGACCAACCGGATCACGTATTTGACGGAACATTTCAAGCTCCACAAGAAAGATCATCATTCGCGGCGCGGCCTGCTTCTTTTGGTCGGACGTCGTCGCCGGTTACTCGATTATCTTCGTGGTGTGAGCGACCAGCGCTATCGTGCGGTGATCGAGCGATTGGGTATTAGAAAGTAGCACCCCGTCTCGTGGTTGCGCAGGTAGCGCAACCACGGGCAGTAGTCAGTCGCACAGGTGAACACTGACAGAGACTGGAGTGTCCATATCGCTCGAGTCTCTCTCTGTGGGCATCTGTGGGGCCTAACCAGAGGAGACCCAGATGGTACACACAATTGAAATAGAGGTTGCCGGGCGTACCCTGCGACTCGAGACCGGTCGTGTGGCACGACAAGCAGACGGCTCGATTTGGGCTTCGTACGGCGACACCGTCGTGTTGGCGACAGCCGTCGCGTCACAGGTTGCCAAGCCCGGTATCGATTTTCTTCCCCTCACGGTCGATTATCAGGAAAAATCCTTCGCAGCCGGGAAGATTCCCGGTGGATACTTCAAGCGGGAAGCCCGTCCATCGGAAAAAGCTGTGCTGACCAGCCGGCAGATCGACCGGGGGCTTCGTCCGCTCTTTCCCGAGGGTTATTACTTCGAGACCCAGGTCATTGCCTCAGTTCTCTCGGCCGATCAGACCGGCTCGTCCGACATACTCGCCATTATCGCCTCCTCTGCTGCCCTGACTGTCTCGAACATTCCGTTCGACAATCCCATTGCGGGCGTGCGAATCGGTCGGCTGGATGGCAAGCTCGTCGTCAACCCGGACCTTGAGACGGTGGCGAAGAGTGAGTTGCAACTCGTTGTGGCGGGGACGGCTGATGCGGTCATGATGGTCGAAGCAGGAGCGAACGAACTGTCCGAAGCCATCATGCTCGAGGCGATCGAACTCGCCCATGCCGAGATCAAGAAGATTGTGGCCAAGATTCGTGAACTCCAAGCTGTTGCCGGTAAGCCTAAGCGGAAGGTGGTGAGGGAACAGATCGACTCCGCGCTCGCCGCTCAAGTGAAGGCTTTGGTGGCGCAAGGGATTCGCGAGGCCATCATGATTCCGAACAAAGCGGCTAGGCAGGAGCGGTTGGACGAGGTCAAGGACGGCGCTGTACAAAAACTCAAGAGCGCGGATGATCCGAATCGGGAGCGGCATGTCAAGTTGGTGTTCCATGAGCTGGAGTATACGGAAGTTCGGAACATGATCCTGGAGAAAGGGTCGCGGGCGGACGGACGTGGTCCGGCTGATATTCGCCCGATCACGTGTGAAGTCAGCGCGCTGCCACGGACACACGGCTCCGCGATTTTCACCAGGGGCGAGACTCAAAGTTTGGCCGTGGTCACGTTGGGGACCACGGACGACGAACAGCGGATCGATGCGTTGGAAGGGGAGTACATGAGGACGTTCATGCTTCATTACAACTTTCCGCCGTTCAGCGTCGGCGAAGCACGGCCGCTTCGCTCACCGGGACGCCGGGAAGTCGGCCATGGCGCATTGGCAGAACGGGCGTTGGCCCCGGTGGTTCCCAGCAAGGACGTTTTCCCCTACACGCTCCGCATCGTGTCCGACATCCTCGAATCCAACGGGTCCTCTTCGATGGCGACCGTCTGTGGCGGGAGCCTTGCTATGATGGACGCCGGTGTGCCGATCAGAGAAGCCGTGGCCGGGATCGCGATGGGATTGATCAAGGAAGGTGATCGGGTCATGATCCTCTCCGATATTCTCGGGCTGGAAGATCATTTAGGCGACATGGACTTTAAGGTCTGCGGCACCAAGCAGGGCGTGACGGCATTGCAGATGGATATCAAGATCGGCGGTATTACGTCGGTCTTGATGCAGAAGGCCTTGGAACAGGCCAAAGCCGGCCGTTTGCACATTTTGAGTTGCATGGAGAAGGCACTGCCAGCGCCAAGAACCACTCTGTCGGCCTACGCGCCACGAATTTTCACGATGAAGGTGAAGCAGGACAAGATCCGCGAGATCATCGGTCCGGGCGGCAAAACGATCCGTGGCATCATTGCGGATTGCGGGGTCAAGATCAATGTCGACGACAGCGGAACTGTGACGATCGCGTCGGTCGACGGAGCCTCGGCAGAGAAGGCCAAAGAAATGATCAGTCGGATTACCGAAGAAGTCGAGATCGGGAAGATCTACATGGGCACGGTCCGGAAGATCATGGACTTCGGGGCGTTTGTCGAGGTTCTGCCGGGAACCGACGGATTGGTGCATATCTCGCAGTTAGCGCACCACCGGGTCCAAGCGGTATCCGACGAGGTGAAGGAAGGCGATCAAATCCTGGTGAAAGTTTTAGAGGTAGATCGGCAAGGAAAAATTCGCCTCAGCCGCAAGGAAGCCATGCCGGCTCCGGCCGGGGCTGGTTCTCCAGATCCGTCCGCCAGGTAGCTGTCTTGTATCGCAAGCTCGTCCTGGACAACGGAGTGCGGGTGGTCACCGAACGGATGCCGACGCTGAAGTCGGTCACCGTCGGCGTGTGGGTCAACATCGGGTCCCGGGACGAGCAGCCTTCCCAGGCAGGATATTCCCACTTCATCGAACACATGCTCTTTAAGGGAACGCGCAAGCGCTCCTCCGCCGAAATTTCGCGTGAAATCGACTCGCTTGGCGGAGAGATGAATGCGTTCACCTCACGTGAGACCACGACCTATTACGTGAAGGTGTTAGATCAGCAACTGGAGCGAGCGCTCGAACTCCTCTCGGACCTGTTCCACCATTCTTCTTTCGCACCCAAAGAAATCGAAAAAGAAAAGCAGGTAGTCCTGGAAGAAATCCGCATGGTCCAGGACGATCCGGAAGATCTTGTGCAAGAGCTCCATATGGGCCAAGTGTTGAAACGTCATCCGCTCGGACGCTCCATTCTAGGCGGAGAAAAGACAATCAGAGGGCTGCGCCGCCAAGACCTGCTGAACTATATCGAGACCTATTACGATCCGGAACAGACTGTGATTTCAATTGCCGGGAACTTCGCGCAGGCTCAGCTTGATCGGCTGGTCGCGCGGTATTTCAGCAAAGGGCGTACTGCAAGGGCGGCCGATACCAATGGGCGTCGTCCTCCTGTCATGCATGGCGGCGTCTTGTTGAAGAAGAAACGGCTGGAGCAGGTGCATCTCTGTCTCGGGCTCAAAGGCGTTGCCGCAGGACATCAGGATCGGTATGCGTTATATGCGCTCAACAGCGTGTTGGGCGGAAGTGTGAGTTCACGATTATTCCAGGAGGTCCGAGAGAAGCGTGGTCTCGTCTATTCGATCTACTCGTTCTTGTCCGGTTATTCAGATAGCGGCATGATCACGATATATGCGGCGACGAGGCCGAAAGAGGTGGATCGTGTCGTGGATCTTGTCTGCCGAGAGATTCGACAGATCGGCAGCAACGGTGTCGAACGAAAAGAGCTTGAGCGGGCGAAGACCCAGATGAAGGGCGGCTTGATGCTCAGCCTGGAGAGTTCGCACAGTCGCATGAGCAAATTGGCGAAAGACGAGCTCACATACGGAAAGCATGCGTCGCTGGATGACATGCTGGCTCATATCGATCACGTGAATGTGGAGCAGGTTTCCAACGTGGGCCGCCAATTTTTTTTACTGGACTCCCTCGCGATCACTGGACTCGGGCCTCTCGCTCCGCGCACGGTGCAGGCCTATGGCTGAGGGATCTCGAAATACAAGCTCATTATGCGTTGAAAACCTGACAAAAATTACAGATGAGATTGTACGCAATATATTGATTATTAAATATATTTCGCATCCTATTCGAAGCTGTCTACAGGGCAAACAAATTCTTGACACAGTTTCATGGTTTCAGTACCATGAGAAAAATTTTGACAATGATTTTTGATCGAAGAGACGGACCACGAAGAAAAACAAAGAGATATAGCGAAGCATCAGCACTCGTGGCTGCATGATCAATGAGTTTGTTTTCCAGCGTTCGTCGTCCTTAGAAGTAAGTATTCATCGGGTCTTGTGGTTGTTATTTTTATGAAGGAGGGACTAGGTATGCCAAAGGTCATACTTATCGCCGCCGTGGCAGTGTTTTCTATGCTCGGCTTACTGACGGCCCAATTAGCCGTTGCTGACCCCCCGCCGCCGCCTTCGACTGGTCCGGCTGGGCCAACTGACAACATCGTCGGTGGAAAGCCCATGAAGGGTGAAATTACCAAGACTCTCAAGGGCCGGGTATGGTCACAGTGGGCCGACAATCCAGATGGAGAGTTGTTGTTCGGCATTCAATATTGGAATACCGGTGAGCCGGGTTCAGGAACTCCGAATGGCCGTTCGTCTTCCGATCTCGATGTGAAACCTCCCGATCCATTGTTCAGCTGTTGCGGCTGGGGATTTGTGGGTGGAACGGATAAGAATAGCCCCTATTCAGGGTGGTACCATGCCGCCACGACCGTCCGGTTGGCCGTGAAGGACAAGGCTCTTATGGACCAGATCATCAAGGCCTCCCAGGAACTCATCGCGATGGAAGTGAGTTTGGATGGTCGGACGATCACGGGCTTTAAGGTTATTAAGGAATAAACCTTAACCAGTTTTAACTCTTTCATGTCCTGTTAAGGAGGACGCGAACATGAAGTTTCATACGAAAGGCTGGGCCGTTACGGCCACGATGGCGCTGGTGCTCTCTGCAGCCTCCACCGCACTGGCGATCGAATCGTTCCAAGAACGCTTTGAGTGGGGCGATATGAGCAAGCCGACGACATTGCAGGGTCGCGTGATTGTACTCGATCCCTATGATGAAGCAGTCTGGATAAACGTGTCTGTGTTCGGCGGGGCTGCTGAGAGTGGCCTCTTCTGGCAGAAGATCCACCCGGGCAAAAATCTAAAGTTCTACGCAGACAAAGGCGCATGGGAAGAACTCAAGAAGATGGGCCGTCCTCATGCGGGACCAGCTGCCGCGAAGGAAGTACCGCCGTCTAGCACGACTGACTTGATCGAATTTACTGTGACCGAACCGGAGCAGAATCATCGTGTTATTTCCTCGGTCAAGAAGCTTCCTGAAGTGGCCGGTTCCATGGGGAAGCCTCTGAGTATCTCCGGTCTTCGGCTGAAGGAGTGCGCGGGGAAGAGCGAAATTGAGGCCGGTTGCGCAGCGGCAAAGCAAGGACTCAATACTTCACCGAAGTCTCCTGACGGGGCCGCGATACCTATGCAGTATGATGTGTTGCTTCCAGGTGGGAAGCCCATCGCTGGCTTGATTCCCTGGACCGCGAAGTACAACCTTGGGTCCGGCAGTCACTGACCTGAAGTAGACACTGACTTCAAAGGCGGCATCTCCGCAAGGGGATGCCGCCTTTCTTATTTGTGATCGTCTTGGCCGGTTGGACCGAGCCGGCGCTGTAGGTCAGCGAGGCGATTGAGCGCATCGAGCGGAGTCATGGAGAAGAGGTCGATCTGTTTCATTTCTTCGATGATCGGATGTGGATGGGGAAGTGAGGCATGTGGTCGTTCTTTCTCTGAAGATATGGCCGTGCTCTGGATGGTGGTATCCGGTTGTTCCAACTGTGCCAGAACTTGTTGCGCTCGGGAGATCACCGTTGGAGGGAGTCCCGCTAGTTTGGCGACATGAATGCCGTAACTACGGTCTGCGCCGCCGGGCACAATTTTACGCAAGAAAACCACGTCTCCATCCCGTTCCTGGACCGCCACGCAATAGTTTCTGATCCCTTCGCGTAATCCCTCCAGTTGCGTCATCTCGTGATAGTGCGTGGCGAACAGCGTCCTGGCTCCCAAGTGCCGGCGATCTTGGATATGCTCCGCAATAGCCCAGGCGATGCTCAGTCCATCATAGGTGCTAGTCCCTCGGCCGATCTCATCCAGGAGAATCAAGCTGCGGGAGGTCGCGCTGTTCAAGATGTGAGCCGATTCAACCATCTCCACCATGAAGGTGCTCTGTCCAGCGGCCAAATTGTCTGAAGCCCCCACGCGCGTAAAAATCCGATCGACCAATCCAATGCGGGCTTCGGTCGCCGGCACGAAGCTCCCGATTTGCGCCAAGAGGACGATCAATGCGACTTGGCGGAGGTAGGTGCTTTTCCCCGCCATATTGGGTCCGGTGAGGATCACAAGCCGGTTGTCCTCACAGTCGAGTGAGGTGTCGTTGGGTACGAATGTCAGATCGCTGCTGAGTTGTTCTATGACAGGGTGTCGGCCTTTCTGAATGAGTATCGTGCTGCTTTCATCGACAAGGGGTTTGACGTAGCGATGTAATGCGGCGGTCTCGGCCAGACCGGCGAGGACGTCGAGCAGCGCGACAGCCTTGGCCATTGCATGAAGACGAGGCACCTCGTTTGCCAAGCGCACGCGCAACTGTTCGAACAGCTCCTGCTCGATCGCCAGCAGTTTTATTTCGGCGCCTGTGACACGTTCTTCCAGCTCTTTCAGCTCCGGGGTCATAAATCGCTCGGCATTGACCAGCGTCTGCTTGCGAATGTAATCGGGTGGAATGCGGGACAGGTGCGTTTTGGTAATCTCGATGTAGTAGCCGAACACCTGGTTGTAGCGAACCTTCAAAGAATCGATCCCCGTTCTTTCACGTTCTTTGGCTTCCAACGAGGCGATCCAGCCCTTGCCTTCCGTGCTCGCCTTCCGCAGTTCATCGACCCCGGCATGGTACCTTTCCCGAATTATGCCGCCGTCACGGAGCGACATCGGGGCATCGGGCTTGACGGCCTGATCGATTGCGTTATGCACGTCGAGGCAGTCGTCCCACGACTCGCGGACGCTGGTCAGCAGCGAGGCGCGGAAGGGCTGGAGGTGGGACCGTAACTCCGGCAGCGTGCCCACCGATTGTTTCAAGGCGAGTAGTTCACGAGGCCCTGCGACACCGAGGGTCACCCGGCTGCCCAAACGGGCAATATCTTGAACATCACGGAGTGTAGTCCGGAGCGACACACGTTGTTGAACCAGATCTTTCAACTCGCCGACCGCTTCGAGGCGAGCGTGAATAACGCCACGATCGAGGAGCGGTCTGACGAGCCAATCGCGTAACAAACGACTGCCCATGGCCGTTGCAGTGCGGTCCAGCACCGACAGGACCGTGGACTGATCCTGCCCCAATCGTGACTCGCCGGCTCCCAATGGCCGCACGAGTTCAAGATTGCGAATCGTGGCGCTATCTAGATGCATGGCATCGCCGCTCCAGCGCGTCTGTATGCGGCGAAGGTGTGCGAGGGAGGCGGTTGGTTGGGTCTCACGAACATATCTCAGGACCGCTCCGGCGGCTCCGATTCCAGCGGTGAGGCCACGACAACCGAATCCGTCGAGCGAGTGCACGGCAAACTGCACCTGGAGTAATTGTGCAGCCTCTTTGGGGGTGAAGGCGGCTGCAGGTTGTGCGCAGAGGCGTGGCCCACGCAGACGAGTCACGCACGATCCGGTATTCGTAAGGGAATCGGGATAGAGCACTTCTCGTGGTTCCAGCCGAGCCAATTCGTCCATGAGTTGGACATCGGCCTGTGCCCCTTGGAACTCTGTCATCCAAAATTCCCCGGTTGAGACGTCCAGACAGGCCAGTCCAATGAGGGATTGTCCCTTGGCCGATGGGACTGTGGCGTCGGAGAAGGCGACAGCCGCCAGGAAATGCGACTCTCCCGGTGAAAGGAATTCAGTATCGATCAGCGTACCCGGTGTGTACAAACGAACGACCTCGCGGCGCACGAGACCCTTTGCGAGTTTCGGGTCCTCCACCTGTTCGCAGAGTGCGACGGTCCGCCCAGCCTTGAGAAGCTTTGCGATATAGCCTTGCGCCGCATGGTAGGGCACTCCACAAAGAGGAACTGGGTTGGCGCTGGATTTGTCGCGAGAGGTGAGAGCAATGGAAAGCAGCTTGGAGGCGATCTGCGCGTCTGCGTAAAACATTTCGTAGAAGTCGCCGACGCGGAACAACAGAATGGCGTCGGGATAGCCGCGCTTGATCTCGCGGTATTGTCGCATCAACGGTGAGGCGTCTGCGTCACTCATCGCGTCGGCCTCGATGGGCTTCGCCGGTGGGAGAGGGGGACACACGTCCGGTGACGGTATCGAGTGAGAGGCGTAGCCGCTCTAAGTCCACTTCGGCTTCTTGCAGCGCTTTGGTTTTTCGGCGGAGCTCGATACGGCTTCGCACCCACGGAGGGAAGAGAAGAATACCAGAGACCAGCAGTCCTACCGCGAACCCCGCCAGGATGGGTTTATAGATCGGCATTGAGGCTTCTAAGAGCCCAAAGAAGTACCGGAGCGTGACTTCCTGTTCCTGGTTCTGTAGGAAAAAAGCCAGAGAGAGGAGCAGCAGCACTCCGACCAGAGTCAGCCTGATCATGACCTCGTTGTTACCTTCCTGTTCAAGGCTCGGCGTGGTGATGCTCGATGGGTCCCGCCGGTCTTGCTGTACTGTTTGCGCAAGCGGGCGAGAACCTCGCCAGACTTCGGTCCCGTCGCGCGCACCTGAATCGTTCGGCTCCGTGCGGCACGATGGTTCAGCGTAATGTCGATCCGGTCCTGCGGCAGCGCGGCAAGACCCTTGTCGGCCCATTCTATTG
>Ga0157380_10001374_pt1 | contig 15866 bp, 12 predicted proteins | sample S35metaG_FD_119757 | JGI IMG/M metagenome (GOLD analysis project Ga0157380, IMG submission 119757) | Switchgrass rhizosphere microbial communities from Kellogg Biological Station, Michigan, USA - S3-5 metaG | ecosystem: Host-associated > Plants > Roots > Rhizosphere > Soil | place: USA... | reverse complement strand
CACCATAAATATTTTCAAACAGTCCCGGACCACCGGTCTTCGCCTCATTCTGTGGTGCGCCCGTTCGGAGACCTTCAGTTAATGAACCCCAAAATGGATACAAACGCTCGTTGGCCATATCCAACATTCCGCCCAGGTAGCTAAGCTTCGCGCGATCCAGAAACTGATCCGCCTCGGGCGTGTTGCGATAGGTGCCATCTTCCCGCTCCAGCATTTGCAGAGCTACCAGAGCGTCAAAAAAATCGCGGGCCCCCCTGGGATGCAGCCCAAGTTTTTTGGTCAGAGACGCGAGATCCATCGGCCCTTTGGCGAGTTCCGTGAAAACTCCGAGCTCGATAGCGCTAAGCAAGGTTTTGGAGCCCCAGAAACCCAGCCCCAGCTGCATGACTCTGTCAGGTGTTATCGACATTAATAACCAGCTCCGTTTTTGCGTTTGTTGGATTGCCTTCTAACACTACCACAGACTAAAGTTTGAACTCCAAATGTCTCTCGATCAGTAATATTTGAAACCGTGCCTGTGCTCGTTTACGTATCCACGAGTCAATGTTTCAGTCCGGGCGAAGTCTGCCTATCTCAGTAAATTCTTTGGAGGAAAAATGCGTCTAAGGACCCTTGTCGTCGCTGCCATTTTGCTTGCCTTCGCAAAGTCGGCTTCCGCTGCGGATGATGGATTTCTCCTGGTTCGTTCCCCCACGGTTAATCGCTCGAATGTGGTATTCGTTCATGGGGGCTATCTATGGACCGTCCCAAGAGGAGGCGGGGAGGCTCGGCAACTCACTACCGGAGGCCATGAAGCTCTCCCGATATTCTCTCCCGATGGAAATTGGATCGCATTCACCGGCCAGTATGATGGAAACGTCGATCTCTACATCATGCCGGCCGAAGGCGGCGAACCAAAACGAATGACGTGGCACCCCGGCGCAGATGTTGGTGTGGGTTGGACCCGGGATGGCAAGCGGGTCTTGTTTAGATCATCACGCGACGCCTATGCGGATTTCTCACGTCTTTACACGGTCGGCGTCGAGGGAGGCTGGCCTGAAGTCTTGCCGATGTGGCGCGCCGAGGAAGGCTCGTATTCGGCTGACGGTTCGCGCATGGCTTATGTGCCGAATCTAAAATGGCAGACTTCATGGAAGCGATACCGGGGTGGACAAACAACACCGGTCTACATCGTTCAGCTTAGCGATCTGAAACTCGAAAAGATCCCTCGAGACAATTCAAACGATTCTGATCCCGTGTGGTTTGGAGATATGGTTTATTTTCTCTCAGACCGAAACGGACCAGTATCTCTTTTCTCATATGACCCAGGAACCAAAGCAGTAAAGCAAGTTGTCGACAACAAGGGGCTGGATTTGAAGTCAGTGACCGCGGGTCCAGACTTGCTGACCTACGAGCAGTTCGGCGGCATCTACTTATGGGATCCAAAGGTTGGGAAATCAACGAAAGTAAACATCAAGATTTCCGGCGACCTGCCCGCGACGCGCCCACACTATGAAAAAGTTGGCGCGAGGATCAACGCGGCTGCAATTTCGCCGACGGGCGTTCGCGCCGTCTTTGAAGCTCGCGGAGAGATCCTGACCGTTCCGGCGGAAAAGGGTGATGCTCGCAATCTTACGCACTCTACCACCGTGATGGAGCGCGATGCCGCATGGTCTCGCGATGGAAAATCGATTGCTTATTTTTCTGATGAGTCCGGCGAATACGCGTTACATATTGTCGACCAGTCTGGATTTGGTCCCGTTAAGAAGATTGCGCTTGGCAATCCACCTTCCTTCTTTTATGGACCTTCATGGTCTCCTGACAATAAGAAGATCGTTTTCACTGATAAGCGTCTCAACGTCTGGTACGCCGACGTCGAAAAGGGAACAACGGTAAAAGTTGATACCGACCGTTTCGATGACCCGAGTGTAACCATCAACCCGTCGTGGTCGCCCGACAGTAAGTGGCTGACTTACTCGAAGTTCCTGACCAGTCACTTGCGCGCGATCTTTGTTTACTCACTCGAGTCCGGTAAAGCGTCTCAGATTACAGAGTCCCTGGGTGACGCACGTTATCCAGTTTTCGACAAGAATGGTAAGACGTTGTTCTTTACGGCAAGCACAAACCTCGGCCTCTCGTCGGGCTGGCTTGATCTTTCGAGCTATCAACATCCCGTATTGCGAAGTATTTATGCCGCCGTTTTGAAAAAGGGCGATAAGTCCCCGATGGAGCCGGAAAGCGACGAAGAGAAGGTGGAGGAAGATAAGAAATCTGAAGAGAAGAAACCTGACGAAAAGAAAGACGCCACAGCTAAGCCTGCTGAGGCCAAGAAGGACGAAGCAAAGAAGGAAGAAGAAACCAAAGTAGTGATCGACCTCGATGGCATCAGCCAACGGATCGTCGCCCTGCCTATACCCGCGGCTAACTACGCTGCCATTGATGCTGGAAAGACCGGCGTCTTTTTCCTGACCGAGTTACCTGACGTCCCGCGATTTGATCCCAATGTTCCGGTCACCATTTCGAAATTTGATCTCAGCAAACGCAAGACGGAGCCATTTCTAAGTGGAATTAACGGCTTTGCGGTCTCGGCGAATGGCGAGAAGGTGCTGTATCGACAAGGGCCTGGCTGGTTCATCGCCGCTTCCGCTTCGGCACCGCGTCCCGGAGAAGGGGCTCTCAAGCTCGATGAACTCGAAACCTATGTCGATCCTCGCGCCGAGTGGGCCCAGATGTATCACGAAGTCTGGCGAATTGAGCGGGACTTCCTGTACGACCCCGGCCATCATGGATTGGATCTGGTTGCGGCAGAAAAGAAATATGCACCGTTCTTAAAGGGTGCGGGCGGTCGTGACGACATCAATTATCTTTTTGACGAGATGTTGAGCGAGATTACGATCGGTCACATGTTCATCGGTGGCGGCGATATTCCTGCAGCACGATCAGTGCGAGGAGGCTTACTCGGCGCTGATTATAAGATCGAGAATGGTCGCTACCGCTTTGCCAGGATCTATGACGGCGAGAATTGGAATCCAGACCTACGAGCACCACTGACTCAGCCTGGTGTTGATGTAAAAGTCGGGGACTACCTGCTCGAGGTCAACGGAGTTGACGTGAGACCTCCCGCAGAAGTTTATAAGTTCCTCGAGAACACCGCCGATCGTCAGGTCAGGATCAAGGTCGGACCGACACCTGACGGAAAGAATGCTCGCGATGTCACAGTCGTTCCTGTCGCCAGCGAATTCGCCATGCGTACTCGAGCGTGGGAAGAAGACAGTCGCCGCAAAGTTGATCAGATGAGTGGCGGTAAGATCGCCTACGTGCATGTGCCTGATACGAACGTCGGCGGCTACCTGAACTTTAATCGATTTTACTTCGGACAGGTGGGTAAGGAAGCTGCAATCATCGATGAACGTTACAACCATGGAGGCCAGGTTGCGGATTACATCATTGATGAATTGGCGAGACCGCTGCGAAATTGTGCCATCACTCGCGAGGGTGAGAAGTTCTGTTCGCCGATGGCACAAATCTACGGTCCAAAGACAATGATCATCAATGAGATGTCGGGTTCAGGCGGAGATGCGCTGCCGTGGATGTTCAGGCAGGACAAACTCGGAACACTGGTAGGCACCAGAACGTGGGGTGGGCTGGTTGGCATCTGGAACTATCCCTCTTTGATGGATGGCGGTTTTGTCACTGCGCCTCGTGGTGCTATATACGGCCTGAACGGTGATTGGGAAGTCGAAAATCGCGGGATAGGTCCGGATATTGAAATTGAGAATGACCCGGCGTCCGTGGCTACGGGGAGGGATCCACAGCTTGAGAAGGCAATTCAGGTTACCATGGAGGCGCTGCGAAAAAATCCGGTAGTGATTCCCGACCATCCGCCATACCCGAACTATCACAAGCCGTGATTGGGATTGCCAGAGACGCTTCGTCACTAACCGCAGCCGGATCGTCACAAAGTCGGAAGTTTTCCGGACTCTCGTGTGTTACGGAGGATGCCCGGCGAATTGTCTTTTTCAGATCTGACTTCAGATCTCAGATCTCAGATCTCAGATCAGAAGATTTTCAAGAACCGGGTTCACCGAGCCCGGATTATGCAAGCTACCAAGATAGGAGTTCAAAATGAGAAATGCTGTTGCTTCCTCTCGAATCCGACTGATGGGTTTGTTCGCATCGTGCTTACTTCTATTGATGTTAACTTCGGCGGCCTTCGCTCAGGGTACCGTCACTAGATTGACGATTAAGTCCAACGTGTTGGGCGAAGAGCGGACGATTCTCGTGCGCACGCCAGCCGCTTACGAGAACAACAAGGTCAACTATCCGGTAATGTACATGACGGACGGCGACGCCCACATGGCCCACACCGCCAGTACCATCGAGTTTCTCGCCCGCAATGGTCGGATGTCCGAGATGATTGTGGTGGGAATCGTCAACACTGACCGGACTCGTGATTTGACTCCCGAGAAAGCCTCGCGTGCCGATGGCGCCGGCGGACAGTTTCCTACCGCGGGGGGCGCAGATAATTTCCTGAAATTCATCGAGACGGAGTTGATTCCCGAGATTGAGAAACGTTATCGCGTTGCACCCTACCGCATGCTTGCCGGTCATTCTTTTGGAGGTTTGTTTACGGTCCACGTGATGGTTACGCGGCCGGATCTCTTCAAATCCTACGTCGCGGTGAGCCCGTCACTCCAATGGGCCGACGAAGCTACCTTGAAAAAGGCGGAAGAGTTTTTGAAGACCAGAAAAGAATTCAACGCGACGTTATTCACTTCGCTTGGCAATGAACCGGGAGATATTGGTGATTCGTTCGACCTCTTTCGACAAGCCCTGTCAAAGAGTCAGATCAAAGGTTTCGATTGGCAGGCTGAACAGCTGAAAGACGAGGACCACGGCTCTGTGGTGCTTCGTAGTCACTACCTGGGATTGCGAAAAGTTTATGACGGATGGCAGCTCAGCAGAGATGCTCAATCAGGCGCAGTTGCCGGTGGATTGAAGGGCGCTCAAGAGCATTATCAAAAGCTGTCGCAGAAGTTCGGTTTTGAGATTCCTGTTCCCGAGGGCCTGGTTAATCAGATCGGTTATCAATACCTGGCGGCCGGTAAAGATGAGGATGCCATCGCAGCTTTTAAGAGCAACGTCGAGCATTATCCGAATTCAGCTAATGTTTATGACAGTCTCGCCGAAGCATATGAACGAGGCGGCAAGATAGAATTGGCTACTCCACTTTATGAGAAGGCGCAGCAACTAGGTAAGCAGAACAATGATCCGAACGCGGCCGTCTTTGCTCAGAACTACGCTCGGGCAGCCGAGAAGATGAAACAGGCAGACGCGGCAGCCGCAGCTAAGAAGAACAATCCGTAAAAGACAAGGCAGGCCTTAGGTCTTGGGTCTTTGATTTTTGATGTGATGCGGTGGTTAGCTTTTCATAACCACCGCTAGTGCTGGCGGCAGATCCAAAGGCCTAAGACCAAAGGCCAAAGACCCGTCATCGTTCTAACGCAGCCCGATCCCAATTAGCCAGGTTGGCGCCGGCTTCATACGTGGTTTGCAGAAAGTCCATCAGCACCTGCTCTGGTGACCCGGATTTTCGAACGTCTTCGTAAAGAAGAAAGAACTCTTTCATCTCTTTGCTATAAAAAGCTTCCGCAGGCTGGGCCTTCGCTTCCGCCAAGCCTGGGGGCTCGGGCGCAGTGTAGGAGTAGAACGCGGCCTCCATATCTTTGTTGCCCGGCCAAAACCCGTGACTGATAACTTCGTGCGAGTAAGCTTCGCGCGTAATGAGATCTGCCCCTGGGCGTTCCGGAGCTACACGTCCCGAGAATCGCGTGACGGCCATATCAAAACTTCCCCAGAAAAAGTGTACCGGACTACACTTGCCGATAAACCTTGAACGGAAGTCCTTCAAAACTTCATCCATTTTGACCAAAGCTCGCCAGAAACGATTCGCATACTCGGCATCGTACGACGCATGAGTTGTGTCCTCTTCGAACCTAATCGGGTTAGGAACCTCAACCGGCATGGTCCAAATGGTGATTTCAATACCCAGACCGCGCAGCGCGTCCATCACTTCAACATAAAAATCGGCCACGCTTTGCGGGCGCAGTGGAAGAGAAGTCGCGGCGCCGTCGCTGCACTTAATCAGGAGTAGGTGATCGATGAAATCAAACTCGATTTCAAAGATGCGGTCCTGATAAGGAATGGCGGACGTCGTCAGGCCTCGAGACGAGACATACAGCGGCACGTTCCACCAATGATTCACGAGTGGAGTTTGAGCGAGTCGAATTTTACCGACGACTTGTGTCCACATGTGTAGCGTGGCGCAGGTATCTTGCCAATCAGTGAAGCGCAAAAGCGGCCAAGTATCGTTTTGCATAAGAGTCATCCGTACGACAGGCTGCCAGCCTGTTGTGGTAACTAAACGAGGGGTGTGGGGTTTAGGGGGTCGGGTGTAGCAACGGTTTTTCTGTATCGTTCATCTACCCCCGACACCCTTCACCCGATACCCCAACTCTGCAGGCTGGCAGCCTGCAGTACAAGCGTCAAGGGATCAACAGCAACTTTCCTGTAGTCTTTCGTCCTTCGAGATCGCGATGCGCCAGCTGGGCGTCAGCCAGGGGATACGTCTTGTGTATTTGCAGCTTCAGATCTCCCGCGATGATCATTTTCATCACATCTCCTGATCTTTCGTCCAACTCTGCTCGAGTACTGATGTGATGAGCCAGCGTCGGCCGCGTAATAAACAGCGAACCCTTCTGCGAAAGCTTTATCAAGTCGAAAGGCGGAACCGGTCCGCTGGCGCCGCCAAACAACACCATGTACCCGCGTGAGCGTAAAACGTTTAGCCCTTTGTCAAAAGTCGCCGCACCCACCCCATCGTAAACAACGTCAACGCCTCGGCCGGCGGTGAGTCGACGAGTTTCCGTTTCAAAGTCCGCTTCGGTGTAGTCGATGCATTCATCGGCGCCCGCGTCGCGAGCCAGTTCTGCTTTGGTGGATGAACCTGCGGTCGCAATTACTCGCGCACCCAACTTCTTCGCCATTTGCACCAGCAGCCTGCCTACGCCTCCAGCAGCTGCATGTATCAACGCAGTGTCGCCCGCTTTCAAAGGATAACTGCTGTGGGAAAGATAGTGGGCCGTCATGCCCTGCAGCATTGACGCAGTAGCCTGATTGAAATCCAGTTCATCAGGAATTTTCACCAGACGATCAGCGGGCACTGCAGCAAACTCGGCATAACTCCCAAGCAGACCTGTGTAAGCCACGCGATCGCCTACTTTCACCGTAGTTACTTCTGAACCGATTTCAGTAACGACGCCGGCAGCCTCCTGTCCGTTAATGAAAGGCAGTTGGGCTGGATAGCGACCTTCCCGAAAGTAAACGTCTATGAAATTAACTCCAGCTGTTTTGATAGCGACGAGAGCTTCGTTTGGTTTTGGCGACGGTTCCGGCAGGTCCACGTGCGTGAGCACTTCCGGCCCGCCGACCTGAGACACTTGAATTGCTTTCATGTGATTATCGTACGGCGGAATGAACAAATCGTAAACTTGCGAGCGGTACCCTAATTTGTAACGCAAACTGCTAGTTTGCGCTGGTGAATGGCATTCAATGCGGGACGCAAACTAACAGTTTGCGTTACCAGAGCCATATTCGGGCACTACCAACTTGCGACTTGCGTCGCTCAGTGTTGAAGACACTGGCTATAATTCTGAAGTGGACCAATTCACACTACCACCAGGTGAAAAGTGGCGGCGCTTTGAGCTCCAGGCATTAGGGCTACGGGCCTTCGCCGGCGTCCGCGACGACGCAGCCCTGAATCCGTTTGAGCTCGCTCGCTTTGCCAATCTCCTCGTGGTTGATTTTGAACAAGTGCAGGGTCTTTCCGAGGAAGCGCGTGATCATTTGTTGGGACCTGCGGCCGGCGAGTGGTCAGGTGGCGCCTGTTCGAGAGCTCTGCCGGATGGTCGAAAGATCATCATCCTGAATCCTACTCACGGGTGGCAACGGAAACACTCGACTCTGATGGAAGAGATCTGTCATGTCTTTCTTGGCCACACCCCTAATCGCCTCGCAATCGTAGGCAGTGAAGGGAAGCAGGCAGTAGCGCGCGATTATCAGAAGGCTGACGAAGAAGCAGCCTACGGAACGGGAGCAGCGGCGCTGGTTCCCTTCAAGGCGCTGCGCAAGTTTGTTCTCCTGGGGAAGTCTGTTAACGAGATCTCGAGACACTTCGCAGTGAGCCGAGAATTGGTCGCGTATCGATTGAAGGTGACGCGCCTCTGGACTCTTTATAAGACCGCGCATCCTGAAGTAACCCGCGGCAAATCAGGTCAAAACATCACTTGAGCGCGAGCGGCTACCCCTATCAGAGCCGAGCGCCTATAATGGCCCGTTAGTTTGCTATGAATGACCAATCTTACTCGGCAGCTTCTTCCGCAATAGGTCTCTCGACCATTGATAAGCTGCGCATGCTCCTCGATATCACCAAGCGGATCAGCCGCTCGCTTGACCTGCAGGAAATCTTGAATCAAGTGATGGATACGCTTGACTCATTGATTCCGTATGACGCAGCCGGGATTTTTGTAGTCGACTGTGGTGACCGCGGCCTTGATTCTGACGCCGACGAGCCGTGTGTTTTCCAGGCTGAAGCGGTGCGAGGTTACGACATCAGCGAGTTGACGGAATTACATTTGAAGCTGGGCGAAGGCCTCATTGGACACGTGGCGTTGACCCGGCAACCTTTCATCTCTCCCGATGTGCGTAATGAGCCCATGTACATTAACGCGCGTGAACGCACTCGTTCCGAGATGGTGGCGCCTATCATTTCCAATGATGAGGTAATCGGAGTTTTTGATCTCGAAAGTGACGAGCTTAACGCCTACGCAGAGGATGACCTGGAAGTTCTCATGCTGCTTGCCTCACAGGTAGCCATCATTATCGAGAAGGTCATGCTCCATGAGCAGTTGATTGAGAAGAAACGTCTTGAAGGCCAGCTCGAGACAGCGCGCCAGGTGCAATTGGAATTACTACCTCCGAGTGATCCTCAGCTCCAGGGCTTTGACATCAGCGCTTACAACTTTCCTACTGAAGAAGTCTCCGGAGATTACTACGACTGGGTTCGTGTCCATGAAGATCAAATTGCGATCGTGATTGCCGACGTGGCCGGGAAGGGTGTGCCCGCCGCGCTGTTGATGGCCTTTCTCCGCGCCAGTCTGCGCGCCGCGACACACATCGGTTACGCACCGCAGATATCGATGGCCAAGGTTAACTACCTCCTTTGGGAATCGATTGAACGTAACCAGTTTGTGACCGCATTTTACGGAATTCTTGATGCGACGAATCGAACGCTCGCTTACGCGAACGCCGGTCACAATCCGCCTTTGCTGGTGAAGGCCAATGGTCAAGCCAGCTTTCTTACCCAGGGTGCAGTGCCGCTCGGAATGTTTCGTGAGACTCGTTATCACGAATACTATCTGACGATTGAGCCCGGAGATCTGCTCGTACTTTATACCGACGGCGTGACAGAAGCCGTCAGTCCTCACGAAGAGGAATTTGGTCGTGATCGTTTGGTGCGTTCAGTGAAGGCCGCGCGCGATCTTTCGGCAAGAGAAATGATCTCGGTTATTCAGAAAGACATTTCGGATTGGACTGATGGCCGCGGCGCGAACGACGACGTGACCATGTTTGTGATTAAGGCCCTGCCAATGGAAACAGGGGACGAGTCGTCGTGACTCTTCCCCTGTTTTGTTCCCTACTATCGATACAGACTAATGCGCTGTCAACGAACTGTGGGCATGATCGCCGCCGGGAGCCAGAGGCGCCCGATAATCTCCAAAATGGAATACGGTCTCTGACTCCGAAAAGGCATAGACATCAAAACCGTAGGCATCAAGGTAAGCGGCCATGTCGTTCGGTGACATAAGATAAATAGCTGGCTGGTAGCCTGCTTCAGAACGAATTTCCAGCAGGCGCTCAACCACTTCCAGTGGAGCAAAACAGCGGACAGGATCTCTGTAAGTTGCCATGTTACTCAGCGCCCCCTTTCGTCAACCCGGAAAACTTTCAATGTCGCTTCCCGTGAACAGCAAATTAGATGTACGCGCGTGATGTTGCGTTTATTAGCGCGAAACATTTATTTTTGGTCACGATGTTTTCATTAAACCATTTGACGTTGCGAGTGAATCAAAAGTTCCGGAAACATTTATGAGCACAGTACCGACTCCGATAGCAACGCAAGGAAACAACGTAGCGACTCCGCCACCGCTGAATTTTCAGGTGGTGTTGAGACAGATGCTGCGAATGGCGGATAACGTCAGCGATCTCCTTTTCTCACCGGGACGTCCTCCGCAGGTTGAGTTGGCGGGCCAGTTACGACCGGTTCCTGTGCCGGGGCTCGAGAAGCTTTTGCCGGCGCATACCGGCGCAATCGCAAAACTCATCCTCGGCACCCATCAGACTGCAATCGAGAGTTTGGAAAAAACGGGCTCAGCAGATCTTTCTTTTAGTGTCCCGGGTGAGAATCGTTTCCGCGTAAACATATTTAAGCAGCGCGGTAGTTACGCCATTGTTATGCGGGTCATTCCGCAGCGGCCGCCGCAATTCAGGGATTTCGATCTGCCAAAGCAGTTGGAGACAATCGCGGAGCTCAAGACGGGAATTGTGCTGGTTACCGGACCAACCGGCAGCGGAAAGAGCACCACTCTTGCAGCTGTGATCGATCTGATCAATGAAACGAAGTACTACCACATCGTTACTATCGAAGACCCAATCGAGTTTCTTCATCCGCACAAGAACTCGACAGTTCATCAGCGCGAGTTGCATTCGGATACTCCAAATTTCGCCGTAGCGCTACGCGCGGCTTTGCGTCAGGCGCCGAAAGTGATTCTCGTCGGTGAGATGCGTGACCGTGAAACCATCGAAGTTGCCATGGAAGCTGCGGAGACCGGGCACCTCGTACTTTCGACTCTGCACACGATCGATGCCGCCAAGACGGTGGATCGCCTGATAGGCGTCTTCCCCAAAAACGAAGAGCGCGTAATTCGCATGCGATTATCGCAGACGTTCCGCTACATCATTTCCCAGCGTCTTATTCCGAGGGCCGACGGCAAAGGCCGGCTCGCGGCTATCGAGATCTTGAAGTCCACCATGCGAACCAAGGATTACATCGAGAAAGGCGAATCAGAAGGGAAGTCGCTGATCGACGCAATGGAGCAGGGCGATCAGGAAGGAATGCAGACTTTCGACGGTGTGATCGAAAATTTCATTCGCAACGGCGACGTAACCCTGGATATGGCGTTGCCATATGCGACAAATCAAAATAATCTACTACTGAGACTGGGAGATTTGGGAGGCAAAGGCGCACTGCCCGCGCGACCTCAGCCTAAGCCGAAGGAAGAAGGCTCGATGCTGGATATGATTGAACGCTAGGCACCCGAGCTGGGAATTATGCAGTTATTCGGCCTTGTAGAATGCACTCTCCTGACTCGACCCCAGACGACATTTTTGTGTTCACAGCCTGACCTTGTTTTTTTGATAAGACGTTGCCTGGGAGTATTTCTACTTCTCGTTCTGACCAGCCTGGCAGTTTCAGCGCAGACACAGGCTGGAATCCATATCGACTTACCTGCGAATGGTCAGCTCAGAATCGAAAATCGCTTTGGTGACATTACAACGAGTGTGGGCATAGAACGGGATGTGTTGATTTCCTTTGCAGTGATCGGAAATAACGCCGACTCCAGCTCTCCCGTAGTTATTGAAACAAGTCAGAATCTGCTCTCCGTCTCAGTGAAGAATTCCGAGATAGACTGGCAAAGACGGGTCAATCTCACCGTTAGGCTTCCCGCGAATACAAAGGCGGAAATAGTAACTCGAGAAGGCACGATACTCAGCCGGGGTCTTCCGGCTTCGCTTTCCTTGAATACTGTCGGGGGAAACATCCTGGTCGAAATAGAAGAGCCCTTAGACGTCGATGTAGCGGCGAGATCGCCTAATGGTGTGGTGCATTCGACAATTGCATCTGAAAAACCCGATAGACACGATTTCCGGACCCGCTTTGGACAAGGACAGAAACTCTTACGTGCCAATAGCCAATATGGCGAGATCGCCATTAGCACGACCATCGCGCAAAACAGTGAAGGGTCGGGCGCGAAACCGCCAAAACTGCAGGGCGCTGGAGAAAACTCCGGGGCCGGAACTCCAGCGAATTCACAAGCCGGCGAAGAAGTGGACGAAGATGACATCGTTCGCGTTGATGCTCAGCTGGTAGCTCTGAGTCTTAGCGTGGTTGATCGTGGAACCAACAAAGGTGTGACTGGGTTGACTCAATCTGATTTCAAGCTTTTTGAGAACGGCGCCGAACAACGTCTGCTGAACTTTGAATCATCTTCAGCGCCTTTTGATCTGGTGCTCTTGATCGATTTGTCCGGTTCGACGCGGGATGTTGTGAAACTCATCCGGGCAGCGGCACGACGCTTTGTGGATGCAGCTCGACCCTCGGATCGGATCGCAATTATCACTTTCGCAGGAGGGGCTGCCGTTGTTTCACCGCTAACTCTGGATCGCAATGCTCTCCGTCAAAGGGTCGACACCATTGACACAGTTTCGGGCGACACAAAACTCTACGACGCGGGCGAATTCGCGATGGCCCAAGTCGCGAAGGAAACCAAAAACTCAAGACGTGCTGCGATCGTGTTGATGAGCGATGGTCTGGATGGCAGTATTCCAGGAGTCCAGGGTGATGGCTCCAAAGTCGCTTACAACGAGTTCCTGAATAATGTGCGAGAGTTTGACGGCGTTCTCTACACGCTATGGCTCAATACCTACTACGAAGCTCTTAACGCGCAGGATACGCAGCCGGAAGCTTTTGATTTGGGATATGATCGGATGAAAGAATTGGCTGACGCCGGCGGCGGAATGTTCTATGAAGTAGAGGGTCTTGAGGACCTCGCCGGAGCGTACGAGCGAGTGGTAGCTGACCTCGGGACTGTTTATAGTCTCGCTTATCGACCTTCCAATAAGAGTCGCGATGGCAAGTGGCGCTCAATTAAAGTTAACGTGAGTCGAAGCAATGCTGTGGCTCGGGGCAAGCATGGCTATTACGCAAATTGAGCACAACACGGCTGATAGGTTTCGAAAGCTGGCTCGAGCTTGCTTGCTGCTCTGCGCCTTGCTGGTGACATTTGCGGCGACAGCGACAGCTCAAGTCCCTGAACCTCAGGATACGATTCGTATCGATTCAGATCTCGTAAATCTCCAGGTTAGTGTGCTCGGACAGGATCCATTAAAGCCGCCGAATTTCCTCCAGCAGCAGGATTTTCTGGTAAAGGATGATGGTAAGCCTCAGGAGATCATATTCTTCGGCGCCACCGACGCCCCGTTTGATTTGGTCTTGTTGCTCGATCTTTCGGGGTCGACTGCCAACAAGCTAAAGATGATTCGTAAGTCGGCAAAACGTTTCGTCCAGGCGTGTCGGCCAACTGATCGAATTGCCGTAGTCACCTTCGCAGAGGATTTGGAAGTCGTGTCCTCCTTTACCTCGGACCACAAGATCCTGGAACATGACATCGATGACATGGAGAGGCTTAGCGACGGAACGAATTTTTGGGACGCGCTGAAATTCGTGCATGAGAAGATGGTCACGCAGTCCTCTCGTCGGACCGCAATCGTCCTGATGACCGATGGCGTGGACAATGCCTTGCCCGAGGTTGCCGGAATCGGTTCTCACACCAAGTTCGAAGACCTGATGGAAATTGCAAAACGCTCAGATGCGATAAGTTTTCCGGTCTATCTCGATACCGAAAAGGAAGCTGTCGAAAAGCACCACACGCCGGTGGACGCGTACACTTCAGCCAAAGCTCAGCTTGCGCAACTCGCAGAAGTCAGCGGCACTACGGTACGCAAAGCCGCGAAGCTGGCAGACCTGGAAACCATTTATCAACAAATAATCAGGGACCTCGGCACTGTGTATAGCATTGGTTATCACCCCTTGAATGTTGACCGAGACGGACGATGGCACCAGGTTACAGTAAGTCTCGTTAATCGACCCGAGCTGAGTGCCCGCACCCGAAGCGGGTACTATGCCGGCGTGATAGCAGCAAACCCGCCATCAAACCCGCCAAGATGAGCTCTTTCATCACCCGCCTGTAAGAAAGCTTGTAAATAGTCTTGACAGGGCTATAATAGCTTCATCCCAAACGGCGCTCCGAAACTATGAAAGAGAGGTCCCCATGAAGCGCACTTACTCTTTAGCCAATCTCGGCATTGCTTCCTTTGCCTTGTTGCTTTCAATGGGCCTTGCCACGAGAGCGCAAACTCGAGAGAAATTCGTGATTTCTGCGCAGGCGGGCGGGGTTAATGCTGTTTCTGGTCGCGCCGAGCGACGGCCGTTTCCTGCTGCTGATTGGTCGCTTCTAAGCGTAACCGACGATTTGAAAACTGGTGATTTCGTGAAGACCGGGGCTGATGGTCGCATCGAGATGCTGTTGAATCCCGGTTCCTTTCTTCGCGTTGGCGAGAATTCCGAATTCGAATTGACCGACAACTCACTCGATAATCTCGAGGTGCGGTTACTTAAGGGCACAGCGATTATCGAAGCTACCGGCGCTGACGGGACCGAGCTGGCGATTAATATTACGACGCCTCACGCCAAGATGGTGATCGTGAAACGAGGGCTCTACCGCGTTAACGTGACTCCTGGCGACTCGACCGAGCTGTTTGTTCGAAAAGGCCGAGTGATGCTCGAGGACAATCACACGAAGGTCAAAGAGGGAAACAAAGTAGTCTTCAGCAACACCACGTTTTCCGTGGCCAAGGTCGAGAAACCTAAGAAAAACACCGGCGACGAGCTGGAAATGTGGAGCAGGGATCGAGCGCAAACGGTGGCGCTCGCCAACAACAAGATTCGCACGAGAGATATTGATCACGTCATTGCAGGCTTGCAGGATTATTGGTGGGCCAGTTTCTCAGCGAGCAGCGGTGGTGTATGGCTCTTCAATCCCTACTATAGTTGCTTCACTTTCATGCCGTTCGGCTTCGGCTGGGGTTCACCTTACGGCTCGAACTATTCGCGCATCTTTGGTTGTGGCTCATGTTCAGGTTACGGACCCAACTATCCCGGATATCGGCCTTACTATCCGACTGGTGTCGCTACGGGTTCCGGGCCCGTCAACCCGGGGTCCGGTCCGTCATCAGGCCCGGTTGGAACGGGAAGCGGTCCTCGGGGGAATCCACCTGCAAGTTCCGATTGGCCGGGACGAAGTGGTGGAAAGCCGGATACGAATCCTGGCGCCGTAGGTGGTGGTGGCCGAGAGCGACCATTGCCAAAGGATCAGCGCTAGCCTCGCATCAAGTCTCTGAGTTCGCCATCAACGAGCGCTTTGATCTCGCTGGTCTTCAATCCCGCCAACATCAAGTGAGTGAGTGCTGTTCTTAATTGCGTGCGCAGGTGATCGTTCGACTTTTCACCCAGTACCCGTGACGTCACAATTGCTCCCGAGCCATGTTTGATTTGAACCAGGCCCTCCTGCTGTAACTTTCGGTAAGCGAAGGCTATGGTATTCAAATTCACGCCTAGATCCGAAGCTACCTGTCGAACCGGAGGCAGGGAGGAACCTTCTACAAGCTCGCCCCGCGCAATTAGCGCCTTAATTTCGTCAACCACTTGCCGGTAGAAAGGCCTTCGATCCGTCTCATCCAGGGTAATGTACATCCTTCGCCCTCCAGAATTGTATATTGACCGCAGACACTATACATTTTCTGGGGGTTTTTGGGAAGCCTAACCTAGCGGTGGCTTGAGGCGAGATGGTTGGCGAGGACCAGAGCGCCATGAGTGACTGCGGCGATGCCGGCACCGGGAAACACGGTGTCTCCCACAAGGAATAGATTAT
>Ga0157380_10001373_pt1 | contig 15880 bp, 17 predicted proteins | sample S35metaG_FD_119757 | JGI IMG/M metagenome (GOLD analysis project Ga0157380, IMG submission 119757) | Switchgrass rhizosphere microbial communities from Kellogg Biological Station, Michigan, USA - S3-5 metaG | ecosystem: Host-associated > Plants > Roots > Rhizosphere > Soil | place: USA... | reverse complement strand
TGGCGTGTTCAACTCGGGCGTGCAGCCGCCGAATCCGAGTGCGCCGGCCAACCCGAACGGCCCGCGGTTTCCGACCACCGATTCGCTGAAGGATCTGCACGGCCCCGTGCTGCTGATCAACGGCCACGAGCGGGACTTCATGATGGCCGGCTCGAAAGCGACCTACGACGCGATCACCCACGTGCCCGCGTTCTACGGCGCCCGCCACGGCGCCGGCCACACGGCCACCGTGTTCCACCCGGGCGGCGGCGAGTACGCCAACGTCGCGAGCAACTGGCTGACCTGGACGTTCAAGAAGAACGCGCAAGCTGCTGAAATGTTTGTCGGCGACGACTGCAGCCTCTGCACGAACGCGAACTGGGACGTGGAGGCGAAGGGTTTCGGCAAATAACTGGGGCAAGCCAGCGAGGGCCGGCGTGCGCCGCAGCATCCTGATCGCGTTTTCTTGCGCAGCCGCGGCGTTCGGCAGCGCGACGCTAGCCCAGGAGAACGCTGCCGGCGGCAGCGGTCGTCGCGCGGCCACCGAGCCCCCGGCCGAACCCGACATCGTCGTGCTCGGGCGCGGCGTGCGAGAGCTTCGACTCGAGATCGAGCGCGCCGAGCAAGCCGTCTTGGCTCGGTTCAATGACATCAACAGCGACGATCGCTTCGATATCCACTGCCACGCGGAGCCCCGGTACCACTCGCACATCGAGGAAACGGTCTGCCTGTCCAACTCGTGGCGCGAGCAGAACGCGAGCGCCGCGACGTCCTCGCTACAACGCGTGCGGGGCGAGACCGGCCCGCCGCCCGAGGAATTCCTCGCGGAGCAGGCGTACATGGAACAGCGGCTTGGCGACGAGATGCGGCGGCTCGTTGCCGAGGACCCGGAGCTCCAGGCTGCAATCATCGAGCTCGCGAAGGCACAGTCCGCATTGGCCGAGCACCAAGGCAAGCCGCTGCCGTTCTCGCTATCGAAGGAGCTCGAGGCCGGGAGCAGCGGTTTGCCGTACGGCGCGAAGCGAGTGCTCGAAGTCAAAGCCGGCCGCGCGCCCTGGCGGCATGCGCTGACGGCGCGCACCTTTACGATCACCCAAGTCGACGGCGACGTCCGCGGAATGGAGGTCGAGTGCGTCGGCACCACGGTGCGCCTGCGCTACGAGCTCGGTATGGAATGGACTCTGCCGGCCCACTGGAGCAATTGCGTCTTGGCCGTGCGCGCCAAACCCGACACGACTTTCGCGCTATACGAGTTCGACGGCGACACCACAGCCGCGAACTGACTCAGCGCCCGGTGAGCTTTTCGAACGGCTCGGGATAGCGCGCGCCCTGCACGGCGACCTGACCGGCCGCAGCGTCGATCTCTTCGAGATCTTTGCGCGTCAGCGTGAGCGCGGCCGCGCCGGCGTTTTCCACGAGCCGCTCGAGCTTGCGCGTGCCGGGAATCGGAACGATCCACGGCTTCTTCGCCAGCAGCCATGCGAGCGCGAGCTGCGCCGGAGTTACGTGCAGGCGCGCGGCGACCGCTGCGATCACGTCGACGAGCCCACGATTGGCCTTGCGCGCGTCCGGCGTGAACCGCGGCAGGATGTTGCGGAAATCGCCGGGCGCGAACTGCGTGCTGTCGTCGATCGCACCTGTCAAAAAGCCTTTGCCGAGCGGCCCAAACGGCACGAGCCCGATGCCGAGCTCCTCGAGCGTCGGCAGCACTTCTTGCTCGAGTGCCCGATACCACAGCGAATACTCGCTCTGCACCGCGGCGATGGGTTGCACGGCGTGGGCGCGCCGAATCGTGCGCGCACCCGCCTCCGATAAGCCGAAGTGCTTGACCTTCCCCTCCTCGATCAAGTCCTTCACCGCGCCCGCGACGTCCTCGATCGGCACGTTCGGATCGACGCGATGCTGATAGAAGAGATCGATGGAATCGACGCGGAGCCGCTTCAGAGACGCCTCGGCGACCTCCTTGATGTGCTCGGGCCGGCTGTCGAGATCCATGGGCCCTTTGCCAGGACCGATTTGGCCACCGAACTTCGTCGCGATCACGACGTGCCCTTTGAACGGCTCGAGCGCCTCGCCGACGAGCTCCTCGTTGGTGAATGGGCCGTAGATTTCCGCAGTGTCGAAGAAGGTGATGCCGCATTCGACGGCCGCCCGGATCAGCTTGATGCTCTCCTTGCGGTCCGCGGCCGGGCCATACCCGAAGCTCAGGCCCATGCAGCCGAGCCCGAGGGAGGAGACCTCCAGGTTGCCGAGCTTGCGTCGTTGCATGGGCGATTCCTCGTTTGCGATCGGCGGCGTCGGCCGTCACGATACGGCGCAGCACGCGCCCTAGTCGAGCACCGAAGGATCACATGAGCCTGCTCACGACTGCGGACTGGTTCGTCATCGCGGCGTACTTCATCGTCCTGTACGCGGTCGTGTTCCGCTATAGCCGGACGAATCGCCGCAATCCGACCGACTTCTTCTTGGCGGGGCGCAATGCCGGCTGGTTCATTGTCGGCGCATCGATCTTCGCAACCAACATCGGCTCCGAGCATCTCGTGGGGCTCGCCGGCAGCGGAGCATCGGGCTTGTTTCCCGCTGCGCAGTTCGAGCTCATTGCTGCGTTCGCGCTGATCCTGCTCGGCTGGCTATTCGTGCCGTTCTACTTGCGCTCGGGCGTGTTCACGATGCCCGAGTTCCTCGAAGCGCGTTACTCGTCGGGCGTGCGCTTCTACCTCGCGGCGATCTCGATCGTCGGCTACGTGCTGACGAAGATCTCCGTGACGATCGCGGCCGGCGGCATCGTCTTCGAGGCGCTGATGGGCATCGACTTCTGGACGGGGGCCGTGATCGTCGTGCTGGCGACGGGCGTCTACACCGTCATCGGCGGCATGCGGGCCGTGCTCATATCGGACATGCTGCAGATGTTCGTGATGATCGCCGGCGCCATCGTCGTCACCATCGTCGGCTTGAACGCGGTCGGCGGCTGGAGCGAGCTGCGCGCGGCGGCGCCGCCCGAGTTCATGAGCCTGTGGCGCGCGACGTCGGACCCGGAGTATCCGTGGACGGGCATCGTGTTCGGCGCGCCGATACTCGCGATTTGGTACTGGTGCACCGACCAATACATCGTGCAGCGGACGCTCGCCGCGAAATCGATCGGCGAAGCGCGCCGCGCGACGTTGTTCGCCGCGTTCCTGAAGCAACTGCCGCTCTTCATCTTCGTCGTGCCGGGTGTCATCGCCTACGTGCTCGCGCAGCGCGGCGCTCTGCCGCTGCGCGACGCCGACAGCGCGTTGCCGACGTTGATCGGCTCGCTGTTGCCTGCCGGGCTGCGCGGGGTCGTCGTCGCGGGCTTGATTGCGGCGTTGATGAGCTCGCTGTCGTCGGTATTCAACTCGTGCGCCACGCTCGTGACGATGGACGTCTACAAGCGGCTAGCGCCGCACCACTCAGAGCGGCGGCTCGTCGTCGTCGGTCAAGCGGCGACCGTGTTGATGGTGCTGTTCGGGCTCGCGTGGATCCCGCTGATGGACGTGATTTCCGGGCAGCTCTACGTTTATCTGCAGAGCGTGCAGGCGTACATCTCGCCGCCGATCGCCGCCGTGTTCCTGATCGGCGTGCTATGGGCGCGCGCCAACGCGCGCGGCGCGCTCGCGGCGTTGTTCACGGGGCTCGTGCTCGGCGTGGGCAGGCTCGTGCTCGAGGTCAACGAGGTTTCTTTGACGGGCTGGGCGGGTTGGCTCGTGTCCGTCAACTTCCTGCACTTCGCCGTGTTGCTGTTCGTCGTTTGCGCGGCGGTGCTCGTGCTCGTGAGCCTCTCGACGCAGCCGCCGGACCTGGCGCGTGTCGCACCCCTCACGGTGCAGCCGCGAGCGGATGCCGCGGCCGCCGATCCTTCGCGCACCACCGACATCGTGCTCAGCGTGGTCCTCGTCGGCCTCGTCGCCGCGGCGTGGCTATACTTTTCCTAAAGCCCCACTAAGCCGCGCGCTTGCAGATCCCCGTCGCAATGTTGGGGCTCTCGGGATTGACGTCGACGGAGCGGTCGCGCGGCTTGACGACGAGATCCATCTCCTCCATCGGAATCGCGCCGAGGAGCACTTCGTCGCCCAGCACCAGCGCACCGACGAATCCTGTGCGGTTCTTGAAGCGCAGGACGATCGGGCCGACGTAGGGGTACGTTGCCCGCGAGCCGTCGGCGAGCTTCACCTCGCGACGCTCGAGCACTTCGAGCTTGAGCTGCAGACGCACATGCTCGGGGATACACAAAAACACGGAGCCTGTATCGGCCAGCGCGGGAACCTCGAGCGGCGCCAGCGATGGTTCACGAGGATTGCTCAGCTGTAGGTTGGCGGTCACGAGTCCCATGCCTCCCATGTTCGGCCCGTCCGATTCGGCGAGCCACGCGAATTACTATACGGTCCACGCTAATATGGAGCGAGTAGTGCCGCGTGCACCGGGGGAAACAACTATGAAATCACGAGTCGCTCTGGCCGTCGCTTTGGGCTGTGTCGCCGTTACCGCTGCCGCTCAACAGCCCTCCTCCGCGTTCGATCGCGGTAAGAGCCAGCAGTCCTGGCAGAACTCCGGGCTTGCCGCCGTGCTCGAGAAGTGCTCGAAGAAGCCGCAACCGTTTCGCATCAGCGGCGACGGCGACGCGTCCACGGCCGTCGCCCCGCCGCCGCCCGCGTTGCCGACGCCAGCCGCCATTCCCGGTGTCATCGCCGCGAATCAAAGCTGGAAGGTCGTCTGGGCGTGGGAAGGCAACAACGCCGACGGCCCCATCGCGGGCGCGGACGGCAAGATCCTGTTCGCGAACCAGGACGCGAGCAACGTCATGGAGCTCGACCCCGCGACGGGCCTCGCGAAAGTCATCCACGACAACACGAACACCGGCGGCGCGTTATCGCGCAGCAAGAACGGCGCGTTGTTCGTCGCGTCGCGCGGCTTGGGCGCGGGGATCCTCCAGCTCGAGCCGCAACGCAAAGTGCTCGCGAACACCGTCGGCGGCGAGCCGCTCGATTGCGCCGGCGGCGTGGCGAACGACCTCACGGCTGATAGCCGCGGCGGCGTCTACTTGGCGATCTCGGGGGGCGGACTGTTTTACGCCAACCCGCAAGGCGTAATGACGAAGTACGGCGACGGCGTCGTGGCCGTCAACGGCATCATTTTGAGCGCCGACGAGCGCACGCTATACGTCACGAACGGCCCGACGCTGGCCGCGTTCGACGTTAAAGCCGACGGCTCGCTGACCAACCAACGCGAGTTCGCCAAGCTGCGCAGCGGCCAAGGCGGCGACGGCTCGGCGATCGACTCCGAGGGGCGAATCTACGTCGCTACCGGCGGCGCTGCCGACGTGTTCTCACCGAGCGGCGAATTCCTCGGCACGATCGACGGTCCGGACGGCATGCACGGCGTGGCCTTCGGCGGCCGCGACAAGAAGACGCTGTACGGCATCGTCTTTTACGGCGGCTGGGGCACACCGAGCGCGCGCAATCAGATCGTCGGCATCCCGATGATCGCGCAGGGCTATACGGGGCGCGCGAAGTAGCGGCTTCGCGGGCCGCAGCCCCCGCGGCTTCAGGCAGCCCGCGCGTGCTTCTTGAGTGTGAACGCGAACGCGAGCAGCAGCACGCCGGAAAGTATGGCGAACGCGCCGATGAGCCAAATCAACGCGAGCGCACCTGCGCCGGGCCGCACGAGCACGATGATGCCGAACAGCGCGGCAAGCGCGCCGTGGATGATCAGCATCCATTCGTTGTCGATTTCCTTGCGCAACCGAATCGCACCGACAATCTCGACGACGCCGTACATCAAGGCGCAAATGCCGATGACCACCAGTAACGCTAGGGCCGTGAGACCGGGCGAGAAGTAAGTGACGAGACCGGCGACGATGCCGAGCAAGCCGACGAACGCGAGCCACCAGCGTGAGCCCGTGTCACCTTTACCTCGAACCGCGGCGATGACGGCGAACACGCCGTCGATCAAAGCGAATACGCCGTAGAACAGCACCAGCGTGACGAGCGTGGCGCCCGGCCAGGCCAACGCTACGAGACCGAAAACGATCGCGACCAGCCCGCGAACGAGAAAAACCCACCAGTTCCGCGCGAGGGCCGGCAATAGGGCCAACCCCATAGACGCTCGAGCCATGTTCGAAGGAGCAGCCATTCGTCACCTCCTAGCGCGCTACCGTAGAGCAGATTCCGGCGGGCCGCGAGGCGGCCGTTGGTCTTACTTCTGCGCTAGCACCACGAGCTCGCGGTAGTTGCCCTGCATCTCCCACGTGCCCGTGTAATTGATCGGCAACACGAGCGCGTTACCGGGCAAGAACTCGTGCCGTGTGCCGTTCGGCTCGGTCAGGATCAGCTTGCCGGAGAGCACGTACACGAACTCGTCGACATCCGTCGGCCGCGTGCGGTGATCCGTCTTGGCCGGCGTCGACTCGAACATCGAGACACGCAGCTCTTTGCCTTCGAACAGTGTCGCGACACGCATGTTGAGCTCGCCGCCGACGAGGATTTGCTGGTACGCATCGGGCGGGATGGCCGTCAGGCCAAGACCGGCCATCTTCTCGGGATCGAGCCGGACGGGCGCCGGGCTTCCGCCCTGCGGAATGGCGGTACCGACCCAGACAGCGGCGCCGATGGTCAACGCACCACCAAGCACACGAGCAACAATTTTCATTAGCGGTCTCCTTGAAGGTCGCTGCGAGCGAGTGCCGCGGAGCGTAGCACGGCGGAATCGCGCTAGGATGGCAGCGGCAGTAACGGGAGGTGCGGGCCATGAGCGACCTAAGGAACGAGCATGAGACGGACACGAGCACCCTACAGCGGCGCGACTTGCTGCGCGGGGCCGCGGCGCTCGTGGCCGGCGGTGTCGCACTCGCCGCGACGACGCCCGCGGCGGCGCAAACGGAGCGAGAGGCGCTCGCCGTCGACGCGGAATTCTTTCCCGGCTTTCGGACGGAGAAGGTGCAGACGTCGGCCGCCGTCATCCACAGCGTGATCGGCGGCAGCGGGCCGCCCATTCTGCTCTTGCACGGCGCGCCGCAGAGCCGCGTGTCGTGGGCCGCGGTGGCGCGCGAGCTCGCGCGCGATCACACCGTCGTCGTCACCGATCTCCGCGGCTACGGCGACAGCGGCAAGATCGCAGGGAGCGAGGATCACAACGAGTACTCGAAACGCACGATGGCGCTCGACCAGGTCGAGGTCATGCGTCACTTCGGCTTCGAGCGCTTCAGCGTATTCGGCCACGACCGCGGCGCGCGCGTCACGCACCGCATGGCGCTCGACCACCCGCAGGTCGTCGAGCGGGCGGCCGTGCTCGACATCGTTCCGACACATTATCTATTCTCCCGCGTCGACAAAGCGTTCGCCGAAAGCGCCTACCACTGGTTCTTCTTCGCGCGCCCCACCCCGTTTCCCGAGATCGTCATCTCCAACAGTCTCGATCTCTTCGTCGGCCGCGGGGATCCGACGCTCGGCGCCGAGTATCGGCGCGTGTTTCGAATCCCCGGCACGCTGCACGCGATGTGCGAGGACTACCGCGCCGCGGGCTCGATCGACTTCGCTCATGACGAGGCGAGCCTGAGCACGAAGGTCGCGTGCCCGTTGCTGGTGCTGTGGGGCGAGAGCGGCTCAGTCGCCGGGCGTTACGACGCGCTTGCGATCTGGGGCGAGCGCGCTGCTCGCGTCACGGGCCGGCAGATGCCGGGGGACCATTCGTTCCAGGAGTCGCACCCCGTGGAGACAGTCGCGGAGCTCCGCGCGTTCTTGTCGGCCTGACGACCGCCATGGAGCAAAAGAAGCTGATCTACCCGCTGTTCTCGACGCCCGTGTACGTCAACAACGTCGGCGATTTCCCGCGCCCCGACATCAAGGGGCTCGAGTACGCGACCGGCACCTACCCCTTCCTGACCTCCGTCGACAAGCGAGTCCTGCATCGCCCGGAGTTCAAGCACGTGCACGATCTCGTGATGCGCGAGGTCGAGTCGTTCACGCGCGAAGTGCTCGCCGTCAACCGCAGCATCGAGTTCTACATCACGGATTCTTGGATCAACATCCATCGGCGCGGGCACCAGGCGGGTCCGCACACTCATAACAACTCGCTGCTCTCGGGTGTGCTGTACCTGAAGGTCAACGAGACGAGCGGCGATCTCGTGTTTCAGCGCGACATTCACAGTCTCGTGCCCTTCCCGCCCGCACTCGACCTCGACATGGATTCCTTCAATCTCTACAACTGCAAGAGCTGGGCGCACAAGCCGAAGGTCAACGACATCTGCTTGTTCCCGTCGGTCCTCATGCACGCCGCCGATCCCAACCAGTCCGACGAAGAGCGCTGGTGCTTGGCCTTCAACGTCTTCGTCCGAGGCAACATCGGCATGCTGCACAAACTGAACATTCGATGACGCGCAGCGCGCTCAGCGAGTTCATCGACCGTCATCCGAGGCTGTTCGTGCTGACGGGCGCCGGCTGTAGCACGGGCTCCGGCATCCCCGACTATCGCGATGCCGACGGCGAATGGAAGCGCGGCCGGCCCGTGATGCTGCAGGATTTTCTAACGGACGAGCATTGGCGCAAGCGCTACTGGGCGCGCAGCCTCGTCGGCTGGAAACGCATGAACGCCGCGCGGCCGAACGATGCACATCGCTCACTCGCGCGCCTGGAGAGCGACGGCCAAGTGGTGCAGCTCGTAACGCAAAACGTGGATGGCCTTCATCAAGCCGCAGGCAGCCGCAACGTCATCGACTTGCACGGGCGCGTCGACGTCGTGCGCTGCCTCGGCTGCGACCGGCGCGCGCCGCGCAGCGAGGTGCAAGCCGACCTGACGCGGCGCAATCCGGACTTCGCGGAGCTCGCGGCGCTCGCGGCACCCGACGGCGACGCCGAGCTCGAGGGCATCGACTTCGCTGCGTTCGACGTGCCGGGCTGCGAAACGTGCGGCGGGCTGCTCAAGCCCGACGTCGTGTTCTTTGGCGAGCGCGTGCCCGCGGAACGGGTCGAGCGCGCGTTTGCGGCGCTCGAGCAATCCGACGCGCTGCTCGTCGTCGGCTCGTCGCTGATGGTGTACTCGGGCTATCGTTTCGCGCGCGCGGCGGCCGACGCCGGCAAGCCGATCGCGGCCGTCAATCTCGGCCGCACCCGTGCCGACGAGTTGCTGACGCTGAAGGTTACGGAACGCTGCTCGGAGGCGCTGGCGTTTCTGCTTGTTCAGCGCCGTCCGGAGGTCGCACGGGGCGCAATTGCATGATCCGATCGACCTGCTCCGGCGACACCTCGAAGAACCAACCGAGCGGACAGGGGGGCTTGTCGGACTGGCGCGTTTCAAACCGGTAAGGAACGACGAAGTCGCGCGTGCAGAGGCGATTCGTCTGAACAGCGCCCATTTGAGGAGTCGTTGCTGCCACGACGTCGCGGCTCACCTGGAATAAGCCAAAACGCACGAGGTCGTCGCAAGTCCTTTCGAGCACGTTGAGATACGTTCGCCCAGCGCGCTCGATGAAGAGCACCGCAAGATCGTCGACGACAACCGTCGACTCCAGCCGAGCGTTCGAGATGCACTCGAGCGCGCCCGTAGCGACGAACTCTGCGAGATAGAGCTCCTCTACCGGCGCCACGCGCTCGCCAAACAGCTCCATGAGCGCCTTGGCCTCGGCGACTGCCCCGTTGTTCCTGCGAATGAGCAACGTGCGCAGCGACTCCGGCGCAGAGTCAGCACCGGCAGCCGCGATCTCCGCCTGAACGCACGCCGTGTACGCCCTGATGCCGCTCACATAGCGCTGCATGTCGACGATGAGCTCTGCGGAGGCGTCACCGGCGCTTCCCGGGCCGGGCAGCATGACGAGCGCGGGAAGATCGCAAGCCGAGGCAACGGCATTCACGCAGAGCAACAACGAGCCGTACAGAATCTGCCGCGCGCGCATGCGTCCCCCCCGGAAAGCGTCCCCCGACGCCGCCCATAGGCTCGGCGTGACCGTTTGCGGTGTCAAGGGCAACGCGTTGCTGGGAAGGGAAAGCGCCGCTCGCGTGTATATAGGGTATTGCACCCCACGGAGGCCTCACCATGAAGCGGATTCCATTGGCATTCTTCGGCCTGACCTTGCTGATCTCGAGCAACGCCTGGGCGGATCTCAGAGCTTTCGAAGTCGACTTCCAATACCGGCAGGAGGTTCTCGAGGCTTTGCGAGGCGTGTTGGTCGACAATCCCAATATTGCACGCGAAGGCTTTGCGGCTTACGGTCACGTGGAGCTTTTGCCTGGGGGTCAGATCCTCGTCGAAGCCGCCCCGGAGACGCTGGTGCAAATCGACGCTGTGATCAGATCCATCAGCGCGCGCCCAGTCGTCGCGACGCCGCGCGTGTCGTTACGGTACTGGGCCGTGCTCGGCAGCCGTGCGCAAGGGAACGTCGGCGACGAAATCGGGACACCGGTGCCGAGCGTGCTGAACGACGTCCTCGCCGAGCTCGAGCGAATGCATGGCGACCTGACGTTTCGCGTGATCGGCACGGCGGCGCTTGCGACCGAGTCGGGACAAGAAGGTGAGATCAGCGGCCCGACCCTGAGCGTCGCGCAGACGGCATACGTGCAGAGCGACACGCTGAACGCGGACATCCGCATGGTCCTGCAAGGCGTGGTCGGCCCCGCCGGGCCGGCAGCGGATTCTTCCATTGGCAACCTCAGCGTTCGGACGACACTGGGGCGCGGTCAGTTCGTCGTCGTCGGCGAGAACGCAGTGCGGGGAGGTGGGCTCGACGGTCCGGTTTTCTACATCGTGCACTGGCCCCCGAACGAGTAGGTCGCTCGGCTCGAGCAACCCACGGTGACGAGCGTCGACAAGGCGAAGTGGATCGAGGTGTATCGGCATCTCGAGAAGCCGCTCTATAACGTCGTGTACCGCGTGATCTGGGACTCCGTCGAAAGCCAAGACGTCGTGCAAGAAACGTTCTTGCGCTGCTGGCGGCACAACGCGGATATCCGAGCGGACGGCTTCAAGGCCCTGCTCTACCGCACGGCGCTGAATCTCGCCTGCAACCGCCGGCGCCGAACGCGGCTATGGCGCATGGTTGGGGGCACCGCGCTCGAGGATGTCGCCGACGATAACGCGGCCGACGAGCCGATCTCGAAACCCGTACGCGCGGCGCTCGACTCCCTGCCCGACGCGCTGCGCCACGTGGTGCTGCTCACGGAAATTGCAGGCATGACGTATCCGGAAATTGCGGCCGCGCTCGGCATCGCCGAAGGCACCGTCGGCTCGCGCAAAACACGCGCGCTTGCTCTGCTGCGCGAACACCTCGAGGTCCAAGGAGTGGTCTCGCATGAATGCTGACAACTTGTTCAAGCAACTCGAACCGCCGCCCGGCGGCGCCGAGCGTTTCACACGGCGGCTCGACGAAGCCGCAGCGAGTGCCTCGCCCGCGCCGCGCTGGCGAACCTTCGCGTTGGCCGGTGCCGCGTGCGCGGCCGTCGCGCTCATCGTCGTGGTCGTGCTGCGCCGCGACTCGGACACTCCCGCGATGCCGCCGCTCGTTGCAGATTTGCAGCCGAGTCCCGAGATCTACAATGCACCGGCGTTCGACCGCCTGCTCGGGCGGCCCGCACAATTCACCGAGCTCACCGTCAGCCGCAACGAGCAATCGGCGGCTGTCGTCGAGGTCGAGACGGCGAACGCCAAGGTCCGTATTTACCAGATCGAATAAGCGAGCGATCTGGCACGCGTCTTGCTCTGCTCTGAGGCCTCAGCAGCTAGGTATGGACGCAGGAGGAGACGATGAAATTCATGATCGCAATTCTGGGGGCGCTCCTGATCGCAACCGGCGCGTTCGCACAGGACCGCGGCGGTGGCGCGTATTACGGCCCATTCACGGACGCCGAAGCGCAACTCTTGAGCGCGGTTTGGCCGGAGATTCGCGAGGCCGAGAACTACGGGGACATCAACTGGCCGGCCCACGGCCTCGCTCGCGCGCCCGGCAGCCGTGAGGTGCAGCGCGTGATGGCGGCGAACTGGCCCGAGCTGCGCACCGCCTCGCGCTTCGAGCAAATCGACTGGGATGAGCTCGCGAAGGGTCCTGCGCCGCAGACGCGCCGTTCCGACAATGGAGGTGGACAGAGCGGCCGCGGCCTTGGCCCGTTCACCGGCGCTGAGACGGCCGTGATGAGCCAACTCTGGCCGCAGATCCGCCAGGCCGCGAACTACGAGGACATCAACTGGCGAGGGCACGGGTTGGAAAGCCCACCCGGCGACCGAACGGCACGCGAAATCATGGCGAGCAACTGGGGCCAGTTGCGCGAAGCAGAGCGGTTCGAGGACATCGACTGGGCCACAAGCACTGCGTCGTCGCCGACGCGCGTGCTGCGGTAGGCCACTCAGGGCAAGCTCAGAGCGACCCATTCTGGCGGCCGGTCACGGCCGCCTACGGCGACCACGATGTACTGCTTACGTTCGTGCATGTAGGTCATCGGCGCGCCCGTCGTGCCCGCCGGTAGCTCGATCTCCGCGAGCACTTCGCCCGTCGCTTTGTCGAAGGCGCGGAACCACGGCTCGCCGTAGTTCGGAGCCGTATCGAACGGCATGTCGGGCGGAATTCGGCCGGCCCCGACCATTGCATCCGAGCCCTCGCCGACGAACAGCAGCGTCTTCGTCACGAGCGGAGCCGAGTGGCCGGGGTTGCCGAGCGGTCCCAGGTTGAGATGCTCGATCGCCGGATGCGCGCGCGGCCCGTCGCCGTTCGCGACTTGCCAAAGAATCTCACCCGCGTTCATGTCGATGGCGCTGATGCGGCCGTACGGCGGTTTGAAGAGCGGCAGCCCACGCGGTCCTGCCGGCCCCCAGAGCCGCTTGCCTTTCACATAGCGCAAGTTCGTGACGGTTAGGTCGCCAAGCTCGATGTCCGCGGTGAATGGTGCGGTTGTCGACGGCACATACAAAATGCCCGTGTCGGGATCGACGGCACCGCCGGTCCAATTCGGACCTCCAACCGAGCCCGGCAACTGAATCGTGCCGGGCTTACCGCCCGGGCCGTCGTCGCGAATCGACGGTGGCGTGAACAACGGGCCGTAGGTGTAGCGCTTCAGTATTTCGAGCGCCTCGGCGCGCAGCTCGGGCGTGAAGTCGATGAGGTTTTCTTCCGTCGCGCCTTGCAGGTCGAACGCCGGCGGCTTGGTCGGAATCGGTTGCGTCGGCGCCGTGCGCTCGCCGGGCACCGTGGACTGCGGCACAGGACGCTCGACGAACGGCCACACGGGCTCGCCCGTCACGCGATCGAGCACGTAGGCGTACGCCTGTTTCGTGAGCTGCACCACGGCTTTGATCGACCGGCCGTCGACGTTGATGTCCATGAGGATCGGTGCTGCCGGCGGATCGTAATCCCAAAGATCATGGTGCACGGTTTGGAAGTGCCAAACGCGCTTGCCCGTGGCCGCCTCCACGGCGACGATGCTCTGCGAAAACAAGTTGTCGCCGAGCCGGTGCCCGCCGTACATGTCGTTCGTCGGCGCCGTGATCGGCATGTACACGAGGCCGAGCTCCGGGTCGCCGGAAAAGAGCGACCACACGGGCGCATGCCCCGAGTACTTCCACGAATCGGCTTCCCACGTCTCGACGCCGAATTCGCCGGCCTGCGGAATGACGTGGAACGTCCAGCGCAGTTTGCCTGTGCGCACGTCGTAGGCCCGCACGTCGCTGCGCGTAGCCTCTTTGTTCGCGAAGTCGTCGAGCGGCGACATGCCGAGAACGACGACGTCGTCGATCACGAACGGCGCGCCGGTCCACGTGTACCGCATGTCGGCGCCCATGCCTTCGGAGAGGTAAACGCGGCCATTCGTGCCGAAGCTCGCAATTGGCTGGCCGGTCTTCGGATCGAGCGCGAGCAGGTACTCGCTATGTTGAACCAGGATGCGGGCATCGTCGCCATCGCCCCAATAGCCGATGCCGCGCGTCGAAGAGCCGCCATAACCGTTCGGGCCCGCTGCGAGCGGGGGCTCGACCCACAGCGTCTTGCCGGTGCCCGGTTCGAACGCTTCGACGAATCCGACCGCGTTCGAAGCGTAGAGCACACCGTCGACCATGAGCGGTGTGCTGCGGAACGTGCCGGCCGCGCGCATCTGTGGCGCCCGTGCCGTGACGATGGCGTCCAGCGCCGGGCGCCGCCAAGCGATGCGCAGGCGCGCGACGTTGGACTTGTCGATCTGGTCGAGCGGAGCGTATTTGCTCGCTCCTAAGTCGCCGCTGTACTCGCGCCACTCACCGTTGGCCGCGCCGCTCTGGGCAACGGCCCTAAGTGCGACGAGCTGCGCGGCGAGAACCATGGCGGCAACGGCAGCGGAGCGCCCGAGTATCCGGATCGACATCGATGTTCCCCCGACTTACGATCGATTCACAGCGTTCCACGCGCATCGTGACCCCGAGCGGCACTCTCTGCAACGGCCCCATCCGCCAGCCTCGCTGCGTGGCGGTGAATCGCGCAGAAAGTTGTACTATCGGCCTTGGTCTTGCGAGGGGGGCACCATGCAAGGTCGAAGAACGGCGTTACTAGCTCTCGTCCTGACAACGCCTTGTTTCGCGCATCACGGCGTCGCGCCGCATTACGACGCTTCGAAGTCCGTCCACCTCGAAGGCGTCGTCGCGAAATTCGACTTCATCAACCCGCATTCGTTTGTCTATATCGACGTCGTCAACGCCGCCGGCGCCAAAGAAACGTGGAGCTGCGAGATGGCGTCGCGCAGCGTGTTGTCGCGCAACGGGTTGACGGCCGAGCGCTTCGAGGCCGGCGCGAGAATTACCGTCGACGGCGATGCGGCTCGGCACAAGGCAACCGGTTGCCAGGTTCGCACGGCCACCTTCGCCGACGGCAGCACGTTGCGTGACACGACCCTGTACGCCCCGACGTACGCCGCGGCCGCCGATCTTCCCGCCGACCGCCAATCGATCGTCGGCGTCTGGACGATGAAACGGTTCCTCGCACCGCGCGACTTCGGCGTACCGACCGAGGCGGGCAAGCGAGCGAGCGCGGCGTTCGATCCGATCAAGGACGATCCTGCGATTAGCTGTGATCCCGGTAGCCCTGTGCGGTTCTGGATCAACGTCAACGAGCCGTTCGAGATCAAGCGCGAGCAGGGTCGCGTCGTAGTCGACCATCGTTTCATGGATAGCCAGCGTGTCATGCATCTCACCGATGCCGCGCCCGCCGGCGCACCGCGCGGAACCATGGGCTATTCCACGGCGCGTTTCGAGGGCGACGCGCTCGTCGTCACGACGGATCACTTCGTCGCCGGGGCCATCGAGCCGCGCCGCGCCATTCTCCACACCGACAACTTGAAGCTGACCGAGCGGCTCGAGGTCAACGGAGAGGGCGAGCTCGAGATCACGATGACTGTCGTCGATCCCGCATTCTTCGAGCAGCCCTTCACGATCAAAGAGCTGTTCGTCCGCAGCCCTTGGGATCCCGAGCCTTACAACTGCAAGCCGGGATACCAACAATGACGCGCCGTCGCGACGCGACGCGGAGGTAGGTCATGGCCGATGAGCTCACGCTCGAAGTGAACGGCGCAACGGCGACGGTCGCCGTAGCGCCGGAAACGCCCCTCCTCTACGCCCTCACCAACGACCTCGGCCTGCTCGGCCCGCGGTTCGGGTGCGGCCTCGGTCAGTGCGGTGCGTGCTCCGTGCTCGTCGACGGTGTCGAGATGCGTTCGTGCATCACGCCGACGTCGAGCGTCGTGGGAAAGTCGGTGACGACGCTCGAGGGACTGCCGGCCTACTACGCGGCACGCATGAAGCTCAGCCCTGCGCCGGCGCTGCATCCGCTGCAAGAAGCGATGATCGCGGAGCAAGCCGCGCAGTGCGGCTATTGCTTCAACGGCCAAATCATCAAAGGCGCAGAGCTACTGTTTCAAACGCCCCAACCCACGGACGCGCAGATCCG
>Ga0157380_10001368_pt1 | contig 15891 bp, 14 predicted proteins | sample S35metaG_FD_119757 | JGI IMG/M metagenome (GOLD analysis project Ga0157380, IMG submission 119757) | Switchgrass rhizosphere microbial communities from Kellogg Biological Station, Michigan, USA - S3-5 metaG | ecosystem: Host-associated > Plants > Roots > Rhizosphere > Soil | place: USA... | reverse complement strand
GGATGGCGTTTGGCACGGGCACCCACGAAACGACCAGACTTTGTCTGAAAGCGATCCTGAGATTCTTCAAAGGCGGCAGCTTCCTGGATGTAGGCACCGGCACGGGAATTCTCGCGATTGCGGCCGCCAAACTTTTTCCGGAAGCATCGGTCTCCGCCTGCGACACCGACGCAACCGCAGTCGAGATTGCTCGCGAGAATGCCCAACTCAACGGCGTTGGTGAGCATATCGACTTCCGAGTTGGTTCACTTGTGGAGGCAGGACCATCCGCCGATTTTGTGTGTGCTAACTTGACGGCTGACGTAATCAGTTCGATGCTGCCGGGCTTGCTGGCAGCGACTTGTGGCCGGCTGTTGCTTTCAGGAATTCTTGATATTCAACTCGACGCGGTCCTTGAGCAGTTGCCCGACGCGGCCGCGGCTGGAAATCTGGTAGTCCTACGAGACGGAGAATGGGTCGCTCTCGTGATCTAATTCTTCTTTCACAACTTCTTTCACAGAATGTCACGCCGTCGATTCTTCGCACCTCGAAACGCTTTTGCTCATGACAACACGATGGTTCGTCTTGAAGCTGAAGAGGCGCGGCATCTCAGAGATGTGTTGAGGCTCCAACTGGACGATGAGGTTTATGTCTTTGATGGGGAAGGGCACGAATTCCAGTGCTCCATCACTGAACTCCGACGTGACTTTGCGGAGTTGACAGTAGTTGCCGAAGTTAAACCGGCTTCGCCTGAGTCTCCTCTGAATCTGACGCTCGGCATTGCGCTTCTCAAGGGCGAAAAATTCGATCTGGTAGTTCAGAAACTTACCGAGCTTGGCGTTACCACCATTGTTCCACTCATTACGGAACGTGCCGACATCCGCCTGCACAATGTTAAGGACGCTGAAAAACGCGTAATGCGCTGGCAACGCATTGCGCACGAAGCTGCTAAACAATCAGGGCGAGCACGAGTTCCGGAAATCACTGAACCGCGATCCTTTGAATCTTTTGTCAGATCGGGAAGCGAGTCTTTGCGATTAATGTTTTCAGAGCGTCAAGGTCAATCTCTCAAACCAGCTTTCGCCGGTGAACATTCAGACGTGATTGCGATGGTCGGCTCAGAAGGGGGCTGGACGGATAAAGAACTCACGACTGCGAGTGATGCCGGCTGGAAGATCGTGACTCTGAGTGGCCGAATCTTGAGGGCGGAAACTGCCGCGATTGCGGTAACGGCACTGCTACAAAATCAACTCGGCGATCTGAAGTAGGGCCTGCTCTGAGGAGCCTTCATGTTGGTAGCTACAGAACTCGCTGATTTGTTTCTCTTGATACCACGGGCTCGCCCCGTGGAGCTTATGTTGGTAGCTACTTTTCAGGGGGTTACAATCGTGAAATACCACGGGACAAGCCCGTGGCATCTTAAAAACTCTGATTGTCTTCGAGTAGCAGCCACCGTGAAATACCACGGTACGAGCCCGTGGCATCTAGAAACCAGAAGCGAACAATCTCATGGTCGGGAACTGACGTTTGCTCGCGCAAAGTAAGTTGGCACTAACTGTCGATCATTTTCCTCGCCACTTTCTGATCTCTTTCGATCTCAAACTCCCACTTGGGATCCATGCTCACGCTCAGCACAGCTTCAAGTTGTGTTTTCGCTGCCTCTCTTTCACCCATTTCAATCAACAACTCTGCGAAATAAATTCTCGTCACCGTATTTCCTGGCGCGATCGAGATCGCTTTTTCATAGTTTGCAGAAGCCCGTCGCCAGCCACCTCCCAATACCCGGGGTAACTTATGCTGCAGCCTGGCCAGCACTCGCAGTGGACCAGCCGCATGAAAGGCAGCATCAAGTTTGATCGCCTTCTGCAAAGCCCGCTTCGCCTGCAACGCGTGAACGATGCCTTTCATCGGCGACTCGATTTGCGCCGTCAGCGCCAGGTTCACTCCCAACCAGAAACGTCCTTCAACTCTTTCCGGTCTCTCGCTAATGGCTCGTCTTCCCGCTTCGATGCCTTTCCGATAATAACCAAGCGCCAACGCCGGCTCGCCTTCCTGGCCAAGAAAGAAATGGGCTCGCGCCAGGCGCCAATCTATCTCAAAAGAAGATTCCGTAGCGCTTTGAAGAACCTCGACACTCGTTTCGACGTTTCGGATATCACCTCGACCGCCATAGAGTTCGTCGCAAGCGGTCAGGATGTCGCTGGTGGAATTGTTTGCCGTCATTAGACTTTATGCTTTGACGCTAGACGCTTTAGAGGCGCAGAATATGCTCGACAGCGTCCGCGGACCAAGATACAGGAATAGGACGGAACAAAGGTTGCTGTAACCACGTTATTCGGCTTAAGAGTTCGGACCCGGGAGACACCTGCCACGATGGCTTATACAAAAGAACAAGCGGTTGAGCGAGCGCGGCAGGATCTGGCTGCCCGCTTGTCAGTTAACGAAGATGAAATCAAGGAAGTGTCGGTCGAAAGCACTGACTTTCCGGACATGGCTCTCGGCGCTTCGGTAAATGGCGAGATGAGCGGCCAAATGATGACTTCTGGATGGAAGATTCGATTGACCGCCGACGGCAAAGGTTTCGAATATCGCGCCAATCCAAACCAGCTTCGACTGGTCAATCACAAGGGCTCGAATCACAAAATTTGATCTTAGTTCTTTGTTCTTCGTCCTTTGTAGATGAATCTATGGCGCCTCGGATGCTTTCCACAAAGAACTAAGAACCAAGATCAAAGATCGTTTTGAGGTACTTATGAACCGCAATAATTTTCTTCCACATGTAGCGCTTGCCGTGGTCCTCATTCTCGTCGCGGCTTTTGCGGGGCAGGTTCGCAACTGGCGAAAAAACTGGCACGCTAAGAAGACCACCACGATTTTGGTCGCCGGCCAGCCCGAAGCTCCGCGCCTGCAACCGGTGGCTTTAAAGCACTCGGAGGTATTCGTTCGTTTCCGAGCTGACGTGTCGGAAAGTGAAATCCAAAGTCTGACCGCGCGGCTGAACGACGAAGTCGAGGATGAAACGGAATCAGTCGCTGGTCTTAACTTGATTGAGGACGAAGACGGTAAAGACGCCGAGACGATCGCCACTGAATATCGCGCCCTGCCTCAAGTTGAATACGCTGAGCCCGTCTTTGAAATTCATTTGGAAGAAGCCACTGGCGCCGGCAGCAAGCCGATCATGCCGAACGATCCGCGGTTCGACGAACAATGGGCGCTCGCCAACGATGGCCAAAACGGTGGTACCGCCGGCGCCGACATTAGTGCAACCAGCGCCTGGGCTGTCACTACCGGAAGCGACAAAGTTGTGGTCGCCGTTCTTGATAGCGGCGTGGATTACACGCATCCCGATCTCGAGAACAACATTTGGAAGCGTCCCGCAAATATCAAAGAGTATCAGGATCGCAATCTCGGCGAGATTGACGACGCCAACGGCTATGACGCGCTTACGAACGATGGCGATCCGATGGATGAGAACGGTCACGGAACTCATTGCGCCGGCATCATTGGCGCCGAGGGTGGCAATAATGAAGGCATCACGGGCGTGAATTGGACCGTGCAAATAATGCCCCTCAGATTCATGGATGCGAATGGATCCGGAACTACCAAAGATGCGATCGAAGCAATCAACTATGTGATCGATCGCAAAAAAGCCGGAGTGAATGTACGTATCATCAGCGCCAGCTGGGGCTCGACACAAAAATCGCGAGCGCTGGAAGATGTCATCAGGAAAGCCGGGGATGCCGGGATTCTTTTCGTCGCTGCCAGCGGTAACTCAAGCGTCGATGCCGACCGGCAACCACACTTTCCGTCGAGCTACAACTTACCAAACATCATTAGCGTAGCGGCGCTTGATCGCAACGATAAGCTGACTTCATTCTCGAACTACGGTCTCAAGAGCGTTCACATTGGCGCTCCCGGCAAGGACATTCTCAGCACTTATCTCGGACACGACTTCAAGGAGGCGTCCGGGACTTCCATGGCAACGCCGGTGGTAGCAGGCGTGGCCGCGCTTGTACTCGCCAACGAGCCTAAGCTGACAGTGGAAGAACTGCGTAAGCATCTGCTCGAGTCAGTGGACAAGATTCCCGACTTGAAGACCAAGCTCGTCACTGGAGGACGCATCAACGCCGCCAAAGCCGTCGGCGGCCAATGGAAGATGTAGCCCTGCTGACCTCATTCTCATTCTCACCTGGTTTCAACCAGGTGACTAAGCTCTGTTTATTGTTCCTGGAACCGTTTCAACGGTTTTCGTCCGCTTCTTCCGAAAACCGTTGAAACGGTTAAAGGATTGAAAGGCAATCTTGTCCACCCGGTTAAAACCGGGTGTGAATGAGAGTGATTGCTCGAATTCATCCTGCCGTCTGCCTCCTGCCGTCTGCCTCCTGCTCCTGCCTCTCCTTGCGCGAATCCGCATGGATGGCCGATAATCGTTCCGATGATTGTATTCACCCAAATACCAGCCCTAATCTTTCAAGGAGAGTGTAAGTGAAAGCGGAATTGCAGCACTTGATCGCTTTGCAGAACCTGGACGCCAGCATAAGAAGACTACAAGTACAAATCGAAGCCACACCATTGAGGCGCGCCGAGATCGAAAAAGAATTCGATCAGCGCGCCTCTGAAATTAGAGCCATAGAAGCCCGACGCGACGACTCCCGTCATGAACGCGTACGCCTGGAAAAGGAAGTGGCCGACCAACGCGCCAAAGCCGAACGAGCTGATCGGAATCTAATGTCTTCGAAAAAACCGGAAGAGTACACAGCCGCCATACGCGAGGCTGACGCAGCTCGCAAGCAGATGTCTGCGTTCGAAACTCAGATTCTCGAACAGATGGAAATAGCCGAACAAGCTGAAGCTACCTTGAAAGAGCGCGCGGAAGAGATTGCTTCCATGAACTCCGATCGAGAGGCACGGCTCGCAGAATTTGATGCTCAGACTGAAGCCCAGACAAAAGAACTTGAGGCCGAACGCACCGAACGTGAGCGCGTGTTTGTTGACCTACCCAAGTCAGTGAGCGCTCTCTACAACCGGATCCGCGCTCGTATTCGTGATGGAGTAGCGATGGCCGAAGCGCGTAATGGAGCTTGCGCTGCCTGTTTCATGGCGCTGCGTCCGGCGGTGATGGCCCAGGTGCGGCGAGGTGATGACGTCGTGACCTGCGACAACTGTAATCGCATCCTTTTCTTTGTCCCGAAAGATGCAGTCCCGGCTTCGCCAACTCCGGCGCGCGAGAAAGTAGCTACAACGTAAAGGGCTCTCGCAGTACCGCGAAAATTCGTTTCAACCACCATCCCAAAACAATCGGAATGCAGTACCGATTAACGCCGACGGCGTTTGCAAATTCCAGCCTGGGGTTGTTGCAACCCCAGGGAGTAAGATGTTTTGATTTCTCAACGCCGAAGGTGTTGGCGAATGTTCTTCCGAATGTATAGGAAATCATTTGCCAACACTTTCAGTGTTGTTAGCTCAGTAACATGAATCCACCTGGGGTTGTCACAACCCCAGGCTGGAATTTGCCAACGCTTTCAGCGTTTGAGAACAAATGCGAGTACTAGTTACAGGCGGCGCTGGTTATATCGGTAGCGTAGTCACTGAAGAGTTGTTGCGTGACGGTCATCAGGTAACCGTGTACGACAATCTGACGCGTGGCCATCGTGAGGCAGTTGCGTCTGAGGCCCAATTTGTTCAAGCCGATCTCACCGATGCCCAAACACTCAGAGATACGCTTAGCCACCATCAAATCGATGCCGTAGTCCATATGGCGGCAGATTCGTTGGTGGGTGAATCGGTGTTTCATCCCGCCAGGTATTATCAGAACAATCTCGTTGCGGGACTGACCTTGCTCGACGCGATGCTTGCCACTGAAGTCCGGCAAATAGTTTTCTCCTCGACTGCAGCAACTTATGGACAACCTGAACAGCAGCCTATTCAGGAGAGTGCTCCAAACAATCCAACCAACCCTTACGGCGCCTCGAAGCTCGCTTTCGAACACGCGCTGCGTTGGTACGATAGCGCCTACGGACTGCGCTATGCGTCGCTTAGATACTTTAATGCGGCCGGCGCCTCTGCAAAGTTTGGCGAACATCACGACCCGGAATCCCACCTTATTCCCATCACTTTGCAGGCAGCGGCCGGCAAGCGCGAATACGTTGAGATTTATGGGGCGGATTACGATACCGCCGACGGCACCTGTATTCGCGATTACGTGCACGTTATTGATTTAGCCCGAGCCCACATTTTGGCCCTGGAAGTTCTGAAAGAAGAAAGTCGGATTTACAACCTCGGTTGCGGCGGTGCCGGTTACAGCGTGCTCGATGTCGTGGAATCAGCGCGAAGGATTACCGGCAAAGTCATTCCAGCTAAGGTGGGACCGCGTCGCCCTGGTGATCCAGCCGTGCTGATCGCCAGTTCTGAAAAGATAAAGCGAGAACTGGGTTGGAACCCGGCGCTGCAGGATTTAGATTTGATTATCGAGTCGGCGTGGCGCTGGATGCTGGACCATCCGAACGGGTATATTACAGAACGCCGGTTCAGCTGACATCGATAATCTTCATCAATGAGTCCGAAAGATTCAAAGACCAAAGACCAAAAGCCCAAGGCCTCGGTAAAGACAACTCGCCAAAAAACAGGACCAACAATTTCAGTTCCAGAGTTCCTCTCACTCAAGAAGCCCAAAGGCGATCTACTACTCGAAGTAGACCGGACTGTCGTCTCACTCACGTCGCTTGAACGCGTCTACTGGCCAGATGAAAAACTCACGAAGTTTGAGCTGCTACGCTTCTACCTTCTCATCAGCGATCACATCATGCCGCTTCTTCAGGATAGACCGGCGATCTTGCAGCGGTGGCCCCGTGGCATAAAAGCGCCAATGTTCTTTCAACAGGATCTGGAAAGCGCTCCGGCTTTTATCAAGACCGTCCGACTCACAAATCAGGAAGGGCGCGACTTAGACTACGCAGTTTTTACGACGACAGCTTCATTGCTTCACTTTGTTAATCTCGGAAATATTGAACAGCATCCCTGGCACTCGACTACCAGGCGACTGGATAAGCCCGACTGGATCGCCATCGATTTGGATCCAAAGAAGGCACCTTGGGAGCACGTGCTTGAGACGGCTTTGATCGTCAAAGGCGTGTGCGACGACTTGGAATTGAAATGTTTTCCTAAAACTTCAGGCTCCTCAGGTCTGCACATCTACATTCCGTTGAAGCCTACCAACGGCTATCACAAAGTCGCGGAGTTTTCCTACTTGCTGGCAGCCGAAGTCTCGCACCGGGTTCCTCGCATCGCCACCATCGAACGAACCATAGCAAAGCGAAAGCCTGATCAGGTTTATGTTGATGCGATGCAGAATGCGCGCGGGAAGAGTTTGGCTTCGTTGTTGACCGCCCGGGCCAAGCCTGGAGCCACCGTGTCTATGCCGTTAACCTGGAAACAGGTTGAGGGAGGCGCGAAAATCTCAGACTTTACGATTGAGAATGTTCCAGCACTCCTGGCTAAGAAGAAGAATCCCTGGCAGGATTTCTTTGAAGCTCGCCAATCTCTCAAGCTGTAATGTACTGCAGGCTGCCAGCCTGCAGTTTTTGCGAAGAAGTTCCTCGGCAAAATCAGCAACAGGCTGGCAGCCTGTTGTACTTACTTAATCTTGATGCCGGCTGAGAAGCGGAGATTATCTTCGCGTCTGCGACTAAAGAACACCGGAATGTAATCTATCTCGCCCGCGCGAATGTCGATGTGACTTCCAGCGCGAATATCGAGACCAGCTCCGACTGCCATTGCGAAAGCGGTTTCGTCTCTGTTCGAGCAATTAATATTATTGTCTCGAAACTTCGCGTGATAGTGGGCCGCGCCAAACAACACATGACCGTACGGTATCAATGGCGAATCGTTACGCCAATTAAATCGTGGCCCAACCAGTAGGGTATAGCGCTGGATCTTGGTGTGAAATGAATTGCCGCTAATGTTATCGACGAGATTGGTGTCGGCAAATGTGGCGGCAAAGTTGGCGACGATTCCAACGTTGGGATGAACGTTTGCTACGACTTCGCCTACGACTCCGTTATGAGGAATACGTTCCGAGCGAAAATCTACAGCAGCCGTCGTGCCGTTAGGCAAGATTCTGCGGGCAGTAGTATCGAGCCTGTCTGCCCCATTGTTGGCCCGCTCGTGAGCGTAACCAACATAGAATTCCCAGTCTGAGTATTCTTGCGCCAAAGCTACAGGCGCGGCGGCGAGAGTTATAGCCAGTAACAACAAAAGTCTACGCATTACGGATCCTCCTGGATGTTTTTCCCATCGACACTCGTAGTGCAGATAGTGAAAACAAGGAACCGCACGCATTTCCCAGTTTTCGCTGCAATTGCTCGTTTATTTCAAAAAGGGGACGATTTTGTAACATGAAAGCTTGGTTTTGGGCAACACAAAAGTGGGTTAACGGGCTGCTACTCATAACCTTCGCGGTTCTTTTCAGTTTGAGCTTGTGCGCCCAAAAGCCTTCCGCTCCACAAGGCGGCCGAGAGTTGCAAGCTTTGTTTGAAAGCGGACAAGCTGCATTCGAACAAAGTCGTTACGACGATGCCTTACGCGCCTTTAACAAAGCTTTCCTCCTCGCAGGTCGCATCCCACAGACTGCGGCTCTCATTCAAGTACGAATCGGCAGCGTCTATATGGTTCAACGTAAATTCGAGGCTGCCAGTGCGTCTTTCCAGAGGGCGCTGGCCCTCGATCCGGGCTACGCGTTGGCTCATAACAATCTCGGCGAAGTCTATGGAGAGAGTAAACAGTTCACTCGAGCCCTCGAGGCTTTCAATAAAGCCATCGCGCTTGACCCGCAGTTATCGAGAGCGCGCTACAACATCGGCATCACCTACACGCGACTTGGTAATTTGAAGTATGCCGAGTTTGTCTTTCGATCGCTGGTCCGTGAACGACCTGAATACGATCTCGGATTTGATGGTTTGGCCGTCACGATTGCGCGAGCCGGGCGAGCACGGGAAGCAATCACCTTTCATCAAAAGGCCATCTCGCTCAATCCACAGGAACCGTCGTACTACTACAACATGGGATTGAGTTACCTGATGGCGGGTGACACCGAGAAGGCACTCGAGCAGCAGCAAAGGTTGATGAAGATAGCACCTGAGATGGCCGACCGCCTCGCCAGCGCCATCGTCAAAAGACAGAGGCTATAGAAAGATTCTTCTTCTCAAATTTGAGATCTGAGATCGATGATCTGCTTTTGTTTTGGTCTTTGATCTTAGATCTTTGGTCTTTGTTTTGAGTTTTACCCCAGCCTGAACTGAACAAATCGAGTTCAATTTTCAGTACACAAACAAAGATCAAAGACCTAAGACCAAAGACCTCTTCCTCACTCACTTTCCCCAGCCGAGTATTTATCTTAATCTGTCCGATATGGACAAGTTTCGAATCACCGGCGGGAAGCCGTTGCGGGGCCGCGTTTCAATCAGCGGCGCGAAGAACTCAGCGCTGCCTTGCATGGCAGCGGCGATCCTCACTTCCGAGAGAGTAACGCTGCACAATATTCCCTACGTTCGCGACATCATCACGCAACGGCGCCTGCTCGAAGACATTGGCGCTACGGTGTTAACTCCTGAGCTTCGCACTCACCAGATCAGCGCGTCCCACATCGAGATCTTCGAGGCTCCGTATGATCTGGTTAAGACGATGCGCGCCTCAGTTCTGGCGCTGGGTCCTCTGCTCGCTCGATTTGGAAAGGCGAAAGTCTCGTTACCCGGCGGTTGCGCTATCGGCACCAGACCCATCGATCTTCACTTGCGAGGCTTCGAGCAACTAGGTGCGGAAGTAAAGCTCGAGGCGGGTGACGTGGTGGCTCGCGCTCCCCAGGACGGTCGCCTTCGAGGAGCGGAAATCAACTTCGCTAAGGCTACAGTTACCGGCACCGAGAACTTGATGATGGCGGCGACACTCGCCACGGGAAAGACGATTCTAAACAACGCTGCTTGCGAACCTGAGATCGACGACCTCGCTGAATTACTAAACAAGATGGGCGCCCGAGTTCGCGGTGCCGGTACTTCAACAATTGAGATTGATGGTGTTGAATCGCTTGGTGGGGCTGAGCACACCATCATTCCCGACCGCATTGAGACGGGCACGTTCATTGTCGCCGGCGCCATCACTCGCGGCGATGTCGAAATTCGTGACTGCCGTCCTGAGCATTCAGTGGCGTTGATCGCAAAATTGAAAGATGTTGGTGTACAGATTGAAGAACTGAATCAGAGCACGCTGCGCGTTAGTGGCACACCTAAACTTCGCGCGCGTGATGTGACGACTGAGCCGCATCCAGGATTTCCTACGGACATGCAGGCCCAGTACATGACTTTGATGACTCAGGTTGAAGGCCGTTCCGCGATTGCGGAAACAGTATTTGAAAACCGGTTTATGCACGTATCCGAGTTACAGCGAATGGGAGCGCGGATTCAGATCGATGGCCATACAGCAATTGTCGAAGGACCGGTGCGTTTAACTGGAGCGCGCGTACTCGCTTCGGATCTTCGCGCTTCGGCCTCTCTCGTGCTGGCTGGCCTGGTTGCTGACGGTGAAACAAGTATCGAGCGCGTCTACCATATCGATCGCGGCTATGAAAGGATCGAAGCCAAAATGCGAGCGCTCGGCGGCGACATCGAACGCATCCGCGAGTCGGTCACCGGCGCCTTGTCCTCCGACCTTGAAGGCGACGCCGCCATGGCATAGAAGCGATTGCGCCTTGCCGCCGCACAGTTACAGTACCCGGAGCGGTAGCGACGGGATCGAAGACTCAACGAGCCTCAAAATATGCGTTTTCACCGAGTTGAGTAAATGGATCCCGTCGCTATCCCGACGTGTCGGGAGTACTGTATTGCCGCCCCTGATTTCAGCTTAGGACTACGGAACATCCATTTCAATCCATGAATTCCATGCTAATATCGTCAAGAATCATAATTGAGGTTGCTGACACTTCATTGCAAAAGGATCGTGAGATTAAGATTCCATTGTATGCGTCCAGTGGTATCTCGGAAGCTTGGCTTATTAACCTTCAGGATTCCGAGGTCGAAGTTTTTTGGGAGGCGACCCAGGGAAAATACCAAGTATTATCATCGCCTACTGTTCAAGGACTTTCGCTAGACGTTAGCGAGATCCTTCCCAGTATGGCTTAGCAAGCGAAGCAAACAATGCCCGACGACGACTGCCTCTTTTGCAAAATCATCGCTGGTGACATTCCAGCCGAGTTCGTTCATCAGGACGAACGTTGCATCGCGATTCGCGATATCAACCCGCAGGCGCCAACACACGTGCTGGTGATTCCGCGTGAGCACCTGGACTCGCTCGATGACGCGTCAGCGCGTGACGAAGCACTGTTGGGTCACCTCTTGCGCATCGGTGCGCGCATCGCGAACAGCAATGGCAATGGCGAGAGCAGCTATCGCACCGTGATTAATACCGGCGCCGGCGCCGGCCAATCAGTCTTTCACCTTCACGTCCACGTTCTCGCCGGCCGTCCCATGACCTGGCCACCCGGTTAACCGGGGCTGAACACTTAACGCTAACGAATCTTCACTGTAAACCCGACGCTACCGGCGTTGTTGGGAGAGGTCTGACTTAGATTGTTGGTAAACGTCCAACGAATGTTGGTCACATTTCTATCGTAGCCAGCCGAGGCTCCACCACCACCACTCACCGGCGTGTACACGAAGGTCGTGCCACCATTATTGGAATAGGCGACAGCTACTGTTAAGCCAGTCGTTCCCAGCGAACTGGTCACCGATCCTATTTTGAAATCTGTGAATGATGGAATGGCGTCTTTGATAACGAGGCTGCGCGCTACGGTTGCACCGCCATTTGAAAAGGCGATGCCATACACGAGATCTGTCCCAGGCAATTGAGTGCCGCTTGGGCTGACTGACTTGACGAGTGAGACATTTGGAATCCCAGTCACCGTCACATCCTCGCCCGTGCTGGACGCAGAGTTGTAGCTTGCCGTGGTGGTTCCCGAAGTCGTGGTTCTTTTCGGATCAAGATAAGTTGCGGTAGCCGGGTTTTGAAAAGTTCCGGTAGCTGTGGCAGGAATGCTGACGGTGAAAGTAATGGCAACGCTGCCACCAGCGGGAATATTGAACTCAGAAAATGCAGGCGTAGTAGCGCCAACTGACGGATTCGTGGTCGTGGGACGAGTCGCTCCTCCCGACAAGGTAACGCTCACCGTGGAAGCATAAGAGAACCCTCCCGGCAACACGTCTGATACGGCAAGGTTCTGGGCATCGCTCGTGTTGGCCGCGTTCGCGGTTGTAATTGTGTACGTTGCGCTCGCACCACTGTTAACCGCGGGCGTGCTGGTGGTTTTAGTAACCGTCAACACCGGCACACACTGCGCTCCCGATCCGGAGCCCGGTACATTCGTAGCCGTGATCGTCAGCGTAGCTCCTGCTGAACCTGCGGCTGCTCCGTAATTATCACTAGAGGTCGTAGTAATGCCGTTAGCTCCACCGGTGATACTGCTGGTCGTACTCGAGGTGTAGGCGATGAAACCGCCACCACCGCCGCCGCCTGGTCCATGACGTTCACCGGGCGTTCCGTTCGCTGCTTGAGTCGGCCACGCATCGCCGCCTTTTCCCCCGTTTGCGCGAAGAGTGAAAGCTGTAATGGCGCCGCTGTTAGCAACCACCATAATGCTGCCACCAGCTCCACCGCCGCCACCACCATCGTTTTGGGCTCCAACTCCGGGTGCGCCGTTGGCTGAGATCGTTCCCGAACCACTGACGGTACCCGCGCGAATAATCACCATGCCACCGCCACGACCACCGCTGCTTTCCGAACCACTCGAGTTGTTGCGTGAGCCGGCGCCTCCGCCTCCGCCGAGGACCATACGATTCACAGCGGCTGCGACCGCAGCGCCACCGTAACCGCCGGCAACAACGTTACTGTTCCAGGAGTTGCCGCCTATTCCACCAGCGCCTCCGTTTCCGCCTCCGCCGCCTCCGGTGTTCTCATCATTGTTAGCGGGGTCGCCATCGGTACCACCGCCGCCGGCATTGCCTGGCGCGCCTCGCGCCATACTTCCATTTGGATAGCCATCGACACCGGTGTCGTTAACACTCGAACCGTCGTAGACCCATCGCGGAGTTCCGGCGATGCCTTCACCTTTTGACCCGTTCGTGGTATTCGAAGCGAGCGTTCGGTAATCAGTGTTGGCGCCGCTACCGCCAGACCATTGTTGGGCGCCGCCTCCCCGGAATCCGAGAGCATCAACGCTGACTGTGCCCCCGGCGGTCAGGTTGCCAGCCACGTCGATCACCAGCACCCCGCCTGAAGTTCCGTCCCATACAGCGGCCGTGAGTCCCGAACTCAGAGTCGCGCTCGAGTATTGAGGTACTCGTATGACCTGGAAAGTGCTTTGACCTTTTGTACTCGATGCTGCCGCACGGTTGTAGCTGTAAGTCAGCGCGGCCTTCAGCGTTATGGTGCCGCCGGCTGTACTGATGGCATTCGTAGCCACCGCAAATTCAAAGCGACCGGCGCTATTCAGATTGGTTACGCCACTAGCAGGCGCGCCGCTGTTTCCATCACCGTACGAACTGGTGTTGCCAGAGTTGATCGAGGCGTCTTGAGTCTGAATTATCAGCAACAAATCGCCACTCGCGATCGACGTAGCAGCGCCGAAGATGTTGCTGGAGCCAACTGAAACCGAACTTGTGCCTGCGTTCGCTGTACCCGTCCCCGGGAAATAAGTGTTGACGACGCCGCTCAGCGTTCCTCCCGGTCCATCTTTACCGGGCGAGCCACAAGTCTGAGCGAATGTTTGCACTGGAAGCGCGGCAATGGCTAAGGCCGCAAAGGTCCCCCAGATCACGCTCCAAAGCGCGAGCTGGGTTGCATTCCCAAATGGCTTTCGGGAGTGAGGAGCAGATCTCTTCATTGCTGCTGCTCCTCCCTTGGTTTGGTTGGTTCGTCGACGTTGGGACTCGATGGAGTCAAGGCCAAACCACGTCTTGAAGTGCCAAAAAGATCGAACAAGCTCGAAAGCTTGGAAGTGATGGTGAAGTACACACCCTGCCTGGTTGGGAGAGCGCGATCAAGAGTCGGTTCACCGGCGCGCGTGAAGTTGTACCCAACTCCCATACGCAAATCGGGAAGCACCCAGAATCCAATCTCGGTTCCATAAACTGAGCGCCGTGTTTGCGAGGCTCGTTGAAACAGGACTCGTGTCTCAGCCGCCCAATCAATTCGTGAAGTAAGACGATATTGCGCGCGAGCTTGCGTGAGATACGTCAGCGTCGAAACGTAAGGCAGTGAGGGTTGTCCGTTACCGGAAAAGCGCAAGGCAAACCGGCCATACAACTCAAGACGTTCGGTGGCCTGGTAGTATCCATCGGTTGCCGCAGTGTCGAGTCGATCACGTGTGGCGGCCTGTCCGGCAATACTTGATTGCTCGAGTGAGCGATGGTTGAAGCTGAACAGTAACCCCGCTCGATCTGATTTAGGTGATCGGAAAGCAAGTGCTGCCAGGCCATCGACGGCTGAGGCTCCGCGGCCGGCAAACGAGCTTTGCGACCAACGCATTCGAGAAAGAACGGTGATTCCCTGGTCGAGCCGTCCTGCAGCTCCGATTGCAACCAGCTGACCATTGCCACCTCGATCGCGAAACTCGTAACGAGCCGAAGCTTTAAAATTACTGGTTGGCGTCCAGCCAAAACCAAGCGTAGCGCTGTTAAAGCTTCTGCCTTCGCCTTCCATGTGGAAGCCACGTTCAAAACCCAGCTCAAGAGAAAGGTCTTTCTTAACCGGCAATCGGTTCTGCAAACCGATTACTGCAAAGCTGTCGGAACCGGCGGCTCCGTTCTCGAGCTGATAACGGCCTACCACCGACGTGTATTTGCCAAAGCGTGATTCAACTCCGAGTGCAGTCTCACGTCTGGAGTTGGTCCCTGAAAATCCGGTCTGGGTCAGATCACCGATAGGAATAATCGCCCCCGATGCGAGCCGCTCTGTGAGAAAGATCTTGGTCCAGGAAGAGAGCTTGTAGTTCGCAGCCAGAGTCGTTTGATTCGGGTAAGTAGGATCGGCTTCTCCCAGGTTCTGCTCACGCTTGATTGAGACATCCAGCTTGTCGGTTACCTGGACCTGAGCTCCCACCGTCACCAGATCTGAATCGACTCTGTTGTCACTGAGATCGTCCGTAAACGTGCGGTGGTCAAAGCCGAGATGAAGCCGCAGTCGCTCCTTGAAAGTTTGATCGCCTGCCACCGAAAAGGTGAGCCGGTGGTTATCGACATTCGTGGTGTGATTGTCTTCCCTGGTGAGTCCGAAACGAAGCACAGTACCTCGCCGCGGTTTGATATCCAGCGTAACCTCGCCTCGTCGTGAACCTGCGGTTACGGTCGAGCCAAACGGATTCAGGAATCCAGCTGAAGCACTCGCGTATTTTGCCCGCAGCATCGCTTCGCCAAGAAGTAATGGCTGTTGCAAATCAAGACTAAACGCATTGCCTACATGAGTTGAGTCACCACCGTCAGAAGCTGAAGCGTTGAAGCCGCTGCTGATATCGCCCTGACTAGTCGCGTAAGCAAACTTTAGAATGCCTCGGTGAGGAAGGCTCTTCTCTCCATCAAGACCACCGATGAAGAAGTTACCCGCATCTTCCTGTTGCTGCATGACTGATGAGAAGCCGAGCTTTAGTCCCCAGCCGGTAAAATTCCGCCGCCCGCGAGCTGTATAAACGCTCGAGTTCATACCGGACGCCCGATGCTCATAAGTCACGACGATCTGTTTGAGATTGAGTCCTGAATCGAAGGTCGAAATGTTTCGCAGCAGGAACAGCTCGCCATCAACCGAATTCAGATTGTAATCAACGGATCGAGTTAGGACTTCGCGCTCGAGTATGACTTCAGGATTGCGGCGATCTCG